>ERZ808042.128-NODE-128-length-69694-cov-23.719824_pt1 | contig 69694 bp, 60 predicted proteins | sample MGYA00380193_ERZ808042 | MGnify/ENA primary metagenome ERZ808042 (study PRJEB31490, sample SAMN06133401) | mouse gut metagenome | isolation source: M1_2 | host: mice | place: China: Chengdu | collected 2015-05 ...
TTTTCTTCTTCAGAGTTATAAATAAGATTGTTATCATAGTTCCGTGCACAAACTGTAATGCTGCTTACTAAAAGAACTGCTGATAATACTGCTGTTTTTAAAAATCCTGTTGTTTTCATGATATCTGTTTTTAAGTCTTTGAATTGTCAAATTTCCAATGTTAGTTGGTTTTAACGGCGACAAAGTTACATATAAAACGGATATAAATGCATAAAACCCGAAGTTTTTTATCATATTGTCAATTGTTGGCTTCCGGTTAAGATTACTTTTTGATCCATTTAATAGAAAAAAGATATCCGGCAGGTCGTTTGCCGGATATTTATATAAACAGTAAGTATTTTTAGATGCTTTTTAAGTAGCTTTCTGAATGAATGGTTAATGATTGTTATCAATGTGCTTGCAGCCAGTTTGTACCCCATCCGCAATCTGCTTTTAAAGGGACATGCATACGATAGGCTTTCTCCATTTCTTCAATAACCACTTGCTCTACTATCTCTTTTTCTTTTACCGGTACACTGAAGTTCAGTTCATCGTGTACTTGCAAAATCATTTTAGCTTTCAAGCCTTCAGCTTTAAAACGTTCATAAATACGAGCCATAGCAACTTTGATTATGTCCGCTGCACTTCCCTGTATCGGAGCATTGATTGCATTGCGTTCTGCATATCCCCGCACTACCGCATTGCGTGAGTTGATATCCGGCAGGAAGCGTTTGCGATGGAAAATGGTTTCAACATAGCCGTGTTCACGCGCCACTTGAATACTTTTGTCCATGTAGGCTTTTACTTGCGGATAAGTTTCAAAATAACCGTCTATCAGTTCTTTGGCTTCTTTGCGGTCTACATTCATACGTTCGGCCAAACCGAAAACGGAAATACCATAAATGATGCCGAAGTTGGCAGTCTTGGCTTTACGCCGCATGTCTGCAGTTACCTCCTTTATATTTACTTTATAGATCTTAGCCGCTGTAGCAGCATGAATATCATAGCCGCTGAGAAAAGCATCAATCATGTTTTTATCTTCGCTCAAGTGCGCCATTATACGTAATTCAATCTGTGAATAGTCGGCGGAAAAGAAGCTGCAACCGTCATCGGGAATAAAGGCTTTACGGATTTCTTTGCCATCTTCGTCCCGGATCGGAATGTTTTGCAGATTAGGGTTACTGGAACTGAGTCTTCCTGTTGCAGTAACAGTTTGATTGAATGAGGTATGTATGCGGCCTGTTCTTGGATTGATCAGTTGTGGAAGAGCATCGATGTAAGTGCTTAATAGTTTCTTTAGCCCTCTGTATTCCAATATTTTACCGATAACATCATGTTTGTTGCGTAAGCTTTCTAAGACCTCTTCTGAGGTGACGTACTGTCCGGTCTTTGTTTTTTTAGCTTTTTCTACTATTTTCAATTTATCGAACAGTATTTCTCCTACCTGTTTGGGGGATGCAATGTTGAATTCTTCTCCGGCGAGGTTATAGATCTCTTTTTCGATACTCTGTAATCTTGTGGTGAAGTGCTCTGACGATTGTTTCAATGCTTCCGTATCTAAACGGACTCCGTTGCTTTCGATATTGACAAGAACGGGAACAAGAGGCATTTCTATTTCATAAAATAATTTCTCAGCATCATTCTTCTTTAATTCCTGTTCCAGGATATTTTTTAGTTTAAGCGTGACATCTGCATCTTCACAGGCATACAGATAAACATCTTTGGGAGAGAGGTCGCGCATGTTTTTTTGTCCTTTTCCTCTCGGTCCAATTAACTCTTCAATATGGATCGTCTGATAATGCAGGTAGATTTCTGCCAGATAGTCCATGTTATGCCGAAGCTCCGGTTGGAGTACATAATGTGCCACCATGGTATCAAAGAGTCTGCCTCGGATTTCAATGCCATAGTTCTGAAGAACGAGCATGTCATACTTTATGTTTTGTCCAACCTTGAGTGACTTTTCGTTTTTGAAAACAGATTCAAATTCCTGAACGATTTTAGTCGCTTCTTCTCGTCCCGCTGGTACCGGAATATAAAATGCCTGATTTTCGGCGATACTAAAGCTCATTCCGACCAACTCTGCATCCATCGGATCTGTTCCGGTTGTTTCCGTATCTAACGCAAGAATTTCTGATGTCAGCAATTTTTTAATTATTTCCTGTCTTTTTGATTCAGTATCAATGAGTTGATAGTCGTAGGTTAATGAATTTAAGCTTTCCAGATTTGATTTTTTCTCTTCAGTTGGAGTGTCGGGCGTAAATTCTTCGAATAGATTACCTTGAATGGGACTATTTTCTTGACTAAACAGTGGTCCGGCAGGAGAGGGGGACGGTGATGATTCTTTTTTGAATATCCGTTCCATCAATGTACGAAATTCCAGTTCCTCAAAGATTTTGCGGAGTGCTTCTTCGTCTGCTTGTTCGCGGACAAGTGAATTCATGTCGAGTTGGATCGGTACATCTATTTTAATTGTTGCCAGGAACTTTGAGAAAATGATCATTTCCCGGTTCGTTTCAACTTTTGTCTTCAATGCTCCCTTCAACTGATCGGTATGTTCAAGGAGATTTTCAATGCTGCCAAACTCAGCAATTAATTTCTGAGCTGTTTTTTCTCCTACTCCCGGGCATCCCGGAATATTATCGGAGGAGTCACCCATCAGTCCGAGCATATCGATAACCTGTGCCGGAGATTGGATATCGAATTTAGCTTTTACTTGTTCTATCCCCATTACCTCAAATTCCTTATCTCCATATTTGGGGCGATACATGAATACATGATCTGTTACCAGTTGACCATAATCTTTGTCGGGAGTCATCATGTAAGTGGTGATACCCTGTTTCCCGGCTTCTGTTGCCAAAGTCCCGATTACGTCATCTGCTTCGTATCCCGACACTTCGAGGATGGGAATTCGGTAAGCTCTGATGATATCTTTTATAATAGGTACGGAAAGGCGGATTGCTTCCGGAGTTTCTTCGCGTTGGGCTTTGTATTGCTCAAAAGCTTCGTGGCGGAACGTGGGGCCTGATGGGTCGAATGCAACTCCGATGTGAGTGGGGTTCTCTTTCTTCAATACTTCTTCCAGAGTGTTAACGAATCCCAGTATGGCCGATGTATTAAATCCCTTGGAATTAATGCGGGGATTTTTTATGAACGCATAGTACGCCCGATATATAAGAGCATAAGCATCTAAGAGGAACAGTTTGCTGTTTTGATTCATATTTTTCAGTTTTTTCATGGTAAAAGTACAAAAAAATACCGTATTAACCGTTTTATTATTACTTTTGTGCTCAAATAGTGTGTGCATGGATAGCTTATCTTTAATAAAGTCCCCGATTACTACGGAGCTGGAAGATTTCAAAAATCTGTTTGATAGTTCTCTGTCCAGTTCAAATCTTTTGCTTAATAATGTGATTGCTCACATCCGGCAGAGGAATGGTAAGATGATGCGCCCTATTCTTGTGTTGCTTGTAGCAAAGCTTTATGGAGAAATAAAGCCTGCTACTTTACATGCAGCTGTATCCCTTGAACTTCTTCATACGGCAAGTCTGGTGCATGATGATGTAGTGGACGAAAGCACGGAACGTCGTGGTCAACTGTCAGTAAATGCCATTTTTAATAATAAAGTAGCGGTATTGGTGGGGGATTTTCTTTTGGCAACGAGTCTGGTACATGCCGAGCGCACTCGCAACCATGATATTATCGGTGTGGTAGCATGTTTAGGACAAGATCTGGCAGAAGGAGAAATACTGCAACTTTCCAATGTCAGTAACCGGGAATATTCCGAAACGATTTATTTTGATGTTATCCGCAAGAAGACAGCTGCTCTTTTTGCAGCATGTACCAAGGCTGCAGCGCTTTCGGTAGAAATAACCGATGAAAAGGCTGAATTTGCGCGTCTTTTTGGCGAAAATATTGGAATCTGCTTCCAGATAAAAGATGATATTTTCGATTATTTTGAGAGTAAAGAGATTGGTAAACCTACCGGAAACGATATGCTGGAGGGTAAGTTGACTTTACCAGCATTGTATGTACTTAATACTACTAATGATGCATGGGCGCAGGAAATGGCTCTCAAAGTGAAGGATGGTACGGCTACAGTAGACGAAATAGCCCGTTTGATTGAGTTTATCAAACAAAACGGAGGGATAGAGTATGCCATAAAAGTAATGTACGAATATAAAGAACGCGCTCTTGATTTACTGCGTATACTCCCGGATTCGGCAGTAAAGACTGCCCTGATTACATATGTGGATTATGTCGTTGATCGAGATAAATAACTTTTTTATTTCAGTGTTCTTTTTTTCCATGGGCTTTCTTCATCTTCTGTCGCTTTTCGGTAGAGGCTAATATTTCTTTCCTGTTTTTCTTTTTCAGAAGCCTCCATTGCTTGTCCCAAAAGGAAACTTTTTCCTACTTCAGTCCAATTGCTAAAAGCTTGCATACATTGTTGGCCCGCCGAACAAATATAATTCCACGCAAGGTCTTCATTAATATATCCGGTATCGTAGGCTATCCGTACCAGGCATACCATTCTTCCCATATCCCATGCTAATACCCCTTTTTTTAAGTCTTCTTCTTTGATTTCAACAGCCTGACCAGCTTTTGTACAAGTGATAAAATTGTGTAGGTTGTTGCATTTTCGTATGAAAAGTTCAATGCCGAAAAAACGCTCCCGTAGTTTTTCCTCCAGTTCTTTGGGAGCATATTCTGACAGTAGAAAGGGTAGGAGAATACTGAATGAAGTACGGTCGCCTTCATCATGCAGGAAGTGAATCATTTCAATAACAGCCGTTTCGTTTTTGATTCTTGGACTTCTCTGAAGAAGTTTAGAGAGGGTTTCTTGGTTTGCTCCTGTTGTCAGACTATCTACATAGAAATGCTCTTGCAGACTTGGAATCAGACTGATAAATAATCCGGTTTCCTTTGCCTTGTCTAAACTCTCCCTTTGTTGGTTCCGGTTGAATTGTTGAAATAATGCCTGTTCTGTCATACTCTTGTTTATTTTAATTCTTTGTTAACCGAAAAGCGTGAGAACTGTTGCTCTGTATCTTTCCTGGGGCTTCGGCAAGCCGTTATGATGATACAAGCAACAGTCTCACGCTCCGTTCGATATATAACAAGAGTATATACGTGAAGGTGCGTGAGACCCGTTTGCTTATTACCTTTCATAACATGAATTTTGCCGAATTCCAGGAAAAAGATAATAATTGAAACGTTCTCTAATACAATGATTTAGCCTATTCTCTGTGGGCTAATATCAACGCAAAGATAGAAAAATCTTCTGACTTCTCTATAGGTAACTTTAGTTTTTCTTAAATAAAAATACCGTGTCACCCCACATTAATAAAGGGGACGACACGGCATGACATATTTGATTGCTAATGTAGCCTTTAGAAGAATTTCAGTTCTTCGCCTTTGATTTCAGACAGGAGCAGATTTGCCAAACGACTGGTTCCCAAACGGAACAGTTTGTTACTAAGCCATTCTTCACCTAATATCTCTTTTACAATGGTATAATAAATCAAGGCATCATTTACGCTGTTAATGCCGCCGGCCGGCTTAAAACCTATTTTATTTCCGGTTTGTTCGTGGTATTCTTTGATGGCCTGGCACATTACATAAGCTGCTTCCGGAGTTGCTGCCGGTTGCTGTTTTCCGGTGGATGTTTTGATGAAATCGGCTCCGGAATACATCGATAGGATAGAAGCTTTTTTAATGTTAGAGGCAGTCTTTAGAGCACCTGTTTCAAGGATTACTTTCAGATGATGTTCTTTACAAGTTTCCTTTAGCTCCATAATTTCTTCACACATCGTTTCGTAGTCACCGTTTAGAAATGCCCCTACAGGAATCACGATATCTATTTCGTCGGCTCCGTCAGCTACTGCCATTGCGGTTTCTGCTATCTTTATTTCAGTAAATGTTTGCGAAGAGGGGAATCCTCCTGATACGCAAGCGATATTTACACCTTCCACCTCGAGTGTGTCTTTTACCACCTGTGCAAAATTAGGATATACACAGATTGCCGCAACGTTCTTCAGATCAGGAAATTCATTATCGAACTGATTCACTTTTTCAGTGAATCTCATGACACTTTCATCGCTGTCTGTCGTATTGAGTGTGGTCAGATCAATACAGTTGAAAAGGAATTTTTTTACCTCCTCCGTATTGTTCTCCGGTACTTTTTTATCGATTAATGCTGCAACTTGAGCCTGTACGTCAGCATCGTTCAGTTGCGTGTTGTACTTAGCCAGAGCGGTCAGGTACTTGTCTTGAGGAGTATTATTCATTTCCATGTTCTCTCAGTTTTGGATTGTTGATATGTCTTTTATTATCTCTTTGAGTTTTCTTTTCCAGATTTCGTGCAAATGCCTCTGTGAGGTTTACGCCGGTTTGGTTCGCGATACACAGGAGCACCCAGAGTACGTCTGTTATTTCGTCACTGATGTTGTCTTTTTCGCCTTCCTTAAAAGATTGATCGCCATATTTGCGAGCCATAATGCGGGCCAATTCGCCTACTTCTTCCGTGAGAACAGCCATATTGGTCAGTTCGCTGAAATAACGTACACCGTATTCGTGTATCCACGAATCGACGGCTTTCTGTGCTTCTTCTAATGTCATTATTCCTTGTTTTTGGTATCAATACAAATAGTTACAGGCCCATCGTTCAATAATTCTACTTTCATATCGGCTCCGAATTCTCCTGTTCCCACTTCCTTCCCTAATGCACAACTCAAATCTTTGCAGAATTGTTCATAAAGCGGGATTGATATTTCCGGTTTGGCGGCCTTAATATAGGATGGACGGTTTCCTTTTTTTGTAGATGCGTGTAGCGTAAACTGACTGATTACCAATATATCACCTCCTGCATCTAAGATTGATTTATTCATAACTCCGTTTTCGTCATCAAAGATGCGGAGATTTACGATTTTCTTGCATAGCCAGTCAATATCCTCCTGTCCGTCCGTATCTTCAATACCTGTCAGAATCATCATTCCTTCCCGAATTGCGGATTTACAGTGTCCGTCAATTGTGACTGAAGCGTGGCTGACGCGTTGTATAACTACTCTCATTCGAATTATATTGCTTATCTTTACTATTGCAAAGATAGCTATTTTTAGCGATTATTGAGACCCTCTTTTACGATTTTTGCCTTCGATTCACCTATTACCGTGGCCACTTCTTCCATAGAAGCTTCTTTGATACGTTTTACGCTTTTGAACTCTTTCAGCAGGAGGGTTTTCGTTTTCTCCCCGATTCCCTTGATACTGTCCAGAGCGGATGATACCTGTCGTTTGCTACGTTTGTCTCTATGGAAAGTAATGGCGAAGCGGTGTACTTCATCCTGGATCTGTTCCAATAGCCGGAATAAAGGGCTATGCTGTTTGATGCCGATTGTTTGAGGTGGGAAACCGAAAAGCACTTCAGAAGTTCGGTGTTTGCGGTCTTTGGCAAGCCCGGCAATAGGGATGTCCAGTTGCAACTCTTCCATTACTTGTCTGACTACCTCCATTTGCCCCTTTCCACCGTCAGTGATAATCAGGTCGGGCAGGGGAGATTCTTCCTCTAAGACGCGTTGGTATCGTCTTCTGACAACCTCTTTCATTGAGGCATAATCATCGGCACCTACAACTGTTTTGATATTGTATTTTCTGTAATCGTTCTTTGATGGCTTTGCTTTCTTAAAGACTACGCAGGCTGCCACTGCATCTGTCCCCTGGATATTTGAGTTATCAAAACATTCTATTTGCATCGGTAATCTGTCCAGATGTAGCTCCTGCTGAATCTCCTTCATCAGACGCATACTGCGTTGTTCGGGATTCAGTTTTTCAGCTTGCTTCATCCTGTCAGCCTTATATTGTTTTACGTTGAGTAGAGATAGTTCCAGCAGCTTCTTTTTATCGCCTCGCTGAGGTATGGTGAATGTGACGTTGTTCAACTCCATTTCTATATCGAAAGGAACGATAATCTCACGCGAAGCGCTTTTGTAACGTTCTCTCATTTCGATAATGCCCAATGTGAGCAGTTCTTCTTTTGTTTCATTCAGTTTCTTCTTGTACTCAAAAGTGAAAGCCTGATTGATAGCTCCGTTTGTGATATGGAGATAATTGATGAAAGCTGATTTCTCACCGTCTTCTTCGATTGAGAATACATCTATGTTATGCAGTACCGAACTGACAACCTCGGATTTCGAACGGTAATTTTCGATTAATGCGTATTTTTCTTTCACCTTTTGTGCTTCCTCGAATTTCATTTCAGCGGCTAATTCCTGCATCTGTTGGTACAGCATTTTGCTTATTTCCTGAGTATTCCCTTTAAGGATCTCTTTTATTTCAGAGATGTTTTTCAGGTATTCTTCTTGTGATTGCAGTCCGATGCATGGTCCGGCACAGTTCTTGATGTGATATTCAAGGCATACATTGAACTTCCCTGCACGAATATTCTCAGGTGAAAGGTTTAGGCTACATGTACGTAAAGGGTATAAGTGCTTTATCAAATCGAGTACGGCATGCATGGACGGAGCGTGACTATATGGGCCGTAATAGGATGAACCGTTTCGGATGATACGCCTGGTTTTGAATACTCTTGGAAAGTATTCGTTCTGTACACAGATGGACGGATATGTTTTATCGTCTTTCAGCAGGACATTGTAGCGCGGCTTATACTTCTTGATCAGGTTATTTTCAAGCAGTAACGCGTCTTCCTCTGAATTTACTACGATGTAGCGTATGTCTGCGATCTTGCTTACTAATACACGGGTTTTTCCGGGTTGATGTTCTTTGCTAAAATAGGAATAAACTCTTCGTTTCAGGTTTTTTGCTTTTCCTACATAGATAATGGTGCCTTCGGCATTCAGATATTGATAAATGCCGGGCTTTTCAGGAAGGTTTGAAACAATTCCTTTTAAGTATTCGCTGGTTTTAAGTTCTTGATCTGTATTCATAAAAAAGGGCATAGTGATTATCACTATACCCTGCAAATATATTCATTTTATTTATAACGACAATACGGATTGTACCTCTACGTCTTTGTCGTTTTCGAATACTTTTTTCCCATTCAACTCTTTTAATTCAATAATGAAGTTGATATATACTTTCTTCGGATGGAGTTTCTTTACGAGATTACAGGCGGCTTTCATTGTGCCTCCGGTTGCCAGCAGGTCATCGTGCAATAATACTACATCATTTTCGTTCAAGGCGTCTTTATGTATCTGCACTGTATCTTTGCCGTATTCTTTGTCATAGCTTTCTTCCATTGTCTCGGCAGGGAGTTTCCCGGGTTTGCGGATAGGTATGAATCCTGCTCCGAGGCGGGTTGCGAGAATCGGACCCATAATAAAACCCCGTGATTCGATACCTACTACCTTGGTGATCCCTTTGTCTTTGTACATTTCGTACATAATATCCGAGAGTTCTTGGAGGCGCTCCGGGTCTTTGAACAGTGTAGTGACATCATAGAATAAAATTCCGGGTATTGGGAAATCCTGTATTTCCCGGATGCTTTTTTTAAGTTTCTCTTTGCTCATAATCATTGTTTTATATCGTTTCTTTAAATGTTTTGTTTCACGTGAAACGCAAGTGCCCTATCGTCCGGAAAGGACCAGTAATACGTTGATGTCGCTTGGCGAAACACCGGGAATCCGGCTTGCTTGCGCTATTGTTTCGGGATCGATTTTCTTAAGCTTCTGCCGGGCTTCAGTCGAAAGTGATTGAAGATTGTCATAATCGAACTTGCCTTTTATCTTAATACTTTCAAGTCTCGCCAACTTGTCAGCGATGATGCGTTCCCGTCCAATGTAGCCTTCATATTTGATTAGAATTTCTGCAGCTTCCAGAATTTCGTCTTTCCTTTCATCTGTGATTTTTTCTAATTCGCGTTTAAATGCCGGTATGTGTTCGGAGATGTTCTCTATTGTAATTTGCGGACGATTAATCAAATCAATCAACTTGCATCCGTGGCGTAGGGGAGTAGTCCCTAATTTTTCAAGTGCATCGTTTATTAGTGCAGCTTTAATTGAATAGTTACGGGCAAAGTTTACGATGCTTTCTATTGCTTCACGCTTGCTCTTTAATAAAGCATAGCGGTCCTCTTTTACTAACCCCAATTTGTATGCTCTTTCTGTGAGTCGCATATCTGCATCGTCCATGCGAAGAAGAATGCGATATTCGGCTCGTGAAGTAAACATGCGATAAGGTTCGTCAACTCCTTTAGTCACGAGGTCATCGATTAATACGCCAATATATGCTTCATCTCTTGCTAAGGTGAAAGGCTCCCCGCCATGGCAATTGATGTGTGCATTAATACCTGCAATGATACCTTGTCCGCCGGCTTCTTCATATCCGGTAGTACCATTTACTTGTCCGGCGAAGAAGAGATTTCTGATTTTCTTCGATTCCAACGTGTGTTTTAGTTGTGTCGGATCAAAGTAGTCGTATTCGATAGCGTATCCCGGTCGATAAATAACGAGGTCTTTGAAAGCGGGAATCTTCTTCAGTGCTTTTATCTGTATATCCATCGGCAAAGATGAAGAGAATCCATTCAGATATAATTCCTGCGTAGTTTCCCCTTCCGGTTCAAGGAATAACTGGTGCTGTTCTTTATCGGGAAAGGTTACGATCTTTGTTTCGATACTCGGGCAATAGCGTGGTCCGATACTTTGTATTTGCCCGTTGAAAAGGGGAGAATCGGATAGGCCGTTGCGCAGAATGTCATGTACTTCTTCATTTGTAAAGCATGTCCAGCATTGCAATTGCTTAAGATGTCGCACACTGGTATTCATGAATGAGAATTTGTGGAAGTCGCATTCGCCATCCTGAGTGTCCATTAGTTCGTAATGTACGCTTCTTCCGTCAATACGTACAGGAGTGCCGGTCTTCATTCGTCCATATTCAACACCATGTTTTGCGATGGATTCGGTTAATTCGTAAGAGGCCGGTTCTGCCATACGTCCACCCGGAAGTTTTGTTTTTCCGACATGCATCAGTCCGTTCAGGAAAGTTCCTGCAGTCAATACGATGCATTTGGCATGAAACGTCACATCCCAGAAAGTCTTCAGTCCTACAACCTCTTCGTTTTCAACGATAATTTCCTTTACGGTATCCTGCCAGATATGTAAATTAGGTATATTTTCTAATATTTCACGCCAGGCCCAGATAAATTTATTCCGGTCGCACTGTGCACGCGGGCTCCACATAGCCGGTCCTTTCGAACGATTTAGTATACGGAACTGGATAGCTGTCTGATCTGTTACCAATCCCATGTAGCCACCCAAAGCATCTATCTCACGTACAATCTGTCCTTTAGCAATCCCCCCTACAGCAGGGTTACAGCTCATTTGCGCCACCTTGTTCATATCCATAGTGATAAGACAGGTTTTTGAGCCTAAATTTGCTGCCGCTGCAGCAGCCTCACAGCCTGCATGTCCGGCACCAATTACAATAACGTCGTACTTAAAATCCATTGAATCAATGTTTATTTCTTAACCGCGCAAAGTTACGAAAAAGTTGCCAGTTGCGGATTTTATGCAATAAGTTTTAAGTGTTTATAGGTATCACAAACCAATGATTTGATTTATCGATAAGATCTTAATTTTGCCTTTTTACTGTCAAAACGTTTGTGATTTGAACGTTTTAAAAAACGCTATTTGGGACGAAATACTCTTGATAGCTAAAAATATGAGCAATTGGGGTTCTTTTGGAGCGCAGGCGGTCAAATGAAGTTAACTTCATACCTTCGGGAAGTTAACTTTTTGTTGATAAGATACTAATTCTTTCCAAGTACGAAGTTAACATCGTATTAGCATGAAGTTGGGTTTTTGTTAAAAGAGGATGAACTTTACACTCAATAAGCTATTTAATAGTGTAAAAAACACCTTTTCTTTTTCTGAAATTCATCAGAAGTGTTTATGCTATTAAATATCTTTTTGTTGAATGCATCTATTTTTTGCTTTCTAATATCCATGTTCTGGTTTTCTGTTTGGTCTTTTTGCTTGGGAAGGGTATAAATTCTTATCTTATTGAATTTATCTAATTCAAAATGCCAGCGTTTTTTTGAGTATTGTTTCCGGTTGGACGGAAATAGAGCGTTTTAGAAAGGTTTAAAAATACAGAATGACAGATTGGCAATTGAAGCAAGCAGAGTTACGCTGCACCACTGAAGAGAAAGTATATTTGAGTAATTGCCTGTTTAAGGAGACTTCTATTTTAATCGTATCCGGGTACTAAGCAAACTTGGATTTTTAGAACATTGGCGGGAGAATGTTATCACATTTGGCTGTTTTCTTCTATAAATCAGCCCTTTACAATGCTACAGATGTTATCCATTTTTCTCTTTTACGAAAGGGGAATGGGGTAACTTTGCCATCGAATTAATTTTATATCAATTATGAAGAAGAGTTTATTGAAAGTTAGTAGCTTTGCGCTACTATTGGGTGGTTGGCTATGTGCATGCCAAGATGACCAAATTGTGGATCAAAAGGTAAAGTAAACATGACTATTGGGCGTGGATTAGGCGGAAATATTGAGGGGAAAGCATATGTCTGGACTGATCAAACTATTGAAAAGGATGCAAAGGGTAATGTGATAATGGAGCTGGTGAATAAAAGACCTTACCCGAAAGGTAATATCAATAATTCTTTGCCATGTAAGTTATCTTGGGCAAATGGTACTTATTAATTTTTTATGTTATATGAAAAAGATTTATTTTGTTTCTTTGATTATGTTAGTAGCTTCTATGAGCAGTATGGCTCAAGTGAAGTTTGGTATCGAAACCGGTATGACTGCTTCGCGCATAGTTTCAGGTCAGAGGATAACAGAGAGTGCTGCAAGTTCGGCCGGGGTACAGATTGGCCTGGTTGCCGATTTCACTTTTAGTAAAAAATGGTTGCTGATGTCCGGTTTGTCTTTTTTACAAAAAGGAGGCGGACTCAACAGGGAGTTGACTGTTAATGCCGGTCATGTGGATTTATACCAGGCTGGTCCTGCTTTTAATCATATCTCGTTTAAGATGAACTATCTGGAGCTTCCTCTAAAGCTGGGATATAAGTTTCAGTTAGGAGATAAACTTGATTTGATACCTTCTATTGGTATTTATGGAAGTTATGGTTTTAATGCAGGAAACTGTTCGTTGGATGTCTATCACTCCTATGAAAATTATGGAGCTTATGTGCCAACTCAATGGAAACCTTTTGATGGCTATTATAAGGTGGATGATGCAAACAGTAGCAGTGTGTCTGTCATTCCACTTAAAGAGTTGAGACATTGGGACTTTGGTGGAACTGTAGGATTGAAAGCGGTTATTTCTAACCATTTCACTGCGTCTTTCAACTATTCACATAGTATAAGGGCAATTCAACGGCAGATGGATTTGCGTAATTCAAACTTTCAACTTTCAGTAGGGTATCAGTTTTAAATATCATACGATTTCATTGAATTAATAAGAAGGCTTAGAGTGATCTTTGTACCAATGTACAAAGATAGTCTAAACTTAATTGAAATAACAGCTTAGACCGGTATTTATTGCTGTGTCTAAGTTGTTATTTTCTGATTTCGTCAATGTGCCACTCCAATCAATTCATCCTATTCGGTTTGTCGAACAGAGGCTGGATGCTGTGATGTTTGTTGGTAAGAAAGAGCGTTTTTTGTGTAAAAATCCGCTCTCAGGCATTCTTGCTCTGATTGTCGTAATGGTCTTGGCTGTATCCAACGCTTTGCCAACACTTGGATTGATATGCTTTAGCTTAATGATCCTCGTGTAGAAGTAACAGAGGAAAAGGCATTCTCTGTTATTACGCTTATATTCGTGGCAACAAGTGTTGAGGAAGGGGAGGAGTTGAATTTGCAGTCCGAATTTTATTTTGATTTGTGTTGACGTTTTTTATACACGCTGGTGGTCTTAATTAAAAAATGCGTATTTTTATAAAAATATTCAGAATCTGTTTTGAATTTATATAATAAGTTTTTAAGCATGATTTGGCAGAATGTAATTTGTAGCATTGCTTCTGCCGATTCTGTTTTATATTCATAATCCGCCGTCATTTTTCTGTAGTTTTCAATCCATGCAAACGTTCGTTCTACAATCCATCTGAGCGGAAGTACTTGAAACTTCTTTGACGATTCTTCAGGACGAAGTACTACAGATAATTCTCAACTCCAATTCTTTACTGTATCCGCTAATTTTCCTCTATACCCATCGTCGGCTATAATCTTCTTCAATCTTGGGAATGAATACCGAAGCTGTTTTATAGGTTCGACAGCCCCTATACGGTCGTGGATATTGGCAGTATGAACCGTGGCTGCCATTGGTAAGCCAAGCGTGTTGACAAAAATATGTTCTTTTCTGCCTTTGACTTTCTTTCCACCATCCATACCATATTTACGGCTGTCTATATGATGGGACGTTCTTACACTTCCGGAACCTATGAGTCCGATACCGGGGCTGATAGCTTTGCCAAAAGCTTTTCGAACTGATTCTAGAAGATGATGCATCAACTCCTCAAAGATTCCTTCCGGCTCCATTTACGAAAATAGAAGTAAGCGGTCTGCCAAGGACTAAATTCCTTGGGAAGCATTCGCCACTGACAGCCGATCTTAGTAAGGTATAACATAGCATTTATCATTTCACGTAAGGGATGTTTTCGTTTCCTTTCTTTGGTTTCTACTATATTTTTTATAACTTACCACTATTTATCAGTGAGGTTGGTTGGATAATTATTCATAACTTATGTCTTGGTAACCATAAGGTTAAGAGATGGTGCTTGATAAATCGGTTGATGAACAATATATTATATTGATCTTTTATAATTCAAAACAGCTTCTGAATATATTGTTCGTATAAATGGCAAATTGTTGTTTTATTGATATCGCGAGAATCGAAATACAGGCGTTTTTTTTTAATGAGTCTTCCGGTTGGACGGAAATAGAGCGTTTTAGAAAGGTTTAAAAATACAGAATGACAGATAGACAGTTGTCTTCCCTTGAAAAATTTGGAAGTGGCTGAAAAGAATCGTAAGTTTGTCATCATAAAGCATTATAATTATGAATAAGACATTTGTCGGTTTTATCTTTTTATTGTCTTTAGTGAGCGGAGTAGTTTCTTGTCAACGTTCTTCGTCACCGTATCCGTATTCTTTGAGATATGCCGATTCTTTGATGGAGATATCTCCTGAACGTACGTTGGCTTATCTTCGTAAACTTGATGTTTCTACTTATTCAGCGGGTGACCGAGCATATTTCAGTTTACTTTTGACACAGGCTACTGATAAAAACTTTTTGCCACTTCTTCCCTGTGATTCACTGATTGATGCCGCACTAGATTATTATGCTAAAAAAGATGGTATTAATTGGGCTAAAGCTTGGCTTTATAAAGGGCGGATCCAAAAACAAATGAAAATGACTGAACAGGCTTTGAAGAGTTACTTTACTGCTTTGCAGGGAGTTGAAGGAAATACCGAGGAGGAATTAAAGCTGAAAGGAATGCTATATGAAGATATGGGATCAATTTATTTACATCAATCTCTTTATCAGAAAGCGTTTGATGCGTTTTATCGCTCTTATCAATGTGATTCTTTACTGAATGACCATAAAGTATTAATATATTCTCTTTCGAATATGGGATGGGTGCGTGTTGTTGAAGGAAAAGAAAAGGAAGTTTTGTTTTATCTCGATCAAGCCTTAGAGTTAGCATTGGCTTTGAAAGATTCTGTTTTTATGAGTAATATATACCAACGTATGAGCCTAAATTGTGAGAATGTTGACTCTGCATTTATGTATGCTCGTTTGGCCGAAAATTATCTGACGGAGAAGAATGATTCTATTAGTTACTATAGTTTGTGGTTAACATTTGGGGAACTATATTTGGATAAACAAGAGTTAGACTCTGCAGAATATTATTTAAAGCGTACACTTGATATTGCTGATTTTAAAAGGAAGATATTAGCGTCGTATTCTTTGGCTGAGGTTGAGAAGATTAGGGGTAACTATCAACGAGCTTTTGAATATCAGTCCTATTATGGCGATAATATAGACTCTATTTTTTCGTTAAACAAAGCCTCCGATATTGAGCGCTTGGCGTATAAATATGATTCAGAAGCAAAGGTAGCAAAAGAAAAGGAAAGGCATAGGCTTTTAGTTCAGCAGCTCTGTTATGGAGGAGTTTTGTTTGTGTTGGTTATTGCTATCATTTTTCAACGTATTTATAGGCGACGTCGAATAGCCCAGTTGCTGTACGAACAGCGTATAGCTCATTTAAATGAGCAAACAGCTTTATCTCAATTACAAATAGAACGTTTAGAGGCTCAAATCTCTGCTTTAAAACAGTCTGACATGGAGCGTGAACAGGAAATAGCTTTGAAACAGGCAGAATTGTGCCGTGTCATTGATGAAAAAGCACGCTTGCGTAACTGTCTGTTTGCAGAGACTTCTATTTTTAAGCGTATTCAAGAATTGAGCAGTCAGGCTAAGCCGGGGCAAGATGGAGTGAAAAGGGATCCGAAAGTTCTTCTTATCAAAGAACAGGAGCAATTGAAAGGTGTGTTATTTGATATTTATGATGATTATATCCGATACCTTAAGGATACCTATCCTAAAATAACCGATGATGACTGTATTTATTGTTGTTTGAAACTTTGTGAATTTGACGATCAAACCATAGCTTATTGTTTTGGTAATGTGAGTAGACAAATTGTGGCCCAGCGGCGTTTACGATTGAAGAAGAAAATGGTTGAAACCAATTGAATAAAGTCCTTTTGGAGCTTTGTGGGAGCCTGACAAGGTTTAAATGTTATTGTGCCTGACTGCTTTCTACCTGTTAATCTGTTGTTTATAATGTTGTCTATGTTATCTCGTTTCTTCTTTTTAGAAGGAGAAATGGGGTAATTTTGCAGTCAAAATAAAAACGATATGAAACAATGAAAGTAAGAAAGGACGTTCTATTTACAGGGCTTATACTCCTACAACTGTTGGCATTGCCTGGAGAGGTATATGGCATGGAGCATGCAGTTATGGCTGTCATGAAGAAAAAGCATAATGTGCATACGAATACGCATTTTTCAGAAGAAAACCGGAGAGATATTTTACCTGTTGCTTGCGGTTATATTGAAGATAATCAACTGTTCTTAAGTTTTAGTTCTCCATTGAATAATATGAAGATACAAATTGTGGATTCTGAAACAGGGCAGACGGTTTTTGATGATACTATAACGGGTACTTCTTTCTCTATTCTTTTAGAACGAGATTCTGATAGCTTTGACATTTATATTTCAAATATTAACAACTAAGAATTATTTTACAATGAAGAGAATTTTGTTTGCAGCAATTTCTTTTGTCGTATTATTTCCCGCATGTGGTAATGATGTAGAAAACATTCAGGGGATGCTAATGTAAATTTTAAATCTCTTTATGATGAATATGAAGCAGCATGGGAATTGAAGGAGAGTATCGGTTGACGGTAGATACAGATAAAATAGTTAAATAATAACCAGTTACAGATTATGAAAAAATTAATTTTATTATTGTTTTTGTCTTTACCGATAGCTGTTTTCGGACAACAGGTAGAGAAAGGTAGTGGTATCATTCTGGGTATAGGCGGAGGGCATATTTCTTCTCATACTCCAAGTGTTTATGGTGGTTTACCTGTAGATAAAGGAAGTTCTTTTTTAGACCGGAAAGTTGTTTTGGAAGCCGGGTACCGTTTTCGTTTGGTGCCTCAGAAAGGACGTTTTTTTTATGATGTAGACGCACTGTTTGGATATAGTAAGTGTGATTATAGAATTAGCTATTTGCCTACTGAGGAGAATACAGTATATAGTGGACCATCCGGTGATAAACAGAATTTGTCTTTGTCATTGGCAGGAACATGTAACTTTCAAATAGTGAAAGGACTTCATGTAGGTGTGGGAGTACAACCAACCTATTATATATGGGAAACAAGAACATTTGATATTCCTGTATTGGCTAAAATTGGCTATGATTTTGGGCCTGCTGAACTTGCCTTCTCTTATAAACAAGGACTTGTGAAAAATAATAAGATTTCGGCTTTTAAAGATAGCCGTTTCTCAAACTGGCAATTCTCTGTTTATATTCTTTTGTCAAAGTGTCTGCTAAAAAAATAACCTGAACTTGAGTTTACCTGTAAAGGTGGAGTGGAGTAAATATGTAGGAATTACTCCATTCCATCTTATTATTTTTCAAGTATCACTGTTTCCTTATCGCCAATGCCCTGTTTTCTGCCGCTTCCATGATTTCCCGCTCTCCGGGTCCCTTGTCATTAATGCCGCAAAGGTGGAGGATTCCATGAATGATGGTACGGTGTAATTCCTCGTCATAAGTCGTGTTGAATTGCTCTGAGTTAGTCTTTACCGTTTCCAGGCTAATAAATAAATCTCCAGAAAGACGGTCACCTTGACAATAGTCGAAGGTGATGATGTCTGTATAGTAATCATGTTGTAAGTACTGGCGGTTTACTTCCAGTATTTTTTCATCCGAACAGAATATATAGGCGATTTCACCGATTCTTTTCCCATAAGTGGCAGCTACGGCTTTGATCCATTCGGTAGTCTCGCGTTTCTTGATATCGGGCATTTTGACACCCTCTGTTTGATAAGTTACGGCCATAATTGTTTTTATTTTAAAAGAAGAATAAATAACTGATTAGAATTGCTGCAATGATTCCGGCAAAATCGGCAATCAGTCCGCACGTCACCGCATTACGTGTTTTCGTGATGCCTACGCTGCCGAAGTAAACAGCCAGAATATAGAAAGTGGTATCGGAAGCTCCGCGAACCACACAGCTCACACGTCCGACAAATGAATCGGGTCCGAATTGCTTCATGGTATCGATCATCAATCCATTGGCACCGCTTCCACTGAGTGATTTCATTAAGGCAGTCGGCAGTGCACCTACAAAACCGGTGTCAAGTCCACAGAATGCCACAATGGAGCCGATACCTCCAACGAGTATATCCATAGCCCCCGAAGTACGGAAAACCGCGATTCCAACGAGGAATGCCACCAGGTAAGGAATGATGCGGACTGCTGTGGTGAAGCCTTCTTTGGCACCTTCTACAAAAGAATCGTATACGTTGATTTTTTTTCGAATGCCTGTGCCGATAAATAATATGATGACAGAAAACAGGATCACATTGGCTGTCAAGGTGGAATAAATTCCCATATCTTCGCGTGAAAGCGTAGCTGTCAGGTAAATGATTCCGCCAAAGAAAAGGCTCAGGCAACCCATAAGTGTCAATATCGCTTTGTTTATCAGATTGATGCGCTGGGAAATACTGACAGCGATGACTCCTACCAGTGTGGAGATAAAGGTACTTAGCAAGATGGGGATGAAAATATCCGTTGGCTGTGCAGCTCCCATCTGTGCCCGGTAGACCATAATACTGATAGGGATGATGATCAATCCGGAAGTATTAATCACCAGGAACATAATCATGGGGTTACTGGCGGTGTCTTTCTTAGGGTTCAGTTCCTGTAACTCTTTCATGGCTTTCAGTCCCATGGGGGTAGCGGCATTGTCGAGTCCCAGCATATTGGCAGACATATTCATAAAAATAGAACCCATGACCGGATGTCCTTTCGGAATGTCCGGAAACAAGCGGCAGAAGACCGGACTCAGCCAGCGTGAGAGGGCATTGATCAGTCCGCTGTTTTCACCGATTTTCATTATTCCGAGCCAAAGGGACAAGACACCGGTGAGTCCGAGGGAAATCTCGAATGCTGTTTTAGATGAGTCGAAAGTAGAATTGATAATCTCCGTGAATATTTGGGTATCGCCGAAGAACAGGAGTTTGCAGACGGCAACTACGAAAGCAATCACAAAGAACGCAATCCAGATATAATTTAGAACCATAAATATGCCCGTTAATTTTCCTACAAAATTAAGAATATGTTTCTATTCATTGTGGCTTTTTTGCCTATTTTTGTCAGGATGTAACTTTATAAACTTAATTGTCTCGATGAAATCGATAGAAATTCAAAAGGAGCTGGAGACTTATGTTGATCCGGTGAAGCGGGAATATCTTCCCGGATTCTTTAAAACCGGGAAAGGACAGTATGGCGAAGGTGACAAGTTTCTTGGGGTAGTAGTGCCCAATACTCGTATTGTGGCTAAAAGGCATAAGGACATCCCTTTTGAGGTAATGGCCGAATTGCTTCAGTCGGAGTGGCACGAATGCCGGTTGTGTGCATTGCTGATGATGGTGGAACGGTTTAAAAAGTCCGACGAGAAAGAGCGGGAGGCTATCTATCGTTTCTATCTGTCTCAAACGGAACGTATTAACAACTGAGATTTGGTAGACCTGTCGGCTCCTTATATTGTAGGCGAATATCTGAGAGATAAATCACGTGACGATCTTTATCGGCTGGCTGAGAGTAATCTGCTGTGGGAGCAGCGCATCGCGGTAGTGGCTACTGTTACTTTGATCAGAAATAACGATTTCACCGATATTCTTCGTCTGGCAGAGTTGTTGTTGCAGCATAAGCACGACCTGATGCAGAAGGCTATAGGCTGGATGCTCCGTGAGATGGGAAAGAAGGACCGGGACTTGCTGTTGCAATTCTTGGATAAATACAGGATGGTGATGCCACGAACTATGTTGCGTTATTCGATAGAAAAACTGACGGAAGCCGAACGAAAATATTACATGAAGCGTTAATTGGGGCATTGCAGGATTGGCTACAAGGATCCGGGGAACCGAGAGATTTAATCTCTTGCTTATAGGGATGTCATCCTCTGTGAACTCTGTGTCCTCTGTGGTGAACTTCTCGTTTCAAAGGAAAAACTCTGTGAAACGCTGTGCTACTCTGTGATGAAATCTATATCTTTGCTACCTATTTATAAAAAAGAAATGGAAGAAGATTTTAATATACGGGATCATCAACTGACCAGCAGAGAACGGGATTTCGAGAACGCTCTCCGTCCATTGAGCTTTGAAGACTTCAACGGGCAGGACAAGGTGGTCGATAATCTCCGCATTTTTGTCAAGGCGGCTCGCCTGAGGGGTGAAGCGCTGGATCATGTATTGCTGCATGGACCTCCCGGATTGGGAAAGACTACTTTATCGAATATTATCGCTAACGAGTTGGGTGTGGGATTTAAGATAACTTCCGGACCGGTACTCGACAAACCGGGTGATCTGGCCGGGGTGCTGACCAGTCTTGAACCGAATGACGTGTTGTTTATCGACGAGATTCACCGTCTTTCACCGGTAGTGGAAGAATATCTCTATTCGGCCATGGAGGACTATCGTATCGATATCATGATCGATAAGGGGCCCTCGGCCCGTAGTATCCAGATTGATCTGAGCCCGTTTACACTGGTGGGGGCAACAACCCGCAGCGGTTTGCTGACGGCTCCTTTGCGTGCCCGTTTCGGTATCAATCTGCATTTGGAGTATTATGACGACGATATATTAAGTGGCATTATCCGCCGTTCGGCAGGTATACTCGACGTGCCTTGTTCGTCTCAGGCAGCCGGTGAGATAGCTTCAAGGAGTCGTGGAACCCCTCGTATAGCCAATGCGCTGCTGCGCAGGGTGCGCGACTTTGCACAGGTGAAAGGTTCTGGGTCTATCGACACGGAGATTGCCAACTATGCGCTTGAAGCACTGAACATCGATAAATACGGACTGGATGAAATTGATAATAAGATTCTCTGCACCATTATTGACAAGTTTAAGGGTGGTCCGGTGGGATTGACAACGATTGCCACTGCCCTGGGTGAGGATGCCGGAACGATTGAGGAAGTATACGAACCATTCCTTATCAAGGAGGGGTTCCTGAAGCGTACTCCCCGGGGACGTGAGGTGACGGAGCTGGCTTACAAACATCTTGGGCGCAGCCTTTACGATAGTCAGAAGACACTGTTTAATGATTAGATACACAAAAACAACATGGCCGGATTAAAGTCATTGGTAAAAGATACAGCCCTGTATGGGCTGAGTAGTATGGTTGGTAGGTTTCTGAACTATCTGTTGGTGCCGTTATATACAGCGGTCTTACCTGCCGCATCCGGCGGATATGGGGTTGTCACCAACGTATATGCCTGGGCGGGGTTGATTATGGTACTGTTGACGTTCGGGATGGAGACCGGTTTTTTCCGTTTTGCCAATAAGTCGGAAGAAGATCCGGCAAAAGTATATGCCAATTCACTGATCTCGGTAGGAGGTATTTCACTTATCTTTGCCGTCCTTTGTCTGACATTCCTTCAGCCTGTCTCTAATTTTCTGGACTATGGCGATCATCCTGACTTCATCGGGATGATGATAGTGGTCATGGCGCTCGATTCTTTCCTGTGCATCCCGTTCGCTTATCTGCGTTATAAAAAGCGTCCCATTAAATTTGTTGCCATTAAGTTCGTTTCCATCATTGCCAATATCGTTCTGAACCTGTTCTTCCTGTTGCTTTGCCCGTGGCTGCATGTGCATTTTCCCGCATCGGTGGATTGGTTCTATAATCCGACCTATCTGGTAGGGTACATCTTTGTCACCAATCTGATAACAACCTGTTTGCAACTTTTTTGCCTGATTCCCGAGCTTCGTGGCTTTGCCTATCGGGTGGACAAGGCACTGTTGAAGCGGATGCTTGTCTATTCTTTTCCGATATTGATTTTTGGCCTGGTAGGCATTTTGAACCAGACGGTGGATAAGATTATCTATCCTTTCCTCTTTACCGATCGTCAGGAAGGGCTGGTGCAACTCGGCATTTACGGTGCTGCCACCAAGATTGCCATGGTGATGGCTATGTTCACTCAAGCTTTTCGTTATGCCTATGAGCCGTTTGTATTTGGCAGGGAACGTGAAGGAGACAATCGCCGGATGTATGCCCAGGCGATGAAGTATTTCCTTATTTTTGCCTTGCTTGCCTTTCTGACAGTCATGTTCTATCTCGATATTTTGCGTTATATGGTGGCACCCGATTATTGGGCTGGACTTAGTGTGGTAGCCATCGTGATTGGCGCGGAAATATTCAAAGGCGTCTATTTTAACCTCTCGTTCTGGTATAAGCTGATCGATGAAACTCGTTGGGGAGCTTATTTCTCCATGGTCGGATGTGCTATTATCGTCGGAATGAATGTACTGCTGGTTCCCACTTACGGATTCGTGGCCTCGGCATGGGCTTCGGTAGCTGGATATGGGGTAATTACGGTTCTGTCTTATTGGATCGGACAGAAAAAATACCCTATCCATTATGACTTGAAGCACCTCGGTATGTATGTGTTGCTTACAGCAGTGCTCTATGCGGCAGGAGAACTGGTACCTATTCAAAATGTGGTACTTCGCCTGGCTTTCCGTACCGTTTTGTTACTGATATTTGTGGCTTATGTTATCCGGACGGATTTGCCATTGAGCCAGATTCCTGTGATTAACCGATTTATTAAGAAGAAATAGTTATGAAGGCAGACAATCGAAACATTTTTGCCGTTAAGGCATTTCTCAGAGAATATCTGGACCTGAGAAAGGACAAAGACAACGAACTGGCAACGGTTGATTCCATCCGGAAAGGTGTGGAGTTCAAAGGGGCTAACCTCTGGATTCTGATTTTTGCTATCTTCATGGCCTCACTCGGACTGAATGTCAATTCGACGGCCGTCATTATTGGTGCCATGTTGATTTCACCGTTGATGGGACCAATCATGGGAGTGGGGCTATCGGTAGGGCTGAATGACTTTGAGTTGATGAAACGCTCTCTGAAAAGCTTCCTGATTACTACGGCGTTCAGCGTGACGACGGCTACTATTTTTTTCCTGTTTACTCCCATTGCCGAAGCGCAGTCGGAGTTGCTGGCACGCACGTCACCGACAATTTATGACGTTTTCATCGCACTTTTCGGTGGACTTGCCGGAGTGGTTGCCCTTTCTACCAAAGAGAAAGGAAATGTAATTCCGGGTGTTGCCATTGCTACTGCATTGATGCCGCCTCTCTGTACGGCAGGTTATGGGTTGGCTTCCGGCAATCTGATCTATTTTCTGGGAGCATTCTACCTCTATTTCATCAATTCCGTATTTATCAGTCTTGCCACGTTTATCGGTGTACGGCTGATGCACTTCCAGCGGAAAGAGTTTGTAGACAAGAACCGTGAAAAGAAGGTACGTCAATATATCGTATTCATCGTGATTCTGACTATGTGTCCGGCTATTTATCTTACGATGGGAATTATCCGGAGTACCTTTTTCGAGACGGCGGCCAATCGTTTTGTCTCCGAACAACTCAACTTTGATAATACCCAGGTTCTGAATAAGAAGATCCATTACGAAGGAGATTCATGCGAGATCCGTGTCGTGCTGATCGGTCCGGAAGTGCCGGAAGCTTCCATCGCCATTGCCCGCAGCAAGATGAAAGACTATAAACTGGAAAATACGAAGCTGATTGTTTTGCAGGGAATGAACAATAACGATGCGATGGACCTCTCGTCAATTCGTGCCATGGTAATGGAAGATTTCTATAAGAATAGCGAGCAACGTTTGCAGGAACAACAAGTCAAGATAACCACACTCCAGAAGAGCCTTGAACGATATAAGTCTTACGATGAAATGAGCCGGAAAATCATTCCGGAACTGAAAGTACTTTATCCTTCGGTGACGGCTTTATCTATTTCGCATACGATTGAGACGACGGTCGATTCGATGAAAACAGATACAATTGCACTTGCCGTGCTGAAGTTTACCCGCCATCCGAAGAACGATGAAAAGGAGAAAATCAGTGCGTGGCTTCAGGCGCGGGTAGGAGCCAAGAAACTCCGGTTGATTGTTGAAGAATGACGGGAAGCATATGGCGGGAGAGAAGAAGATGAATAAACATGATTAATATAAATGAATAGAAACAAAGTAATTAACTCTTTCTGTAGCAGAAAGAGATGGGGGGAAGTTCTGTGTCTGGTTTTGCTTTTTCTCTACCCGGCTTCATTGCATGCCGATGAAGGTATGTGGATGCTGGGCAATCTGAATAAAGAAACCCGTAAAGCGATGAAAGAACTGGGATTGCAGATGCCTGCCGACCGGCTTTACAGTACGAAGCGTCCGTCGCTGAAAGACGCTGTGGTCAGTTTCGGAGGATTCTGCTCGGGAGTAGTCGTTTCCGAGGATGGCCTGGTATTTACCAATCATCACTGCGGGTTCAGCAGCATACAACAACATAGTTCGGTTGACCACGATTATCTGAAAGACGGGTTCGTGGCGCATAGCCGGGAAGAAGAGTTGCCCAATCCCGAGTTGTATGTCCGCTTCCTGCTACGTACAGAAGACGTTACCCGCCGGGTCCTGAAAGCTACAACACCCGGTATGACCGAAGCTGAACGAGGTTTAGCCATCGATTCGATGATGATATTAATAGGGGATGAAGTCTCGAAAAAAGACTCCACATTGGTTGGCATTGTAGATGCTTATTACGGAGGCAATGAGTTTTGGCTTTCCGTTTACCGCGATTTCAACGATGTGCGTCTGGTGTTTGCGCCACCGTCCTCTATCGGTAAGTTCGGATGGGACACGGACAACTGGATGTGGCCCCGTCATACAGGCGATTTCTGTGTCTTTCGCATTTATGCCGATAAGGAGAACCGCCCTGCGGACTATTCGCCCGATAACGTGCCCTATCACCCCGAATATGTAGCTCCGATTACGTTGGATGGATATAAAGAAGGTTCGTTTTGCATGACGTTGGGCTATCCCGGCAGTACAGAACGTTATCTTTCTTCGTTTGGTATCGAGGAAATGATGAACGGGATGAATCAGGCTATGATCGATGTCCGCGGAGTGAAACAGGCCATTTGGAAACGTGAGATGGACCGGAGAGATTCTATTCGTATCAAATATGCGTCGAAATATGATGAAAGCTCCAATTACTGGAAAAACAGTATCGGAACCAATAAAGCCATACGTAAACTAAAGGTGCTGGATAAGAAGCGCCAGGCGGAAGACGCGCTCCGAAAGTGGATTCAGAAGACTCCGTCAGAACGGGAGAAGTTGCTGCACCTGATGTCGTCGCTCGAACTGAACTACAAGGATCGTAAAGAGGTGAACCGGGCGATGGCCTATTTCGGAGAGTCGTTTATTAACGGTCCTGAATTGGTGCAATTTGCGCTGACCATCCTGAACTTCGACTTCGAAGCGGAACAGAAGCAGGTGGTGGCTCAGCTTCAGAAGTTGCTCGATAAATATGCAAACTATGATGTGACCATTGATAAAGAAGTGTTTGTAGCCATGTTGAAGGAGTATCGGAGCAAAGTGGACCAGGCATATCTGCCCGATCTTTACCAAACCATAGATACGCTTTACGGAGGCAATGAGCAGATGTATGTTGATTCATTGTATGCTCATTCTGAGATCACTTCTCCACGCGGCTTGAAGCGTTTCCTGGAGCGCGATACTACTTTCCATATGGTTGATGACCCTGCAGTTTCGCTCGGCATTGATCTGATTGTGAAATTTTTCGATATGCGTAGTCAGATGGCTGAGGCTTCTGATAATATAGAAAAGGACGAACGCGAGTTTAATGCCGCCATGAGAAGGATGTATGCCGACCGCAATTTCTATCCGGATGCCAACTCGACAATGCGGCTGAGTTTCGGTACCATAGGCAGCTATTCACCTTACGACGGTGCCGACTATGACTATTATACCACGGTAAAGGGAATTTTCGAGAAGGTAAAGGAGCACAGTGGTGACCCCGACTTTGCTGTACAGCCGGAGGTCCTGTCCCTGCTGGCATCAGGTGATTTCGGACGTTATGCCGACGAAAAGGGAGATATGAATGTATGTTTCATCTCAAACAATGACATTACGGGTGGCAATTCCGGCAGTGCCATGTTCAACGGCAACGGTGAATTGCTGGGGTTGGCATTCGACGGGAATTGGGAAGCGATGAGTAGCGATATCGTTTTCGAACCCGAAGTACAACGCTGTATCGGGGTCGATGTACGATATATGCTCTTCATTATCGAAAAGTTCGGAAAAGCAAGCCAGCTGATACAAGAACTGAAAATAGAAGACCGAAAGAAGTAAGCCCTTACCCTAACGTCTCAGTATGATTACGATTACTGCTGAGATTATGAGCAGAATGCCGATTCCGATGCTTCGCGTAAAGGGTTCGCCGAACATAAAGATACCTACACAAACAGCTGTTACCGGCTCCATGGCTCCAAGTACGGAAGTGAGCGTGGAGCCGATGCTTTTTACGGCCTGTACTAATGCCAGGTTAGAGATTACGGTTGGAATCAATGCCAGCAGCAGCAGATTTCCTCCCGTATGCCAGTCGGGAATGGCTTGAATACCCGTGGTCGCGCCTATCCCCACCAGCAGGAAAAGCGTACCGAACAGAAAAACATAGAAAGTAAGCCTTAGCCCTTTCATCTGTCCGATCTTGAGTTGACTCACCGTAACCAGGTAAAGCGCATATCCCAAAGCCGACAGGAGAACGATGAACAATCCGATGGCAGTAATTCCACCGGAACTGTCGCCGTAAGAAAGGCAGGAGACACCGACTACGGCAAGAGCGATGGCGAAGAAGCGCCAGGCTGACTTCTTTTCGCGGAAAAAGATCATCATAATCAGCGTGGTCAGTACCGGATACATGAAATGGATGGTAGTGGCTACCCCGCTTGCCATGAATTTATATCCCCAGAACAAGAAGACTGCGGACATCAGATAGAGGAAGGCAAGTAGCGACAGCGAAGGGATTTCTTTGCGGCTGATACGGAAAGACTGTTTGTCGAGCAACAGGATACATCCCAAAGCTAAGCAGGCGAACAGGAACCGATAAAACAGGATGGATTCGAAGTGCATTCCCTCACGCATGGCAGGGATGGTGAAAAGAGGAATCAGCCCGAAGGAGGCCGATGAAAGCAGACCGTAAAGGAAACCATTAAATTTGTTCATACCCGAAAACTATTACCTGTTTTTTTAATTCATGCAAAGGTAGTGTTTTTGGGGACAATATAAATAAGGGAACCTTGACTTAATCTTTTCTTATCATTTTGACTTTTTGCTTTTCTGACCCTTCCAGAATCGTTTATTTCGGACTTCTCTCCGGTTGGTGTGAAAAAACGTCCGGAATTTGCATTAGGTTCGCAATGTGCTGTCTTTGATTCGCTTGATCTGCTTTCTATTTTTAGAGAATGTCGGATGATTGCAAATAAATAGTTACTTAATCTCTTTGTTTGAACTCTTTTTGATAGTTTTCGGTTGCTGCTCTATTGAAATGAACCAGCTTGTGAACAGAAGCTTTTTCGGAAAAAGTGGGAATGAAGAAGGTCTCTTCCTCCGATGGAGTAAGCATTTGCTCCGGATGGAGTAACCTTTCGGGGGAAATGCAGGTTGCATTTCGTCCGGAAGCCTGCTCTTCGGAGTGAGAAAGCCCGGCTCTTCACCCCGCTCAGACCGTTGCTAAGTGAAGTGAAGAGCCGGGCTTTCATCCGGCTTCTCTCCGAAAGAGAAATTTTATAAGAAAGGGAAGTAAGCAGGGAACGGCTAATCAGGTCTTTTTGAAAGTTGACAGGCCGTTCTTCCTATCTTTTTGTCCTTAGCTCTTTTTGGGTTTTCTTCTTGCCCATCCCTCTTCGCTGAAGTCGGGTTCGGCATCTTTAAAGAACTGCTTCCATTCATCTTTACCTTTGGGACCACGTGCTGCGGAATATCCGCGTTCCTCGCGGCTGGGCTTTTGGGCTTTCCGGGTGTCCGCTTGTTTTCCGTCTTTACCGGCTCTGCCTTTATCCTTGCGGTCGGCCGATGCGGCTGTATTTCTTCCTTTGCCGCCCTGGTCACTGCCTTCATTCCGTTTTCTGCGTCCTCTGCGTTCCGTAGGTGCCTCTTCTCCGGCAACCTCTACCGTAACCTTGCGTCCGTTCCAGTTTGTCCGGTTCAATGCTTTTACTACGTTCTGCGCTTGTTTCTCTTCTACTTCGAAGAACGAGAAGTTCTTCATCAGGTCGATACGTCCCAGTTCCACTCTTCCACGGGTGTTATTGTTGAGCAGGGTAATCAGTTCATGGGGGAAGAAGTTATCCATCTTACCCAGGTTGATGAAAAGTCGGGTGAAGCCCGGTTCAGCCTGGCGGCCACTCTTGCCGTCACGGCTTTTTACGGCACGTTCGCTGCGGCTGTCTGTCGGCACCTCTATTTCTTCACGATTGCGATAATAATCCACGAACCGGTTGAACTCGTGCGATACCATGCGCTTGATAAGGTCCTCCTTGCTCAGCCATTCCAGTTTACGATAAATTTCGGGCATGAAGTCGTTAATGTCTTCCTCGTTTACCTTTACTTTTTCAAGGTCATCGATCACTTTAAGAAGCTGTTTCTCGCAAATCTGTTTGCCGGTAGGCATTTCGCCGGCAATGAACTTCTTGCCGATGATACGCTCTATTTCGCGCATTTTTCCCTTTTCACGCAGGTTGATAATCGCAATCGATGTACCTGTCTTACCGGCACGTCCGGTACGTCCGCTGCGGTGTGTGTAGCTTTCCGTATCATCCGGTAACCCGTAGTTGATGACGTGTGTCAGGTCGTCTACGTCCAGTCCGCGTGCGGCAACGTCTGTGGCTACCAGTATCTGGAGGTTGCGAATACGGAACTTCTGCATCACCGTGTCACGCTGTGCCTGCGAAAGTTCTCCGTGCAGTGAATCGGCGTTATAGCCTTCCTGCATCAGTTTATCGGCAATCTCCTGGGTCTCTTTACGGGTACGGCAGAAGACGATACCGTAAATCTGCGGATAATAGTCTACGATGCGTTTCAATGCAGCATATTTATCTTTTGCGTGTACGGTATATACCACATGCTTCACATTGCTCGTACTTTCGTTTTTGCGTCCGATGGTAATCTCTTTTGCATCGTGAAGGTAGTTCTTCGAAATACGGGCTATTTCGGGGCTCATCGTAGCCGAGAAAAGCAGTGTGTTGCGTTCCTGCGGAACATCGGCCAGAATAGCGTTTATACTCTCCGTAAAGCCCATGTTAAGCATTTCGTCCGCTTCGTCCATTACCACGTTGGTGACAGTGGCAAGCGATACTGTTTTGCGTTCCATCAGGTCGAGCAGACGTCCCGGTGTGGCAACAATGATGTGCACACCCCGTTTCAGGCTGCGTATTTGGCTGTCGATGGACGAACCACCGTATACGGGCAATACTTTCAGCCCGTCAATGTATTTGGAGTAATCGTTCAGATCGCCCGCTATCTGGAGGCAAAGCTCACGTGTAGGGCATAGAACGAGTGATTGGGGGATTCTGTTTTTTACGTTAATTTTTTGGATGAGGGGCAAGCCAAACGCTGCGGTCTTACCCGTTCCTGTCTGTGCAAGAGCTACTACATCATTGTTCTCTCCTAAAAGGTATGGAATCACTTCCTCCTGTACCGGCATGGGATTCTCGTATCCCATCTCTTCAATAGCTTTACGTATCTCCGGAGAAACGCCAAGCTCTTCAAATGTCTTCATTAAATCTCTGTATATCTTTATATTCGGGTGCAAAGATACGGATTAATTGTGAATTACGAATGATAACAATAAATAATGATGGACAAAAAATGCGTTATTCCAGCAAGATGTTGCGTAGTCTGTGTGTGTCCTCGGGCTGCAGACCGATTGCTTTCTGCAGATAAGTGGATACATCACCGTATTTGCGCTCTATCTCGTCTTTGGCTGCATTAAGGAAATCTTCTTTTGCCGAGAAAAGAGTGGTAATGGCCTCCTGCGAGTTGGCGGGCAGGTTATAAGCGTACTTGGACGCTTTGGGGATATTAAAGTAATCGTTGCTCAGACGGTAATCTTCCATAATGATATCCGCATTAACATCTAAAGCAGCCAGTATCAGGGCAGATACGATGCCGGTCCGTCCTTTTCCCGACGAGCAGTGAATCACTACCGGATAGCTGTTTTTGTCGAGCAGGATATCGAATATTTCCTTGTATTCCTTCTGGTATTTTACCACCAGTTCGCGGTTCATCCCTTCCACCATGTGGTAAATGGTATCCGTCTTGATCTTCTCTTGTTGTATGCCGTGCAGGATATGTTCCATATCACCCGTACTGATAGGGATATGCACCACATTGAATCCTTTTTGCAAAGGAGGCGTATTATGGAGTTCGCTTTCGGAGCGCAGGTCCAGAATGGTTTTGATGCCCAGATTCTGTAATTTTCTGAAGGCAAAGCAATTCAGGCTGTCTATCTGTGCCGAACGGTAGAGCTTGCCCCAGCGTACGTGCTTTCCTGTAGCGGATTTATATCCTCCCAAGTCGCGGAAGTTCTGTATGCCGGGCATATTTACATTGCGGGGAGCCACTTTTACACGGTATTTGTCATTGAATACCATTGTATAATAGGAGCGTTTGGAAGGATCGTTGGTCACAATCGTTATCCGTGCGTCGGAGATGTTAGCCATGGCGACGGGATTGTCTTCGGGTATGAACTCCGGATTGTCGGATGCATATACTTTCACCTGCCCCTTGATGAGAGGGGTTGTTTCCCATTTAAGAATACAGTTTCCTATATTATTCTCTTCGCAAACCACCGAAATGTTAGGAGACATATCTGTGCACGAAGGCAGAATAAGTAAAATAGTTAGTAAATTGAACAGGTTTTTGTACATAGTTCGTATTTGTCTGAGAGCACTATTTGCAAAGATATGGATTCTTGTTACATGGTATAATTACTTTGCTATAATTAGACAACGTTAATAGTAATTAGCTACGGGCTACACGCTACGGGTAATTATGCCGGATGATGCACATTTACTTGTTGCTTGTAGCTCGTAACTGACAAGCATTAACGGTAGTTTGCCGCAAACTCCTCCGATATGGAGTTGCTGAAACTCTTGCAGACTTCTGCGGAGAAATCCTGACCGCATTGTATCACCTTATCCCAGGTCTCCTCACTCAGGTTTTGCAAGTCGCGGTAACGGACGTCATATTTTAACATGCCGTAGATCAGGCCAGCATTGAAGTTGTCTCCTGCACCGATGGTACTGACTGCTTGCAACGGGGTGACAGGATACTCTTTCGATATTGTGTTGGTACGCAGCGAGATTTTTTCTGCTCCGGCTGTACAAAGGAATAGCGGACAATAGAACTTGATTTTATCCTTGTAGATCTTCTCTGCGTCTTTGATTCCGTACATGTAATAGAAGTCTTCCAGAGATCCCCTTACGATGTCGGCATATTCCAGATTCTCGATAATGGTTGGAGCTAACTTCATAGCCTCGTTCTTATGTGAAGAACGGAAATTGGGATCATAATATACAATCGCTTTTTTCTCTCTCGCTATGTCCAGCAGTTCCAGAATCTTGTCGCGTAAAACCGGATTCAGGGCATAGTATGAACCGATGACAATGATATCATCTTCGTTGATGGGAGGGAACAAAACGTCCAGCCGCTGTTTGGGATAGTCTTTATAGAAGATGTATTCCGCGTCGCTGTGTTCGTTCAGGAAAGCCAGGGATACGGGCGATTTGCCATCCGGGAACACATTGACGTGATCCGTCGGGATATGATTGTCACGCATGAATTGCAAGATGATGTTTCCAACATGGTCGTTGCCCGTTTCGCTGATGAAACATACATTGACTCCCATGCGTCCTAAAGAAACGATGCCGTTGAAAACAGAGCCTCCGGGAACGGCTGCCGAAGGCTGGTCGTTCCGGAAGATGATATCGAGTATAGTCTCTCCGATGCCGATTACTTTACGCATAGTTTTCTTGATTTTTCACCCAGATAACCACCGTGATGGCGTTTGGAGTATTCTTCGATAGTGAATTCAGTCCTTTTCATTGTTTGTACCACGAGGATATCGCCGATGACGGTCATTACCGTAGTCGAGGTAGTAGGGGTCATGCCCAGTGTACAAACCTCGGCAGGGTGCCCTGTACTCAGGCATACATCTGATTCGCTGGCAAGCGGACTGTCGGGGTTTCCGGTGATAACGATGAATTTAAGGCCCGGATTCAGGTTGTGGGCTAACTGCGTTAACTCTACGATTTCACGGGTTTTGCCCGAGTTTGAAATCAACAGCAACAGGTCGTTCTCTTGCAGGATGCCCAGATCGCCATGTTGCGCTTCGCTGGGATGCAGGAAGACAGAGGGAATACCGGTCGAACAAAACGTAGTGGCGATGTTCATCGCTATTTGTCCGGCTTTACCCATGCCGGAAGTTACAAGTTTGCCTTTTTTTCTGTGTATTTGTTCCACAATCAACTCAACCGCCTTTTCGTAGGCATTGGTCACGGGAATATTCAGCACGGCTTGTGCTTCCTTTTGCAGGAGTTCTTGAATCGATTCAATCATTATATCTTAGTTGTTAATTCATTAAATGTGTTTGCTACTTCATAATAGGAGGACAGCGGATGGCGGGCAAATCCTCTTGCCTGTAATTCGCTGAGTACGGCAAGCAACGGGCTATAAAAACCATTTGCGTTGTAGAAGATCACTTTCTTCTGGTGATAACCGATGGAAGCGGCTGCCATGACATGAAATACTTCATCCAGCGTGCCGATACCGCCGGGGAGAGCCACCAATACATCCGACTGTTGCAGGATGATATCCTTGCGGTCACTCAGATTGTGTGTGCGGATCATTTCATCGAGATATGTACTCACTTTGCCGTTCTCTTCAAGTTTGGAGGGTACTACACCGATGACACGTCCCCCGCTTTCTTTGACTGCCTTTGCCACACATTCCATGAGTCCGAGGTTGGCACCACCGTAGATAAGTGTCTTGCCGTTTCTTCCCATCCATTCGCCAATCTGATGGGCTGCATCGAAGAATGTCGGGTCGATGCTGTCGGACGCGGAACAGAAAATTCCTATCTTTTCCATAAGGGTTATTGATGTTATAGCTTACAAATATCTGCAATTTTCTATAAACGACAATAAGTTTTATTGTATTTTTGTATCCTCAACCTAACTTAATAGTAAGAATGAAGCAGTTAAGTACCCGTGCAGAAATGCAATATAATATACATACCCTGTCCAACGGTCTTCGCATCATCCATGAGCCTTCGCTTTCAAAGGTGGCTTATTGTGGATTTGCCGTAGATGCCGGCACCCGTGATGAGGCTGAAAACGAACAAGGGATGGCCCACTTTGTGGAGCACCTGATTTTTAAAGGTACCCGGAAACGGAAGGCATGGCATATCCTGAATCGTATGGAGAATGTAGGAGGCGACCTGAATGCATATACCAATAAGGAAGAGACGGTGATCTATTCGGCATTCCTGACCGAACATTTTGGGCGGGCACTGGAATTGCTGGCAGATATTGTTTTTCACTCCACTTTTCCGCAGAACGAGATAGAAAAGGAGACGGAAGTGATTATCGACGAAATACAGTCATACGAAGATACTCCTTCGGAGCTTATTTTCGATGACTTTGAAGATATGATTTTCCGGAATCATCCGTTGGGACGCAACATTCTGGGCAGGCCGGAATTGCTGAAGCAATTCCGAAGCGGGGATGCGGTTGCTTTTACTTCCCGGTTCTATCAACCTTCCAATATGGTATTCTTTGTTTTGGGCAACTTCAACTTTCAGAAAATAGTCCGCCAGGTGGAGAAACTGTTGGCAGACCTTCCGTTGATTGGAGTCGATAATCACCGTACTCCGCCTCCCCTTTACGTACCGGAGCATCTGGTTGTCCATAAGGAGACCCATCAGGCGCATGTGATGATTGGCAGTAGGGGATACAATGCTTATGATGATAAACGTACCGGCTTGTATCTGCTGAATAATATTCTGGGTGGTCCGGGGATGAACAGTCGCCTGAATGTTTCTCTCCGCGAGCGAAGAGGATTGGTCTACACTGTGGAGTCCAATCTGACATCGTATACGGATACGGGAGCTTTCTGCATCTATTTTGGAACCGATCCTGCGGATGTGGATACTTGTCTGCGGTTGACTTACAAAGAACTGAAAAGGATGCGGGATGTGAAAATGACCTCTTCGCAGCTGATGGCTGCTAAAAAACAACTGATCGGGCAGATTGGAGTTGCTTCGGATAATAATGAAAATAATGCGTTGGGGATGGCAAAGACCTTCTTGCATTACCACAAGTATGAATCATCCGAATCTGTTTTCCGGCGAATCGAAGCATTAACTGCAGAAGGGTTGCTGGAGGTAGCCAATGAGATGTTCGCAGAGGAATATCTTTCTACACTGATCTACAGATAAGAAGAAAAGGAAGAGGGTGCATCTGAGGATTGACATTACTATTAGACACACAATTAATACTTATATAAATCTTTACGATGCACTCTCTGACCTTGGAATATATAAACTAAAAAAACATCATAATCAGGGCTATGCCGAATCGCATAGACACCCGTAGTACAGAAAGTGCTAAATAAGAATATGCCTGAGCGCAAATACATAGTATTTGGGTGCAGGCTTAACTCTGTTATGAAGAGTATAAAAAGAAGTGTATTCTTTGAATGTTATTAATTTCTGAGAGTCCGTCTTGGCAGCCGGATGGAGGTTATTGCTTTGTTTATACGGGTTGGCCGAATCCGAAACAGCCTTTTTGACCAGTATCCCTTGATTAAAGTCGAATAGGTCGTGTCCTGAGTTATCAAAAGAAGGTATGTTGTGAGTATGGCTTTTTACGGCAGTAGTGACTGTCACCCCGTTATTGGCGGGTTGTAGAGCACTGCTTTTCTGGGTACCGAATACCAAAAATAACAGGCATAGCATTAATAGTTTGATGTATGCTGCCATAATTGGCGGTAAATGTATGGATTAATACGGATCTTTCTTCGGGTGGCTTTGCTTTTTCTCGGGTTATTAATCATTTTTAATAATAGAAGATTGAACCGTCCAAAGGAGCTGACCGACAGTGGGGCCATTAGTCACCTTGGATGGTTCAGTCTGCGGAGTTTGATTTATACTTTTAGTTTAATCTTAGCTTTGACCAGTAATCCTGTGATACCGACAATAATCAGTGAGAATATGGCCGATTTCATTAATCCCGGTATGCCGCTGCCCAATGCGGTGGGGTAGTGTAATCCAAGTAGTTGTTGCATTGCATACCAGATATATGGAATGATATAGCAGGTAAGGGTTGCGGTTCCTGCCGGTTTGATAATATCGAACCAGCCGGTTTTGCCTTTTATGTCAGTCAGCCAATAGAAGAAGCCGAATGACGGGAAGAAAGCTGCCGTACAGAAGAAGAACCAGCTTGGAGTGGCTTGTATCTTTGAGATAATCCAGAAAGGATGTGAGGCAAAGCCGGCTGCCAGCATAAGGAGGCCCAGACCGCATAATATCCCTATAAACTTTCCGGGGCGTTCGGGGCTGGCATATTTCTGCATCAATAGTGAAGTTAGCATGCCCGATATTCCGAATGCGTGTAATGTCATATCACTTGGTATGAATGGAAGCGGCAGGACGTCTGCATGATTCAGCAATGCCAGGGCGATAAACAGTACCCAGACGAAAAGGTTGCGTACCAGGCTTTCCCGGGTAAATAAATATACAGAGGCACAGATTACATAGGTCCAGCCAATAAGGCCCAGAATTCCCCACCATTTCTGCTGGAAAGGTGCTCCATGAAATCCTTTGTAGAGGATCAGGAAAGTCAACAGTAAAATACCTGCTGTCTTCATTCCCGTATAGAGATATTTTTTTCGGGTGGTTATCGGTTTAGGGTATACTCCCCAGATCAGGAAGAAGCCAATCACCATAATGATAGAGAACCAGGGATGGGAGAGTCCTGCCACTCCTCCGCTGTTTACAGAGAAAAGTCCCATAACAACCAGTGCCACGGTTCGCCAGAAAATATGCATAATCACTTGGAGCAATGAATCGCCCTTTTGGTATCGGTTTTGTACCGCAAACGAAATAGACATGCCCATGCAGAACAGGAAAGCCGGGAAAATAGTATCGGAGAAGCCTAACATGTCTTCTGTCATTGCTGCGTGTCCAAGCCAATGGGGGATGTTTCTGAGTCCGGGAATATCATTCACAAAAAGCATAAGGAACATGGTGAGTGCACGGAATACATCGACCGCAGCGACTCGTTGGGGGGATGAGGTTTTCATAATGTGTTAAATTAATCAGAGGTTATGCTCACAAAGATAGCGTAAAAATGTTTAAAGTCTGCTGTCTTCCGGCTTATTCCGCTTATCTTTGCCTGAAAACCTAAAAAATTATGATGACATTAAGCCGTATTACGAGTGCTGACGATTCACGTCTGAACCGTTTGATTCCTTTGTACGAGGAGTCTTTTCCCGAAAGTGAGAGAAGAAAAATCGGGCAGTTGAAACGAATGATTGAGAACCATACCCCCATGTATTTCAATGCTATTGAATGTGATGGAGAGTTGAGTGGAATGTTTGTATACTGGGATATGGGTGACTTCTACTATTTGGAACACCTGGCTGTATTCCCGGAAATGCGGAATAAAAAGATAGGGCAGCAGGTGCTTGATTATGTGGCCGGACACCTGAAAGGACTGCGCCTGCTGGAAGTAGAGCCTACGGAAGATGAAATGACTACCCGGCGCGTAAACTATTATCGGCGTAACGGATACAAGGTGCTCGATAAAACCTATGTACAGCCTTCTTATCATGCTATGGAGAACGCCTGTCCACTTTGGATTATGGGAAATGAAGATTCTCCCCGACTGTCTGAACAGGTGGAAAGAATTAAAGAGGAAGTGTATAGGCAGCAGATAGGATGAGGCCTTATAAATGTGTCAAAACTATCGCTGGCTCCACAGAAAAACAGAGATCGAGTAGGTCTCGGTCTTAATTTCTGTGTTAATCTGTGGAGGCAGCGGTGGGTGAAAAGGTCTTTTACTGCCTTTTCGTGTTTTTAAAAGATTGATTTTGCAATTCCCATTTCCAGTCCTCTTAGCTCGGCAAGTCCGCGCAGGCGTCCAATGCAGGAGTATCCCGGATTGGTTTTCTTCTTTAAATCGTCCACCATTTGGTGTCCATGATCCGGACGCATGGGGATAGATACTTTTCTTCTCTGTTGTAATTCAAGGAAAGCTTTCATGACCCGGTACATATCTACGTCTCCTTCCAGGTGGTTGGCTTCGTAGAAATTTCCTTCGGAATCTCGCTGAGTGCTTCGGAAGTGGACAAAATTGATACGATCGCCGAATTGTTTCATCATACCTTCCAGGTCGTTGGCACTGCTTACTCCAAGTGATCCGGTACAGAGACAGAGCCCGTTCGATTCATTAGGCACAGCATCGATCAGTGCCTGAAAATCGGCCGCACAACTCATGATACGCGGTAAACCCAGAATGGGGCAGGGTGGGTCATCCGGATGAATCACCAGCTTTACACCGGCCTCGTCTGCTACCGCAGTCACTTCTTTCAGGAAGTAGATTAAGTGGGCACGTAGCTTATCCGCGTCGATACCTTTGTAACGATTCAGTTCCTGTTGAAACTGCTCCAGCGTGAAACTCTCTTCCGAACCGGGAAGTCCGGCAATCATATTACGGACAAGGAGTTGTTTCTCCGTTGCGTCCATCTGTTCGAAACGAATTTTTGCTTTGGCTTTTTCTTCATCGGTATAGTCGTTCTCTGCACCCGGTCGTTTCAGTAAGAAAAGATCGAAAGCGATAAAAGCGGCACGTTCAAAACGAAGTGCTTTGGAGCCATCGGGTAGGGTATAGGCAAGATCGGTGCGAGTCCAGTCGAGTACGGGCATAAAATTGTAGGTAACGATATGAATTCCACATTTACCGAGGTTACGTAAGCTCTCTTTGTAGTTTTCGATGTATTTTCTGTAATCGCCTGTCTGGGTTTTGATGTGTTCGTGTACCGGGACACTTTCTACTACCGACCATCGCAGACCGACGGATTCGATCAGTTCCTTTCGTTTCATAATTTCTTCTACAGTCCATACTTCGCCATTAGGGATGTGGTGGAGAGCGTTGACAATTCCCGTAGCTCCGGCTTGTTTAATGTCCCAAAGGCTGACAGGATCATCCGGTCCATACCAGCGCCAGGTTTGTTCGGAAAGAAAGAGTTTATTCTTTGATGAAGTGATATAAGGTTGATTCATAAGTCATTTTTTACTTTTGAAAGTAGGTTTAATCATTCTGTTCGTTTTATCTCTGGGGAGGGAAGATGCATGGGAGAGGTCTCTTTACATTGCAAAAGCATTGAATCCGCCGTCCACTATGGCCACAGTGCCCGTTACGAAGCTTGCTGCGTCGCTGATCAGGTATTGTATTGTGCCGCATAACTCTTCAGCGCGTCCCATACGTCCGAATGGGGTTTGGCGGATGACATCCTGTCCCCGTTGAGTATATGTTCCGTCCGGATTGGTTAGTAAAGTGCGGTTCTGCTCTGTCAGGAAGAAACCGGGGGCAATGGCATTTATACGGATTCCTTCACCAAACTTTTTGGCAATTTCTGTGGCCATAAATGCGGTAAAGTTGGAAATGCCTGCTTTGGAAGCCGAATAACCGGCCACACGTGTCAAAGGACGGAAAGCTGCCATTGAGGAGAAATTGACAATAGCTCCGCTTTTCTGCTCTGTCATCGGTTTTAGAAATACTTGTGTCGGCAATACGGTACCGGTCAGATTAAGATCCACTACCTTCTGAAATTCATCTATTTTCAGATCGAAGATGTTACTTGCCGGTGCAATCGTAGCTCCCGGCATATTGCCGCCTGCCGCATTGAGCAATGCGTCTACCCGCCCATAAGCTTTCAATATATCTGCCAGGTTCTGTTCAAGGATGTTCCGGTCGAGTACATTGGTTGCCAGGAACAGAGCTTCGCCCCCTTTGGCGCATATTGTTTTTACTATCTCGTTGCCCACTTCGGCTTTACGTCCGAGGATAACGACTTTGGCACCTTCTTCTGCCAAATGGACTGCAATTGTTTTTCCCAATACTCCTGTTCCACCGGTAATGACCACTACCTTATCTTTTACACTAAATAAGTTTGCCATACTATTATATTTTAAGTTTAAACTTCTTCTTCTATAGCTCCGTTATCGCACACGCAGCATGCAAATATAGTTATAAAGTTGATGGAACGGTTCAAAAAAGGAAGGAAATTAATTTCTGCTCGACTCCTTTTATCGGGGATTGGCTATTGTTTGTTGCAGTATTAACAAACTTTCCGGTCCCATATTGAATAAGAGGTCGATGATACTCAGGTTGGGCAGGAATCCGTGGCGGGTTTCGAAAACCTGATAGTAAGGTTGGGGAATAAATTCCGGATCGGCTTGGCGGAAATTCTTTTTGGGATGGATGGCTTCCCGGAAGTCTATTTCGTTCGGGGCGAAGTCCGTTTTATACTCGGTGGTTCGTTCCGTATCAGGTTGTATATCTATCAGCTTGCATACAAGCCGGCACAATTCTTCATTGAAATCTGTGAGGAATTCATATTTCTTTTCATAGAAAGGGCGAAAATCGTCTTTATAATATTCAAAAAAAGGGGTGCTGTTATAGGCCGACTCCATTGCATTCCAGTGCAGGTGCCTCCAGTTGCCATGGTCGGAAATCCGGATATCCTTCATCGGACATTTCGGGTTTTCCGGTTTTACGGTAGGAACAGAAAGTGCCAGTTCTCCCTCCGGACCTGCAATAGTACAGCGGTTCCGGTAGGTCTGTTTCATGTAATGATCGTGCTGCTCGATGAATATTTTATCGTAATTCAACAGTTTACTATAATATTCTACGGGTGCCAGGTAGGCAGAAGAGAGATAAGCGACTTTCATGGGTGGTTGATACTTTGTGATTACTTGGTTGCTGATATATAATTTGTGGTTTGTGGGACTGACTACTTCACCGGTTGGAAGAATCGGTTCCAGCGGTATCCGTTGAAGATTCCCGTATGGTCTTTCTTTGAGAACCAGATTCGCGAAGCTTTCCCAATGACATGATCTTGCGGCACAAAGCCGAACAAGCGGGAATCGGAGAGATTTACCGAGTTATTGGAAGCCATCCAGTAATAATCTTTGGTAAAATAGCAATGCTGTGAAGGGCGACCTTCAATGTAGAGCGTATCGTTCCGGATTTCCGCTTGTTTGCCTTCATGCAACACCAGCGTATTCCGCAACAGGGTCCTGTTCCACGGATAAACTCTGACGGCCTTTCCTTTGCCAGGGATGATGAGCGGTTTAGTTTCTTCCTGCCGGCTTTGGCTCAGAGGTTGTATCCAGCTTTTTCCGTTCATCGCCTGTTCAAGCAGATAATATTCGTAACGGCTGAAGCTTCGTACATTCTTGCCTTCATGCTGCCCCATCAGTTCATTGGAGCCGATGGAAAGAATGGAAAGTAGTGAGTCTAACTGCTGTTCCTTGGTCTGTGGATAAGTGTAGAGTTGTTTCCGGTCCGGTCCGAGTTGTGTGCTGCGGTCTACTACATTGAATAGTGAATCGATAAGCAAAGTATCTCCCGGTACACCGATACACCGGCTGATATAGATTTCTCTCCGGTCGATGACCGGTTCTTTGATAGCCGCGGGATTATTGAATACGACGATGTCGTCTTTATCAATGCGCCTTGGATTCCAGCGGTGGTAGGAGAACAGTGACATATAAGGTACCCGAAGTCCGTAGCTCCACTTATTGACCAGAATACGTTCGCCTTGGAAAAGGGAGTTCTCCATGCCCGATGAAGGTATCAGGCATGAGGTAAAAGCAAAGCCGCGGAGCAATAATACGATAACTATTGCTCCGGCAAATGCTATAATCCATTTAAATCCCTTTCTCATTACTACTTAGTCTACCCACTTAAAGATGCGGTTCCAGCGGATTTTACCGTCAAACCAGCCACGGTCTTTATCCAATGACAGCCATACGACGATCGGTTTACCTACTACGTGGTCTTCGGGTACGAATCCCCAATAACGGGAATCAGCCGAATTATGCCGGTTATCACCCATCATCCAGTAATAATCCAGCTGGAAAGTATACTGGTCTGTCTTCACACCGTTAATGTAGATTCCGTCTTCTTTCTGTTCCAGTTTATTGCCTTCGTAGGCAGTGATGCAACGTTCGTAGATAGGCAGATTATCCGGAGTCAGCGTGATAGTGGCTCCCTTTGCCGGAATCCAGATAGGGCCGTAATTGCTGCGGTTCCAGTGAGTATATAAATTCAGAGGATACATGTCTCCGGCATAATCTTCCGGCTCTATCACGATTTTGCTGATCAACTTTTTGTTGGCGGACAGAGTATCATACATTTTTTTTGTGAGCGGAAGGTGATATACAGGATTCAGCCTGCCTTGGGCGTTTCGTCCATCCATTCCTAACTCAACCAACCCTTCTTCATAACCTGCTCCTTCGGGAGTTAATCCCTGGTCGGCTTTACTGATCCCCAGTTCGCGGAACATCTCTTCTGTGATATACGGACCCGTAGTTTGCACAAAGTAGTTGAATTGCAGGTTCTCAGGGTTTTCTATTGCCTTCCCGTCAATCATCACCTGACCGTTGATAATTTGGAGTGTATCGCCCGGCAGCCCTACACAACGTTTTACGTAATTCTCCCTGCGGTCCACCGGACGGGTGACAACTTTGCCATACCGTTGGGGATTGGACATTATTTCTTTTCGTCCGGCATTGTAATATAAATCGTATACTGTTTTCTGTTGTTCCCGGGTCAGACTGTCCATATTGATCGGATTCGGATAAATCTGCTTCCCGATGTTGTATGCCAGTGTATAAAAGTCGGCATCCGGAAAGTTCAGCGCAACAGTGTCTCCTGCAGGGAAGTTAAACACTACAATATCGTTCAGTTTTACTTTACCGAACCCGGGCACACGTTTGTATTTCCACTGAGGCCACTCAATGTACGACTTGGTGTTCAGTATCGGCAGTGTATGCTGTGCCAATGGCATCGATAGCGGAGTATTCGGTACACGGGGACCATAGCTCATCTTGCTTACATACAGGAAGTCTCCCACCAGCAATGATTTTTCCAGTGAGGAGGATGGGATCTGATAATTCTGAAAGATATAGATGTTCACGAAATATACTGCTACCAAAGCGAAAACGATGGCATCTACCCAACTCATTACGCTTCGGACAGTCGGGTTCTTTGACTTCTTCCAGAATGACCAGGGGATTTTCTTGGTAATGTAAACATCGAAAATGAAAGGAACCACAATCAGTCCCCACCAGCTTTTCACCCAGATCAGGAAGATCAGATAAAGAAGAATGGCAATGGAACACTTTATCCATTGAGTACGTGTTGCTTTTCTCATGATGTTAGTCTTTTAAGAATGGGAATAAATCGCTCATACCCAGATAGCCTTCATGGGTTGCTGTGTATTCTGCGGCAAGTACCGCACCCAAAGCAAAACCTCCCCGGTTTTTGGCATCGTGGGTGATGGAGATACTGTCCGCCTCCGAATCGTAACGGATGGTGTGGATACCGAATACTTCGCCTTCACGGATGGAGTGAATCGGCAACTCGTTCGCTGAGTGTGCTTCCTCTTTTACCCAAACGTTTTTACGTTCCATGTTTTCAAGAATACCTTCTGCCAGCGTGATGGCCGTTCCGCTTGGTGCATCGAGCTTGTGCACGTGGTGGGTTTCACTCATGGTCACGTCATATGCCGGGAACTGGTTCATTATTTTAGCCAGATACTTATTGACTGCCGAGAAGATGGCTACGCCCAGGCTGAAATTGGATGACCAGAACAGGGTTTTTCCACCTTTGCTGCATAGTTCCTTTACTTCATCGCCGTGCTCTGCCATCCATCCGGTACTGCCCGAAACTAACTTTACACCTGCTTTGAAAGCTCTCATATAATTGCTGTAGGCTACCATGGGATTAGTGAACTCAATAGCCACATCTGCCGATTTAAACGCTTCGGATTCGAAATCATCCTGATTATTGATGTCGATAATGCTGACAATTTCGTGTCCGCGACTGAGGGCTACTTTTTCGATTTCCCTGCCCATTTTTCCGTAACCTATTAATGCTATTTTCATTGTTTTACTGACTTTATAGACTTTATATCCAAAATATTAGTCGCAAAGATAGGATTTTTATTACATTTGTCGAGCACATTAACGTCTTGTTAACAATGGAACACCTCCTACACTATGTGTGGAAACACAAAATCTTTCCTCTTCATGAACTGCAAACAACCACCGGGCTGCCTGTTGAAGTGATTGATACGGGACTGCCGAATCCTAATGCAGGCCCCGATTTTTTTAATGCCAAACTAAAGATTGACGGTACGCTTTGGGTAGGTAATGTCGAAATACATGCAGTCTCTTCCGATTGGTTCCGTCACGGGCATGGTCATGATATAGCCTATGACTCAGTGATTTTACACATTGCCACGGAAATAGATTGTGAGATATACCGCACCAATGGTGAACCTGTCCCGCAACTCCGGTTGGCCTGTCCCCGCCGGGTGAAGGAACATTATGACGAGCTTTGCCGGGCAGACGTACATCCACCTTGCTATTCGATCTTGGAAACTCTTTCCAAACTAACGGTTCATTCCTGGCTGACAGCTTTACAGACCGAGCGTTTCGATCAGAAGAACCAGACTATATCCCGGCGGCTTCAGCGCTGCAACCAACATTGGGAGGACGCCTTTTTCATCACGCTGGCACGTAATTTTGGTTTCGGACTGAATGGAGATGCTTTTGAAGCCTGGGCGAATCTGCTTCCGTTCCGCTCCATCGATAAGCATCGTGACGACCTGACACAAGTGGAAGCTTTCTTCTTTGGACAGGCCGGTTTGCTGGAGGGAGAACCTGTTGACGATTATTTCAGTTGGATGCAGAAGGAATTCCGTTATCTGCAACATAAGTTTGAACTTCCACCGGTGATGAATGCTTCTTTGTGGCGTTTTCTCCGTCTTCGTCCCGGCAATTTTCCACATGTGAGGCTGGCACAACTGGCTTCCCTATATTACAAAGAACGTTCCCTGTTTTCACGTGTCATGGAAGCGCAAACCCTGAAAGAGTTAAAGTCGATCTTCTCCGGCCATACTTCTGCTTATTGGGAGGAGCACTTCATGTTTGGCAGGACCTCTCCCCGGAAGGAGAAAAGCATCGGTTCCGGTGCAAGGGAACTGATCATTATCAATACGGTCATACCTTTTCTGTATGCTTACGGTTTGCATAAGGCAGACGAAAGGTTGTGTGAACGCGCAGCTTCATTGCTTGAAGAGTTGAAAGCTGAAAACAACTACGTCACCCGCATGTGGAGCGAAGCCGGAATTCCTGTCCGGACAGCAGCGGACAGTCAGGCGTTGTTACAGTTACAGAAGGAATATTGCGACAAGAAGAAATGTCTTTATTGCCGCTTCGGATATGAATACCTGAAACATAAATAATTCTGTCCTTCCCGATTGGATATTAGGAAGATATATTATCTTTGCCCGCTGAAAATGCGGGGTGGGATTCCCCGTCTTAATAACCCATTCATTATGAAAGTGAAAAGATTTGTGCTTTGTCTGTTTATGCTTACCCTGATGGGAGGCATTTGCTTTATTTCCTGTGGAAATACTTCGAAAGCGAAGGCAGAGAGTGCCGCTACTGCGGAAACGGCTGATGAACCTTTCCAGACGTTTCTGAAGAAGTTCACCTCAAGTGCTTCTTTCCAGTATACCCGTGTGAAGTTTCCGTTAAAAACTCCCATCACTCTGATGACGGACGATGGAAATAGCGAGAAAACCTTCCCCTTTACACAAGAGAAATGGCCGTTGCTGGATGGCGAGACTCTAAAAGAGGAACGCATTACCCAGGAGGAAGGAGGAATCTATGTTTCTAAATTTACGGTGAACGAACCTACCCATAAAGAGTTTGAAGCTGGGTATGAGGAGTCGGAAGTTGACTTACGTGTGATATTCGACTTGATTGACGGTAAATGGTATGTAACTGATTGCTATACCGGGTGGTATGGATACGATCTGCCGATTGACGATTTGAATGAAACTGTGAAGCAGGTGAAAGAAGAGAATCAGACTTTTAAAGAATTGCATCCGTAGAGAATCTGGTATCAGGGGGAGGATCACTCAGGGACTCCCTCTCTTTTAAAGAAAAGATAGGTTACTGCTCCAAGGTATGTAGGCCGACTAACATCGCCGTGTGCTGGTCAAGATTTTACGTACCGGAGTAAATGGTTTTACGTACCGAGGTAAATGGCTTTACGTACCGAGGTAAATGGCTTTACATGCCGACGTAAAAGCCTTTACATGCCGGGGTAAATGCTTTTACATCGAAAGGAAAATACAGGTAAATATAATTTGCTGACTATCAGCGATAATGAAACGGATGCCAAACTACGCATTGTCCGGATGAACTTTCTGTCAGAATGCCGAACGGACGGCAATGTTGTATTTGGTGAGCGTAGTGCTTTTATGGATAGCTTTCCAACTTTTCCGGTCGATCTGTGGAGCCAGATATTCCCAGAATGTTTTCATCTTGGTTACCAGTTGCGTTTCGCCCCCTTGTATCTGCTCTTCATAATGAAGGAAAACGGCTGTGTGCAGTGCCTTAAGCTTTTCATGCCACTCTTCGGGAGAAAGCTTTCTGCCTTCTTTGTACTCCCAGCCTAATGCAGGGTTTGTCAGTAATCCGCGTCCGATCATCACTCCGGCAAGGCTTGGGAACTTGTCGGTAATGCGGTGGATGTCCGCTATGGTCAGGATATCCCCATTATAGACTACGGGATGTCTGCATGCTTCGTAGAAAGAGGTAAATCCCTCCATGTCTACCTCACCTTTGTATTGCTGGATGCCCAACCGGGGATGGAGGGTGATTTCGGTCAGGGGAGCAGCGTTAAGCAACGGTATCAGTGACAGGCATTCATCCGGTTTTTCCCATCCCAGACGCATCTTTACCGAAAAGCGCATGTCGGGAAATTGTTCCGTTTGTTTTAGCAATGCCTCCACCTTGTCGGGATAAGGCAGCATGCCGGACCCGCATTGTCGTTTTGCCAACATCGGGAAAGGACAGCCGAGATTGATGTCTATCTCCCGATAGCCCTGTTCGACGAAGAGGGCGATCATACGCTCTGTTTTATCCGCTTCGGAGGCTATGAGTTGCGGGATAAGGCGGGCCACCCGGTTGTTTTCGGGTAGAATGTCCCGAACGTCTTTGTGGCGGAACTCTCCCCGGTCTACTCGTACAAAAGGAGTATGATAGACATCTATGCCGCCGAAAACGGCGGCATGGGCATTACGATAGGCTGCCTCGGTATATCCCTGAAGCGGAGCGAAGTGGATAGGTAATGTATTATTCATCTGTTTTTAAAACATAAACATGGCTACACCTACGATACGGTTGTTACCGATGGAATGCGTATCGATGATTTTGCCGTTTTTAAGATTCAGTGAACCGTAAGCAGCGGAAGTATACGTATATTCCACTCCAAATTTCCAGTGATTGACGTTGTATGTCAGTTCGGCTCCGGCAGTTACTACCTGGTCTACATTGGTTCCTGTTCCGTACAGTTGACCGGATGCTAAAGCATCACTTGTCCCCAGATTCTTGACATATCCCAGGAAGATACCCGGTTTCCATTTCTGTCCGTATACAACGTTCAGCCATGAACTGGATACCCGGATCGGTGTATATTTCTGTTCTCCGGTCTGCTTATCGATCGATTTGATTCCGAATCCACCGAGCATCGAAGTTTGTGTCAGATTAGAGCCCAATACGGTTTTGGCCCCTACAAACCAGTCTTTATTGCTGTATTTTACATGTCCTTCATAAGATAAAGTGGTGATGCGTTCGTTCACTTTATAAACTTTATCATCTATTTTTGACTCTGTACGGGGTTTCAGGGAGAGAAGTTCTATGCCTGCTCCGGCTATCCATCCGTTGGCTTTATAATCGAGTCCCAGATAGAATTCGGGGACACAGCTGTTCTTTATATAAGCCTGGCTCTTGCCCGCAATGCCTTGCGATAAATACTGCGATTGCCAGATTGCGGCTCCTGTCAGCTGGAATCCCTTATGTGTATAGCGATAGCGAATTTGAGGGGCACGGCTGAATGGCTGGAAAGGTGCACCCACCGAAAGATTCAGTATTTGTGGTGATACGTCACCGAACAGCGGATGCCAGGTTTGGCCGAGTAAGAGAGCTGAACGTCCCCAATCCAGGTTCAGGTAGGCATGGCGTAAGCGGATGGTGGAGTAGGAAGTTCCTGAGCCGCGGAAGTCCACTTCTACTTTGGCAGAAGTCATGGCACGTCCCAATTTAGGGCCGGATACGTCTATTCCCAGGCGGGTATATAAGGTATAAAAGCTACCGTTGGCAGTTGCGTTCAGGTCCTTGCCGTTTTCATCGAGTACTTCGTCTTTGGGATACATGTAAAACAATCCGTCTACTGTCTCTTCGTTAGCACGGCTGTTGTAATAAAGGTCTGTGCGAATCTGTCCGTAAAACTTATAACTAAAGTCTTTCTTTTGAGCAAAACTGCTTACTGCCATCATCAGGCAGGCAGATAAAATTAGATGCTTCTTCATTTTTTGTGTTATTTGTTAGATACAATGGGGATTTACCCGTTGAAGTTATTATCTTAAATCAACGTAAGATGGTTGTTTCACGCTGCAAAGGTAAGGAAATCATCTGACTGACCATGAAAAAGGATACCCGAAAGTAAACGTTTTCGGAAAAGGTTGTAAAATAGCACCGGATGGAGAATGAAATACTGGAATAAAGTATATATTTTTGCAAGATAAAAATAGAATAGACCATGAAAGTAAAAAAGATCAGTATTGCTAATGTGGAGGTCGATGCACTTCCCGAATTACTGGATAAAGAAAAGATCGGTTTCCAGACTATTGATAATGTGAATTGGGAAGCTTATCCTTATCGTCCGAAAGTGGAGTTCCGTATAGCCCATAGCGATGATGCTGTTTTGTTGCACTTTAATGTGAAAGAGGCCAGTGTGAGGGCTAAGTACGGAGAGGACAACGGGTCTGTGTGGACGGACTCTTGCGTGGAGTTCTTTTCTGTGCCTGCCGGTGACGGTATTTATTATAACATCGAATGCAACTGTATCGGGACGATTCTTATAGGTGCCGGAGCAGAACGTAACGACCGGGAGCGTGCCTCTCAGGAAGTGATGGATCAGGTAAAGCGTTGGGCCAGCCTGGGACGCCAGCCGTTCAATGAACGCATTGAAGAGTGTAACTGGGAAGTGGCGCTGATCATTCCATATACAGCATTCTTTAAACACAATATTACTTCTCTGGACGGAAAAACGATTACTGCGAACTTCTACAAATGTGGAGACGAATTGCAGACCCCGCATTTCCTTTCATGGAATCCGATTAAAATAGAGAAACCGGATTTCCATCGTCCCGATTTCTTCGGTACCTTGGAGTTTGAATAGAATGAACCTGCCTGTGTAAAAGCATGGAAAATAATAAAAGAAAGGTGTAGCCATCCCAGGATGACTACACCTTTTCTTTATCGGCAGATGATTGTGCCTATTTTACGATTCCACGTTTTGACTCCTTGACGAATGCAACGATATTTTCTATCTCTTCGCTCATGGGAACCTGGTCTACAATTTTTTGTACTGCATCCTGCAGGCTGAAATTGCCCTGATAGATCAAACGATAAGCATTGGCAATATGTCGCAAGACCCTTTCGCTCGTATTTTTATGTTGTTGCAATACTACAGCGTTTACTCCGTGATATTCTACCGGATTTCCGGCCATAATAACATAAGGAGGTACGTCTTTTGATATGCGGCAACCGCTCTGAATCAACGTCCATTGTCCTACATGGCAATATTGATGGAGTGTGACGTTTCCACTCAGGATCACGCAATCGTCCAAGGTACATTCTCCGGCAATTGTAGTACCGATACCGGCTACGCAATTGTCACCGATTTGTACGTCATGACAGACATGAACCTTGTCCATCAGGAAGTTGCCGTTGCCGATCTTTGTGGCGTTTCCGCCGAAAGTGGCCCGGCTGATGACTACATTCTCGCGGATATGATTGTTATCACCGATGATCAGTGAACTTTCTTCTCCTTTGTAATGGAAATCCTGTGGCTCCGCTCCGAGTACGGCGTGTTGATGCACTTTGTTACCTTTTCCCAGCTGCGTACCATTCAGTATGCTGGCATAAGACATAATGATGCAGTCGTCCCCTATTTCGACATTATCTTCAATGTAAGCGAACGGTTGAATGGTGACATTCTTACCGATTTTTGCCCCGGGGGCTATCGATGCTAATGGACTAATCATAATTGTATTGTATTTAAAGTTAATCTTCTCTTCCGCCGCCTAATGCCTGATAAAGGCTTACTACAGCCTGCATCCGGTCGAAAGTATCGTTTACCTGAGATAAACGGGCACTGAGCAAAGATTGTTCGGCCGACAATACCTCCAGATAAGTAGACGTCCCTAATTTAAACAATTCTTTTGTATATTCAGATGCTTTCTCTGATGATTCCACTTGCATTTTGCGGGAAGCTGTTTTTTCGGAAGCACTCTGATACTGGTACAGTGCATTGCTTACTTCACTTCCTGCATTCAGTATACTCTGTTGGAAGGCCAGTTTAGCTTCTTCCTGTTGTGCCTTGGCTATCTTCAGACGGGCGATGTTTGCACCCCGGTAGAACAACGGCTGAGTAAGTGAACCAAGTACGGATGCCAGCAGTTTACCCGGGTTGACAATGGCGCTACCGGCACTGTTGGTCCATCCGGCTGACCCACTGATTGTGATCTGCGGATAGAAGGCGGCACGGGCTGAGTTTGCATTGTAATAAGTGCTGGCCAGAGCCATTTCGGCTGCTTTTACATCCGGACGGTTAGAAAGTAGCTGCAAAGGAACACCTACTGAAAACTCTTCCGGCAATTGCTGTTCTTCAAGGACTCCCCGTTGAATAGTCTGCGGTGCCTGTGCCAGCAGCATAGACATGGCATTTTCGGTTTCGCGGATACTCTGCTGAATGGCTGGGATAGAGGCCAATACTTGTGCATAGGCAGCTTTGCTTTGTTCCACTCCGGCAGAGGTCGTGTTGAACATGGCGGCATCCTTCATAGCTTGCATCGTTTCAACATTACGTTTCATGATGTCGGCGGTCTGTTCGGTGATGTCGAGCTGACGGTCGAGCATTAATAACGTGTAGTATGTATTGGCAATTCCCGAGATGATCTGGGTCTGTACAGCTTGGCGATATGCTTTCGTTTGTAACAATGCTACTTGTGCACCCCGTTTGGCATTCAGCAGTTTGCCGAACAAATCGATCTCCCAACTGGCAGTTGCAGGCAGTGAATAAGTTTTCGTTGCCGCATGTTTGTCGAAACTGCTAATGGTTCCTTGTGGTGACAATCCGAGTGAAGGAGCATAAGCCAAGCGGGCTGACATCAGCGATGCCTGTGCCTCTTTCACTTTCAGTGCGGCAGTCAGCAGGTCAGTATTGTGAGTCAGTCCCTGTTCGATTAACGCTTGTAACTGAGGATCTGTGAAGACCTCTCTCCAAGGCAGATTTCCGAAGTTGGCAGTATCGGATACCAAAGTATCGGCAACAGATACTGTATCCCGGTAAAGCCCGGAAGCTTCTATATCCTTAGGTCTGTCATATGATTTATAGATGTGGCAGCTGCTCAGGAGAGCAGTTGCACACAACATACCTATAATTTGTTTCTTCATATTCTTTTCTTTATTCCTATTTAGCGTATTGTTCAATTTCTGTTTCTGCATCTGTATTATCGATGTCTTCCCATTCGATAGGTTTCACCTTCTCCTGTAAATACTGGAAGAGAACGAACAAAGCAGGAACCACAAATATCTGGCATATCATACCGATAAACATACCGCCTACCGCAGCTGTACCCAAAGCACGGTTACCATTGGCACCTACTCCCATGGCAAGCATCAACGGAATCAAACCTACTACCATTGCTAAAGAGGTCATCAGAATAGGACGGAGACGTGCACCTGCTCCCAATACGGCAGCCCAGGTGATGCTCATACCCATCTTACGACGGTCGAGGGCAAATTCGACAATCAGGATCGCATTCTTTGCTAACAAACCTATCAACATAATCAATGCAATCTGCATATAAATGTTGTTGGTAGCTGCTCCCAAAATAGGGATGATATTATTGGCCAATCCCATCAGGTGGGCAAAGATGAAGCTGCCTGCCAGACCGAAAGGAATAGAAAGCAATACAGCCAATGGTAAAATATAACTTTCGTACTGGGCACTCAGCAACAAATAAACGAATACGAAGCAAAGAACGAAGATCATAGCTGTGGAGCTGCCACTGGAGCTTTGTTCTTCGCGGGTCATACCCGAGAATTCATAGCCATATCCTGTAGGTAAAGTCTGTTCGGCTACTTCCTGCATTGCCTGGATGGCTTGACCGGAACTATAGCCGTCAGCGGGAGAACCGTTGATGGTCATAGCGGTAAACATGTTGAATCGCTTGATATTATCCGGTCCGTAGATGCGCTTAATATTCATAAACTGAGTGATAGGCGCCATTTCGTTACCATTGCGTATCTTGATTGACTTCAGCGACTCGAGGTTGGTGCGACTGTTCGGTTCCGCTTGAATCATTACGCGATACATTTTACCGAAGCGGTTGAAGTTTGAAGAATACAAACCACCGTAGTAGCCTTGCAAAGTGGTCAGAATATCGTTAGGTGATAGTCCGGCTTTCTTACAGGCAGCTGCGTCGATGTCTATCATGTATTGCGGGAAGTTCGGATTGAACGATGTTTGCGCTGATTGAATTTCGGGACGGGCCTGCAATTTAGAGATGAAATCCTGAGCCACCTCATAGAATTTGTCAAGGCTACCTCCCGTTTTATCCTGTAGGTTCATCTCAAAACCGTTGGACACACTATAACCCGGAATCATCGGTGGAGCGAACAACAGTACACGGGCGTCTTTAATCACTTCACGAGCTTTGAGGTATAACATGCCCGAAACAAAGTCTGAACGTTCTTTGATGGATCGCTCATCCCAGTTTTTCAGTTTACAAATAAATGAACCGTAGCTGGGTCCCTGTCCTGCTATGAAGCTATAGCCTACAATCATCGTACGGCTGTCGATTGCCGACTCTGAAGCTATCAGGCTGTCTACCTGTTGCATCACCGCTTCGGTACGTTCTTTAGAACTACCCGGGGGCATGTCGACAACAGCCATGATGGTACCTGTATCTTCATTCGGAACCAAACCGGTCGGGGTGATATTCATCAGGAAAATCATCAGGGCAAAGCCGGCTACTACCGCACTGATTGTAAGCCAAGGTTTCTGGATGAAGAATAGTACCCTTTTCTTATATTTTTTCAAAATCGTATCGTATGCCGCATTGAATGAAGCATGGAAACGTTTGGCAAGCGTCACTTTTTCTTTTTTGTTCGGATCGTGTGGTTTCAGTAGGATGGCACACAGTGCAGGACTCAATGTCAAAGCATTCAAGGCCGAAAGTGCAATAGCGATAGCCATTGTCAGACCGAATTGGCGATAGAATGTACCGGAAGTACCGGACATGAAACTTACCGGAATAAATACAGACATCATTACCAATGTGATAGAAACGATGGCACCTCCCAATTCATTCATGGCGTCGATGGAAGCCAGACGGGCTGATTTATAGCCTTGGTCAAGTTTTGCATGGACGCCTTCCACGACGACGATCGCATCATCGACCACAATCGCTATGGCAAGTACCATGGCACATAGTGTCAGAAGGTTGATACTGAACCCAATCAGATATAAGACAAAGAACGTACCGATCAATGCAACCGGGATGGCGATAGCAGGAATCAATGTAGAGCGTAGATCCTGCAGGAAAATGTATACCACAATGAATACAAGAATAAATGCCTCGATCAATGTCTTGACTACCTCATGAATAGAGGCGAACAAGAAGTCATTGGCATTCTGTGATACATTTACTTTGACGCCCGGTGGGAAGGTAGAAGCTGATTTATCCAGTAAGGCGAGGATGTCGTTGATAATAGCTGTCGCATTCGAACCGGCTGTCTGGAATACGATGATGGTTACTGCCGGATGCCCGTTCACTTTATTGGTAAATCCGTAAGTCAGACGTCCCAATTCTACACTGGCGATGTCTTTCAGTCGAAGTACCTGTCCGTCTTCAGTAGCACGGATTACAATATTCTCAAATTCTTCTTGACTTTGCAGGCGCCCCTTGTATCTCAGAGTATATTGAAAAGTCTGGTTACCCTCTTCACCGAATGCTCCCGGAGCAGCCTCAATGTTCTGTTCGGCCAACGCTGCGGAAACATCGGTAGGCATCAGGTGATATTGGGCCATGATATCCGGTTTCAGCCAGATACGCATTGAATAGTCTGCACCAAGCACCATGGCGTCACCTACACCCGGTACGCGCTGCACTTCCGGCACCAGATTGATCTTGGCATAATTTTCCAGAAATTCGTTATCGTATTTGTCGTCGGAACTATATAAAGAGAATACCAGCAACATACTGGTCTGTCGTTTTGAAGTGATGACGCCTACTTTGGTTACTTCGGCGGGCAGCAGACCTTGTGCTTTGGCTACACGGTTTTGAACGTTTACCGCGGCCATATCCGGATCGGTGCCTTGTTTAAAGTATACGTCAATACGGGCTTCACCGGTATTGGTTGCTGTGGAACTCATGTACATCATGTTTTCCACACCGTTGATTTGCTCCTCCAGCGGGGCGACTACACTGTTTAATACCGTTTGTGCATTAGCACCCTGATAAGTGGTCGAAACGCTTACCGTAGGTGGGGCAATATCCGGATATTGGGAAATAGGCAGCGAAATCAAGCCCAGAATACCCAAGATTACTATAACGATGGAGATCACCGTAGATAGTACCGGACGATTAATAAATCTATCTAGTTTCATATTTAACTTGCTATGCTGATTTTATTTTCCTTGTTTTTTCTCTTCAAGTGCTTGTTGGAAATTGGCTTTAGCCTGTTCCGGAGTAACTGGTTTGATTGCCTGTCCGTCTTTCAGGGTGCTGGCATTATCCAAGACCACTTTTTCACCAGCTTTCAAGCCGGAAGTCACTACGTAATCGTGTCCGTTATCCACATTGAAAACATTTATTTCAGTCATCTTTACAGTATTGTCCGGCTGCAATACGAAAGCAAATTTCTTGTCTTGTATTTCCGTTGTAGCTTTTTGCGGAATAACAATTGCATTTTCCAGATGATAGGGTACGATCAGGTTGGCCATACCACCGCTTCTCAGCAAATGTTCTTTGTTAGGGAAAGTGGCCCGAATACTTACTGCTCCGGTATTTTGGTTGATGACACCACTAATGGTAGACATTTTACCTTTATCGGCGTAGGTGGTTCCGTCCGATAGTTCAAGCCCTACCTCCGGATAAGACTCTACAGCTGAAATCTGAGAACCGTCTTTACGTACCAGTGCCAATAGATCTTTTTCAGTCAGTGAAGAGTAGACATACATTTCGTTAATGTCCGAAACGATGGTCAGCGGAGTTTGGATAGAAGGGCTGACAAGGCTTCCCAGACGATAAGGAATTGTGTTGACAATACCATCTGAAGGGCTTTTTACATTGGTGAAGGTTAAATTTTGTTCTGCACTTATCAGTTGTGCCTGTGCGGAAGCCAGTTGTGCTTTGGCAGATGCCAGAGAGTTTTCTGCCATCGCCAGGTCGTAATCACTGATGATATTCTTTTTATTCAATTCACGTTTGTTGTTCACTGTGATTTCTTGTGTGTTCACTCCGGCTTTTGCAGTAGCTACAGCTGCTTTGGCCGAACGGACAGCGGCTTCATATTGTACCGGGTCGATGATGAACAATATCTGTCCTTTGCGTACCATAGAACCTTCGTCTACGCAAACTTTTGTGATGAATCCCGATACTTGCGGACGGATTTCTACGTCTTGTTTACCTTTGATAGTGGCCGGATAGGAACTCTTCAGATTTACTGTAGTGGGTTGCAGCACCTGTACTGCGCATTCCGGGGTTCCCCCGCTCAGGTCAAATCCCTTTTTGCCGCAACTCGACAGGAGGGCTAAACAAAATGCAAATAAAACAATTTTACTTTTCATACCTTCTTTATATTCAATTTATAATGATGTCCATTTTGTGGTAATGTGATTTATCGTGCTAACCCTTCAATGATAAGGGAGAGAAAACCGAATGTACTTAATCAGTTTTCTGCGCAAAAGTACTCTTTTTTCCATCTTGATGTTCTTTGAATAGCTGTTTTTTAACTATGTTTTTCTCTAATTAATATAGGTGTTGCGTAAAAAGCTGTCAAAAGGTATCTGTCATTCTCGTTGGAAAGACTGCATAAGTGGAGCGGGAGAAGGTATATATAAAAACAGTGATCCGGAACACTCCGGATCACTGTTTGATTGTTGCTTTGAGGAGTTTCTTTTTAATTCCTTACATGTTGACTTTATGACGTACAGGTGTCAGGATGAAACTGAATTCATAATCCTGATAAGGTACACGGTACTTTTCAAGCGGAAGTGTTCCCCAACTGTTGACACATCCCAATCCCATCTGCACCTTGTCAATGCACAGATTGGTGAAAGGAGCTTTCGGCACTTCAGGAGAGTGACGTTGGTCTTTCTGTGCTCCGTCATCCAAAGATTCGATGCTGTAGTTCAGGGCAGAAGCAGAGAAAGGAGTATCGCCTACGAACTGCAAGCCGTTTCCGCTGACGTTCAATACTCTCCACCAACGTAAATCGGTCTTGGTTCCGGTTTCCTGCGGTCGGATATATGGATAGAATTGTTCGGCAACTGTCTGGCGATATTTGCCAAGCATGGTAGAGTGATTACGGTCGGCGTAATTTTCTATCGGACCGCGGCCATAATATTCTACTTCATTAAAGTTCTCGGGCATTTGCATTTGCATGCCAAAGCGGAACATATCAGAAACTTTCTCTTCTTTGCCGGCTTCCATCTTTTGAGTTACTTTGATGGCGCCTTCATTGTTGATGACGTAAGTCAGGAACAATTTACCCTTTACGGCTTTCATGTCATATTCTGCCTGAATAACTGCCTGCTTGTTTTCAATATTCTGTTTCAGAGAAGTTAACTTCAGTCCCGGATTTTTCCATACGGCATACCGGTGCTGCAATCCTGCCCCATAGTCGTTGTCGGTAGGAGCACGCCAGAAGTTGGGAGTCAGTTGGGCTCCCTGATTCAATAACTGTATGCCGTCTGCTTCGTAGCGAGAAAGATAGCCATTGTGTTTATTGAATTCAATAATGAAGTTTTCACCTTCTACAATCAGGTAGTTATGATCGTTATCTTTGATAACCGGTACATGAACGGCAATGTTAGATGCCTTCCGGTTCTTTAATTCCGGAGTTTGGGCTTTGTACGGACGGATGGTCAACTGGTCATATGCCACTGTACTTCCTGCAGGCATCAATGTTTCGGCGGATTTCAGTTTGTAAGCTACGTTGAGTAGCAGTTCTTTGCATGGGCAGATATTTTCCGTATTCAGATTCAGTTTAAGGGTAGCTGTTTGTTGTGGAGCCACGTTCAGGTCCTGAATCACTCCGGCTTGCATTACTTCGCCGTCTGCCAGTAATTGCCACTCCATATAGTATGCAGACAAGTCGCGGAAGAAGTTTTCATTATATACTTTTATTTCTCCTTTGGCAAGGTCTGCGGGAGTGGTCCAGATGGACTGATAGAAATATCCTACTTCATGGGCATGCGGATTCGGACGGCGGTCGGGACTGATCAAACCGTTATTATTAAAGTTATTGTCCGAAGCGTCATATTTATTGAAATCGCCGCCGTATCCGTAAATATCTACACCGTCTTTATTCTTCCAGTGGTTGGATTGGTCAACAAAGTCCCAGATGAATCCGCCCTGGTATTTCGGATATTTACGTATCAGATCCCAATATTCTTTGAAACCACCCTGTGAGTTACCCATGGCGTGGGCATATTCGCACTGAATCAGGGGCTTGTCTATGTTGCCTTCACAATATTTCTTGCAGGCATCATAATCGTAATACATCGGGCAGAAAATGTCTGTGAACTGATTGGTGCCTGCCTGTTCGTATTGTACGGCACGCGTTTTGTCTTCATTCTTGATCCATGTGTAGCATTGTTCGAAGTTCGGACCGTATCCGGCTTCGTTCCCTAAAGACCAGAAGATGATGGAAGGATGGTTATACCCTCTTTGTACGTTGCGTTGGTTACGTTCCAGATGTGCTTTTTTATAAGATGGATTTTTGGCAAGTGTCTCTTTGCCATATCCCATTCCGTGTGATTCTACATTGGCTTCCGCCACTACGTAAATGCCGTATTGGTCACAAAGGTCGTACCACAGATTGTCGTCCGGATAGTGACAGGTACGCACGGCATTGATGTTCAGCTGTTTCATTCGTAAGATGTCTTGCAGCATGCGCTCACGTGAAACAACATATCCGCCGTCCGGATCTATTTCATGACGGTCGGCGCCTTTGAAAAGCACCGGCTGACCGTTTACCAGGATTTGTCCGCCTTTCAGTTCTATTTTGCGGAAACCTATTTTGACCGGGATCACTTCCAAGGTGGTATTGTTACCACTTTTCAATGTTGCAGTCAATGTGTATAAATTGGGTGTTTCTGCGGTCCATTTTGCGGGATTGTCTACGTTCATGCCAACAGACTTTTTACCGTTTCCGCTAACTTGGGCTGTGGCTACGTTTTTCCCTGTCGGGTCTGCCAGATTCAGTTCTACCGTTCCGCTTCCGTTCAGGTTGAGTGCTATATCCAGTGTACCGTTTGTATAATTGGCGTCCAAATCAGGCGTTACACGAATGTCCTGAATATATTTCTTATTGCGGCTGTATAGGTAGCAGTCACGTCCTACTCCGGAGTAGCGGAAAAAGTCCTGATCCTCCAGATATGTTCCATCACACCAGCGGAATACTTGGAAAGCGATCAGGTTTTTACCGGGTTTCAGGTAATTGGTCAGGTTAAATTCGGCTTCCAGCTTACTGTCCTCGCTATAGCCTACATATTTACCGTTGACCCATAAATACATATTTGAGGTTACCGAGCCGAAGTGAGCGAATATCTCTTTTCCTGACCATTCGGCAGGGATGATGATCTCTTTCCGGTATGAACCTACATGATTGTTTTCTATGGGTACAAAAGGCGGATTGTTTTTGTATTGGTTTCTCCAGGCATAACCTACATTCACATAAATAGGATCACCGTAACCGTTCATTTCCCATACACCGGGAACTTTCATTTGTCCCCATCCTTTGTCGTTATAGTCAGTCCGGTAGAAATCGGTCGGACGTGCATCGGCATCTTTCACCCAGTTGAAGTTCCAGATTCCGTTCAGGGTTAAAAAGTTACTTGAGTTTTCTTTGTCAGCTTTCGCTGCTTCTTCACTTGAAGAGTAAGCAAAGTAATTGGTGTGCATCGGTGCACGGTTTACCGCATTAATTTCGGGGTTTTTCCATTCGTCATGTTGAGCCATGGTTGCGAGGCTACATATCGCCAGGCAGCAAGTCAGCAGTTGTCTTTTCATGGGGTTAATCTTATTAGGTTTGTAAATTGTTGGTCAAAGATACGTTTTTTGTCTTGTCAAGCAGACTCTTTTTGAATAAATTAGTGTAAAGTATAGCATTAATTAATGGATAAGGTTTATTTTTGCAGCATGTTAAAAGACAGTATACATAGAAAAAAACGATTCATCCGTAGTCTGTTGGGCGTCGCTATTTTGATGGCTACTCTTTATTCTTGTGCCAGTATGGGGCGTCCGGATGGAGGACCTTTTGATGAAACGCCACCCCGCTTCATCGGCAGTGCGCCGGCAGCAGGAGCTGTAAATAATAAAAAGTCAAAGATTGTTCTTGATTTCGATGAGTTCATTAAGCTCGAGAAGGCTAATGAAAAGGTAGTGGTTTCGCCCCCCCAGTTGCAACAACCCGAAATAAAACCCGGAGGAAAGCGGATCACCGTAAATCTTCTCGACTCTTTAAAACCCAATACAACTTATACTATCGATTTCTCCGATGCCATTGTTGATAACAATGAAGGTAACCCACTTGGTAACTTTGCGTTTACGTTCTCTACGGGAGCTTCCATTGATACGATGGAGGTGTCGGGCACATTACTTGAGGCTTCCGATTTGGAGCCTATAAAAGGTATGTTAGTGGGGCTTCATTCCAACCTGAATGACTCGGCTTTTACCAAATTACCTTTTGATCGTGTGGCTCGCACCGATAGTCGTGGGCATTTTACGATTCGTGGAGTTGCACCGGGTAAATATCGTATTTTCGGTTTGATGGATGCCGATCAGAACTTTTTTTATAATCAGAAAGCCGAAGCTGTAGCTTTCAATGATTCATTGATTATTCCCCGCTTTGAAGAGAGGATACGTCAGGATACCACATGGGTCGACTCACTGACTATCGATACTATTGTTGAACAGAAGTATACTTATTACCTGCCCGATAATATTGTGCTCCGTTCGTTCAAAACACCTTCTGTTTCACAATATCTGGTTAAGAGTGAACGCCTTACTCCCCAAAAGTTTTCTTTGTATTTTTCGGCTCCGGCGGACTCTTTACCTGTACTGAAAGGACTGAACTTCGATGAAAAGGACGCTTTTATTATAGAAAAAACATTCCGTAACGATACTATCCATTATTGGATACGCGACTCGTTGCTCTATAAGCAGGATACACTTACGTTGAGTCTGAACTATTTGTACACAGATACGTTAAATCAGTTGGTTCCACGTACAGATACGCTGAGGTTGGCTGCGAAGAAAGTGAAGAAAGAAGAACCTAAAAAGAAAAAGAAGAAAGACGATGAGCCCGAACCTACCAAGTTTTTGTCGGTAAATACTCACGCGCCTTCATCTATGGACGTATTCGATTATATTACCCTGACTTTCGAAGAACCCGTCGCGCGCTTTGACAGTGCCGCTATCCATCTTCGACAGAAGGTAGATACGATATGGACGGATGTTTCTTTTGAGTTCGAACATGATTCACTGGATGTGCGCCGCTATAATCTCTATTATGACTGGGAACCCGGGGGAGAGTATGAGTTTGCCGTTGACTCTACAGCTTTTCATGGTATTTATGGTTTGTTTACCAATAAAATAAAACAAGCTTTCAAGGTTCGCCAGATCGAAGAATATGGTAACGTGTTCCTCAATATAACCGGAGCAGATTCTATTGCTTTTGTCGAACTGTTGGATAATCAGGATAAAGTGCTTCGACGGCGTCCGGTGGTTGACGGGAGGGCGGAGTTCTATTATCTGAATCCCGGCAAATATGGAGCCCGGTTGATTAATGACACCAACGGTAACGGAGTGTGGGATCCCGGTGACTACGAAAAGGGTATACAGCCGGAGATGGTATACTACTATCCGCATATCATTGAATTTAAAGCGAACTGGGATGCCACTCAGGACTGGAATGTGACGGCTGTGCCTCTGGATAAGCAAAAGCCGGACGAACTTAAAAAACAGAAACCAGATGAAGACAAGAAGAAAAAGACCCGAGATAGTCAAAATGCTAACCGTAACCGCCGTAACAATTAGGCGGAAAGAGTTGGTATGTCTTATTATTGCTCTGCTTTTTGCTTTCCCATTGTCGGGTAACGCACAATGTGAAGCGAAAAACGATGCGTTTAAATCCGGTGAGCACGTCATGTATGAACTCTATTTCAACTGGAAATTCATCTGGAAGAAAGTAGGCTTGGCCAGTCTGACTACCAATTCCACAACGTATCATTCCGAACCTGCCTATCGGGTCAATCTGCTGGCCATCAGCAGTAAGGAAGCTGATTTCTTTTTTAAGATGCGGGACACCTTAACGAGTGTCATGACGGAGAAACTCGAGCCACGTTATTTCAGGAAAGGTGCCGAAGAAGGAAAACGTTATACCGTTGATGAGGCCCGTTTTTCTTTCCGGAACGGGATGTGCTACGTCAACCAGAAACGGGTGCGTAAAGATGGGAGTGTCACAGAGACAGAGCAAAGCGATACCCGGTGTATTTATGATATGTTGAGTATTCTGGCGCAGGCCCGTTCGTTCGATCCGAAAGATTACACCGTCGGCCAACGTATTCAGTTTCCGATGGCGACAGGGCGTAAGGTAGAAGAGCAGACCCTCATTTACAGGGGAATCAAGAAGATTACTGCCGAAAACGATACGACCTATCGCTGTCTGATATTCTCACTGGTAGAGTACAATAAAAAGGGAAAGGAGAAAGAGGTTATAACGTTTTATGTAACAGACGACCGGAATCATCTTCCGGTACGGTTGGATATGCACCTTAACTTTGGTTCGGCCAAAGCATTCCTGCGGAGTGTCAGCGGTTACCGTCATCCCCAGACCTCTATCATTACAAAGTAAACGGAACTTCGTCTTTTTTTCGGAATACGCTTGACTCAAAGGTGGCTATCAGCCTGCCTTCCTGATCGGTTACATCTATCTGATAGTAACCCGTGCTGCGTCCTGTATAGCGTTCTCGTGCTTCGGCATAAAGCGTGTCGCCCGGTCCGCTGGCCCGTAAGAAGGTGATGTTGGAAGAAAGGGAGAAGGCCAGTGTGCCGTGTGAATTGGCTGCCGCTGCCAGTGCCAGGTCAGCCAAAGTAAAGATGGCACCTCCCTGTGTCCGTTGTCCTGCATTCAGATGTTCGGGCTTGATTTCCAGTTTTGCTTTACTGTATCCTTCCTTTATTTCAATCAACTCTACACCTGCGTTGGTGGCAAAAAGGTCATTTTTAAAGAATTCTTGTGCTGTCATTTTAATATCTGTTCCGATTTATTACAAAAGGACGCGGAGTATACAGAAAAAGTTATCAGTCCTGTTCCCTCCGCGTCCTTTGTGGTGCTTTTAAATAATTTTCTGAGATTTTATTTATTCAGTTTCCACTCAAATCCGTCCTTAGTATCTTTAATTTCGAATCCCAGTGCAGTCAGTTCGTTGCGGATCAGGTCACTCGTAGCCCAGTCTTTGTTAGCTTTTGCTTTCACCCGCTGTTCCAGCAGCATATCGACCACTTTCCCATAAGCGGCTTCACGTCCGTCCGACGAGCCGATTTCTTCTTTCAGGCCCAGGATATCGAAGCAGAATGTATGGAATACTTCTTTCAGTTCTTTCAGGTCATCGGCAGAGATGGTATTGTTTCCGGCAATGATATTATTGATCATCTTGGCTCCGTCAAAGAGATGTGAAATCACAATCGGAGTGTTCAAGTCATCATTCATCGCTTCAAAGCATTTCGTGCGCAAGCTTTTTACGTCGACGTTCGAAGTAGCTGCAGGAGTGATTTTCTCCAAACCATCCACTGCTTCCATCAGTCGGCTCAGTCCTTTTTCTGCTGCCTGTAATGCTTCGTTGCTGAAATCCACCGGACTGCGGTAGTGTGCCTGCAAGATAAAGAATCGTATGGTCATCGGGCTGTAAGCCTGAGTCAGCAATTTGTGTGAGCCGCTGAAGAATTCATCCAGCGTGATGAAGTTTCCGAGACTCTTGCCCATCTTGGTGCCGTTGATGGTGATCATGTTGTTGTGCATCCAGTAGTGAACCATATCGTCACCCTGTGAAGCTACCGACTGTGCGATTTCGCATTCGTGGTGCGGGAAGATAAGGTCCATGCCTCCTCCGTGAATGTCGAAGTGTTCGCCCAGATACTTACGTCCCATGGCTGTACACTCGGCATGCCAGCCGGGGAAACCGTCACCCCATGGCGAAGGCCAGCGCATGATGTGTTCCGGTTGTGCCCGTTTCCAAAGGGCAAAGTCGGCAGGATTATGTTTTTCTTCCTGTCCGTCCAGTTCGCGGGTTGTATTCAGTACATCGTCCAGATTGCGTCCCGAGAGTTTACCATAATGGTAGTCTTTATTGTATTTGGCTACATCGAAGTATACCGAACCCTGGCTTTCGTATGCATAGCCGGCATCCAGAATCTTTTTTACCAATTCGATCTGCTCGATGATATGTCCCGAGGCATGTGGTTCAATGCTGGGGGGAAGTACGTTCAGTGCCTCCATGGCTTTATGGTACCGGTTCAGGTAGTATTGCACTACTTCCATGGGTTCCAGTTGTTCCAGACGGGCTTTCTTGGCAATTTTATCTTCCCCTTCGTCTGCGTCATGTTCCAGGTGGCCTACGTCGGTGATATTACGCACGTATCGCACTTTATAACCCAACCGGGTGAGATAACGGAAGAGTACGTCGAACGTGATGGCCGGACGGGCATGTCCCAGATGTGCATCGCCATATACCGTCGGTCCGCAGACATACATGCCCACATGTGGAGCGTGCAAAGGCACAAACAGCTCTTTTTTTCTATCTAAAGTGTTGTAAATCGTCAGTTGATGTTCCATAACGTTTGAGATTTATTCTGTTTTAAACCACAAAGTTAGAATAAATAATTTGAATTGGGACGTGTTCTGCCGGATTATTCTCTGTAAGTATATGTGTCTGATGTAAGATCGGGCCACTCATACGAAAAATGCATTCCGATCTTCCATCTTCCACCTTTTTCTGTTTACTTATCTAATTATCAACGAAATGAATGGGTGGAAGATAGCGTTTTCAAGCCGTTTATCTTCCACCTTTATCTTCCATCTTCCACCCACTGTTTTTGATGGATAAGGTATTGATCTGTAATTGTATATAGCGTGTTATCTATCTGTTTATGCCGTTTAAAGCATTTCCTTTTCCTTAGTATCTTTAGTGAAAATGGTCCGGACTTTATCTCGTCCCGCATGCCCGGGCCCATAAGCCCGCATACCTGTGCCCATGAGCCCGTATACCCGGGCCCACAGGCCCGGGTATACGGGCTGAGATAAGTTTAATATGATGAATGATAATATACTTATATATAACGCGTTAATATCATAGAGAAATCAACTTGCTTTCTTATTAATTTCTGTGTTTAAGCTGTTGTCTCCCCCTTCTCGGGTGCTTTTGTAAAGAACTTGTTTACGACCGCAGCTACACCGTCCTCCTCGTTGCTAAGGGTAATGTAGTCGGCGGCTTTCTTTACCGATTCCTGTGCATTGCCCATGGCTACACCCAATCCGGCAAATTGAATCATTGAAAGATCGTTGTAGCCGTCGCCTACAGCCACCATCTCTTCCCGGTTCATGTTCAGCTTGTTAAGTAAGACAGATAAAGATTGTGCCTTGTCTATTCCCTGTGGCACCAGTTCGAGGAAGAAGGGCTCCGAGCGGTAAACATTCAGTTGACCTTGCAATTCTACCGAAAGTTCGGCTTCAATGGGAATCAGACGATGTGGCTCACCCACAATCAAGCACTTAGGAAGCGGCAGACGGATATCTTTCAGAAAATCCTTGGAAGGATATATCTGCATTTTATTGAGGAAAGCCTCTTTCCGGACATACACGTCATCGGGATATTCAGTGATGATATATTGCCGGTCGTAAGTCAGGATAGGGAGTTGGTTGCGTGTGGCGCATTCGTATAGCCGAGGTATCACTTCGTCCGGCAATACATTGGCATAAACGATCTCTCCGGTACTCCAGTCGATAATTTCTCCGCCGTTATAGGAGAGGATAAATCCGCCGAACTCCTTCATGCGCAGTTCGTCGGCCAAGGGTGCAATGCCGAAGGTAGGACGTCCCGATGCAAGTATCAGTTTCACACCCTGTTGTTGTACACGTATCAGTGCTTCTCGGTTGCGTGGAGTTATCTCTTTTTTAGCGTTGGTCAGTGTTCCGTCCAAGTCGAGTACGAGGAGTTTGTATTTCATCAGTCGCTTTTGTTTGGGTTTTGAGGGTGCAAAGGTAGTGGTTTTGGGTATATCACCAAACAGGATGCGAGTAAATAAAGAATTAATGATACGTAGTCTGTTTGATGCGCTTTGATACGTTTATGCTATTGGGGAATTTATTGTCTTGAAATTTTTCTTTATTTTCTTTAAAACCAGAAATAAATACACGATATTTGTATAAATAGAGAATTAGATATGAGGCCGATAAAACTAATTTGGGGTATTGGAGGGACACTATTGGTAGCTTTATTAATAGGTTGTTATTTCTATCAGAGAAGTAATGAGATGATGCGTGTGGAATCAAAAAATCTATTCATACAGGCATTAAAAGGTGAAATGCTGCGAATGGAAAGGGAACTGGATCTACCATGTGTGTCTATGAATGTATCGGGTGCAACGGCTCCTTGGACCAGACTTTCTGTGAAAACTGAGTTTGGTACAAAAGATTATGTTGTAGATGTAAAAAAGGATTTGAAAAATATATCTTCTGATTTTAATGAGCGTTCTTTGCATTCTGTTGTTTGTATGGAGAAGCAGCTTTCTGCTGATACTTTGAATCGGATTTGGGCAGATAGTTTGAGAATGCGGCATATTGTCGCTAAAACCTCTGTACAGGTAGTTACTGCCGATTCAAGTAAATGTATTCGTTCTGAAGGGAGTTGTGGCAATGATTGTTTTGTATCGCCCATTTGGATTGCCTATGTCGGGAACGAGTGTGAGGTAGAGGTTGCCGGTTTTTTATCTTCTACTTGTTGGTCGGTGATTCGATACTCTTCTTCTTCATTTGTCCTTATTGTTGGAGTGACTTTTATACTTATTGCTTTTTTCTACTATGTGTATAAGGTGAAAAAACGTTTGTCTGATTCGGAGGTTGAAGAAGAGCTTCTAAAGGAAAGGCTGGAGAAGGAGAGAGAGCGGTATCAAGATTTAGAAGAGAAACGCAGGCAATATGAACAACAATTGAATTTGCTTCAACAAGAAGAAAAAATGCGGATAAGAGAACTGAGTGATCTACGGGAGAAGCATAAACAAAAAGAAGCTCAGATTGAAATATTGTCAGTAGAGAAGAAACGTAGCAAAGAACAGCAAAGTATTCTTGCAAAGGAATGTCAAGAGGGTATGCTCCAAATAACGATGCTTTCCGATAAATTGGAAAAGGAAAAGATAGACCGGGGAGAGCTTCAACAAAAGTTGGCTGCATGCGAACTGCAAATAGCAGAACTGAGAAAAATAAAAGAAATGTTTGGTGAAGAATTAGTCATTTATAAACTCTGTTCAGGGTTGACTTTTGATCCTCGAAATCATGTTTTGGATTGTGCCGGAAACCGGATAAAACTGGATGCTCAGGGTAGCCGGCTTTTACTCCTTTTTTTAGAGGCCTCTGAAAATAAACTATCATATGAAGAACTGCTTGAAATGATGTGGGCTGATCGTCGAAAGGATAAGAATCGTTTATGGACGGCTGTTTCTCGTTTGCGTAAAGCTTTAGCGCCTACTCGTGTTATCATAAAAATGGAAAATGAAGGTGGGTATCAGTTGGTGCTGCCTAAGAAGAGTGATGACTTCTCGCAGAGAGAACTCTTTTGATATAAGTTCTGGTAAGGGGGCATTTTATTGATTTTCAACTTGTAAGTTTTAGTAAGGAACGTTTTCTTAATAGACAGAAGAAATCGTCTATATTTGTTATGTGTTACTAAAACAACCGAGTATATGAAAAAGTATTTAAAAGCAATTGGCTGTTTTGCCATTTTCGTATTGGCTGTATTCTCGTATTTCAGAGAGCAATCTTATAAGTTGGATTCTTTGTCATTACAGAATGTTGAAGCATTGGCTGAAGGTGAGGAATATACACATATTTCTTGTATAGGTGTAGGCTCTTTGGATTGTCCTGTTAATCATAGTGGTGTGAAATATATATTTAAAGGATATTAAATATTTAATTGGGTTGGGAAGGGAGTGGAACGATGCATGCTCTGGAAAAGTTTAGAATCGTCCACTCCCGGAAAAACCTTCAAAAGAAAGGAGGTTTATAGGTTACAAAGGTAATGAATTTAAGTAAGAATCAGTAGGTGCATCATTTACTTTTTCTGCGGGTGGGTGATTCCCCGAAAAAGAGACACAAGAAACAACAAAATTATTAACCTCATAAAAAGGTGTGAAAATTATGAGTAAGAAAATCTTCGCGGCCCTGATAGTCGCTGTAGTCGCAACTTTTGCAGGCTACAATATATATCAGTCACAGAAAACAGAGAAAATAGTTTCAGACTTGGTGATGGCTAATGTCGAAGCATTGGCAGGCGATACTGAAGGTGGTGCTACTATCACTTGCTCCCGTACGTGTTCTGATGGAGTAGGACGTTGCTACAAGGTTTATGATGATTGGGGAAACTGTCATTTTGACGGTAGTCAAATATATTCTTGTACCTGTTAACTATTAAGCAGAAGTTATACCAAAAGTTTAGAGTTTCTTCATTTCCTTTTTTAAAATACAGGAGAGGAGATGATTACTACAAATTTCTTGGTATAACTTCCTGCATTGTTAATCTAATCTAATAAAGTTATGAAGAATATCTTGTTACCACTTCTCTTGTTTGTACTTTTTTCATGTAAAAGTACTGGAGATAAAACCGACTGTGAAGTATTACATGTCGATTTGGTTGAACGCCCTGTTGCAACGGAAGAATTATTTTCTAAAATATCTGTCATTCCATTGGAAACCAATGATAGCTCCTTTCTTGTAAGGCCTGTGAAAGTTATTATTAAAGATAACAGATATTATATTGTCGATGAAGGGGTTCCGGCTGTGTTTTCTTTTGATGAAGAAGGGCATCTTTTGCATAAAATAGGTAAAAAGGGACAAGGTCCCGGAGAGTATCGTGAAATATACGATGCCGTTATTAAAGAAAAAGAAAATGCAGTGTATATGCTATCTCCATTTGGCTCTCTTTATGTGTATTCTCTGGATGGAAAATTCATAAAAGAAATAGAACTGCCAACGAGGGCAAATTATCAATTGATAGAGGAGCTGGAGAGTAAGTATTTCATTACATGGACACTACCTGCCTCTGAGAATGATAATTGTATCAGCGTTATTTCTAAAGAGTCTTCCAAGAATGTGAAAGAATTTTGGCATGTGCCTCCCGTTTTCACTATTCTGAATTCTAAACCTTTTTATAATTATGAACATAAAGTATATTTTTCCAATCCTTATCAAAATGAAGTATATGAAGTAAGGACAGATAGCTTACGGGTTGCATACCGTTGGGATTTTGGAAAAGATAATCTTGATTTGAAGGAGTATGGATTCACTTTATTAGAGGATAAAAAGGTTGAAGAATATAAATTAATGTTGCAGTATTTACGTGATTCTACTGTGCCTTATTTATTAAGGCATCAATTTCAGAATAAAAAATATTATTATACCATGTTGACGTTTGGCTTTCGGCATCGGATAAATCTGTTTTATCGAAAGGATGACGGCAAGAGTTTCTTTTTTGAGAAAACAGCGGAAGGTGTTTTGCTCCATCCTTTAGCCTTTAATGAAGATTTCCTGACTTGTATTGTTTTCAATGAAGACTTTCCAAACTATGAAAAAGTGCTTCCTCCAGAGGAATATAAGAAGCTGGAAGAGCGTTTAGAAGATGATAACCCCTGTTTAATCAAATTTTATTTTAAATGAAAAATCTTATATTTGTACTGGGTTGCTTTCTCTTTCTAATCTCATGTCAGCAGACCGAGAAGGAAAAACTTGAAGAACTTGTTAAAAATTGGAATGGGAAGGAGGTACTATTTCCGACAAATCTTAGTTTTACGTTATATGGAAAAACTCCTGTCGATTTTAAAATCCCTGTTTCGGATTATAAGATCGTGACCTATGTCGATTCGTTGGGTTGTTCCAGCTGTAAATTGCAATTGCCTAAATGGAAGGATTTTATGAAATATGCGGATTCTATAGTAGGCTATCAAATACCGGTTCTTTTTTTTCTTCATCCTGCTAATGTTCGCGAGATGAGGTCTGTGTTAAAACAAAATCGTTTTGATTATCCTGTTTGTATGGATACGGAAGATACTTTTAATAAAGTGAATAAGT
>ERZ808042.137-NODE-137-length-66231-cov-10.843895_pt1 | contig 66231 bp, 68 predicted proteins | sample MGYA00380193_ERZ808042 | MGnify/ENA primary metagenome ERZ808042 (study PRJEB31490, sample SAMN06133401) | mouse gut metagenome | isolation source: M1_2 | host: mice | place: China: Chengdu | collected 2015-05 ...
ATCGAGTACGGCTTCGCCGAGGCGGCCACCACCTACGGCCGGCTGGGCGTGAAGGTGTGGATCTACAAGGGCGAGGTCCTGACCCAGACCCTGCGCACCACCCCCCGCACCATCGACACCAAGAACTACAAGGAGCGCGAGCAGCGGCCCCGCCGCCGCGACGGCGACCGCCGGGGCGGCTTCAACCGCCAGGGCGGCGGCGACCGGCGCCAGGGCGGCTTCAACCGCGACCGTCAGGGCGGCCCCCGCCCCGCCGGCAGCGGCCCCCGGCCCAACGGCCCCCGCCCCTCCGCTCCCGCTCCTAAGGAAGGAGGCGCCCAGTAATGCTGCTGCCTAAAAGAGTAAAGTACCGCCGCGTCCACCGCGGCCGCATGACCGGCACCGCCACCCGCGGCAATAAGGTCGCCTACGGCGAGTGGGGCCTCCAGGCCGCCGAGCCCGCCTGGATCACCGGCAACCAGATCGAGGCCGCCCGTGTGGCCATGACCCGCTACACCAAGCGCGGCGGCAAGGTCTGGATCAAGATCTTCCCCGATAAGCCCATCACCAAGAAGGCGCTGGGCACCCGTATGGGCTCCGGTAAGGGCGCGCCCGAGGGCTGGGTGGCCGTGGTCAAGCCCGGCCGCGTCATGTTCGAGATCGCCGGCGTCTCCGAGGAGGTCGCCCGGGAGGCCCTGCGTCTGGCCGGCCACAAGCTGCCCATCAAGTGTAAGATCGTCAAGAAAGAGACCGAGGAGAAGGGTGGTGAATGAAGATGAAGGCAGTCGAAGTGCGTAAGATGAGCGCCGCCGAGCTGGACGCCAAGCTGGTGGAGCTGAAGAAGGACCTGTTCAACCTCCGTCTTCAGCACGCCACCAATCAGCTCGACAACCCCATCCGCATCGCGGAGGTCAAGAAGGACATCGCCCGCGTCAAGACCATCCTGCGTGAGCAGCAGGGCCGATAAGGAGGAGTAAACGATGAGTGAAGTGAGAACCTCTTCTCGTAAGACCAGAGTCGGCCTGGTGGTTTCGGACAAGATGGACAAGACCGTTGTGGTCGCCATCGCCGACCGCGTGGCCCACCCTCTGTACAAGAAGATCGTGAAGCGGACCTACAAGCTGAAGGCCCACGACGAGAACAATGAGTGCGGCGTGGGCGACCGCGTCCGTGTGATGGAGACCCGCCCCCTGTCCAAGGACAAGCGCTGGCGCGTGGTCGAAATCCTTGAGAAGGCGAAGTAAAAGGAGGTGCCAGTATGATCCAAGAAGAAAGCTATCTGAAGGTGGCCGATAATACCGGCGCCAAGGAGATCAAGACCATCCGCGTGCTGGGCGGGTCCCGGCGGCGGTTTGGCAACATCGGAGACGTGGTGGTGGCCTCCGTGCGCAAGGCCGCTCCCGGCGGCCAGGTGAAGAAGGGCGAGGTGGTCAAGGCCGTCATCGTCCGCTCCGCCCGGGGCGTGCGCCGCGCCGACGGAAGCTACGTCCGGTTCGACGACAACGCCGCCGTCCTCATCCGTGAGGACAAGAACCCCCGGGGCACCCGTATCTTTGGCCCGGTGGCCCGCGAGCTGCGCGACAAGGATTACATGAAGATCCTGTCTCTGGCTCCCGAAGTGCTGTAAGGGGGTAAAGAGGTATGAGCATGAATGTGAAGAAGAACGACACCGTGGTGGTCCTGTCCGGCAAGGACAAGGGCAAGCAGGGCAAGGTTCTGTCCGTGGACCCCAAGGGCGGAAAGGTGGTTGTGGAGAAGGTCAACCTGGCCTCCAAGCACCAGAAGCCCCGCCAGCAGGGCCAGGAGGGCGGCATCATCCAGAAGGAGACCCCCATCTACGCCTGCAAGGTGATGACCGTGTGCCCCAAGTGCAACAAGGCCACCCGCCCCGCCTACAAGGTGGAGGACGGCAAGAAGGTCCGCGTGTGCAAGCACTGCGGCGCCGAGATTTAAAGAGAGGAGGAGTATCACGATGGCTGAGAAAAAAGTGCCTAACCTGAAGGCAAAGTACACCGCCGATGTGGCTCCTGCCCTCATGCAGAAGTTCGGCTATAAGTCCACCATGGAGATCCCCCGCATCGCCAAGATCGTGGTCAACTGCGGCTGCGGCGAGGCCAAGGACAACGTGAAGGTGCTGGACAGCGTGGTGGCCGACCTGACCGCCATCACCGGCCAGAAGCCCATCATCACCAAGACCAAGAAGCCCATCGCCAACTTCAAGATCCGCAAGGATATGCCCATCGGCGCCAAGGTGACCCTGCGCCAGGACAAGATGTGGGAGTTCATGGACCGGCTGTTCAACGTGGCCCTGCCCCGCGTGCGCGACTTCCGGGGCATCAACCCCAACGCCTTCGACGGTCGGGGCAACTACGCCCTGGGCTTGAAGGAGCAGCTGATCTTCCCCGAGATCGAGTACGACAAGATCGACAAGATCCGCGGCATGGACGTGGTCATCTGCACCACCGCCAAGACCGACGAGGAGGCCAAGGAGCTGCTGACGCTCCTGGGCGCCCCGTTCAACACCAACGGCTGAGAGAGGAAGGGAACAAGCTATGGCCAAGAAATCCATGATTAACAAGCAGCAGGCTGAGCCCAAGTTCTCCAGCCGCCGCTACAACCGCTGCAAGATCTGCGGCCGCCCCCACGCCTACCTGCGCAACTACGGCATCTGCCGTATCTGCTTCCGGGAGCTGGCGTACAAGGGCGAGATCCCCGGGGTCAAGAAGGCCTCTTGGTAATTTCATGGTAACTCGTCCAAAGGCGGGAGTGTTCACTCCCGCCTATGGGCCTGTTATATGGCACTTGCAAATTTCCACAAATTTCGCCGGTGCCGCGTTCAAAGGACCCCCAGCGAGGGAAAAGGCGGATAACAGGTCGGGAGACGATGCCTAACTCTCGATACCTTTCCGTCTCCACCAAGAAGCGCGGAGCCGTATCGTTTTCAAGCCAAAACGAAGCCCAGCGAAGCGGGTTCGTTTTGGAAAGGAGGAGCAAGGAAGCGAACGGAGTTTTCGCCGCAAGGCGGAAACGCAGTTGAGCGGACTTTGCGACGACGCGGCGTAGCGTGACAACTTGGTAATCTTAACAGGAGGTAAAGTCTCATGCAAATCACCGATCCCATTGCGGATATGCTCACCCGCATCCGCAACGCGAACAACGCCAAGCATGACACCGTGGATGTTCCCTCTTCCAACATGAAGAAGGCCATCGCCCAGATTTTGCTGGACGAGGGCTATATCAAGAACTTCCAGACCATCAATGATGGAACTCAGGGCGTCATCCGCATCACACTGAAGTATATCCAGCCCGGCAAGGAGAAGGTCATCACCAACCTGCGCCGGGTGTCCAAGCCCGGCCTGCGCGTCTACGCCGGCGCTGAGGAGCTGCCCCGGGTGCTGCGCGGCTTAGGGATAGCCATTGTGTCCACGTCCAAGGGCGTCATGACCGACAAGAAGGCCCGGGAGGCCCATGTCGGCGGCGAAGTCCTGGCGTTCGTCTGGTAAGGAGGGTTATAGGAATGTCTAGAATTGGCAGAGCTCCTATCGCCGTTCCCGCCGGCGTGGAGATCAAAATCGAGGACAATAACCTCGTCACCGTGAAGGGCCCCAAGGGCACCCTCACCCAGCAGCTGCACCCCGCCATGACCATCAAGCAGGAGGGGGCCGAGCTGCACGTCACCCGTCCCAACGACCTGAAGGAGAACCGCTCCCTCCACGGCCTGACCCGCACCCTGCTCCACAACATGGTGGTGGGCGTCACCGAGGGCTTTAAAAAGACCCTGGACGTGAACGGCGTGGGCTACCGCGTGACCATGGAGGGTGGCAAGCTGGTGATGAACCTGGGCTATTCCCACCAGGTCATCATGGAGGCCCCCGCGGGCATCACCATCGAGACCCCCAGCGCCAACCAGATCGTCATCTCCGGCTTCGACAAGCAGCTGGTGGGCCAGTTCGCCGCCGAGGTCCGGGAGAAGCGTCCCCCCGAGCCCTATAAGGGGAAAGGTATCAAGTATTCCGACGAGGTCATCCGCCGCAAGGTGGGCAAGACCGGCGTCAAGAAATAATAAGGAGGTGTGCCGATTATGATTAACCGTCCCAATACCAAGGCTCAGCGCCTGCATCGTCATAAGCGCGTTCGCGGCAAGGTGTCCGGCACCCCCGAGCGTCCCCGCCTGAACGTGTTCCGCAGCCAGACCAACATCTACGCCCAGCTCATCGACGACACCAAGGGGATCACCCTGGTCTCCGCGTCCTCCCAGGAGAAGGGCTTCGAGGGCCCCGGCAGCAACTGCGAGGCCGCCAAGAAGGTGGGCGAGGCCATCGCTCAGCGCGCCCGCGACAAGGGCATCGAGGCCGTGGTCTTTGACCGCGGCGGCTACCTGTACCACGGCCGCGTGAAGGCCCTGGCCGAGGGCGCCCGCGAGGGCGGCCTGCAGTTCTAAGGGAGGAGGAAAAAAGAATGGCTCGTTTTGAAAGAGAACCCAAAGAGTTCGTGGAGAAGGTCGTGTACCTGAACCGCGTATCCAAGACCGTCAAGGGCGGCCGCGTGGCCAAGTTCTCCGCCCTGGTGGTCATCGGCGATGAGAAGGGCAAGGTGGGCTACGGCCTGGGCAAGGCCGCCGAGGTGGCCGAGGCCATCCGCAAGGGCATCGAGGACGCCAAGAAGAACATGGTGAAGATCACCCTGTCCGGCACCACCATCCCCCACGAGGTCATCGGCGAGTTCGGCGCCGGCCGCGTCCTCCTCAAGCCCGCCAGCAAGGGTACCGGCATCATCGCCGGCGGCCCGGTCCGCGCCGTGATGGAGGCCGCCGGTGTGGCCGACATCCGCGCCAAGTGCCTGCGCACCAACAACCCCCAGAACGTGGTGGCCGCCACCATGGAGGGGCTCAAGTCCCTGCGCAGCCCCGCCGAGGTCGCGAGGATTCGCGGCAAGAGCGTGGAAGAGATCTTAGGTTAAGGAGGCTCACGACAATGGCTAAAACGATCGAGATCAAACTGGTCAAGAGCCTGAACGGCCGTCTGACCAAGCATAAGGCCACCGCCGAGGCCCTGGGCCTGCGCAAGATCGGCGACACCACCGTGCAGCCCGACAACGAGGCTACCCGGGGCAAGATCGCCCACATCGGTTACCTGCTCCAGGTCACCGAGAACGCCTAAGGAGGTTGCGACCATGAATCTGCATGAACTGTCTCCCGCCCCCGGCTCCACCCAGGTGGGCAAGCGCAAGGGGCGCGGCCCCGGCACCGGCAACGGCAAGACCGCCGGCCGCGGTCACAAGGGCCAGTGGGCCCGCAGCGGCGGCGGCGTCCGCATCGGGTTTGAGGGCGGCCAGATGCCTCTGGCCCGCCGCCTGCCCAAGCGGGGCTTCAACAACATCTTCGCCAAGCGCTTGGAGGCCATCAACGTCTCCGCCCTGAACAAGTTCGACGACGGCGCGGTGGTCAATGTTTGCGACCTGCTGGAAAAGGGTATCATTTCCAAGTGTGAGTACGGCGTCAAGGTCCTGGGCAACGGGGAATTGACCAAGAAGCTCACGGTTCGGGCTTCCGCGTTCTCCGCCTCTGCCAAGGAGAAGATCGAAAAGGCGGGCGGTACTGCGGAGGTGATCTGAGCATGATTCAGACCATCCGCAACGCCTGGAAGGTGCCCGAGCTGCGCGGTAAGCTGATGTTCACCGTGTTTGCCCTGCTCATCTTCCGGCTGGGCGCGGCGGTGCCGGTGCCGTTTATCAACACCGACCTGCTCAGCCAGTATATCACCTCTCAGTCGGCCAGCATCTTCTCCCTGCTCAACGTGATGAGCGGCGACGCCTTCTCCCAGGCCACGGTGTTCGCGCTGAGCATCCAGCCCTATATCAACAGCTCCATCATCATTCAGCTTCTGACCATCGCCATCCCCGCCCTGGAGCGCCTCCAGAAGGAGGGCGGCGAGGAGGGCAAGAAGAAGATCGCCGCCATCACCCGCTACGCCACCGTGGCCATCGCCCTGATCCAGGCCTTCGGCTACTACACCATGATCCGGGTGGGCTCCAACGGCACCAGCTTCCTGTCCGCCCAGGGCGTGTGGCCCGCCGTGGTCATCATCACCGCCTTTGTGGCCGGCTCCGCCTTCGTCATGTGGCTGGGCGAGCAGATCACCGAGTTCGGCATCGGCAACGGCATCTCCATCATCCTGTTCGCCGGGATCGTGGCCCGCGGCCCCTCCATGGTGTACGGCATCTACACCGGTGTGCTCAACTGGATGAGCGGCGCGGACCCCAAGAGCTACACGGTGCTCCATCCGGCCTTCATTATCCTGATCGTGCTGGGCATGCTGCTGCTGGTGGCCTTCATCGTCTTCATGGACAACTCCGAGCGCCGCATCCCCGTGCAGTACGCCAAGCGGGTGGTGGGCCGGAAGATGTACGGCGGCCAGTCCAGCCATCTGCCCATCAAGGTGAACATGTCCGGCGTGCTGCCCATCATCTTCGCCCAGTCCATCGCCTCCATCCCCGCCACCATCGGCATGTTCGTGCCGTCGGCGCGGACCCCCGGCACCGGCTGGTATACCTTCCTGGACGTCTTTGACACCCGGGGCCTGCCCTACTGCATCGTCTATTTCCTGCTGATCGTGCTGTTCAGCTATTTCTACAACACCATCCAGTTCAACCCCGTGGAGGTGGCCAACAACCTGAAGAAGAACGGCGGGTTCGTGCCCGGCTTCCGGCCCGGCAAGCCCACCAGCGACTTCCTGACCAAGGTCATCTCCCGCATCACCATGTTCGGCGCGCTCTACCTGGCGGTAGTGGCCCTGCTGCCCACCATCGTGGGCAACATCATGTACGCCCTGGGCAGCAGCGCGGGCCGCAGCCTGTCCATCGGCGGCACCTCCGTCATCATCGTAGTGGGCGTGGCCCTGGAGACCGTCAAGGCCCTGGAGGCCCAGCTCATGATGCGCCACTACAAGGGCTTCCTTGAGTGAGTGTGGGGACAAAGCTATGAGACTGATCATGTTTGGCGCCCCCGGCGCCGGGAAGGGCACCCAGGCCGCCATTTTGAGTGAGCGGCTGGGCGTGCCCACCATTTCCACAGGCAACATCCTGCGCTCGGCGGTGAAAAACCGCACGAGCGTGGGACTCCAGGCTCAGAGCTACATGGACGCGGGCAAGCTGGTGCCCGATGAGGTCATCATCGGCATCATTGCCGAGCGGCTGGAGGAGGCCGACTGCCGGAAGGGCTATATCCTGGACGGGGTGCCCCGCACCATCGCCCAGGCCGAGGCCCTGGAGAAGGCGGGGGTCCAGTTCGACTGTGTGCTGGACATCGAGGTCCCCGACCAGGAGATCTGCCACCGGATGTACGGGCGGCGCGCCTGCCCGGTGTGCGGCGCCACCTACCACGTGGAGGCCGCGCCCCCCAAAAAGGAGGGCGTGTGCGACCACTGCGGCAACACCCTCACCCTGCGGGAGGACGACAAGCCCGAGACGGTGCTCAGCCGCCTGGAGACCTATCACGGCCAGACCGAACCGCTGAAGAAGTTCTACGAGGACCGCGGCATTCTCAAGGTGGTGCCCTTCCAGCCCACCATTGAGGCCACCACCCAGGCCATCGTGGACATATTGGGTATCTGACATGGAGCTGATTACCCTGAAATCTCCCCGGGAGCAGGAGGCCATGCGCAGGGCCGGACGGGTCACCGCCCAGGCCCGGGCGCTGGCGGGCAGCATGGTGCGTCCCGGTATCACCACCAAGGAGATCGACGACGCGGTGCGCAGGTTCATCCGCAGCCACGGGGGCCAGCCCTCCTTCCTGGGGTACGGCGGCTTTTCCGGGTCGGCCTGTATCTCGGTGAACGAGGTGGTCATCCACGGCATCCCCTCCCGGCGTATTGTCCTGAAGGAAGGGGACATCGTCAGCATCGACGTGGGGGCCGTCATCGACGGCTTCCACGGCGACTGCGCCGCCACCTATCCCTGCGGGACCATCTCGGAGGAGGCCCAGCGGCTCATCGACATCACACGCCAGAGCTTCTGGGAGGGCTATGAGAAGGCAGCGCCGGGCAACCGGGTATCCGATATCTCCCACGCCGTCCAGACGTACGTGGAGAAGCACGGCTGCTCCGTGGTCCGGGACTTTGTGGGCCACGGCGTGGGGGCCAAGCTCCACGAGGCCCCCGAGGTGCCAAACTTCGGCCCCGCCGGCCACGGCGCCCGGCTCCAGCCGGGCATGGCCATCGCGGTGGAGCCCATGGTGTGCGCCGGGGACTGGCACGTGAAGGTGCTGGGGGACGGCTGGACCACCGTGACGGTGGACGGCTCCCTGGCGGCCCACTACGAGAACACCATCCTCATCACCGAGGAGGGGCCCGAGATCACCACCGTCACCGAGGACGGGGCCTATGACTGACCGCGTGGGTCAGATCGTCCGGGCCGCCGCCGGACGGGACAAGGGCGGGCTGTTCTTTGTGGTGGGCACGGACGGGGAGGAGCGGCTGCTGCTATGCGACGGCAAGCGGCGCAAGCTGGCCCGGCCCAAGGCCAAAAAGCCCCGCCACGTGGAGGCCCTGCCCGAATTCGACCACCCCGCCGCGCGAAAGCTGAGACAGGGCGAGGCCCTGAGCGACAAGGAACTGCGAGGGGCGCTGGCCGCGTTCCGAGATCAACTGGAGGTATGACGCTTTGGCAAAAGACGACATGATCGAGTTGGAGGGCGTCGTCACCGAGGCCCTGCCTAACACCACATTCAATGTGGACATTGGAAATGGCCACATTATTCTGGCACACATCTCCGGCAAGCTGCGGATGAACTTCATCCGCATCCTGCCCGGCGACAAGGTCACGGTTCAGATGTCGCCCTACGACCTGACCCGGGGCCGGATTACCTGGAGATCCAAGTAAACTATCAACGACCGAGTTGGGAACAGGCTTTTCCCTCAAGGGGCCTTGCCCCCGAAAGGGACCGCAAAGCTCCCGTCCCCCGCAGGGAGGCGGCCGCAGGCCGTCCCCAACCGCGAGCCCAGCGAAGCGGGTCGCGGTTGGAGAGGAGGAGCAGCGGAATGAGCGAGCTTTCGGCGCAGCCGGAAGCGAGGGATATGGAGCTTGCTCCGACGAGGGGCCATTCAGGCATTAACAGGAGGTTAACGATATGAAAGTCAGACCGTCTGTCAAGCCCATGTGCGAGAAGTGCAAGATCATCAAGCGCAAGGGCAAAGTCATGGTCATTTGCGAAAACCCCAAGCACAAGCAGAGACAAGGTTAAAGGAGGGGCATAGAGTATGGCACGTATTGCCGGCATTGATCTGCCGAAGGAGAAGCGAGTCGAGATCGGACTCACCTATATTTACGGCATTGGCCGCACCAGCGCGGGCAAGATCCTCAAGGAGGCGGGCATCAACCCCGACACCCGGGTGAAGGACCTGACCGACGCGGAGGAGGCCAAGCTGCGTGAGATCATCAGCCACGAGTACACCGTGGAGGGCGACCTGCGCCGCAACGTGGCGATGGATATCAAGCGCCTGACCGAGATCGGCTGCTACCGCGGCGTCCGCCATCGCAAGGGCCTCCCCGTCCGCGGGCAGCGCTCCAAAACCAACGCCCGCACCCGCAAGGGTCCCAAGCGCACCGTGGCCAACAAGAAGAAGTAAGGAGGGATAAGTTCACATGGCTGCTAATAAGAAAGTTGTCAAGCGCCGCCGCGAGCGGAAAAACGTAGAGAAGGGTCAGGTGCATATCCGCTCCTCCTTCAACAACACCATGATCACCGTCACCGACATGCAGGGCAACGCCCTGTCCTGGGCTTCCTCCGGCGAGATGGGCTTCCGGGGCTCCCGCAAGTCCACCCCCTACGCCGCCCAGACCGCCGCCGAGACCGCCGCCAACGCCGCCATCGAGCAGTGCGGCCTGAGGAGCGTGGAGGTGTACGTCAAGGGTCCCGGCCAGGGCCGCGAGGCCGCCATCCGGGCGCTCCAGGCCGTGGGCCTGGAGGTCACCCTCATCAAGGACGTGACCCCCGTGCCCCACAACGGCTGCCGTCCGCCCAAGCGCCGCCGCGTCTGATCTGGAAGGAGGAAAACCGATATGGCTAAGAATATGCAGCCCTACCTGAAGCGCTGCCGCACGCTGGGCATCTCTCCCGCCGTCATGGGCGTGAACAAGGAGTCCAACCGGAACCCCGGCCCCCAGCGCCGCCCCAAGAAGAGCGAGTACGCGCTCCAGCTCACCGAGAAGCAGAAGGTCAAGTTCGTGTACGGCGTGCTGGAGAAGCAGTTCCGCGCCTACTACGAGAAGGCCGCCCGGATGAAGGGCAACACCGGCGACGAGCTGATGACCCTGCTGGAGCGCCGCCTGGACAACGTGGTGTTCCGTCTGGGCCTGGCCGCCACCCGGCGTGAGGCCCGCCAGCTGGTCAACCACGGGCACTTCACCGTCAACGGCAAGCGGGTGAACATCCCCTCCTACCTGGTGAAGGAGGGCGAGGTCATCGCCGTCTGTGACAAGAGCCGCTCCTCCGCCAAGTTCAAGAAGATGGTGGAGGACGACCGGTTCGTGGCCGCTCCCAAGTGGTTAGAGAAAAATAAGAACGCTCCGCTGGAGGGCAGGGTCATCGCCATGCCCCAGCGGGACGACATCGACTTCGACGTGGCCGTTAACCTCATCGTGGAGTTGTACTCCAAGTAATGCCGCTCCCACGGCAACCGGACGTTCCGCCGTGTGATGACGCGGCAGCGGGTCCGCCCCTGGACGGGCCCGCTCAGCGGGCGTCCGGCAGCTTTCGCCAATGTTAAAGGAGGGTAACACACGAATGGTAGAAATCCAGAAGCCACGGATCGAATGTATTGAAAATGTTGGCGACGAGTCCTACGGCAAGTACGTGGTCGAGCCCCTGGAGCGGGGATATGGCACCACCATCGGCAACTCCCTGCGCCGCATCCTGCTGTCCTCCCTGCCCGGCACGGCGGTCACCGGCATCAAGATCGCCGGTGTTCAGCATGAGTTCTCCGTAATCCCCGGGGTCAAGGAGGACGTCACCGAGATCGTGCTCAACATCAAGGGCGTCGTGGCCAAGCTGTACAGCGAGGGAGTCAAAACGGTCTACATCGAGGCCGCCGGGGAGGGTGAGGTCACCGCCGGCGACATCAAGACCGACAGCGACGTGGAGATTCTCAACCCCGAGCACCATCTCGCCACGCTGGGTCCCGAGGCGTCGCTGAACATGGAGCTGACCCTTTCCCAGGGCCGGGGCTATGTCACCGCCGACCGGAACAAGCCCGCCCAGGCCGTCATCGGACTGATCCCCGTGGACTCCGTCTACACCCCCGTGCGGAAGGTGAACTACTTTGTGGAGAACACCCGCGTGGGCGACGCCACTGACTACGATAAGCTGACTCTGGAGGTCTGGACCAACGGCACCATCTCCGCCCGGGACGCGGTGTCCCTGGGCGCCCGCATCCTGGTGGACCACTTCACCCTGTTCACCGACCTGTCCGAGACCATGGGCTCCAAGGCCACGGTGGTGGAGAAGGCGGAGGCCCAGCGGGACAAGGTGCTGGAGCTGACCATCGAGGAGCTGGATTTGTCCGTCCGGTCCTTCAACTGCCTGAAGCGGGCCAACATCAACACGGTGGAGGATCTGATCTCCAAGACCGAGGACGAGATGATGAAGGTGCGCAACCTGGGCCGCAAATCTCTGGAGGAGGTCATCAACAAGCTGGCTATGATGGGCCTGTCCCTGGCCAGTGATGAGAATCTGTAGAAGCGCGACGATAGGCGCGCAGGGGAGCTTGGAACGAAGCGAAGGCAAAAGCCCAGGGCCCACGTAGTGGGGCTGGGTTTTGCCTGAGTCGGAGTGAAAGCGACCCGGCCGCGCGCCTAATCGAAGCGTGACAATGAGACGGCATAGGGGTATGTAACGTTCCTCCTTGTGCACCTGGCGGAAACGCCATGTCCCGGGAAATACCGGGTGTCTGAACGAATTTAACGGACTTCGCAACGCGAGGTCGAAGGAGTGCTTTCAAATGGCTAAGAATCGCAAGCTGGGCCGTCCCAGCGACCAGCGCCGCGCCATGCTGCGCGCCATGACCACCTATCTGCTGGAGAACGGGCAGATCAAGACCACCTACGCCCGCGCGAAGGAGGTCGCCCCCATCGCCGAGAAGATGATTACCCTGGCCAAGAAGAACGACCTGGCCGCCTACCGTCAGGCTCTCTCCTATATCACCAAGGAGAGCGTGGCCAACAAGCTGTTCCACGAGATCGCCCCCAAGTACGCCGACCGCAACGGCGGCTACACCCGGGTGCTGAAGATGGGCCCCCGCCGCGGCGACGCCGCCGAGATGGCCATCATCCAGCTGGTATAGCGAGCTGAAACTCCCCTGCCTTCAGCAGGGGAGTTTTTGTATCAAAATCTGCTGTAAAACCCGGCGATTCATGGGGAATTTCCCATTGACTTTAGCGCTGAAATGTGATACTATCCCCTCATCATCAAGTGAATACCGTTTGATAGAGGCGCGGGCGCCATGCGTACCGCGGAGCAAGGCCAGGCAGCCGCTCCGCGGGAGAGGGGCGGCCGCCGAAGGAGAAGGGGCCTGCCTGGGCCCCCACCCTGGGCCGCGGGAGAACATCCCCCGGACTGTCACGAATGTGGAGCGCTATCAGTCCGCCGCACAGCGGCGGGGTTTGTCCATTTCGGGCGCTCTTTTGAGAGCGTCCTTTTTTGTGGTCAGGCGGCACACTTGCAGAGAGGAAATGAGAAAATGAGAATGAGAAGAAACCGTCTGGGCGTCATCGCGCTGATCGTGATGCTGATGTTCGCCCTGACCACCACCGCTTTCGCGGCCACAGAGGACCCCACGGAGATCACCGGGACCAAGTACATCGAGTGCCCGGACTGCGGCACCCTGGGCGTGGTCCTGTCCGCCGAGGGAGAGGCCGTCCCCTGCGAGACCTGCGCCGACAGCGAATACACGGGTTACATCCTGTCCCCCAGCCGTTACTTCAACACCCCCTGGGCCCTGCTGCCCCCCGTCATCGCCATCGCCCTGGCCCTCATCACCAAGGAGGTGTACTCCTCCCTGTTTGTGGGCATCCTGGTGGGTGGACTGCTGTACTCCAATTTCAATTTTGAGGGTACGGTCCTTCACGCATTCCAGGACGGCATCGTGGCCTCCCTGTCCGATGGGTACAACGTGGGCATTCTCATTTTCCTGGTCATCCTGGGGGCCATCGTGTCCATGATGAACAAGGCCGGCGGCTCCGCCGCCTTCGGCCGCTGGGCCCAGAAGAACATCAAGTCCCGGGTGGGGGCTCAGATGTCCTCCATCGTGCTGGGGTGCCTCATCTTCATTGACGACTACTTCAACTGCCTCACCGTGGGCAGCGTCATGCGGCCCATCACCGACAAGCACAACGTCTCCCGGGCCAAGCTGGCCTACCTCATCGACGCCACCGCTGCCCCCGTGTGCATCATCGCCCCCATCTCCTCCTGGGCCGCCGCCGTGGCCGCCTTCGCCGAGGACGGCCAGGGCCTCAACCTGTTCATCCGGGCCATCCCCTACAACTTCTACGCCCTGTTCACCATCGTGATGATGGTGGGACTGGTGGTGCTCAACGTGGACTTCGGCCCCATGGCCAAGTTTGAGAAAAACGCCATTGAGAACAACGACCTGTTCTCCGGCTCCAACCCCTATGCCATGATGGACGACGAGATGGACGAGTCCAAGGGCTCCGTGCTGGACCTGGTACTGCCCATCGTGGTGCTGGTGGCGGCCTGCGTCATCGGCATGATCTACTCCGGCAACTTCTTCCTGGCAGGCGATGAGGGATATCATGACTTCATTGTGGCTTTCTCCAACTCCGACGCCTCCGTGGGCCTCATGCTGGGCTCCGCTTTCGGCCTGGTGTTCGCCATCATCTATTACCTCATCCGCCGCTCCATGTCCTTCCGGGACCTGATGGGCTGCATCCCCGAGGGCTTCAAGGCCATGGTGCCAGCCATCCTCATCCTCACCTTCGCCTGGTCCCTCAAGGGTATGACCGACTCTCTGGGCGCCAAGTTCTTTGTCCGGGACTTCGTGCGCTCCGCCTCCGGCATCCAGGTGCTCCTGCCCGTCATCGTGTTCGTAGTGGGCTGTCTGCTGGCCTTCGCCACCGGCACCTCCTGGGGCACCTTCGGCATCCTCATCCCCATCGTCCAGAACGTGTTCTCCATGGACAACCCCCTGGCCATCATCTGCATCTCCGCCTGCATGGCCGGGGCCGTGTGCGGTGACCACTGCTCCCCCATCTCCGACACCACCATCATGGCCTCTGCCGGGGCTCAGTGCGACCACGTCAACCACGTGTCCACCCAGCTGCCCTACGCCATCTCCTGCGCCGTCATCGCCGGGATCGCGTACCTGCTGACCGGAATCTTGGCTTTCGCGGGCGCGCCTGGGCTCATCGCCCTGCCCGTGGGCGCGGCGCTCATGATCGGCTTCCTGTTTGTCATGAAGCGTAGAGGCAGCTGAGGCTCGCATCATATGTAAAAACGCCTTCCCCGCCGCGGCAGGGAAGGCGTTTTTTGCTATGCCGGTTTGCGTCTCATGGCCTCCAGCCGCTCCAGCGCCCACAGCAGGGCCAGCAGGGCGCCCCCCGCCAGCCCCAGGGCTAGGCCGTCCGTCCAGAGGCCCTGGCTGGCCCCCAGGAAGAGGGTGACGGGCGCCCAGCGCGCCACGGGCGCCAGGGCGGGGAAGAGCAGGGACAGGTCCAGCAGCACCGGGGAGAGCAGCAGCCCTGCCGCCGGGACAAAGGGCATCAGCACCGGCAGGGCGGTCCACAGGGGGCGGCACCGGGCCAGGGCCAGGGCCAACCCTCCCAGGAACAGCAGGTAGGGGAGCAGGGCCCACAATCCCCAAAGGGGGCGCTCAAGCGCCGCCAGGGCCAGCGCCCCGGCGCACAAAGCGGGGAGCAGGGCGCAGGCCAGCCGGGGCAGGAGCAGGGCCAGGGGGCCGCGCAGCGCCAGCAGCCGCCGGGCAAAGGGGGAGTCCAGCCAGCGTCCCAGGTCCATGGCGGCAAACAGGGCGTACACCAGCAGGACGATGGCCAGCAGGCCCCCCAGCAGGCTGTCCGTCCCGCTGTCCGCCAGAGTGGGGGCGTCCAGGGGCCGTCCGTCCACCGTCTCCATGGACACCAGCACCCGGTCCTGGTCCAGCAGCGTCTCCTGGAGCCGGGGGCGAAGGGCGGCGATGGAATTCGCGTCCGCGATGCCGCTGTCCAGCAGGTAGCGCTCCGCCACGGCGGGGGAGACCAGCTGGGCCACGCAGGCCGCCGCCGTCTCCCGTACCAGGGGGTAGGCGGTGGAGCCGGGGCCCACCAGCAATTCCATGAGCTCATAGGTGTCCAGCGCCTCCAGCCGCGCCTCAAAGTCATCGGGGAGGACCAGGGCGCAGTCCCAGCGGCCCGAGGCCACCTGGCGCCGGGCCTCCCCGGCGTCCGAGAGGAGGAAGGACACCGCCAGGCCGCCGCGCCCCTCCAGCTTGTCCCAGAACCCCTCCCCGCCCCGGGCGGGGAGCACCACCCCCACCTGGACGGGGGCGGCGGCCTCCTGGGCTGGCAGGAGGGCCTTGGCCCCCAGGACCGCCAGGGGCAGGAGGAGCGGCATGAGCCAGGTCCGCGGGCGGGTGAGCTGGGCGGGGAGGACCGCCTTGAGGGCGGTGAGGAAAAAGCTCACGGCTCCTCCCCCCTTCCGTCCACCCCGCGGCGGTAGAGGAGGAGGGACACGGCGGCCATGGCCAACGCCGTCAGCCCCAGGCAGACCCAGGTGGCGGCGGGCACCTCGTAGCCCATGGGCCAGGCGGTGAGCTGCCGCAGCCAGCCCACCGGGGACAGTCCGGACAGCCGCCCCAGGGCGCTGGGGAGCAGCACCGGGGGGATGACGCCCCCCGCCAGAAACAGGGACAGCAGGGAGATGGCGAAGGCCAGGCCGCCGCATCCGGCGGCGGTCCGGGCGGCGAGGCAGCACAGGGCGGCGAACAGGGAGCAGAACGCCGCCGCCAGCACAGACGCCCCCAGCAGGGCTAGAGGCTGCGTCCCCCCGCCCGCCAGCAGCAGGGAGGGGAGCAGCAAGAGCAGCAGGGCCCCGGCCCCCGCGGCCACGGCGCTGAACAGGCCGGGGGCGCAGCTCCTCCCCACGCAGCGCAGCCTGCGCTGGAAGCTGAGCCAGCCGCCGGTGTAGGCCGGCATGAACAGCGGGGCGGCGGACAGGGCGAAATAGGCCAGCAGGGACAGGCCGTAGTGCAGGGGGATGGGCAGGGCGCCGGTGGCGGACACCTCCTGTTGGCGGAACATGCCGGCGCGGTCCAGGGCCAGGGTGATGTAGCGCAGGTTGATGTCGAAGATCACCTGGTCCCGGTCCAGGCCGGGGGGCGGGTTTTCCCCGTAGGCGTCCAGCACGGCATACACGCCCCCCTGAAAGGCGGACAGGATGTCCGAGGCGCTCTGGCCCACCCACAGCAGCAGCAGGGACTCCAGGGGCCGGTCCCCGGCCACCACCAGCCGCAGGTCCGGGTTCTCCCCCCACATCACCCCCTGGAGGAACCCCTGGGGCAGGAGCAGCGCCGCCGTCACCTGGCCGGAGGCCAGCGCCTCCAGGGCCTCCGCCTCCCCCATAGCCACAACACGGCAATACTGAGAAATGTCCTCCATCCCGCCCATGTAGCGCTCCAGCAGGGCGGGGGTGTCGTCCCCCGCCGGGGCGGCCACGGCCAAGGTGACCCCCGAGAAGCCCACCCCCTGGGAGAGCAGCTCCTGGGCGGCCCGGCCCGCCCCCAGAGGGAGCAGGAGGCACAACAGGACAAGCCCCGCCAGCAGCCAAAGCTGCCGGCGGAGCCTGCCCAGGGCCAGGACAAGACAGGTTTTGAAAAAACGAAGGGTGTCCATAAGAGGGCCGTCAGTACAGGGCGTCCAGCAGGTCCGCGGGAAGTTTGTCCATCATGTCATAGGTCCAGTCCTCGGCGTTGTCCGCAATGTCCGCTATCAGGTCCTGCAAGTCGTCCTCGTCCATGTCGGAGAGCAGCTTGGGGTTGGAGAGGGACACCGTCATGCCCTTGCAGGGCCCCAGGTAGTAGGACGCCTCCAGGGACAGCAGCTTGGACCCCGCCGCCTTGACGGACAGGTCGTCCAGCTTCAGGTCGATGGAGTTCTTGGTGGCGGTGAGCTGGCCCTCCATGGAGAGGGAGGCGGTGTTGTCCACCTTCAGCTCCCACTCGAAGTTGTTGTTATCCGCCTTGGGCTGGTAGCGCAGCTCGGAGGTGAGGCGGTTGGAGTCCACGCGCAGGGTGGTCTCATCGGTGAACACGCCGCTCTTGGCAGCGTGGTCGCCGGTGGACTGGATGGTGAGCTTCTGACCGTTCAGGACCACTTCCAAACTCAGATCGTCCACGTAATTCTCCCCGCCGCCCAGGTACAGGCCCACCTCCACCTTGGCGCCCTGGACGCGGTCAGAATACTCCACCGCGGAGACATAGCCGCCGCTGACGTACACCTCCAGCTCCAGGTCGCCCAGGGTCTTTACCGCCTGCTTTAAGGTATCGGCCATCTGGCTATAGACGTCCGAGACGTCCGCCCCGGACAGCATATTGTCCACCGTGCCCTTGTCAAAGCCCATTGCCAACAGGATCTCCCGGCTCACTGCCTGGGCGTCCACCAGCTTCATGGCGTCCTCCCAGGCGTTGATGTAGTCCTTCATGGCGTCCTCGGGCACCACCACGTGGTAGAGGGTGGCGTCCAGGCTCTTGCCATTGACCTCCACCTTCTGCTTGCCGCCCTTCTCCACCTGGACGGCGTCGAAGAGCTGCTTATAGGCGTCGCCCATGGCGGCCTGGGCCTCCTTGGCCTGCTCCTGGGAGGACAGGGCCTTGTCCATCAGGTCGAAGAGGTTGAAGCCGATCTTTTCAATATCGACCTCTTTGGACCAGGCCCCCAGCCGGACCAGGTCTTTACCCAGGGTCTCGGTGTTCACGCCGTAGGCCTCGCCCTTGGTGAACTGGGGGGAGGCGAACAGCATGTCGCCCCCGTCCACCAGCATCTGGAACACCGCCAGGTCCTCGCCGTCCCAGAAGGCGGCGATCTCGGCGTCCATTTTCCGGCCCTTCTGGTCGTAATCGGCGTCCACGCGCATCCCCAGCCCCCTGAGGGAGGCCAAGTCGTACCGGCCCGTCAGCTCGGGGCTGAGGCTGTTCAGGGCAAGGCTCACGCGCTGGGTGTAGGAGCGCCCCTCCAGAAGCTTGCTCAGCTCGGGCAGAGCCAGGTGGTCGCCCGCGCTGACATAGGCCGCGGCGGTTTTGGCGATGGCCTTCTCCACCTGCCCCCTGGGGGAGGAGAACAGCCCGCCGATGGCCGCCACGATGAGCACCATCACCAGCGCCGCGGCCACAATGCCGCCGATGAGCAGCGGCGCGCCCCGGCGCTTGTTTCCGTCCTGGCCGGACTCGGGCCAGGAGGAGCTCTGGACGCCGGGCACGGTGTAGACGGGGGGCTCCGGCGGGGTGGGGGCGGAGGCTCCGCCCGCCGCGCCGAAGCCGGCGGAGGTGGCCGCCCCGCAGTGGGGACAGAATTTCGCGCCGGCCTCAATTTCTTTTCCACATTTCAGACAAAACACCGTTCATTCCTCCATGTTTTTGATCGGGGGGCGGGTCAGGACACCGCCCGCCCGTTTTCCAAACGCAAAACGGCGCCGCACAGCCGCTCCAGCTCCTGGGGGTGATGGCTGCACCAGATCAGGCTTCCCCCCGCTGCCAGAAAGGACTCCAGATAGTCCAGCAGCCGGGGCACATAGTCCTGGTCCAGCCCGGCGGTGGCCTCGTCCATCAGCAGCACCTGGGGCCGGGCCAGCAGGGCCAAGGCGATGTTCAAGCGCTGGGCCATGCCGCCGGACAAAGCGCGCACCGGGCGGCGCAGCAGCGCCTCCAGCCCCAGCAGCTCCAAAACCTCCCCGGGCAGAGGCCCCGACAGGCCGCAGGCCCCCTGCCACAGCCTGAGCTGGCGCTCCACCGTCAGCTCGGGCACCAGCTCGGCGCTCTGGGGGGCGTAGCCCAGGGCGCGGCGGAGGAACTGCCGGTCCCCCAGCACGCTCTTCCCCTGGTAGAGCACGTCGCCGCTGTCCGGCCGCTGGACCTGGGCCAGCAGCCGGAGCAGGGTGGACTTGCCTGAGCCGTTGCTCCCCGCCAGCCCCAGGCACTGCCCCGGGGGCAAAACGAAGCTGACGGGGGCCAGGACCTGCCGGGCGCCGTAGCTCTTGCACAGCCCGCGTACCTCCAGCATGGGTCAGGTGACGGGGGTGCCGCACTCGTCGCAAAAGCGGCTCCCGGCGGGCAGGGCCTTGCCGCACTTGGTGCAGAACACGCACCCCGAAGCGGTGGGGGCGGTGGGGTTGGGCCTGACGGTCCCGCCCAGAATCTTGTCCTCCTCCGCCTTGATCTGGGCCAGCCGGGCGTTCAGCCCGGCGACCTCCTCCTCGATGCCCTTCATGCGGGCAAAGTCCTCGGTAAAAATGTCCATGCTGGCGGCGCCCTCCTTCCAGCTCTGGTAGAGCTTGACGCCCAGGGCGGCCTTTTCCGCCTCCAGCCTCTTCTGGGCGTTGCTGATGGCGGACTTCACCCGGCTGCTCTCCACCAGGCTCTCGGACTTGACGCTCACCGCGGCCACGCCCTTGTTCAGCGTGTCCTTCAGGCTGTCGAACATTGCCATCGTTGATTCCTCCCTTTTTTCTCAGTTGACCGGCGGGATCATTCGTATTCGTCGCCGTAGGGGCTGTACACCGTATAGGGCTGGGAAGCGCTGGTCCAGACCCGCTCCACGTCCCGGGCGACGCGGCGGCTCTCCTTGCCGTCCCACAGCATCAGATCGCCGTCAGCGATATACAGCACCTGGCCGCCGTCCAGGAAGGTGGGGACGCCCTCCATCTCGTCGGTGATGGAGGAGGGCTTGCCGTCCTTGAGCAGGGCCAGCTCACGGGCGTAGCTGCTGTCGATGTCGGAGATCACGTAGGTGGTGCCGCTCTCGTCCAGAAGATAGGCCCCATAGACCTCCTGGGCGATGGTCTCCAGCTTGCCGTCCTGATACACGCAGAAGTCGCCCACCGTGTTGTAGTTTCGGTCGGAGGTGACGTCGGTGAACAGGTAGAGCGCGTCCTTGCCGGAGGACCTGCTCCAATAGGGGCCGGCAAAATCGTCGTCAACGATGGTGGAGGTGAAGGTGAGGGCGTCCTGGCCCAGGGAGAAGGACTGGAGCGTGTTCACGCCGTCCTCGTCAGAGACATTCAGCACCACCTCTTTGCCGCCCAGCACATAGACGCTGTAGACGCGGGAGACGCCGTCCAGGTCCAGCTCGCTCTCCTTGCCGCCCACGTTCTGATACCAGGGGCCGTCGTTGCCGCCGGCGTACAGCAGGTCGCGGACCTCCCCGGCGTAGCCCAGGTCGGCCACGTCGGCCACCTTTCCGCCCTTCACGTCCACCTTTTTGTAGAGAAAGACGCCGTCAAAGGGGGCGCTGGAGGCGGTGGACTGGAGCGCCGTGGCGATGGGGTCGCCCTTGCCCTCGCCGGTGTAGTGGTAGAGGCTGTAGGAGGTCTGCTCAAAGGGGCTCTCCTTCAGGGACTGGCGGACGCGCTCCCGCTCCTGGGCCTGGTTCCAGGCGTCGATGCGCTCGTCGTAGTCCTCCTTGACCGGGTCGTAGCGCTTGTGGGCCTCCTCCTCGGCCAGGTCGCGGATATCCCAGTAGTACAGGTCGTCGGGTGTCTTGCCGTCGGTCAGCAGGAAGCTGACGTCAAAGTCGTACCGGTTGCCCTGGCGGTCCTCGTAGTAGCCCACGCCCTGCTCCCGGTCAATGCCGTAGCGGTAGAAATAGTCGTACCAGGAGGGGTTGACGGGCTTCTCGCCGCTGAGGGTGGAGGCGTCGCCGCCGGCCTTGGCGTCGGTGACGAAGTCGTACAGGGTGCGCTTCTCCACGTCCCGCACATAGTAGTAGAAGTCCGCCTTGCCGCCCTCCGACTTCACGCCGGCGACGGAGTGCGCGTCGCTGACCAGCTTGGTTTTGTCGCCGCCGGGGGCGCAGGAGTAGATGGTCATGTTGTTGCCGCCGACGTCGTCGCTGCCGGCGTCGGTGACGGTGTAGACCAGAAGGTCGGCGTCGTAGTCGGTGAGAATCGAGCCGGCCCCCTTGAGCAGGCGCTCCTCCTGGGCGTCCTTGGTCAGGGCCATTTTATACAGGGACAGGGTGCCGTCCATCTCGTCCAGCTGCGTGTAGTAGAGGGACTTCTGGTCCTGGCTGAGCCGGTACTCGTTGTAGCCCCGGATGAGCCGGAAGCTCTCCTTGCCGTCGTAGAGGCTCAGCTTGGACTCGCCGTTGAACTCGGAGTACAGCAGCCGCCCGTCGTCCAGGAGGAAGAAGCCCATCACGTCCCGGGAGACGCGCTGGGGCTTGCCGCCCTTCTTCAGCTCGGACACGGCGAGCTGATAGAGGGAGGCGTCGCTGTCCGTGAAGTACACGGTCTTGCCGTCGGGGGAGAAGCGCACGTTGGTCTTGAAGTCGTCGGCCTCGTCGGTGAGCTCCAGGGCCTGGGTCTTTTCCTTCAGGTCGGCCAGGTACATCAGCTCGCCGTCCTCATTGAGGTAGGCGAACGCGGCCTTGCCGCCCCCGCCCAGGCCGGACAGGAGCTTGAATAGCAGCACCGCCACCAGGACGACCACCACGGCGCCCGCGCCCAGCACCACCAGGCCCGCCCTGCCCCGACGCTTGGGGGGGTCGGCAACGGCGGTGGCGGCGCCGGTGACGTCGGGCACGGCGGCGGCAAAGGGGACCACGGCACCGCCGGAGGCGGGCTGCTCAAAGGCGGAGGCGGGGGAGCCTTCCACAGGGGAGGTCTCCTGAGGACTCGCTTCCTCGAGAGGCGCGGCTTCGGGGGCCGCCTCCTCGGGGGCCGCCTCCTCAGGGGCCGCCTCCTCGGAGACCGCCTCCTCAAGGGGGGCCGCTTCCTCAGGGGCCGTCTCCTCCGTCTGGGGGAAGCCGGCCTGGGGGAGCTGGAACGGTTCGACGGGAGGCTGAGAGGGGGGATCGGCCTGCTGGGGCGGAATGGGAGAGTTCACTGGAGTACCGCAGCCGGAGCAGAACTTGGCGTCGTCCGGCAGCTGCTTGCCGCAGTTTTTACAAAACATGGTGACATACGCTTCCTTTCTCTCTTTCTTCTTTTCCTCACGGGCCTCTCTCCGGCGGCCCTTGCCCCGGGGAGAAGCAATATAAACAGTATGACACATCTGTCTAAAAAAGGCAATCTTTTTCCCCCATGTTTTGACAAAATAAGGGCCCCGCCGGAACGCTCCGGCGGGGCCCCCTCCGTTTGGCGGCGCCAGATCAGCCCTGGTCCGTCTCGTACTCCAGAATCCGGCCTGTGACGGCGTCAATTTTAAACTCGTGCTCCACCCGGCCCTGGCGGAACTCGATCTCGTACACCACGGCTCCGTCGTCCCGGTCCATCTGGACGTGGGTGATGACTGCCTGGCCGGCGCTCAGCCCCGCCCGTTCCAGGGCGATGGCCTTGGCCCGCTCAATGCCGATGTAGGTGGAGCTTCCGGGGCTGGCGCTGGGCAGGACGGTCGGGAGGGCCTCGACGCTGCGGCTGTACACCCCGCCGGAGGCGGCCAGGATCTCATACTCGTATTCATGGGTGGAGGTGTGGAACTCCAGGTCGTAGACCGGCACGCCGTCCTCATAATCCCGTTCGGCCTTGGTAAAGACGGCCTGGGCGGCGGACACGCCCGCGTCCGCCAGGGCGGCGGCCTTGGCCCCCTCCAGACCCACGTCATTGTCGGGGAGCTGGGTGGCGGGCGGGGCGCTGGCGGGAGGAGCGGACTGGACAGGGGGCGCGCTCTGGGCCGGGGCGCTGGGGGCGGGGCTGGAGGAGACGTAGGACTCCTTCACCTTGCCCCGGACCGCCCCGGTGTTGGCGTTGATCTTGTATTCGTAGCGGGCGTCGGCGGTGTGGAAGCGGAACTCATAGACCCACAGGCCGTTGTCCTCGGCCAGCGCCTCCCGGCTGACCTCGGCCTCCCCCTCGGCCAGCCCGGCGTCCGTCAGGGCCAACGCCCGGGCCTCGTCGATGGTCAGGGCGGGGACTAGGCCCACCGTTCCGACGCTCTCCTCCGGGGGCGCGGGGGAGGCGTCCCCCTCCGGGGCGGCGGACACCGCCCCGCTCTGCCCCGGCGGGGCGTCCCCCTCCGGGCTGTTTCCCAGGGTCCAGAGGGCGTATGTAATGATGGCGGCCAGGGTGGCCAGGGCTGTCAGGGCGCAAATGATGGTGACGCGGGCCTTTTGGGGCGTCTCAAACAGGGGCTCGAGCCTGTCCTTGAGCGTGGGCTTGTCCGGCATGGGGACCACTCCTTATCAGGATGGGATATCCTCAATATTATAGCAGACTTTTTCAGGAATGGATAGGCCAAAATATGGCCGGACGCAGAGCGTTAAAGTGTTGACAAAATTTCCGCCATCGGGTAAACTTTACCATAGCTGCATCATGAGAGAGCACAGTGGTGCTCCACATTTGACAAAAGGAGTTTTTATCATGCTGAAAAACAAGACGGCCGTCGTCACCGGCGGCACCCGGGGCATCGGCCTGGCTATCGTCAAGACCTATCTGGACAATGGCGCCAACGTGGTGGTGTGCGGCTCCCGCCAGGAGACCGTGGACAAGGCCCTGGCCCAGCTTACCCAGTACGGGGACCGGGTGATGGGCGCATGCCCCGACCTGTGCGATCCCCAGGCGGTGGGCGCGGCCTTTGCCGCCGCCAAGGAGAAGTTCGGCAGCCTGGACATCCTGGTGAACAACGCGGGCATCTCCTCCCGGACCAGCCTGTACGACTACACCGTGGAGGAGTTTGGCAAGATCTTTGACCTGAACGTGAAGGCGCTGTTCGTGTGCGCCCAGGCGGCGGCCCGGATCATGAGGGAGCAGGGGGGCGGCGTGATTCTGAACACCAGCTCCATGGTGTCCGAGTTCGGCCAGCCCTCGGGCAGCGGTTATCCCGCCTCCAAGTTCGCCGTCAACGGCCTGACCCGCTCCTGGGCCCGGGAGCTGGCGAAGGACCAGATCCGCGTCAACGCGGTGGCCCCCGGCGTCACCGCCACCGACATGGTGTCCGCCCTGCCCAAGGAGATGGTGGACCGCATCTCCGCCGGTATCCCCCTGGGCCGGGTGGGCCAGCCCGAGGACGTGGCCAACGCTTTCCTGTACCTTGCCAGCGACCAGGCCAGCTATGTCACCGGCACCGTGCTGAAGGTGGACGGCGCGGCGATGACTTAAAAGAAGCGCGGAGAAGCGGACAGCGAGGGAGCTTGGAGCGGAGCGAGGCCAAGAGCCCAGCCGCCGCGCGGCGGAGGCGGGTCTTGGCTGAGAGGTCGCGAAAGCAAAAGCCCAAGGCCCGCGGAAGAAACGCGAAACACCCCCGACGAATGGGGCGGCGTCCGTAAAACAGTGAATCCTCCGTATGGCGCGGCCATACGGAGGATTGCTTTCGCGTGATATTCAAACTGACCAGCCGCTGTCCAGCGGATAACAGGGGTCGTACAGGTTCGGCAAATGAGGCAGGGCCTGGGCGAAGGCGTGGGCGTCCGCCTCGCCGCGGCGGTTGATCTTGGCCCTGTGGGCAAAAGGCCGGACCGGGGGACAAGGACGGGCATACGCGGGAAGCGGGTGTAATTACGCAAAAAATTCGTGACAATATTATGGAATTTGCGCGAGATTTGGAGTATCATAAAACCATCAAATAAAAAAGGTGGAATGCTGATATGAAAGTGGTTATCATCGGCGGCGTGGCGGGAGGGGCCACGGCGGCGGCCCGGCTGCGCCGGCTGGACGAGCGGGCGGAGATCGTGGTTTTTGAGCGGTCGGGATACGTCTCCTACGCCAACTGCGGCCTGCCCTACTACATCGGCGGGGTCATTGAGGACCCCGGGGCCCTGACCCTCCAAACGCCGGAGAGCTTCTTCGCCCGCTTCCAGGTGGATATGTGGGTGCGCTGCGAGGTCACCGCCATCCACCCGGAGGAAAAGACCGTTTCCGTCAAAAACCTGGAGACGGGGGAGGAATTTGAGGAGCGCTACGACAAGCTCCTCCTCTCCCCCGGCGCCAAGCCCACCCAGCCCCGGCTCCCCGGCGTGGGGCTCAGCAAGCTGTTTACCCTGCGGACCGTGGAGGACACCTTGCGCATCAAGGACTACATCAACGCCCATCATCCCAGGTCCGCAGTCCTGGCGGGAGGGGGCTTCATCGGCCTGGAGCTGACGGAGAACCTGCGGGAGCTTGGTATGGAGGTCACCATCGTCCAGCGGCCCCGGCAGCTGATGAACCCCTTCGACCCGGACATGGCGGCCTTCATCCACGGAGAGGTCCGGCGGCACGGCATCCGGCTGGCCCTGGGGCACACCGTGGAGGGCTTTGCCGAACGGGACGGCGGCGTGGATGTGCTGCTGAAGGACAGCGAACCCCTCCACGCCGACATGGTGGCGCTGGCCATCGGGGTCACTCCGGACACCGCCCTGGCCAAAGCGGCGGGGCTGGAGCTGGGGCTCAAGGGCAGCATCGTGGTCAATGACCGGATGGAGACCTCTATCCCGGACATCTACGCCGTGGGGGACGCCGTTCAGGTGAGGCACTATGTCACCGGGCAGGACGCGGTGATTTCCCTGGCGGGCCCCGCCAACAAGCAGGGCCGCATCGCGGCGGACAACATCTGTGGCGGGGACAGCCGGTATCCGGGCAGTCAGGGGAGCAGCGTAATCAAGGTGTTCGACCTGACGGCGGCCGCCACCGGCGTCAACGAGACCAACGCCAGAAAGGCGGGGCTGGACGTGGACGCGGTGGTTCTGTCCCCCATGAGCCACGCGGGTTACTACCCGGGCGGGAAGCTGATGACCATGAAGGTGGTCTTTGAGAAGGAAAGCTTCCGGCTTCTGGGGGCCCAGATCGTGGGCTATGAGGGGGTGGATAAGCGGATTGACGTGCTGGCCACGGCCATCCACGCCGGACTGACGGCCATTCAGCTGAAGGATCTGGATCTGGCCTACGCGCCGCCCTACTCCTCTGCCAAGGATCCGGTGAATATGGCGGGCTTCATGGTGGAAAACCTGGCCCAGGGGGTTGTGAAGCAGTTCCGGGTCGAGGATGTGCCCAGCCTGCCCCAGGACGGCAGTGTGACACGGCTGGATGTGCGGACTGCCGGGGAATATGGCCGGGGCCATATCGAGGGCTTCCGGAACATTCCCGTAGACGAGCTGAGGGCGCGGCTGGGGGAAATCGAGGTCGGAAAGCCGGTCTATGTCATCTGCCAAAGCGGTCTGCGCAGCTATATCGCCTGCCGGATCCTGGCCGGATACGGCTATGAGGCGTATAACTTCTCCGGCGGCTTTCGGTATTATGACGCGGTGGTCAACGACCGCCGGCTCATCGAACAGGCCGAACCCTGCGGCATGGATCGGCGCTGACAGAAGTCCCCTCCCGGCGGGCCGCGCCCGCCGGGAGGGGACTATTTCAAAAAGCAAGCAAAAGCCCATAATGACGCGGCCATAGGCCGCTATTCCTTGCTTTTTGGCCGGGGCGCGTCACATGGCCAGGACCTCGTTCCACTTTTCCTCCGCCACGGGGATGCCCTTTTCCAGGTTGTCCTTGCGGGCCCGGTGCTCCGCCGAGCCCGGGCAGCGGACCTCTCCCCCCTCCCGGTCCGGGCGGCTGGAGGCCACGTCGGCGGCGATGGCGCTCACGATGGACTCCGTCACCGACCGGTCCTGGAATTTGGAGGGATCGATGGCGATCATGATCTGGGTCAGGCCCACCTCGTCCCCAAAGGCGCCGATGGCGGATACGCTGTTGCCGTCGGTGAGCACGGTGGCGATCATATCCAGCAGGATGGACAGCCCGCTCCCCTTCCAGCAGCCGATGGGCAGCGCCCGGCGGGTGCGCTCGATGGCGGCGGGGTCCCGGGTCAGCTGCCCGTTTTCGTCATACCCGCCCGCCACCGGCAGCTGCTGCCCCGCCAGGCGGGTGGACTCCAGCTTGCCGTAGCTGAATTGGCTCATGGCGCAGTCCACCATGATGTGCTCGCCGTTGGCCCGGGGCACCGCCAGGATCAGCGGATTGTTGCCAATGCGGTTGTCCACCGCCCCCCACGCGGGCATGTTGGGGCAGGTGTTGGACCAGCATATGCCGACGCACCCAGCCTGGGCAGCCTGCCAGCCGTAGGTGCCCCCCCGCATCCAGTGGTTGTTGTTGCCCAGGGCCACCATGCCGATGCCAAACTGCCCGGCCAGGGAGATGGCCCGGGCCATGGCCTGCCTGGCGTTCAGGGGGCCAAAGCCCCGCTGCCCGTCCCATCGCTCCATGGCCCCAAAGCCGGCCGTGCGCACGGCCTGGGCGGCGGGGTCGATCTTCCCCTTGCGCAGGTAGTCCACCACCACCGGGAAGCGGTTGAGCCCGTGACTGTATATCCCGGCCAGGCTGTTTTGGGCAAAGATCTCCGCCGCGTCCCGGGCGCGGTCGGGGGAAAAGCCGTATTTCTCCAGCACCCGCTGGAATTCGGCCAGCATGGTCTCGTAAGGAACTCTCATACTCTCAACTCCTCTTTCCTGATGATCCGAAACAATATCCACACGCGAACAAAGCAGCCTGTCACAGTGCGGCAGGCTGCTTTGTTGTGGCAGTTAAGGCAGGTGGATTACTCCAGGGGAGCGGGGTAGAGGATCTTGGTGTCGGTGAAGTCGAAGGGCCAAACGGTTTTCCACTCGCCGCCCTGGACCTGGGCGATGGCCACGGAGGCGGAGGTGTTGTCCCGGAAGTGGGGCGCGCCGGCCAGGTCGTAGTTCTCAAACTTGATGGTGTCGTAGGGCAGCACAATCTTGCGCCCGCCGGGGAACTCGCCCTTGATCTCCAGCTCGGCCAGGGCGTTCTTCACGGCCTCGCCGTCGGTGGAGCCGGCGGCCTCAATGGCGGTCTTGAACAGCCACACCACGGTGTAGGACTCGGCGGAGTGGCCGTTCATGTTCACACCGAACTTGGCCTTGAACTCCTCGTTGATGTCCTTGCCGTTGATCAGGTCGGGGTTAAACTCCACCACGGAGGCCACGCCGTTGGCCGCGCCGGCCAGGTTGGTGATGAAGGCGGGATCGGTGAAGCCGTTGGCCTTGGCCACGATCATCTTGGGCTTGTAATCCTGGGCCTTCAGGGTCTGGACGAACAGGGTGGCGTCGCCGATGTAGGAGTCGCACAAAATGGCGTCGGGGTTGGCCTGCTTCAGGGCCAGCACCTGGGCGCTCAGGTCGGTGGCGTTGCTGGAGTAGTCGATGGTGGCCACCAGGTCGAAGCCGAACTCATCCTTGTAGAGCTCCACGCAGCGGATCAGCTCCTGACCGATGGCGGCGCGGTCGGTGAAGATGGCGATGGTCTTGACCTCCTCGCCGGTCTGCTCGGAGGAGTCCTTCAGGTACTCCAGCATGTCCTTCACGTACACGGAGTTCAGCGGGCACAGGCGGAAGAAGTAGTCCATGGTCTCATGGTCGGCGTCGCTCAGCCGGTCCAGGGTGGAGATGGCGGTGATCATGGGCACCTGGTACTGCTGGCACACCTGGGCCACCACCTCGGTGACGGTGGACATGTGGCAGCCCATCATGATGTCCACGTGCTCCTGGGTGATGAGGCGCTCCGCCTCGGACTTGCCCTGGGCGGGGTCGCCGGCGTGGTCGCCGCGCACCACCTCCAGGGGACGGCCGTTGACGCCGCCCTTGGCGTTGATCTCCTCCACGGCGAAGTCGATGCCGCGCAGGATGTTCTCACCGATGGCGGCGTTGCCGCCGGACATGGCGTAGATGGTGCCCAGGCGGATGGGGTCGCCGGAGGGGGCGTCGCCGCCCTCGGGGGCCTTGCTCTCGGGCGCCTTGGACTCGGTGGCGGGGGCGGAGGGCGCGGCGGAGGGCGCGGGAGTGGCGGTGCAGGCGGCCAGCAGGCCGCCCAGCATGGCCACGGCGCACAGCATTGCGATGAGCTTCTTCAATTTCATTGTTATGCCTCCCTAAATAGTTGTTGCCGTTCCGGCGCGGGCCGGAAGGGTATTGTTAACGCTGACTGCCGGCAGCGTTGAACACATGACTGCCAGGGCCTAGATGCCCAGGTACGCCTTTTTGACGTGCTCGTTGGCCTCCAGCTCGGAGGCGGCGCCCTCCAGGGCGATGCGGCCGTTCTCGATGACGTAGCCCCGGTCGGCACAGGCCAGGGCCTTGGTGATGTCCTGCTCCACCAGCAGCACCGAGATGCCGTCCTCCCGGGCCATGGTGGAGGCCACGTTCAGGATGTCGTCCACGATGTTGGGGGCCAGGCCCAGGGAGGGCTCGTCCAGGATGAGCAGCTTGGGCATGCCGATCAGCGCCCGGGCCACCGCCACCATCTGCTGCTCGCCGCCGGACAGGGTGCCGGCGGCCTGCTTGGCCCGCTCCTCCAGCTTGGGGAACCACTGATAGGCTCTCTTCAGGTTCTCCTGAAAATGGGCCTTGGTCTCTTTGCTGAACGCGCCCATCTCCAGGTTCTCCAGCACGGTCATCTCGGTGAAGAGCTGGCGGCCCTCGGGGACCTGGACGATGCCGTGGTCCAAAATGTAGCGGGAGCTCTTTTTCGCCAGCTCGTCGCCGTTGAACATCACCGAGCCGGAGGCGGGCTTGAGCATCCCGGTGATGGCCCGGACCATGGTGGTCTTGCCCGCGCCGTTGGAGCCCAGGATGGCGGTGACCTGACCGTCGGCCACCTGGATGGAAATGTCCCAGAGGATGTTGACCGCGCCGTAGCCCGCGTTTAAGCCTTCCACTTTAAGCATGAGCCCCATCCTCCTTCTTCGTGCCCAGATAGACCTCCATGACATAGGGGTCGTTCATGACCTGCTCCGGGGTGCCCTCGGCGATCTTCTCCCCGTGGTGGAGCACGATGACCTCCTCGCACAGGCTCACCACCGCCTGCATGATGTGCTCGATGAGGAAGATGGTGACGCCCGACTCGTTGATCTTGCGGATGAGCTGGATGGCGGCCTCGGTCTCCGCCGGATTTAGCCCCGCCATGTTCTCGTCCAGAAACAGCAGCTCGGGGCTGGTGACCAGGGCCCGGGCCATCTCCAGCCGCTTCTGGTCGGGGGTGCCCATGTCCTTGGAGATCACATGGCGCTTCTCGTACAGGCCGGTGAACTGGAGGACCTCCATGGCCTTCTCCTTGGCCTCCCGCTCGTTTTTGGCGGCGGCGTGGCCGAAGTAGGCGGAGGCCACCACGTTCTCCAGCACGCTGAGGTTCTTCAGCGGCTTCATGATCTGGAAGGTGCGGGCGATCTTCATGTTGGTGTACTCGTGGGCCTTTTTGCTGGTGATGTCCTGGCCCCGGAAAAAGATCTGGCCCTCGGTGGGGGGGTAATAGCCGCAGATTATGTTGAAGGTGGTGGACTTGCCCGCGCCGTTGGGGCCGATCATGCCGGTGATGGCCCCCTCCTTGATGGAGAAGGACACGTCCTTCACGGCGGTGAGGCCCTTGAACCGTTTGGTGATGTGCTGCACCTCGATGATAGGGGAATCCGACATGGTCTACACCTCCTCCTTATGGTATTGGGCCAGCTCCACTTCCTCCAGCACGTCCACGGAGGGCTTGCGCAGGAGCTTGGTGTCAATGAATGTCTTGACATTGCTGTGCATGTACCAGCCCAGGATGCCCGCAGGGCGGAAGCGGATGACCGCCAGCAGGGCCACGGCGTACATCAGCATGTTGATGCCCGGCAGGATGGCGCTGTACTTGGCCCGCAGGAACTCAGACAGGGGGATCATGATGAGCCCGCCCACCAGGGGGCCCTCCACATAGGCCGCGCCGCCCACCACCGCAGGCAGGACGGACTCGGTGGATTTGGCCTGGACCATCAGCTCCGGGTCGATGTAGCGGATGTAGCTGGCGTAGAAGAAGCCCACCAGCGCCGCCACCATGGCGGACACCACCACGGCCATAATCTTGTACCGGGTGGGGTTGATGCCGATGGCCGCCGCCGCGTCCTCATCCTCCCGGATGGTGCGCAGGGCGTAGCCCATCTTGGAGCGCTCGATCTTTTTCATCATCAGATAGATGCCCAGCACCATCACCAGGCCCACATAGTAGTAGGGCACCTTGCTGCCGAAGCGGAAATCCAGCCAGGAGTCCTTGCCGAAGGGCAGGCCCACGCCGCTGGCCCGGCCGAAGAAGCTGGAGTTGATGATGAACTGCCGCAGGGCCTCGCCAAAGGCGATGGACACCAGGGTGAAGTAGGGGCCCTTCAGGATGAAGCAGGGGTAGAAGATGACCCCGGCCACCAGGCCCACCACCACCATGCCGAAGATGGCGGCCAGCCAGGGGTTGGCGCCGGTCTTGGTGATGAGCAGGCAGCAGGCGTAGGCGCCCAGGCCCATGTAGGCGGCGTGGCCCAGGGAGTTCTGCCCCGTCATGCCGCCCAGCAGGTTCCAGGCCATGGACAGGGTGGACATGTAGAACACCAGCACGAACACATTCAGGATGTACGGGGATTTCACAAATACCGGGATCAGGATGAACACCAGAAGAATCAGGCCGAGCACAATGGCGAGGTTCCGGTGGTAGATCCGTACCGCTCTTTTTTTCTCAGCCATTCTCATTTCCTCCTGATAATGACGGTCTGGCGCACGACCAGGATCACGATGAAGGTGACGAACACGATCAGGTCGCTGTAGGACGGGCTGATGAACAGGGCCACCATGGTCTCCAGCAGCCCCAGGAAGATGCCCGCCAGGAAGGCGCCGGGGATGGAGCCCAGGCCGCCCACCACCACCACGATCAGCGCCCGGAAGCCGAAGCTGGCCCCGGCGGTGGGGAAGATGCTGTAAAATCCGGTGAGCAGGGCGCCGGCCACCCCGGCCAGCGCGGCCCCCAGGCCATAGGTCAGCACATAGATCCGTTTGGTGTTGATGCCCACCACCTCAGCGCCCACGGAGTTCTGGGACACGGCGCGGATCTGCTTGCCGGTGGTGGAGTACTTCAAAAAGGCGAACAGCGCCACGGACACCACGATCAGCACGCCGAAGCTGATGAGGCGGGGCAGCGGCATGGTGACGGGGCCCAGCCCGATGTTGGTCTGGGAGTAGGAGGTGGTGATGACCCGGTACTCCGAGCCGAACAGCACCAGCGCTCCGTTGGACAGCAGCAGCCCCAGGCCCACGGTGAGGAACAGCAGGTTGGTGAAGCTCTTGGTCCCCAGGGAGGGGGTGATCAGCGTGTGCTGAATGACGCCGCCCAGGCAGAACATGATGATGGCCACGATGGGGACGCACAGATAGGGGTCCAGCCCAAAGACGGACCACAAAACATAGGTCAGGTACATGCCCACCATCAGCATCTCGCCGTGGCAGAAGTTGACGATCTTCATCACGCCGAAGATCACGTTCTGCCCCATGCCCATGAGCGAGTAGAACCCGCCCATCAGAAGTCCGTTGACGCAGGCTTGCAAAAAGGTGCTCACAAACAACTTCCCCCTCTCAATCTATCGCGTTATCTTTTCTCAAAAGGCCCGTGCCCCCTTTAAACGCGTCGCCCTCAGGGCTGCTTGCCGATGTAGGCCAGGATGCCGCCGTCCACATAGAGGATGTGGCCGTTGACGAAGTCGGAGGCGGAGGAGGCCAGGAACACCGCCGGGCCGCCCAGATCGGACGCCTCGCCCCAGCGGTTGGCGGGGGTCTTGGCCAGGATGAACTGGTCGAAGGGGTGCTTGGAGCCGTCGGGCTGAATCTCCCGCAGGGGCGCGGTCTGGGGGGTGGCGATATAGCCGGGGCCGATGCCGTTGCACTGGATGTTGTACTGGCCGTACTCGCTGGCGATGTTGCGGGTCAGCATCTTCAGCCCGCCCTTGGCGGCGGCGTAGGCGGACACGGTCTCCCGGCCCAGCTCGCTCATCATGGAGCAGATGTTGATGATCTTGCCGCCGCCCTTCTTAATCATAGAGGGGATGACGGCCTTGGACACGATGAAGGGGGCGTTCAAATCCACGTCGATGACCTGGCGGAACTCCTTGGCGGACATTTCCAGCATGGGGATGCGCTTGATGATGCCCGCGTTGTTCACCAGGATATCGATGACGCCCACCTCGGCCTCCACCTTAGCCACCAGCTCGTTGACCGCGTCCTCGTCGGTGACATCGCACACATAGCCATGGGCGGTGATGCCGGCCTCTTTGTAAGAGGCCAGGCCCTTGTCCACCAGCTCCTGCTTGATGTCGTTGAACACAATAGTGGCCCCCGCTTCCGCCAAAGCGTTGGCGATGGCGAAGCCGATGCCGTAGGACGCGCCGGTGACCAGCGCTACTTTTCCATCCAGAGAAAATTTGTTCATCGTTTGTGAACCTCCTGTTCGAAGCGTTTTGCCCTGAGCGCCTCCAGCTCCGGAAGCCGCGCCCCGCGTCGCCCGTCCCAAGCATAATAAAAGACGGCGGTGATGACAACGGCATAGCCTGATTCATCACCGCCGCGCTATGGGCTGCGTCAATGCGGGCCTTGCCGGCGGGTGCGCCGTGTTCAGCCGGGACCTGCGCCATACGATCGGCCTCTCCCATTTTGATGGCCAGGCTGCCCGTTCCTGTTTGGTGCTCAGCGCGCATCTGTGTTGGACCTTGAATACAACCGCATTATAGGCCCTGGGCGCCAAAACTGTCAACATTGCCTTGTAATTTTCTGTGTGTTGCACAAAATTGGTTGGATTTTTTTATCCATAATGACCGCAGCCGCTTTTTGAGCCGTTCCCTTGTATGGAAGCGGGGCCGGCTCCCGCGCCCCCCTTGGGCATGGAGAAGCGCGCTGTGTCCACCCCCTCCAGGGCCAGCAGCGCCAGCTTTTTTTCCAGGCCGCCCGCGTAGCCGGTCAGGCTGCCTCCGCCGCCCACAACCCGGTGGCAGGGGACGATGATGGAGACGGGGTTGCGCCCCACGGCCCCGCCCACCGCCTGGGCGGACATCCGGGGAAGGCCCCGCTGGGCCGCGACGCGCCGGGCCAGCTCTCCATAGGTGGTGGTCTCCCCATAGGGGATCTCCCGCAGAAGCGCCCACACACAGCGCTGGAAGGGGGTGCCGGTCAAGTGGAGCGGGGGCGTGAAGTCCGGCTCCCGTCCGGAGAAGTAGACGTCCAGCCACCGCTTCGCCTGGGTGAGGACCGGCGTTTCCCGGGCCTCGTTCTCCACGTCCAGCCCCAGGGCGCAAAACCTCCCCCCCAGAAACCACAGCCCGGTCAAGCCCGCCTGGCCGCAGGCCAGCAGGAGCTCCCCCAGCGGGGACTGATAGGTGCTTGTATACTGCATGAAATACATCCTCCCTCCGTCCGCGGCGCGGCCCCGCCACATAACCGGTCCAGCCGCCCCCAGACTTGGTCTGAAAATTCACATATTGTTTACGCTTACCCCATTGACGGGTTCATTTGCGGGCGTTATCATAGGAAATATCCTGATTCCCTGTACCTAGGAGGTGAGCGCCCATGATCCGGAGCTGGATGATGCGGTTTATGACGGGGCGTTATGGGGGAGACCAGCTCAACGTGCTGTTGACCGCGCTGTATGTGATCCTCTATGTGGTCTATCTGTTCACGCGTATGCTGATCTTTGAGGTGCTGACCCTGATTTTGATCATCGTGAGCCTGTACCGTGCCCTGTCCCGGGATCTGGAGCGCCGCCGGGCCGAGAACCTCCGCTTCCTCCAGGCCGTCCGGCCCGCCGCCCGCCGGTGGAGCGCCTTCCGCGCCCGCACCCACGACCGGGAGCACCGCTATTTCAAGTGCCCCAACTGCGGCCAGCAGATGCGGGTGCCACGGGGAAAGGGCCGTATCACCGTCCACTGCCGCTCCTGCGGGGCGGTGTTCGAGGAGAAGAGCTGAAGCGTTTCAAGAATATGGAGAAAGGGCCGTGCGGGTTTTCCGCACGGCTCTCTTTTTTTACAGCCGGCTTTTGAGCTGATAGAGCAGGTTCATGGCCTCGATGGGGGTGAGGGTGTCCACCGAGACGGTCCGGAGCTGCTCCAGCACCACCGCCCCGGCCATGTCCCCCAGGGACACCTGGCCGTCCTCCTCCCCCCGGGGCGCGGGGGCGGGGCGGGGGCGGTCCTGGGACTCCAGCTCCGCCAGAATCTCCCTGGCCCGGTCCACCACCCTCACCGGCACCCCCGCCAGCTTGGCCACCTCCACGCCGTAGCTCTGGTCCGCCCCGCCGGGGACGATCTTGCGCAGGAACACGATGCCGTCCCCCCGCTTCTTGGCGGCGATGTGGTAGTTTTTCACCCCTTCTATGGTGTGCTCCACCTCGGTCAGCTCGTGGTAGTGGGTGGCGAACAGGGTCTTGGCCCCCAGCCGCTTTTTGTCCGCGCAGTATTCCAGCACCGCCCGGGCGATGGACATGCCGTCGTAGGTGGAGGTGCCCCGGCCGATCTCGTCCAAAATCAGCAGGGATTTGGAGGTGGCGTTTTTCAGCATCTGGGCCACCTCGGTCATCTCCACCATGAAGGTGGACTGGCCCGCCGACAGGTCGTCGGAGGCCCCGATGCGGGTGAACACCCGGTCCACCACCCCGATCCGGGCCGAGCGGGCGGGCACAAAGGAGCCCATCTGGGCCATGAGCACGATGAGGGCCACCTGGCGCATGTAGGTGGACTTGCCCGCCATGTTGGGCCCGGTGATGATGGCAAGGCGGTTCTCACCGCCGTCCATGTGGGCGTCGTTGGGCACAAAGAGGGAGTCCTTCAGCATCCGCTCCACCACCGGGTGGCGGCCGTCCCGTATGTCGATGACGCCGCTGTCGTCCACCACCGGGCGGACGTATCCGTTTTGCGCCGCCACGGCGGCGAAGGAGCACAGCGCGTCCAGACGACCCACGCCCCCCGCCACGTCCTGCACCTGGCGCACCCGCTGGGAGGCGGCGTCCCGCAGCTGGCAGAACAGCTGGTACTCCAGGGCGGTCACCCGGCTCTGGGCGGACAAAATCTCGTGCTCCAGGTCCTTCAGCTCCTGGGTGATGAACCGCTCGCAGTTCACCAGGGTCTGCTTGCGGATGTAGTCCTCCGGCACCAGGTCATAGTAGCTCTTGGACACCTCGATGTAGTAGCCGAACACCTTATTATAACGCACCTTCAGGCTCTTGATGCCCGTGCGCTCCTTCTCCCGGCCCTCCAGGGCGGCCACCATGTCCGCCCCGTGGTCGATCACGTCCCGGAGGTGGTCCACCTCCTCGTCGTAGCCCTTGCGGATGAAGCCGCCCTCCCGGATGGTGAAGGGCAGGCGGTGGTCCTCCTCGTCGTCCCGGATGGCCCGCTTCAGCAGGGCCTGCAGGTCCCCCAGCCCGGTGAACCGCTCCAGAAACTCAAAGCGCCGGGGGGCCGCCTGCGCCAGCCCCGCCGCCTGCCGGGCCAGCTCGGGCAGAGCCGCCAGCCCGTCGGCCAGCGTCAGCATGTCCCGGGCGTTGGCCGAGCCGTACACCACCTTGCCGATGAGCCGCTCCAGATCGGGCACCTGCCGCAGGGTGAGGGCCAGCTCCTCCCGCGCCACGCTGTCCGCCGCCAGGACCGACACCTGGTCCTGCCGCCAGGCGATGGAGGCGGGATCGCGCAGGGGCTGCTCGAGCCAGGAGCGGATGAGCCGGTGGCCCATGGCGGTCTTTGTCTTGTCCAGCACCCACAGCAGCGACCCCTTTTTCTCGCCCCCGCGGATGGTCTCGGTGAGCTCCAGGGTCCGCCGGGCGGTGAGGTCCAGCTCCAGATACCGCCGGCCCCTGCCCCCGTCCAGCTCCAGGCGGCTGAGGTGGCTCAAATCGGTTTTCTGGGTCTCCTTGAGGTAGGCCGCCAGCGCCCCCGCCGCCTGGAAGCCGGGCAAGAGATTGTCCTCGGGCGGCTCCTCCTCCTGCGGCCACATGCCGCACTCCGCCAGCGCTGCCCGGGCCCGCTCCGGCCGGAACCGGGCCTCGGCGACCTTCTCGCACAGGCAGCCCAGCCGGTCCCGCAGGAAGGCCGTCAGCTCCCCCTCCGCGAAGGCCCCGTCGGACAGGATGGCCTCGCTGGGGGGCTGGGCGGACAGGCGGTTGAGCAGGTGGGACAGCCAGCCCTCCCCCTGGAAGGGGGCGGCCCAGAACTGCCCGGTGGACAGGTCGCACTGGGCCAGCCCCGCCCCGGCGCTGTCCAGGTAGACGGCGCAGATGAAGTTGTTCCGGCTCTCGTCCAGCATCACGTCGTCCATGGCGGTGCCGGGGGTGACAATGCGGATCACGTCCCGGTCCACCAGCCCCTTGGCGGTGGCCGGGTCCTCCATCTGCTCGCAGATGGCCACCTTGTACCCCCGCTTGATGAGCCGGGCGATGTAGCTCTGGGCGGAGTGGTAGGGCACGCCGCACATGGGGGTGCGCTCCTCCTCGGGCTTACCCCGGTCCCGGGTGGTGAGGGTCAGCCCCAGCTCCTCCGCCCCCAGCTTGGCGTCGTCGTGGAACATCTCGTAAAAGTCGCCCAGCCGGAAGAACAGCAGGCAGTCCGGGTGCTGCTCCTTTACCTTCCAGTACTGCTTCATCATAGGGGTCAATTCCGCCATAAGCTTACACGCTCTCTTTCTCTCGGAAAACGGCGGGGATACCCCCGCCGCTGCTGTCACGCTGCGGAGCGGCCAGGGCGCTCGGTCGCTGTCTCGCCTTCGGCTCGGTCGGCGCTGAGCGTGTGCCACCGGCACACAGCGCCCCTCCGACTCGGGCAAAACCCGGCCCAACTGCGTTGGACCTGGGCTTTGTCTCGCCTTCGGCTCGGTCGGCGGTGGGCGCTTGCCACCGGCAAGCACCGCCCCTCGCTCCAGTCCAAGCTCCCTCACTGTCCGCTCCTCCGCGCTTCTATTCCCCGTAATCTATAATCACATACACATATTGCACGTCGCTGATGTCCGCCGCGGGCTCCACCTGGGCGTAGCGGCTGACGCCGTCCTTCTCCACCTCCAGGGTGCGCACGGAGCCCACCACCAGCCCCCGGGGATACACGCCCCCCAGCCCGGAGGTGGTCACCTGGTCGCCGGTGACCAGCTTGGCCTCCTCGGACACGAAGGACAGCCGCAGCAGCCCCTCCTGCATCAGGGTGAAATCCCCCTCCAGCACGGCGTCCTCGTCGGTGCGGGCCACCCGCCCCCCCAGCTCCAGGGTGGGGTCCAGGATGGTGGTCACCCGGGAGGAGTTGGGGCTGGCCTCGGTGACCACCCCGATGAGGTGCCCGTACTGGTCGATGACGCAGTCGTTCACCTCAACCCCGCCCAGGGTGCCCCGGTCGATGGTCAGGTCGGCGGTCCAGTTGGAGGAGGCCCGCCGCACCACCGCCGCGTCCCGGTACTGGAGCTCGGGGCGCTCCTCCGCAAGCCCCAGCAGGTCTTTCATGCGCTCGTTCTCCCGCTGGGCGTCCTGCCCGGCGATGGCGTCCCGCTCCAGCTGGGCCACCCGCTGGCGCAGGAACTCGTTCTCCGCCGCCAGCTCCGCGTACTGGAAGGCCCGGTCGTACTGCTCCTGGGTCCAGTTGGTCACGGCGCTGGACGCCGCCCGGAAGGGGGTGGCCAGCACCTCCAGCGCGCTGGTGAGGGGGTCAAAGCCCAAAATTTGGGCGCCGATGCCCAGCACCGCCGCCAGCAGGGCGGCGGCGATGAGCAGCAGCCCGCCGTTGTTTCGGAAAAAACGACTCATTGTTATAATTGCTCCTTATTTAACAGAAGGTTGACGCCAAACCGCCCCAAAATACGGCCCAGCCGGAACATCGGCAGGCCCACCACATTGCAGTAATCCCCCCGGATGCCGGACACCAGCAGGGCACCCAGCCCCTGGATGCCGTAGGCCCCGGCCTTGTCCATGGGCTCGCCGGTGGCGATGTAGCCCCGGATCTCATCGGGCTCCAGGGCGCGGAACACCACGGCGGTCTCCTCGTGCTCGGTGACGGACCGCTCCCCCTGGAGCACCGTCACCCCGGTATAGACGTGGTGCTCCCGCCCCGACAGGGCGGACAGCATGGCGAAGGCGTCCTCCTGATCCCGGGGCTTGCCCAGCACCGCCCCGTCCAGGGCCACCACCGTGTCGGCGGCGATGACGATATCCCTCGGGCCGGCCTTCTTGGCCGCCCGGGCCTTGCGCAGGGACAGCTCCTCCACGATTTGGACGGGGGACAGGCCCTCCTCCACCGACTCGTCCACGTTGGGGGCGGACACCTTGAACTCCGTGATGCCCATCTGCCCCAGCAGCTCACGGCGCCGGGGAGAGTTGGAGGCCAAAATAATCCTTGTCCTTTCTTCCGGCATAGGCTCGTTCACACCCAATAGATAATCGGTAGAGACATGATAGAACTGCGCCAGCGCCACAAGCGTAGCTGTCTGCGGGTCGCGGCTACCATATTCATAATTGCAATATGCCGTTGTGGACAAGCCTATGGCCCTGGCAACCTCCGCCTGTTTCATTTTCTTCTCAAGGCGCAATTCTTTCATGCGCTGTGCTAGAATTCCCATAAAAACCTCTTGACTAAAATCACCGAATGTTGTAATATAAGTATATTACAACGAACGGGGATTTTCAATATGACTGAAATTATACATGGCCTGTATCATATGATAGACGAATGGGCGGACCGGCAATCCGTCCACGACCCAAAGCTGAAGGAGCTGTCGGACCGCCAGGATGCCTTGCAGGAGGAGATCATCCAGCGCCTGGGAGAGGGGGGCCGGGACATGATGGAAGCCCTATCCGGCCTCAATTTGGAGCTGGAGACCATCCACGACGAGGCGCTGTTCCGGGCGGCGATGCAGTTAGGCGCTCAAATCGCACAGCCCAGGCGCGGGACGTGGGCCGCAGGTGGTCTCAGTAACTAGACCACGGGCGGCAGCACAAACAGGGGGACACAAGTCGAAAGCCCCGCGCGCCGGAAAGCCTTGACCCCGCTCCGATGCAAGCTCCCCCGTAAACCGGGGGTTCTTAGGGGGCGGCACGCCTGAGAGCGGGAGCCGGCCTTTGGCTCACGCGAACCGGCGGGACGCCCCCTAAGCGTCCTTTTGGTTACTTTTCCCACGTGGGAAAAGTAACCCGCCGGAGGCCGGAGGCTACTCCACGTCTCTATAATACAGCCCCCGGGTGTAATCAGTGGGGACGTAGCTCCCCTTCCCCCGGTAGGCGGACAGCACCTGGACGCACTCCACCCCGTTCTCGGTGGTGAACAGCAGCCGGATGGCCCGCAGCCCCGCCTTTTTCCAGTCGGCGGCCTTGTCCGCCAAGAACACCTTGTTGGCGTTCAAAATCTCGTTTCGGCACCCCCAGGCCCGCTCCACAGGGAAGCGCACCCCCTTGCGGTCGGTGAGCAGATTCACGTTGGAGCACACGCACTTGCCCGACTGGCCCTTGATGGCGCAGTTCTCCGTAATCATCAGGGGCAGGCGCCCGTAGGCGATCATCTCCAGGTCCACCGCCTTGTTCAGATCCCGGATCTGGGCCAGCTTCAGCTCAAAGGAGGCGGTCAGCGACTGGAAGCCCAGCCGCTTGTACTCCTTGATTCCCTGGCTGTTGAACACCTGGAGGCCGAAATCCCCCCGGAGGACGAATCCCAGCTCCTTACACAGGGAAACGTGGCCCAGATTGCCCAGGTAGACATCCGTCACCCCCGCCTCCCGGCAGGCCTCCAGGTCCCGGCGCAGAGCGCCCAGCTCCCGGTCGAAGCACACCCGGGGCAGCACCGCCGCCACCGGGACCCCACGCTCCACCGCCCCCCGCGCGTCGTCCGGGTGGGCGGCGATCTCGTCGGCGGGCAGAGTGACGCGGTCGGGCCGGGCCTTGATGAGCTCAAAGGTGAGCTGCCCCGCCCGGCGCAGGGAGACATATACCTCCGGCTCCCCCCGATGGCCCTCATACCGGGCCCCCGGCTTGAATTCGCCGTGGCGGCGCCGGGGCGGGGCGGAGCGCTGTTTGGACAGGTCGTCCAGCACCTGCCGCCGCAGGGCGTTCAGCGAGGACAGGGGCACCGCCAGCCCGTCCTGCACCAGGGAGCGCACCTCCGTCACCCGGTAGGGGGTGCCCCCGGTCTTGGAGAGCTGGGCCTCCACATCCGCCTGGGTGGTGGCCCGGCGGCGGGCCGGGTCGGGCATGTGGCCCGCGGCGGTGGCCACCCGGCCCTCCCGGTCCTCCACCCCCACCCGCACCGGCTCGCCGGGGCGGATCAGGGCGTAAAACTTCACGGGGACGCCGGGACCCTCCCCCTTCTCATAGGCCGCCTTGGCCTGGGCGAACAGCTCCCGGGGCGGGGCGGACTCCTCCCGCACGCCGAACATGTCCGGGCCCTTTTTCTCCATGAAATAACCGTCGGTGAACCCCTGGCGGGAGAAGGCCCGCTCCAGCCGGGACAGCTCCTCGGGGGTGGGCTCCCGGCCCTCCCGTAAAGCGTCGGCGTACACACGGGTCACCACATAGACGTACTCGGGCCGCTTCATGCGGCCCTCGATCTTGGCGCTGGCCACCCCCATCTCCTGGAGCTCCCTCAAATGGCCCGCCAAGGACATGTCCTTCAGGGACAGGGGGTGTCCGTCCGCCATGTCCCCCCAGCCGTAGGGCAGGCGGCAGGGCTGGGCGCACATGCCCCGGTTGCCGCTGCGCCCGCCGATGACGGAGGACATGAAGCACTGGCCGGAGTAGCACATGCACAGCGCCCCGTGGACGAACACCTCGATCTCGATGGGGGATTTTTCGCAAATGTAAGCGATGTCCCGCCGGGACAGCTCCCGGGCCAGCACCGCCCGGGTGAGCCCCAGGTCGGCGGCCTGCCTCACCCCGTCCAGGCTGTGTAGGGACATCTGGGTGGAGGCGTGGAGGGGCAGGTCCGGGGCGGCCTGGCGCAGGGCCCGGACCAGGCCCATGTCCTGAATGAGGGCCGCGTCCACCCCCAGCTGGGACGCCTGGACGGCGCAGTCCACCGCCGCGTCCAGCTCCCGGTCGGAGCACAGGGTGTTCAGGGTCAGGTACACCTTCACCCCCCGCAGGCGGCAGTAGGACACCGCCGCGGCGAACTCGTCCCGGGTGAAGTTTTTCGCCCCCCGGCGGGCGTTGAATTGTCCAAAGCCCAGGTAGACCGCGTCCGCCCCGGCGCACACCGCCGCGCGCAGCGCCTCCGGGCTGCCGGCGGGGGATAGTATTTCCATAAGGTCCTCCGAGTGTTTTTTTATCTCTTCTGCTGTAATTTGAATATTTCCCGCTTGGACTCGCTCAGCTCCATTTTCAGCTTGGCGTTCTCCTCCATCAAATCCTTGAGCTGGCGGCGCAGGTCCACCGACGCCTCCTGCTCCTTGAAGCGCTCGTCGGCGATGTTGATGGCGGTGAGCACGGCGCAGTCCATCTGGGACACCCCGCCGGGCCGGCCCGTCTCCTTCAGCTTCTCGTTCACATAGGCGGCCACCCGGTGGACATAGTTCTCATCCTCAACGGCCAGCAGCGTATATTTCAGCCCACCCACGGTCACAGTGACGCGGTTTTGCATGGCGGTCCCCTCCTGCGTAAAAAGTCAACTTATATTATAGCACACTCCTGGGAAAAAGGGAATGAAAAAAGTATAAAATCCTGTGGGATTTTTCCCGCCCCCCTCCTTGACAGCCCGAGGAAAAGATGATAAAGTGGGTCAACAAGCAGTGACGGAGAACAGTACCCCGCGCGCGGGGCCTCAGAGAGGGGACGGACGGTGCGAGTCCCCCGAAGGCGCGGCAGGGAAGGCACTCCCGAGCCTGGGCAGGAAATGGCCCGGCGGCGCCCCGCCGTTACCGGGTCAAGAGCGCGTACCAGCCAGGTACGAATTCAGGTGGAACCGCGGACAAGAAGAAGCGCGGAGCATGGGGCTCGAGGGAGCTTGGACCGAAGCGAGGGCGAGCGCAGGGCCGTAGGGCGGCCCGCAGCCGACCTGAGTCGAAGGGAAAGCGACCGAGCGTCCAGACCCATGCGGAGCGTGACAACTGTTCGCCCTGAGCCATAACGGCTCGGGGCGTTTTTCGTTTTGAGCCGAACATCATCAAAAAGGAGCGAGGCATCTTGAAAAACAGCGAGAAGAGCATGGAAAAAATCGTGGCCCTGTGCAAGGCCAGGGGCTTCATCTTCGCCGGGTCGGAGATCTACGGCGGCCTGGCCAACACCTGGGACTACGGCCCCCTGGGGGTGGAGCTGAAAAACAACGTGAAAAAGGCCTGGTGGAAGAAGTTTGTCCAGGAGAACCCCTACAACGTGGGGCTGGACGCCGCCATCCTCATGAACCCCCAGGTGTGGGTGGCCTCCGGCCACGTGGGAGGCTTTTCCGACCCGCTGATGGACTGCAAGGAGTGCCACGAGCGCTTCCGGGCCGACAAGGTCATCGAGGACTGGTGCCAGGAAAATAACTTCGAGCTGGGCCACAGCGTGGACGCCATGAGCCAGCAGGAGATGAAGGCGTTTATCGACGAGCACCAGATCGCCTGCCCCACCTGCGGCAAGCACAACTGGACGGACATCCGCCAGTTCAACCTGATGTTCAAGACCTTCCAGGGGGTCACCGAGGACGCCAAGAACACCGTCTATCTCCGCCCCGAGACCGCCCAGGGCATCTTCACCAACTTCGTCAACGTGCAGCGCACCACCCGGCGCAAGCTGCCCTTCGGCATCGGCCAGATCGGCAAGTCTTTCCGCAACGAGATCACCCCGGGCAACTTCATCTTCCGCACCCGGGAGTTTGAGCAGATGGAGCTGGAGTTCTTCTGCAAGCCGGGCACCGAGCTTACGTGGTTCGCCTACTGGAAAAACTTCTGCCACCAGTGGCTGCTGGATCTGGGGATCAAGGATGAGAACCTGCGCCTCCGGGACCACGACCCCGAGGAGCTCAGCCACTACTCCAACGCCACCACCGACTTCGAGTTCGCCTTCCCCTTCACCGACTGGGGCGAGCTGTGGGGGGTGGCCAGCCGCACCAACTTCGACCTCACCGCCCACCAGAACACCTCCGGCAAGGACCTGACCTACTTCGACCAGGAGACCAACGAGCACTACATCCCCTACGTCATCGAGCCCTCCCTGGGGGTGGAGCGGATGCTGCTGGCCTTCCTGTGCAACGCCTACGACGAGGAGGTGGTGGACGCCGAGAAGAACGATGTACGCACCGTGCTGCGTCTCCACCCCGCCCTGGCCCCCTTCAAGTGCGCGGTGCTCCCCCTGTCCAAGAAGCTGAGCGACAAGGCCCGGGAGGTCCAGACCGAGCTGTCCAAATACTTTATGGTGGACTTCGACGACGCGGGCTCCATCGGCAAGCGCTACCGCCGCCAGGACGAGATCGGCACCCCCTACTGCGTCACCGTGGACTTTGCCACCGTGGGCGACGACAAGACTGAGGCCGACCACGCCGTCACCATCCGGGACCGGGACACCATGGACCAGGTCCGGGTGCCCATCAGCGGGTTGAAGAGCTGGCTGGAGGAGAAGCTGGCCTACTAAAAGAGTACCGGAGGCCGCCCCAGGGCGGCCTCCGGATTTTTCTCATTTTCCGCGAAAAAACTGTTGACATTTCCGGGGAAATGGGGTACACTATCACTTGCCCCTGTCAGGGCGGCATGTTAGGACAAAATGGCGGCGTAGCTCAGTTGGCTAGAGCACTCGGTTCATACCCGAGTTGTCACCGGTTCGAATCCAGTCGCCGCTACCATCCCAAAGAAGCGGCGATGGCCGCCGCTTCTTTGGGCTCCCGCTCTGACCCGCCCGCCTCGGGCACCACGGCCCGGTGGTCAAGCGGCTAAGACACCGCCCTTTCACGGCGGTAACACGGGTTCGATTCCCGTCCGGGTCACCACATATGGAGGCTTAGCTCAGCCGGTAGAGCGCTTGCTTCACACGCAAGAGGTCACAGATTCGAGTTCTGTAGTCTCCACCACAAAATCCCTAATTTCGCAAGAAATTAGGGATTTTTCATCACTTTTTTGTTTAGAATCAGTCTGGGCCAAAATCTGAATTGGGGCAAGACCCAGACCGCGACCCAGACGCCGAAAGGACACAACGGAGCGGACAGCACAGGGAGGGTTTTCATGGGCGGCTATGAGAGGGTGCTGGAGCTGTGGCGATGCAAAAATATTACCACGGACGCTGGGCTGGCCGAGGCGCTGAACGCCTTCAGCATCGCCTTTGCGTACCATTCCGGGAAAATTGAGAATGACAACGTCACCTGCAACGATACCAGGGAGATTTTCGAGCACGATGGCGTTACCGCCTATACCGGGGACCTGCGGACTCTGTTCGAGATTCGCAACGCCAAGGAAGCCTACGAACTGTTCCTGAGCGCGTTCCAGGCAAGGCGTCCTTTGGACGAGGCGTTCATCAAGGAGCTCCAGTTCTGCCTGACCCAAAACACCTCTGACACACGACGCTGGCAGTTGGGGGAACGCCCCGGCGAGTACAAGCATCACGACTACGTGACGGGCCGTGAAGAGGTCGGAGCCGCCCCCGAGGATGTAGCGGACGAGATGCGGGAGCTTCTGGAAGAATTGCGGGATGTGACCTCGAAGAATGTGTTGACGGCGGCGGCATATTTCCACGCCAAATTTGAGAACATCCACCCTTTCGCGGACGGCAACGGGAGGGTTGGTCGGCTGGCGATGAATTATCTGCTGGTGCTCCACGGGCATCCGCCCGCCATCATCCACGAGGAGGATCGAAAGGAATATTACGCCGCGCTGGAGGCGTGGGACACCCGGCAGGAGCTGGCACCGCTGCGGGAGTTTTTCATAGGGCAGACAGAAAAGACGTGGGAGAAGCAGATTACCCATGTGGAGGGCATGAAGGGATAGACGCTGGCGGAAGTATTTTATTTGTTCTACCTTCATCTTGTTCTATTACCCCACCAGCTGGTGAGGGGGACTCCCTCTGGCAGATGGTGGGCGGGGGCATTGAAACCATGGTTAGAACTTGAATTTTTCGATTATGTCTTTTATAATTTTGTGCAGTAGGTCACGAAGGAGTACAGGGGAAGTCTGTTGCAAAATGCAATAAGGAGAGCCAGTATGTTCAATTTCTGGAGGCAGAAAAGCAAATCGGACAGGATCCCGGAAGGGAACAACAAGATTGCAGATAAAGGAGAATTTTGTATGAACACCCCCCTGATTGATCTTACTGAAATTGAATTGCGCGATTTATGCCGACACCATATTGATACATTCGAGAACTGGTCTCGTCGGCTCATTGATGAAGTTTTCAGAAAAAACTACGGTGATAATTATTTCGACTTTATGATCAGAGAGGATCAACCGCTTGTCCGGAGCGAGATCAAAAAGCGAATTGATAAAAGAATGCAGGATAATCCAGGTAGGTTTCCAAGGGAAATAGACGCGATTTTGATGGAAGATATTGAATATTTCATGTGCCGTGAAGATCTGTACAACGCTCATTTTAAAGCCATCCTTGAACCCTTCTACTCAGGCATAGCTGAAGTTCGGAAAGTGCTAAGCCGACTCATTCCAATACGGAATAAGCTCTCACATGGCAATACAATATCTATTCATGAAGCTGAGCAGTGCCTCTGCTATATTGGTGATTTTGTGGCAGTATTTAAGCAGTATTATTCTGACATAGGAAAAGAACAGGATTACAACGTTCCTGTCTTTTTGCGAATCAAAGATAGCTTGGGTAATGACTTTATCCGGAAGGATCCACAATATATCTGGGAGCTACACTTCTACGGGCACACGACTCCCAAGATTCAGCTTAGATCTGGTGATCGCTATAAGCTGTGGGTTGAAGTTGACAGTAGCTTCGATAGTTCATTCTATGAAATCAGGTGGATAGTAAAGCAGGACTATGCAACTGAAATCACAAAAGGAACGGGCAATGTGATTGACTTCACTTTGACCAATAAAAATGTTTCATATGCACCCGAAATCTACATTCAACTCATAACCAAAAGAGATTGGCATCGCTTTCACACAATCGACGATTCCATCAAATTAAATTACGAAGCAGTATTGCCCCCCATTGAAGACGTGTATTAAAGATCAGCCTTTGATACATTGATGTTATGCCTTCATGTATCATCCAGAAAAACAACGCGATGGGGGCACAGTTCCTGAGTAGATTCAGAAACTGTGTCCCCGGATTGTCAGTGATCACATCGCCTGGTCGATCACACTGCCGATGGTATCCGCTGCCTCCCGCTTCATCCGCTGGGTGGCGTGGGTGTAGGTGTCCAGCGTGAAGCCCGCGCTGTAGTGGCCCAGGGTGTTGGAAAGGGTTTTCACGTCCACACCATTCTGCAGCGACAGGGTTGCGAAGGTATGACGCAGATCGTGGAAGCGGATGTGCTCGATCCCTGCCGCCGCCAGAATCTTTTCGTGGGTGTGCCGGAAGGAGTCTGGGTCGTACATGGTCCCCGTCTTGGGCGAGGGGAACAGATACGGGTTGTCCGGGTGCTTCTCATGCTCCAGGATGAGCAGGTCCACCGCCTGCTTTGGAATGGGAATCGTGCGGATGGAGTTGCTGGTCTTGGGCTGGCTCACTTTCAGCAGGCCGTTGATGCGGTTTACTTGCTTCGTCACGGAGATGGTCATGTTCTCCACATCAAGGTCAGTCCAGAGGAGGGCCAGCAGTTCGCCCCGGCGCAAGCCGCTGGTCAGCTCCAGGTAGTACGCCGGAAGCAGGCCGCGCCTACTGGCCTCCTGGAGGTAGGCACCGATCTGCTCCGGGAGCAGCACCTTCATCTCCTTCTTTTCAATTTTCGGGAGTTTGCAGCCTTCCGCCGGGTTGTCGGTGATGAGCTTCTCTTTCACTGCCTGGTCCAGTGCCGAGCGGAGTACCCCGTGGATGCCGTGGATGAAGCGGTTGCTCAGTCCCTTGTCCTTCAGTTCGATGTGTTCATACCGCTGGATGCGCCCGGAGGTTTTCAGCTTATTATAGAACTGCTGGATCTGGATCGTGGTGAGTTTGTCCAGCCGAATGGAGCCGATGCCGGGGACGATGTGCTTCTCGATATAGTTGTTGTAGTAGTACGCAGTTTGATCCCGGATGGAGGGCTTGGAGTAAGTTTCAAACCACAGCCGTACCCACTCAGCCACCGTGTATTTACCGCTGCGGACGACGTCCACCTTTCCGTTTTTCTCAATGGCCCGCTCCAGCTTTTCCTTACATTCTTTCTGGGTTTTCGCCAGCACATTTTTGTAGATGGCCCTGCCTGTTACCGGGTCGCGGCCAGCTGTGTAGCGCCCTTCCCAGCGGCCATCGGAGCGCTTGCGCAGGCTTCCCTCGCCGTTTGCCCGCTTCTTAGCCGTGGTCAGTCACCTCCCGAATATCACCGTCGTAATTGTCCATGCACTCGGCCATCAGCCTGACGCCCAGCCGGAAGCCCAGGATGAAATTTTCCAGGGCTGTGGTGCTGTCGATCTCGTGCTGTGACCTGACGAGCTTCGCGAGGATCGTCCGCCCAGCTTCGTCGAGCATTTCCTCAAGCTGCTTTTCGCAGCAGGCGACACGGTCCACCGCCCGCTTCAGCTCTGAGCCAGAAGCCATCTGCTGTTCGCCAGGTGTGATGTTGCCGTAGTATAGGTCTTCCAGGGTCTTGCGCATTGTTCCCGCCTCCTTTCAGCAACGTACCATACCACAGGCTGGCGGGAATAGCTACTGGAATCAGAGCGAGTTATCAGAAAAGACACATCTTTTTTCACACCGAACAGCTTGGGCGGCGCTCCACAGACACGGAACGCCGCCTGCCTGTTGTTTGGATGTGTGCCTATTCCGGATATCTGGTGTAGCAGATATAACGGGGCTGCTCCTCCAGCCACCAGCGGAAGTACTGCCCGCCCCACAGGACCTGCCGGTCTGTGCCGCTCTCAGTGACCATGATGTAGCCGTCTTTCTTGCTCACAACAACCACCACGTGGCGGGAGATGGTGTCATCGTACTCTACCAGGTCGCCGGGGTAGATCTGGTCCCAGCTGGGGTGGTCGACCCGCCGCCAGGGTAGTTCCCCAAAGACGGCATCGGAGCACAGAACGGCCCAGCCCGCGCAGTTGGTGTTGCTGACTCCATAGGGCCCGTTGCTGGAGGAGATGTACGGGCTGGGGTAGGTGGACCGGGACGGGTATCGCTCTTTCAGCTTTGCCAAGGTGGCCCGTACGCATTCCTCTGTGAGGGTGTCCGGTGCGGTGATGGCTTCTTCCTGGTAGGACCGGGCGCTGTCGACGTAGACGGAGTTGGTGGCGGCGTCATAGGTCACGCCGAAGTTCACCGCCCTGCCGATGTCCCGGAGTCTAACATAGTTGTTGCCGCCGATGGAGTACGCGATCATTGATATGCGCTGACCGTCCACGTAAATCGGTTGGTTACTGAATGTGGCGGTGATTGTAGTTGCCGCTTGAGCCGCCGGACCGCTCAGCGTGAGGCCAGCCAGAATACCGATCCCCATAAAAATTGTTTCCCGTTTTCTGTTCATGGTGTTCTCCTTTCAGTGTTGTGCCGTTGGCAAGCAACACCATATCGAACAATCACCAGGAAGTCGAGAACATTTTGAATCTCGTTGCGGAGAAAAATCGCAGCATGAACAGAGCACATTGTACAATCAGAGATCGTCCGTCCGCACACTGTCAACGGTCCGCTGCAGTCTGTGAGTTGATCCAGTCGATGAACTTCTCTTTGGGTACCACGATCCTGCTCCCGATTTTCAGAGACGGGAAGCCATCGCTTTTCACCAGCTCATAGGTTCCAGCTCTGCTGATACCCAGCACCGCCGCCACCTCCGGTACCGACAGCATCAGCGGGAGTTCGTCATAACTTTTGTAGACCGTCTGCTTCATTCATACCCTCCATAATTTTTTGCTTTCACCACATGGTGGAGAAAGCTCCGAATCAATAGGCCGTATTTATGCCCCTGCGAAAGCGGGGGCATTTTCTGCGTTTAGAGCCTTTATCCCCGCCGAGAACCCCGCGCAAACTGGCTTGTGGCGGGGGCTCTGCCGCAAACAGGCCCCCGATGTGACCCCCGAGGCCCAAACGTAACCCCCGCGCACGGGGAGGGCTAAAAGTCCGAAAGCCCTTGAACCGCCCCGCGTTGCGGGGCGGTGTAATCTGGCCGGGGGCGCACTTGACCCCCGGCTTTTATCCTGCACTAAAATCGAACCTCTGGATTGCCCTTGGCGGCCCGGCAAAAAAGTGGTGGGGAGTCACATTGTGAATGGTCTGACATTGGGCGTCACAGGCTCAACACCGCGTGGCAGGGAGTTCTGGCGTGTGTACGGTCCCCTCGCTCTCCTACGTGGCACAGGCGGCTTCACACGGGCCACTGCTGGGTATTGCCGCGCCGCACCGCTCTCCCCTGATACACTGACCGCGCTTATGACGGAAACGCTACGGCGAAGGATGCCTTCCCTTGTTCCCTTTCGTCTTGTTCATATACCCCGCCATCTCGTGAGGTGGGTGCCCCTCGCGAGATGGGGAGCGGCGGCGGGTCCAGAATAAAATAGGCGTTGCTGGTCCGCCGCACACTTCCATTGGTCCGGTCCTGGTATCGGGCGACCCGCCGGATGAACCCGCGCCGCTCCAACTCATTGATGGCGGCTCTCGTTGCGTTGACTGAGCACGCGCAGTTCGCCGCAATTGTTTTGACCGACGGCCAGCACTTCAGTTTCTGTCCCGCACTGCTCACCAGGAAGCTGTACACCGTGAACTGGATCGGCGTCAGGCGGTAGCAGAACAGCGCGTTGCTGAGTTTGAAAAACCGTTCTCCTGAAATTCCCATTCATTCCTCCTGTTTGAAATCCGATAGTTGACTTTTTCTTGCTCTTGCTGTAGACTTATTTAGCTATCTCTTTTCATATGACGCTACTGTGAGCATAACAGATTTTGGAACCCTTGTCAAGTCCCATGAAAAGAAAAATATTTTTATGTCCATTGGAGGGCCTATGCGACACTACGAATTCAAGACCTGCATCACTAACGGAATGGAGCTATACGCATTTGTGCAGGAGGAGATGGATGGGCGGCGCGTCATGTCCACACGAAACGCCGCTTTCCCTGAGAGCCTGTTGTCTTTTTTAGATTTCGACATTGAGTGGATGCGGCCAGCGTTCCAGCGGCTGTCTGAGGGAGTGCGCAAGGCCATCACGGAGAAGAGCCGGGAGGAAGCTGACCGTGTCTGTGAGATACTTGCGGGCATGGCAAATTACCACCCTTACTTTGCGCTGCTTTTTTTGGACTGGAAGTACCATTTGGACAAGGCACGGTATCTCAGCTACGAAAACGCGGGGTTCTTTTTGCATCCGGAAGACTTGGACGAGATGCCGGATAACTTTGCCATCCTTCAGCGTCAGGCGCTGGAGCTGCTCACCCATATCTGGATAGAGGACACCAGCGAAAAATCCGTGGACGAAAAAATGACCGCCTACTACCTTGAAGCGGAGGAGGCGGGGAAGGACGTATTTCGTTTTCGACCTCAGAAGATGAGCTTTGAGTTGATGTATCGTGAAACGTTCGCCGAGTTCCTGTGTCCGGACACTGTGTACGACTTGATTGACTACCACCTGCGGGAGTGTTTGAAACGGGAAATCAAAATGCGCCCGTGTAAAAATTGCGGGCGGCTTTTCGCGGTGACGGGCCACGGCGGGACGGAGTACTGCGACCGTCCCGCCGACGACAAGGGACGCACCTGCAAGGAGATTGGCGCATTCCGGGTATGGGAGAAGAGCAAGAGCACGGACGAGGCGTTCAAGGTGTTTCGGCGGGAATACAAAAAACGGTTTGCCTGGATCAAGGCTGGGCGCATCACCAAGGATGAGTTTTACGATTGGAGTGAGAGGGCCCGGGAGAAGCGGGAGGAGTGCGATGCGGGGAAATTCACGCTGGAGGAATTTGAAGGGTGGCTGAAGCAGTCATAGCATATCTACAAAAAGGGTATGCGGGCCGCTGGCTATACCGATGTGGATGGGGGTGAACGCGGCAGTTCGGAGGAACATCTGACGGTGGCGCAATTTAAGGCGGAACGTGAACAGGAACGCTGGCAGCGTTGGAACATCAAGTAGAAACAAGGGAGAAGGTTCTACAGAGAGTTGAGCCGGAGATTGTAATCCAGAAGCGGTGATCACTTTTGAGAAGGTCGACAACATGGGACGTAAAACGCTGCTGGGAAAGATGGAGTTTTCTCAGCAGAAGGCAGAGGACTAAAGCAGCTTGCTAAGAAAAGCGTGGCGGGAGATACCACCATCAGCGATTTGTGGCGTTTCCATATCTGTCCAGTGGGATGTTCAGATATGGAAACGCCGGTATGACGAATTGAAAGAATAAACGAAGGACTTCCTCGTTGCCGTCAAGAAAGCATCAGAGCGGGTAATGGCATTTATTTTCAACATTCTCCATACGGAGTGGGCCGAGCCGCTCAGGGTTCAACGGCAGCGGGAAAATCCCGTTGAGCGGTTACCAGTCAAGAGCCGGGAAAGTTCGAAAAAACTGATAGGAGCACTTCAAATAAACGCAGCCTTGTTGGAGCAATCTCCATCAGAGAAATAACTTTTTTCCGGCTCAAAAGGCAGAAGATTTTTGCAAAATTAGGAGATATTATGCGAACAGGGCTTACAAAGCAGCAAAAGGTAACAGGAATCCTTTTCGATGAGCAGAGCAGCATCGTTGAGGTGCAGACACACAACACGGACCCGAAGAAGCGGCTGAGCGAAGGAGTGGGTAACGATGAAAAATCACTACCTACTCGCTTTTTTGAGATAATCTTGAAAAGGACAGAAAAAAGCGATATAATTAAAAAGTACTTTGAGCAAAAAGTCTCGCCGCCGGTCAACTATAATATCTATGAAAAATATTGATTGGAAAAAGAGAAACCAGACAGCGTTATAAAGAAGCAACAGAAATCCGCATTAATGTCCTAGCAAAAAAGTAACAGGAGGTTTTGCAGAAGATGGCAGACATGAAAAAATATATTATCAATGAACTAAAAAACCTGAAAGCGGTTCAACTGACACTGATCAACGGGAAGGAAATTGTAGGCGTACTGGAGACCCAGGATCAGGACTCTGTCTGCCTAAAAACGCAGGATGGGCGAAGCAAATCAATCCGCTATGAACTGATCGGCATGGTGGATCCAGTGGAGGCGCCTGAAAATCTCCATGCTTCCTCCAACAACCCGATGCGTGACGAAGAGAATAGGTCAGGCAGAGACTCAAATGATGTCCAAGTGCAAATCAACCAGGCGGTCGAGGCGTTCAAGGCTTCCAGCGTGGATTTTTTGCACCTAAAAACAATACTAGAAAACAGCTATCCTGAATATAGGGCCGAATACGCAGGAGCATTGGATTCTTTGATTAACGCAATCAAAATTCGAGAGACGAACATCAAATTTGATCGGATACCCCGAGTTGTTACTAGCTTTCAGGAATCATTAAGGCGACATCCAGAAAACGCACATTTGGCACTAATGATTGTTGAATCAGCATTACTCACAGGTGATCAGAAGTTTTGCAGAAAAACGCTCCAGTTCCTTGGCGGAAACTGGGAAAAAGCCTATAGGAGAACCCCAGGCTTCCTTAAGGAGTTATGCGACCTGTGTATCACGGGGAAGGACAGCACCTCTCTACGTCAAATCTTCGAGATGGAAAAGCTGGAGAAACCCGATGAACTTTGCACCGCCTTGTTCTACTTGCTGTGTAAGACCAAAAGTCCTTTCCAGTTGTCGGAGGGAGTACCCCCCTTTTCGACAGAGTGTGTTGACGTGCTCTTGAAGGCACTTCCTTTTCACCAGTCGGAGAGAGCTGCTTCGCCCAGCCAAACGGCGAAGCAGCCTGTACCCTCTGCTGCTCCCACTGCCAAGAAGACGACAACCAGTGTCCTCCTCAAGGGTGAAATCAAGACATATGACTCCAATATGCGCAATGGATTTCTTGTGGGAGAGGACGGAAGAGAGTACTTTTTTCGAAGCAGTGCGCTGTCCCGTGCCCTGGACGGAAAGTTGTGCGCCCACCAAAAGGTTCAGTTTAAATGTCAGACCTCCTTTGATCCTCAAACAGGTGCAAGCAGGGACCCGATATATGATATTCAACCTCTCAACAGCGCCAGCAACGAGGGTTCCTCATCGCAACAGCTGCTGCGGAAGGCAAACGATCTGTATACAAAGGGGAAGGTATACGACAGTGAGGCACTGAAAATCTTTCACACCCTGTTGGCACGGAATTATATCAACATTTCGGTAGCCTCCACCTATGTCCCAATCCTATGCCGCAATGACCGGAGCGCAGAGGCAGAGCAGTTTCTTCTGAGGAACGAGAAAACCCTCCGCTCCCGGGATAAAGATAAATACTTGATGCTACTGTTGAACGCATATGAAAAGCAGGGCAATCCCCAGAAGCTGCTGAACATCTATACGGAAATTCTCTCCTCATCCAATCCCTCCATGAGGGTCAATACGCAACTGCACTACATCAATCGAAAAGCTGCACTGCTGATCCGGCAGAACCAGCCTAAGGAGGCGCTGACTGACCTGGAACGTTGGCTGACCCTAAAGAAGGAAAACGAGGTGGCACTTCGGGCGCAGACGTTGGGCTTTGACACCCTCGAACCGAGGATTTGCGTGATGGCAGTTGCCCAAATCAAGCGAATCCAAAAGAGTGAGCCGGAGTTTGCACCATCCCCCACGATCCTGTCTTTCATCAACAGGCACCCAGAGGCTGCCCAGGCCATGGAGGAGCAGGCGGCCACCGTTTTAGATCGCGATAGTATGTCCGATGATGTGTACGGGATTCGCCAAATTGATATGCAAATCACACCGCTGGTAGACAAGCTGTTGAAGGAGTGTAACATCACCCAGTACCTGGACGTCCGCGTCTATGACCGCTCTACGCTGACCTACAATAGAAACATTCCTGACGCAATCCAAGAGGCCAAGCAGCAGGGCCAGAGCACAACGCAAAGGCCTTATGAGCGGTACCTTCGGAATTTGACCGCTGCCCGTGTCATTTACGATGCCTTGAGAAGAGACTGGACCGGCGGAGGAGGCCCGATCCTGGAGGATGTCCGCGATGATGCGGAGAAACTGTTTTTCAATTCTATCGGCAGAAGTCTGGTCTCCGGCGGCGACAACGCCGTGCTTAACAGCGAGGCACCCCTGGACATGGCGCGATACTACTATGAGGAGGGCCTGCAGTATCTTCCCCGAGACTCCCAGGATGCCCAGAACGCTGTGGTGCGCGTCATCACTTCCTTTTTACCCGATAGATCCCAGATTCCCATGGCCATGAACAGCGACCGAAACATTTCCATCAGCGAGGAAGGCGCCAATGCAATTTCCAAGATTCCCGATGAGAAAATTGAGGGGTTGTTGTTGGAACTTATCGAAATGACCGAAAGGTGGCCGGATCTGAATAAAACCATCTTAAAGATTCTTTTCAACTCCATGCATCGGAATAAGATTGTGGATGTCCTGTGCCGCAATATTTGCAATATGGCGGAATGCGAGGATTGCGGTGATCAGGCGGCGCTCCAAAAAGTATTTGAGCAGGCGCAGACAGCAATCAAAAGTCGAGCGGAACGTTTCGCCAAAGGAATCGCCAAACTGAATGATTTCTCCTACCGGCCCAAATGGATCGATGACTTTTCCACAGATCTAAGCTGGTACTCGAATTTTAAACGCTCTATGCCGGAGGAGGATCAAGCCCGCATCGACATGGTTATCAACGATTTTCTGCGTGCGGCCCGGCAATACAACAGCGTCACAGATTTCAGCCTGAAGGAGGAAGCCCTCCGGGGCAATTACGACTCGGCCAAGCAACTGAAAGAAGCCATCGACCAAAAACCGACCCGCTGCGCCTTTCGTTATCTCTATCCGCTGCTGGACATCATCATTGAGAAGACGAAAGATGAGTTGAACATCCACTACGGCGGGGCCGCACCATGCGTGGATCTGGAAATCGTGGGAATGGACAGCCTTACCGTTTCCGACAAGGGACATCTCAGCATCCAGGTCAACATCAAAAATACTGGAAACTGCCAAGTGGCTGACAATCTGACCCTTGAGATTCAGAACGCACCGGATGAATACGAAGTCGTCAGCCAGGATGAGCGCTACGTCGCGGTGAAGGGGAACGATGGCGTCACCTTCCAGGTGGAGTTGAAGCTGAAAAGTCCGGAGAATCGCGCATTTACGCTGCGTTACAAAATCGGCTATCAGTACACCAAGGCAGTGGGCCTCGTTTCCCCGGAGACCAGCGAGCAGGCTCTTGCTGTCATCATCAATGGCGGGACGTTCAAGGGTCTGGAGAACCCTTACAGCCTCTATGTCAGCGCCGCGACAGTGGACCGGGAAGACATGGTATTTGGCCGGAAACAGTTCATTGATGACATAGTCACCACCTGCATCGGCAGCAACGGAAACCCCCTGCGCAGAAAAACTATCTCCCTGTATGGGCAAAAGCGAACGGGAAAAAGTACAGTCCTCTACCACCTGAATCGCAAACTCAAGGAGCGGTCGCACCACTCCATCGTCATAAATTTGGGGGATATCTCCAAGTGGAATGCGGAGAACTTTGAAAAGCAGATGTTTCACAAATTCTTCGAAGAGCTGCGGAATGAGTTGGAAACCCGGCACCCCGACTTGAAACGGATGTTGCAGGAGGCCGGAATCAGAATTCCCCGGAGAAACGAGATTACGAGCAACGAAATCGGCCGCGAGTTTTTCGGCGACTTCTTTACAGATTTCAATCGGCTGATCAACGCTAGTCCGGCCTTTCGGGATTACAATGTAATCATGTTGCTGGACGAGTTTACGAACATCTACATCCGTCTTTGCAACAATCGGGAGAACCTGCGCGGCCCCAAGATGGACGATGATTTCATGCTGTACTGGAAGGCCATTGTCAATGATTTCGGCTTGGTCTGTATTGTGGTGGGGCAGGATTTCATGAAGGATTTCGTAAACGCCTACCCGAACCCTTTCGGCGCAGTGGACTATCAACAGGTTACCTATCTTCCTGATGACGAAGCCCGCCGGATGATCGTTGCCCCGCCTGTTGAGGACAGAGACAAGCGTATTATCTTTGAAGGCCCTCCGGGGGAGCGCGCCATCAAGCGGATTATCGAGCTGACCGCAGGCAGTGCCTTTTTCCTGATGATTTTTATGGATCGGCTAATCAAATATCTGATTGAGCGCGAGCAACAGTATGTTACCGATGCCGATGTGGATCGTGTGACGAGGGACAGTCTGCTCTCTGGTTCGGACGGCCTGGACCTACAGAAATTTGAGTCGTTATACAACGACGACGGTGATGTGAAGGATCCATCCAGGCCCCGCCACAATGCAGCAATCCTCTGGGCAATTTCCCACTGCCTGCACAAGTTCAGGCGCTGCACAGTGCGAGATATCGACATCCCGGACGGCTTAGACGACAAGGCCGCACTAAACGAAAAACGCTGCGGTATGCTGATTTCCAAGCTGGCGGACAGAGGCGTCCTGAGCCGGACGTCAGACGGAAACGATACTTACTATACTATCCGTGTAAAGCTGTTTGATGAATGGCTCTATTCAAGCTGCAGCATTGAAACAATCAATAGTATTCCTGACTTCAGCCGAAAGGAATGATGGACGTTATGGAAAATCCATTTTCTATTACAAAAAAGGCCGTTGGAGACGGATTTGTGGGGCGTCAGGACAAACTGAAGGAATTCAGGGAAAAGTTATTTGTCTCGCGCCGCGGCAGCATTTCCATCTGTGGGCTGCCGCGGGTGGGAAAGAGCTCTTTGGTATACAATTTGCTCCATGGGGAGGAAAATCTGGCGGAGAAAAAGACCATTTTTGCCGACTTGGACAACTTTGGATCTTGTCAGTCCTTTTATCATATGTGGCGCAAGATTATTAAAGCGCTCCGGACACATCTGGATACTTTCGGCCTGCTGGATGAAGAGCTCGTCATGGCTATGAGATACGTGGCAGACGCCGGGGATGACTATGAGGAGATTACCTTCGCCTTGGAGGATTTGTTCAGATTACTTGGCTGCAGGGAAATCCATACGATCCTCTATCTGGACGAATTCGACTATGCGACCAAAGTATTCCACCGTACAGAGGACGAGGACGCAGCCTGCTATTTTCAGGCCTTGCGGGAGCTGGAAACCAACCCTGACTACAAGATCTCCTTTATCATCGTTTCCCGTAGGAGTCTGAGTTTCCTGGAGTCCAGGTGTCAGGGCGGATCAGCGTTTCACTTGACGTTTGACAACCAAAAACTCGTTGGGTTTAGCAAGAAAGAAATGATAGAGTTTCGGGAAAGAATGGAAAAATATGGCGTACGGTTAGCTGATGATGAATGGAACACGCTGAGGGAATATACTGGCTGCTCTCCCTACCTGCTATCAATGGTGGCAAATGATCTAGTTGTCTTGAAGGACCAGCGTCCCTTTGACCAAATACTTGGCGACTGTACTCCACGGTTTGATGCGTATTTCCATGAACTTGTTAGCCTGTTGGAGGACGAGGGCTACATACAGCGTATGATCCAAATATTTGTAGGTCCCAAATACGATGTAACTGCTGCACATGTGCGAGAATTGGAAAGCCGGGGATATATCATATCTGATGGGGAAAAGCTGTGCACAATCAGCCCAGCGTTTGAGCAGTATTTAAAGGATATAGTATTTCTAGGTGAGATTAACGAAATTTGGCCACTGCTCACCGAGGCGGAGCAACATTTGCGGACGATTGTCAGAACTAAGATTTCCCGCAAATTCGGGTCAGAGTGGGCTAAAAAAATTGAAGATGAATACAAGGGTAGAAAAGAAAAGGACCCTAAACGCTACGGATATTTCGTGGATTTTGAAAAGGCACGGAAGTTCATTAAATCTACCAGAGATAAATATGGGGCCTCTGTATCCGTTGATTTGCTTAACGTCATCAGCATTAAGGAGATTGCACAGATTCTCAAACAGTACTGGAATGATTTCAAAGATATTTTCGGTAAGGAATCCTTTGCAGTTTGGGAACCCAAGTTAAAAATGATCGGATTTGCGCGTGATCCTCTAGCCCATGCAAATCCACAATATCTTACACCGGTACAAGTGTCCGAAACAAATGCGTATTGCAAAGCGATCTTAGCGCTGAAACTCAACTGATTCTTCCCCTAATTCGTCCCTACTTCGTAGCCCGTGCAAAAAACGATGAGAGACAAGAGACAGAATAGAGCAAGGGTTATTGAGCCATTCCTTTTAGCCCTACAGATTGGCCAGATAAAAGCAATATGGCAGGCTCGCCGGGGATTATTTCCCCGCAGGCCTGCCTTCTCCCCCTTTTGACTTGTTCAACTCTGGCTGGTGTTTGGCAATCTTATCTCGTTCATGCTCCCTGCGTGTGCGGGATGTAGATCGGCCATCGGCAATCTGGAACTCAAATGTCCCGGCATTCGACCCAACCGACAGCTTGCCGCTGCGGATGTGTTCCGCCATCCGACGAGCAAGGTCATTGGTTTCACCGATGTACACGATTTGCCCGTCCGCATTACGTATACGGTACTCACCTGGTTTGGACGGGGGCTTTGTGCCTGCCCCAGTCGTCGGGTTGTATTTGGTTGGACGTCCAGGCCCATAAGTGCACATTTTAATATCGCTCCTTTCATCGTCGACTGGTATAGTTGTCACCTTCGTCCCTCTTTAAAACGCTTCAAAGAGTTTTGAAGCGCATCATCTCACCCCCCTTCTGTTGTAATTGTAAGACGGCAGGACTCAGCCCATCTCATGCTCGGCTATACCAGCCATTGCGCCGACCCCGGCCCCAGCCACGGTCCCAACAGCGGACCCGACTACCACGGAACCACCCGTGATCGTGGCAATGGCCGTGCCAATGGCTGCACCAGCCTCCATGCCGGCGGCGATCGCACCGATCAAAAACATATTAACACCTCCTTTCTATGCCGATTGAGGGGACCTCAGTCATCCTCGTCCTCAATCACGGCTTTGATGATCTCCGCTAGGATAACCCCGATGATAGGATTCATAGGAAACACCTCCTTTCCGCTTGCCCGTCCCGCCTGCGGGCCAGGCTCTTACTGACAGGCTAAATTCTAACACGTGCACAGAGGTAATTCAACGGACGTGGCATCACGTTATTTGTTCCACTATTTTCAAATAATCGGAATATTTGTTTGAATTTCGTTCCATAGCATAGAACTTTTTTGCGTGTGGCAGCGGAGCGACGTTTACGGAGGTGGCGATATGGCTTTCCATGGAGATGAGCAAAAGCAACGGTTGAATCTCAGCACGCTGGCAAATGAAGTCGTGCAATACGACCAATTCGCTTTTGGGGTAAATAACCGCTCCAGGCTTCTCAATCAAATTTTTGAAAACTACGCTCCAATTGCGGCCGCCTCCATTTCCTGCAGGCTCAGAGAGCTGCAGGGGGAACTGGAAGAGACCTTTTCCGCGGCCGTGTGGGACAAGGGGACGAAATCTGTGCTCATAAGAAGGCTAGTCAAGAAAAAGGAGGCCGAGCTGAGGAGTCAAATGGATTTGTATCAGAAGGGGGAGTCATTTCTATTTAGCTTGAATAAACAAAATTTTTCTTATCTAACCGAGCCGGAGTCTGAATGCGATGAACAGAAATACTACGCAAGACGAGGGGAATACATTAAGTGTGTAATTGAAGAGTATGCACGACTGCCCTATATTCAGCGGGAGGGGATTTACTTTTCCTCATTTATCGAAGAGATTGGGAAGGCCATTCACGCGGAACGCCAGCTTCGGATTGTCACGGATCGCGACAAGGTGTATAGCATCTATCCATACAAAATTCTTCCCGACCCCCTGTCCACTGCCAATTACCTGGTGGGATATAGCAGACGGTACCATTGTCCAGAGGAGGAAAAACGCCCACTAACGCTTCGCATTTCGGCGCTGCAATCCGCCAAACTGGAAAGAAGTAAGAGTGCATTTCTTAAGAAAAGTGAACAGAAAGAACTGGATCAGCTGATTGCTTCCCGCGGTGTGCAATTTATGGGCAGTGATGAGGAAAAGATTTGGGTCAGGCTATCAGAACAGGGAAAATTCAAGTACCGAAGACAGATCCATCTTCGACCCACGTTGATTGAGAAATCGGGTGAGGATGTGTTTGTGTTCCAGTGTACTCAGGCACAGGCGGAGTTTTATTTTTTCAAGTTTGGAGAAGATGCTGAAATTATGCGGCCAGAAAGGCTACGGACGAAAATGGCTACCATGTATGAGCGTGCTGCAGAGATGTATCGGCGTGATAGCCAGAGAAATCTTGAAGGATAAGTTTAACTTGTTCTACTTCGTATTGTTCATACATACCCCACCGTCTGGTGGAGGGTGGGGACTCCGTCAGATGGTGGGCGGACGTAGAAATTTTTGACCTCTGACCCACACTCTGACCCAGACGCCGAAACGAGCGGGTGGAAACAATGGAAGGGGTAGCTCCAAAGAGCACCCCCTTCCCATCTAAACAGTGCCAAACGGACACAAAAGCACCTATTTTATTTCCATCCGAATCTTCACACGCAAGAGGTCACAGATTCGAGTTCTGTAGTCTCCACCAGCCTCAAACCCTTGCAGCCGTTGCGGCGCAAGGGTTTGAGGCTTTTTTGCGCACTTTTTCGGGTGACCGATTTGGGAACTTTTTTACCGCCTTTTCCCGCCCCGTACCCCCTGATTTTAGGTCTCTAGCTGTATGAAGCTGTACGGCTTTTCAGGCTCAGAACCGGCTTGAGAAGCCGGTTTCCGCCTCCTCGGCCAGCAGCGGGTCCAGCTGCTGGAGCTGTAAACGGACCTGGTCAGCGGTCATTTTCGGCGCGTAGGTCCCAGCCAGCAGGTTTTTCGATGCATCGTTTACCGCCGCCGTCACGCCGGAGAACACCTCGGGCACCACGTGGGAATAGACGCCCAGGGTGGTGCTCACGTCCCGGTGGCCCAGCAGCTTCTGCACGATCTTCGGGTTGATCTCCTGCTCCAACAGCATCGAAGCATAGGTGTGGCGGAACCGATGCAGGTTCAGGCCCTCGCCCCCAAAGCCCTTGCGCTCCAGAAAATGGCGGTAGCTGGCCCGGAAGCCAGAATAGGTGCGCATCCCCATGGTGCGGGTGCTGAGGAACACGAAGCCCTCCGGGGTCAGGGCGTTCAGCCCGCCCTTCAGCGTAGCCACATAGCGCATCCACTCCCGCAGGCGGGCCAGCACGATGTCCGGCGCCTGGAGCACCCGCTGGGAGGTCCGGGTCTTGGTGGCCCCCAGCGCGTCGGCCATGGCGGCGGTCCTGCCCTCATCGTCGAAGGTCAGTTCCCGGGTGACGGACTGCTGGATGGAGATGGTCCTGGCCCGGAAGTCGATGTGCTTCCATTGGAGCGCCAGCAGCTCCCCCACCCGCATCCCGGTGAACATCAGGGTGGTGATGGCGGGGAGCATGATGGGGTCGCTCTCCGCCGCCTTCAGGATGGCCTCCCGCTGCGAGATGGAAAGTGCCTTCCCGGTCCCCTCCCCCGCCCGCCGGGGCTGCCTGGGCAGCTTCGTGTTTCGGGCGGGGTTATTTTGCGCCAGACCCATCTCAATGGCGTGGTCATACATTTGAATTAACGTGCCCCGGATGAGGGAGATGGTGCGCTGGGACAGGTGCTTTTCCGCCTGGAGTTGGTACAGGAAGGTCTGTACCTTCAGCGGCGTCAGGCTGTCCAGCGGGGCGCTGCCCAGGGCCGGGACGATGTGGTGGCGCTCACCGTAGTAGTACAGCTCCATGGTGCGGCTGCATACTTCGTGGACCTTAAACGTGGTGAGCCAGTTGTGGAGGAAGTCCTTCAAAATCAGGTCCTCCGGCACGATGGACACGTCCTTATCCAGATTGGTGGTCAGGGTAAGCGCCACCCAGTGGGCGGCATCCTCCCGGGTATCGGCATAGGTATACTTGCGGATGGGCTTGCCATTGTCGGGCCGGTAGCCCATGTTGACCTGGCCCACCCACTTGCCGTCTTGGCGGCGGTAAACGCTGCCCTCATTTTTGCCTCTTCGGTTTACTTTTGGCTTGCGCGGCATATGTATCAAGTCCTCCTTTCGCCGCGCAGAGAGAATCATGATGTCATCATACTCCCTGCGCGGCTGTGGGTCAATCAGTTTTCGGATAAAAGGTAGTCGATGACGGCCTGCTTTGGGATGCGGAGCTGCCGCCCCACCCGGATGCTGTGGATCTGTCCGCAGCGGATCAGCTCATAGGCCGTATTGCGTCCTATATTAAGGATAGGCATCAGCTCCTCCACCCGGAGGGTGAGGGGCAGGTCGTCAAAGGAGGTAGGACGGTCAGCCATGGGCGCCACCATCCTTTGGAACAGACGCGAGGTAGGTATGCGTCACATCGGGCCGCTCGTGCCCCAAGAGCTGGGACACCCGCAGGCTGGCATTGAGGGGGCTGACACCGCTGTCCACCAGCTCCCGCCAGGTCCGGGCGGCAAAGCTGTGGCGCAAACCATGATGGGTCATGGGCCGGGTGGAGTCTTCGTCTTGGATCTGCGGACGCATTTTGTAGATGTACTGCTGAAGCTGAGCGATGGCGTGATGGGTCTGCACAACCTCCGGTACGAATAGCTTGTGGCCCCTGGGCGTGACAGCCAGGAATTTCTCCAACTCAATGCGGATGCTGCCATTGATGGGAACCGTGCGGACCTTTCCTCCCTTGCCCTTGACGGTGATGGCGTTCTCCCGGAGGGCCTGTTCGGCAATGGCGGTGTCGATGCGGAAGCACTCGTGGATGCGCAGTCCGGCGTACCAGGTCAGGCAGGCGATGGCGGCGAAGTCCTCATGGCCGTCCGCCATGCAGGTGGCGAGAAACAGGTTGAACTCCCGGACGCTCCAGGTGCGGTCCACGCCACCGAAGCGGCGGCGCTCCAGCTCCACCGCCAGTTCGTCATTGGAGGGAAGGTGGTATTTCGTCCGCTCCATCTTATCGTGGAAGAAGCGGATGGCCGCCAGGTCGGTCTTGATGGTGGAGACAGACATCCCCTGCTCCTGCATGTAGAGCACATAGGCGGTGAGGTGCTTGCCGCTGACGTTGGCCAGCTTTTGCAGGTGGAAGTGGTCGGCCAGGAATCGGCAGAACCGCTTCATGGCGTCGTAGTACCGTTCCTTGGTGCGAAAGCTTCCCTGTCGGTTGTGCCGGGCGGTCTTGTCCAGCTGGGCGATCAGAGCCTTGTAAATGCCGGGATGATTGGATTTTATTGTCATGAAATATCTCCTTGATTTTTGTGATTTGTTGAGATAAGCATACTTCACCCATTGGCGCCGAGCGGGCATTTCCACCCGGTTTCTCCTGAGACACACCTGTTTCCTGCCTGGCCCGGCACCGAGACCCGTTGATACGGCGGGGCTCGGCGAACGATGAACACTGTCCGGCGCGGGGCTGTCTCTGTTTATGGAGTTGTACTTTGGTGAGTATGATACAGCGTAGGGTGACAGCACCCTGCCGAATTCCGTCCCCCAATCGAAGCCCAGCGCAGCGGGTTCGATTGAGAGAGGAGGGGCAGCACAACGAATGAGCTTTCACGCTTGCGTGGAAGTGAACGATGTGGAGCTTGCCCCGACGACGCTGTGGACACGGCCGCTCAACTCGGCTGCGGTGTATGCCGCGTGTGTCCTGTGATCCCTCCGGCTGGGATCGGGGTGTGCTACCCTGCGCTGCCGGACTGGCACTGTGCCAGAGCGCAGAGGGTGAAACCGCTGCCGACGGCTTCGTGAGGTTGTCAGCCCTGGAGCCCCCGTAAACCTCAAAGCGGGGAGGGTGTCTGTTCTTTGCGTTATCGGTGTTCTTTGTTCCCTCATGGCTGGCGGCTGGCAGGGCCGCCGGCGTGCTCCAAGTGGAGCGGGGATGTCTGTGCGCAAAAAAAGGGCGCGAAAAGCAACTGGAACGCCAAATCAAGCGTCAGACTTTCCGCACCCTTTTCAGAGCGCATCATCATTCATTTTTCTGCCCTAAAGGGCTTATTCATTCATCGAACACTTCTGCCTAAAAGGCTGGTATGAGAAACAGAGCATAATGCCCCTACAAGGGCAACAGTCAAAATCGGCTGCACCCAGGAAAAGCCAGATATGCCTCGTGGGCTACCCTGCTACTGTTCATGCAGGGGGCATATCCGTAAGCGCACAATGCTGGCAAAGTGCACTTCTGCGCAATGCGATACCTATCGAACCCCAAGCCAAAGCTTGTCCTCTCTAAACCTTAAGGTGGTCGCGCATAGAATCAATCAACAGTAACATATATACCACAATATATAGATGGTGTCAAGATATTTTTTCTATATATAGTTGTTTTAAGGTGGAGAAACTCTATGCAACGGCAATACGGTGCGAATACCGAGCGAATACATCCTGTCACGCAAAAGTTTGAAATCAAAATTCAGCTGATGGGCGCAGTAAGACCCTTAGAGCGCCTCAACTGAAGCGTACAACCTTAACAACGTATGCAATGCGGGTGCCTCCCCGGTCCCAGGCCAGCGGCCTGGCTCCGCGTTTCTGCGGAGAACGCACAAACAATCAATGTATAGGCTTAGCTTAATGGAAAATACTGACTGTGTCAAGAAAAACCATCCGACAAATTCTGACAGTCTTGATGGCACCTTGGATTCTTTACCTTCTTGGTTTTTCAGACTGGCAGGGCACAGTTTCCCCTACCCCATCGCCAGTCCACCCTAACTTACTCCGCCCTAACTTACTCCGCCCTGATATGACCATGCTTATTCTAGATGGTGTCGTCAATAAGAATGTGATATAATAGTCCTCAACGAAAAGGGAGGAGAGAAAAAATGGCGGGAGAACAGCATCGACACGATATGAACGACAGAGCGTGGGAGAAAATCAGACCATATACCATTGGCGAAAAGGGGACACGTGGAGGGAATGCCCGTGATACCCGGCAATTTATCAACGGTGTATTCTGGATTCTGCGCACCGGAGCTCCTTGGCGGGACTTGCCAGAAACATATGGAGACTGGAAGAACGTACACCGCCGGTTCTGCCGGTGGCGTGACAAGGGGATCTGGGAAAAGATTCTGGAAGCCCTGGTGGATGATACAGACTTTGAGTGGCTAATGATCGACGCCAGTCATGTGAAGGTACATCCCGACGCCGCTGGCGCACGGGGCGGAAATCAGGCGATAGGCCGCACAAAAGGGGGCTCAACACCAAGATACATTTGGCCGTGGATGCGCATGGTATGCCGGTGCGATTCTTTATCACTTCT
>ERZ808042.140-NODE-140-length-65710-cov-9.640333_pt1 | contig 65710 bp, 70 predicted proteins | sample MGYA00380193_ERZ808042 | MGnify/ENA primary metagenome ERZ808042 (study PRJEB31490, sample SAMN06133401) | mouse gut metagenome | isolation source: M1_2 | host: mice | place: China: Chengdu | collected 2015-05 ...
AGGCTGAACGCCATGACCATCGCCATGACCAGCGCGAGGAACTTCTTCAAGTTTCTCATTGGATTTGTTTCCTCCTTATCTAATTTTGCCGTTTTTACGCAACTTAATGGCTGAAAATGACAGGATAGGCCATCCTCTCATAAGCCGGGCCGCAGGCAAAAAAAGGGCGGGCTCCGAAGAGCCCGCCCCCAAGGAGAAGGGTCATGTTTGAGGTTGGTCCGGGTTGCGGGCCACGTCCAGAATGAGCTGGGCGCACCGCTCGATGCCCACCAGGCTGGAGTCCAGGGACAGATGGTAATTCTGGCTCATTCCCCATTCCCGGTCGGCGTAGTGCTTGTAGTAGGCCCGGCGGCGTTTGTCTTTCTCCTCCAGCCGCTTCTCCGGGGCAAGGTCGGATTCGCCGTACAGCCGCACCACCCGGTCCGCCCGGAAGGGGATGGGGGCGTGGATGAACACATTGAGTACGTCGGAGCGCTCCCGCAGGATGTAGTCGGCGCAGCGGCCCACAATGACGCAGGGGCCCTTGTCCGCCAGCTCCAAAATGACCCGGCACTGGATGACCCACAGAAAGTCGGAGGTGGACAGGCCGTTCATGTGCTGCCGGGGGCCGTTTCCGGCGAAAGCGTAGGACAGCAGGGACTGCCAGGGGGAGGCATACTCCCCCTCCTGCTCGATGAATTTCTCGTCAAAGCCGGTCTCCACGGCCACCTGCTTGACCAGCTCCTTGTCGTAATAGGGTACGCCCAGCAGCTCGGCCACCCGGTGGCCCACAGAGCGGCCGCCGGAGCCAAATTCCCGGCTGATGGTGATGATCTGTTTGCTCATATCAAGCCCTCCTTCTCGCGGCTGGCTTCCAGCCAGATGATGTCCTCCGGGGGCGCGCCGTGGAAGCATACCGCCCCCCGCCAGCCCGCCCCGGCGTAGCTTTTGTACGGACAGGGGGGCGGGGTCTCCACCCGCCGGGGTGGGTAGAGGGGCGCGTCCTCCCGTTTGCACCAGCTCTCCTTCAGCGTCCAGATGCGGTAGAAATCCTCCCAGGCGCCGTCAAACCCCTCCAGCTCGGCGGAGCTGAGCAGCCGCCGGGGCAGGCCGGCCCGCCGGGGCCGGACCACCTCTATATCCACCCCCACCGGGGCGTCGGACAGGGCGCACAGGGCCAGGCCGCCGCTGTGGGACAGGGAAAACCAGCGGTCCGCCAGACCGGGGAAAAAGGGCTTGCCCCGCGAAGAGCGCTCCACCGAGGGCAGGACGGTCCAGCCCCAGTGCAGGCGGACGGCCTGCGCCAGCAGGGGCCAGGCCAGCTGCCGCCCATCTGTCCCCGCTGTGCCGTAGATGACAGTCACGGCCCGCCTCCTTTTGTTTCTTTGTATATATTATACAACGGGCCTGTCTAAATTTCAAGCCTTTATGTAAAAGTGCCGTACAGGCCGGTATAGCTCGGTCTGCGCGGCGTTGACGTGTCGCGCAAAATAAAGGAGTCCCCATCGGAGCCCGGCGAAGCGGGTCCGATGGGGAGAGGCGGGACAGCGGAGCGGCTGAGCGTTCGCGGAACGCGGACGCTCAGGGAGCGAAGCTTGTCCCGCCGAAGGGCGCCCAGTCCAGGCGGACATACCAGCCCTGGCCGTGGCGGCAGACGGGGCAGGTCTGGGGGGCGATGGTGGACTTGATGATCTCCCCACAGTTGAGGCACATCCACAGGGTCTCCCCCTTCTCGGAAAAGAGAGCCCCTTGCTCCAGCAGGTCGGCTATCATGCCGAAGCGGTCGCCGTGGGTCTTTTCGATCTGGGCCACCAGCTCGAACTGGCCCCCGATGAGGTCGAAGCCCTCCTCGTGGGCGATCTTGGCAAATTCCGGGTAGTCGTGCTGGAACTCCTGGTACTCGTTGTGCTGTGCCGCCTTCAGCAGGTCCACGGTTTTCTCCGACAGGTCGATGGGGTAGTTGCCGTCGATGCTGATGTTCTGCCCGGCGGAGGGCAGCAGCAGGTCATAGAACACCTTGGCGTGGGCCTTCTCCTGGTCGGCGGTGAACTCAAAGACCCGGGCCACCGCCTCCAGCTGCTCCTTCCGGGCGGCGGAGGCGGCGATGGTGTAGCGGTTGCGGGCCTGGCTCTCCCCGGCGAAGGAGCGCATCAGGTTCTCTCGGGTGCGGCTGTTCATGAAATCCACGTTGCCCTTGTGGTAGTTTTGGTAATCGGTTTGCATGGCGAATCCCTCCAATGTAGTGATGGGGTCAGTATGCCCCGTTTTGGGAAAAACTTTCACAGAAATTTGAGCTGTCACCCGCCGGGGCGGGAGGGAATACACTGGATTGATGACGAACGGGGCCGAAGGGCCGGACAGGAGGGTTTATCATGCTGCGGGCAAAAAACATCTGGGTGGCGGGGGGCGACCCCCGGCAGGCGGCGCTGGCCGAGCTGCTGGCCGACGACGGCCACAGCGTACATACCTACGCCCTGGAGCGGGGGGAGGGGATGGCCTGCGAGCCGTCCATGGCGGGGGCGGACCGGGCGGACTGCGTGGTGCTGCCCCTTCCGGCGGCGGGAGCGGACGGAAGGCTCAACGCTCCCCTGGCGCGGTTGCCCCACGAGCTGGCGGAGGTGCTGGACGCCCTGCGCCCCGGCCAGCTTTTGTGCGCCGGGATGGCGGGGGAGGAGCTGGCGGGGATGGCCCGGGAGCGGGGGCTGGTCCTCCGGGACTACTTCGCCCGGGAGGAGCTGGCGGTGATGAACGCCGTGCCCACCGCCGAGGGCGCCATTCAGATCGCCATGGAGGAGCTGCCCATCACCATCCACGGCGCCCGGGCGCTGGTTATCGGCTTTGGGCGGCTGGGACGGGCGCTGGCCCCCCGGCTGCGCGGGCTGGGCGCCCATGTGTGGGTGTCCGCCCGGCGGTACGAGCAGCGCTCCGCCGCCGAGAGCATGGGCCTGGGCAGCGAGGGGATGGACCGGCTCAGCGACTGGCTGTGCAGCTACGACCTGGTGTTCAACACGGTGCCCGCCCCGGTGCTGGGGGTGGAGGAGCTGGCGGCGCTGAAGGAGCGGGCGCTGGTCATCGACCTGGCCTCCCGCCCCGGCGGGGTGGACATGGAGGCCGCCGCCGCGCTGGGGGTGCGGGTGATCTGGGCCCTGTCCCTGCCGGGGAAGGCGGCCCCCGTCACCTCGGGGCGGTACATCAAGGACACCATTTATCATATTATGGAGGAATTAGACCTGTGAATCAAAAGCAATTGCGTGTGGGCTTCGCGTTCTGCGGGTCCTTCTGCACCATGTCCAAAGCGCTGGGCGCCCTGGAGCAGACCGCCGCCCGGTTCGGGCCGGTGACGCCCATCGTGTCCGAGACGGTGGCGGCCACCGACACCCGGTTCGGCGCGGCCCACGACTTTATGCGGGAGATGGAGCGTATCTGCGGCAGCCGGGTGATCTCCACCGTGGCCGGGGCGGAGCCCATCGGCCCCCGTGGGCTGCTGGACGTGCTGGTGATCTGCCCCTGTACCGGCAACACCCTGGCCAAGCTGGCCCACGGGGTGACGGACACCGCCGTCACCATGGCCGCCAAGGCCCACCTGCGAAACGGCAGGCCCCTGGTGCTGGCCCCGGCCACCAACGACGGGCTCACCGGGTCCGCCCCCAACCTGGGGGCCATGCTCAATCGAAAAAACGTGTATTTTGTCCCCTTCGGCCAGGACGACTGCACGGGCAAGCCCGCCTCCCTGGTGGCGGATTTCACCCTAGTGCCGGACACGGTGGAGGCTGCCCTCCGGGGAGAACAACTACAACCGATCCTGCTGGGGGCCGGATGATTTTTCTCCTTGCAATCGGGGGGAAAAGAGCATATAATAGTAGAAGCCGCGAGAGCGGCAATGAAATCAAAAAGGAAGTGAGATGCGTCGTGTCAGGCGATCCGTTTGGTCGAAGTTGTATGCAGAAAACACGGCGCACCCGCTGAGCCGGTCTCCACGGCCTCCCCGTGCGCCCGCCGCCTGTCGGCCCAAAGCCGATGGGAGTATTTTACATGGGCCGCGGCGGGGTTTTTTTTACCCTTTTGGCCGCGCCTGGAAAGGTGTGAGCGCTTATGATGACCATCCACAAGACGGTGGAGGGAAAAATGACCCAGCTCAATTCCGTGACCGACGGCTGCTGGGTGAACCTGGTCAATCCCAGCGAGGACGAGCTGAAAACCGTGGCCGCCACCCTGGCGGTGGAGCCCACCTTTTTGCGGGCGGCGCTGGACGAGGAGGAGACCTCCCGCATCGACAAGGAGGACGGCTCCACCCTCATCATCGTGGACACCCCCGCCATGGAGCAGGACGAGACCGGCGTGGTGTACTCCACCCTGCCCATGGGCATCATCGTCACGGAAAAGCACATCATCACCGTGTGCCTGAAGGAGACCTCGGTGGTCCGGGATCTCCAGAACGGGGTGGTGAAGGACGTGCGCACCGAGCAGCGCACCCGGTTCATCCTGAACATCCTGCTGCTGGTGGCAAAGCGGTACTTGAATTACCTGAAGCAGATCGACAAGACCTACAACCACATGGAGCGCCAGCTCTACAAGTCCCAGCGGAACAAGGAGCTGATCCAGCTGCTGGACCTGGAGAAATCCCTGGTCTACTTCAACACCTCTTTGAAGGCCAACGAGGTGACCCTGGAGAAAATCCTCCGGGGGCGGATCGTCACCCTCTACGAGGAGGACCACGACCTGCTGGAGGACGTGCTCATCGAGGTGCGCCAGGCCATCGAGATGGCCCAGATCTACTCCGACATCATCTCCGGCATGATGGACGCCTTCGCCTCCGTCATCTCCAACAACCTGAACGTGATCATGAAGCTGCTGGCCTCCGTCACCATCCTCATGACGGTGCCCAACATCGTGTTCGGCTTCTACGGCATGAACGTGGGCGTCCTGCCCTTTGCCCACAGCTTCTGGCCGCCCCTGGCCATCTCCGTGGCCATCATTGTGGTGGCGGGGATCATTTTGAAGAAGAAGGATCTGCTTTGACGGGAAAAGCTCCCCCGGGCGTACGCCTGGGGGAGCTTTTTCATTTCTCTGTTGTCACGCTCGGATTGGCCGCGCTGCGGTTCGCTGTCTCGCCGTTGGCTCGGTCGGCGCTGGGCGTGTGCCACTGGCACACAGCGCCCCTCCGACTCGGGCAAAACCCGGTCCTGCTCCGCAGGCCCTGGGCTTTTGCCCTCGCTCCGGTCCAAGCTCACCTGCGCGGCTATCCTCGCGCTTCTAGTCTAACTCGAATTGCCCCGTATAGAGCTGGTAATACCGCCCCTTTTCCTCCATGAGCTGGGCGTGGCTGCCCTTCTCCATGATGCGCCCGCCCTCGATGACCACGATGCAGTCGGCGTTGCGCACGGTGGACAGCCGGTGGGCGATGACGAACACCGTCCGCCCCTCCATCAGGGCGTCCATGCCCTGCTGGATGTGCCGCTCGGTGCGGGTGTCGATGGAGGAGGTGGCCTCGTCCAGCACCATGATGGGTGGGTCCTTCACCGCGGCCCGGGCGATGGCAAGGAGCTGACGCTGGCCCTGGGAGAGGTTGCCTCCGTCCCCGCGGATCTCGGTCTGGTAGCCCTCGGGCAGGCGGCGGATGAAGCCGTCGGCGTTGGCGGTCTTGGCGGCGGAGATACACTCCTCGTCGGTGGCGTCCAGCCGGCCGTAGCGGATGTTGTCCATGACGGTGCCGGTGAACAGGTGGGTGTCCTGGAGCACCGCCCCCTGGCTCAGCCGCAGGGAGTCCTTCTCAATGGAGCGCACGTCGATGCCGTCGCAGGTGATGAGGCCCCCCTGGATCTCGTAGAAGCGGTTGATCAGGTTGGTGACGGTGGTCTTGCCCGCCCCGGTGGAGCCCACGAAGGCGATCTTCTGCCCCGGGTCGGCGTAGACGGACATCTGCTTCAGCACCGGCTTGCCCTCCACATAGGAGAAGTCCACCTGACTGAGCCGCACCGCCCCCCGCAGCTCGGCGTAGCAGTGATCCTCGCCGGGGACGTTGCGCACCGCCCCTCGGATCAGGTGCAGGCCCGTCCTGCCGTCGGGGCCGGGGTACTTCCAGGCCCAGCCGTGGCCCGCCATCTCCTCCAGGGTCAGGGGGGTGAGGGAGCCGTCCCGCTCCAGGCGCACCCACAGGCCGGTCTGGGAGTCCTGGCCGGGGGGGAGCAGCTTGAGAGCGCCCTTCTCCTCGTCGGCCTGGCCCAGCTCCCAAAGCTCCTCGTCCTCTCCCACGGCCACCGGCACCAGGGCCAGGCCGCAGTCCCGGGGCACCTTCCAGGCCCAGGCCCGGGGCCTCCCCTGGCCGCTGAACCTGGACAGGGAGCCGTTGGCGTCCTTGTCCACCGGCACCAGGGTGACCCGGCCCTGGTCCACCTCGGGCTGGGCGTCGATGACGGCGAAGATGCGCTCCGCCCCTGCCATGGCGGACAGCAGGGAGTTCATCTGCATGGAGATTTGGTTGACGGGCTGGGTGACCTGGCGGTTGTAGTCCAGGTAGACCTTCAGGGAGCCCAGGGTGAAGCCGGAGGTGACGCCGCCGCCCATGGCCAGGGCGGCCCCCAGCACGGCGGTGACGGCGTAGCCGATGTTGGTCAGGTTGGAGGCGATGGGCATGATGGCGGAGGAGTAGAACCCCGCCTGGCTGGCTGCGCCCCGGTACTCCTCGTTGAGAGCCTGGAACCGGGCCTTGGCCTGCTCCTCGTGGTTGAAGGCCTTGACCACCTTCAGACCCTCGATCATCTCCTGGATGTTGCCGTTCACCGCCCCCAGGGCGCCTTGCTGGCGGGCGAAGTATTTCCGGCTGCGCTTGCCAAACACGGCGAACACCGCCATCACGCCCCCCAGCATCACCACAGAGGCCAAAAACAGCAGGGGGGACAGGGTGAGCATCATCGCCACCACGCCCACGAAGGTGACCACGCTGGAGATGAGCTGGATCACCGACTGCTCCAGGGCGGTCTGCACGTTGTCCGCGTCGTTGGTGAAGCGGCTCATGAGCTCGCCGTGGGTGTGGGCGTCGAAGTAGCTCAGGGGGAGCTGCTGGAGCTTGTCGAACAGGTCCCGGCGCAGGCGGTTGCACCCCTTCTGGGCCAGCTGGGCCATGAGGTTGGCCTGGGCGTAGGAGCACGCCGCGGCGCCCAGGTAGACCAGGACCAGCTGGACGCAGCCGGAGACCAGCTCCGGCACCCGGCTCTGCCCCGACTCCAGGGCCAGGACCAGGCTGTCGAAGATGGGCTTTTGCAGGTAGGTGGCCGCCACGCCCAGCAGGGCGGAGGCCACCACGCAGGCCAGGGCCGCGATGAGCATGATGGGCCGGTTTACAATGTACTTCACAGTGCGCGCCAGGGTGCGGCGCAGATTCTGGGGCTTGGCGTAGCCCCCCCGGGGGCCGCCGGGGCCGTGATGCCGTCTAGGTCCCGCCATTGCCGTCCCCTCCTTCCTGCTGGGAGTCGTAGATCTCTCGATAGATCTGGTTGGAGGCCATCAGCTCATCGTGGGTGCCCACGCCGGCCACTGTGCCCTCGTCCAGCACCACGATCTTGTCAGCGTACTGCACCGAGCTGATGCGCTGGGCGATGATGATGACGGTGGTGCCCCGCAAGTTTTCCCGGAAGGACTCCCGGATCTTCCCCTCGGTGGTGGAGTCCACGGCGGAGGTGGAGTCGTCCAGAATCAGGATGGCGGGCTTGCGCGCCATGGCCCGGGCGATGCAAAGGCGCTGCTTCTGCCCGCCGGACACGTTGACGCCCCCCTGGTCCAGGTTGGTGTCAAAGCCGTCGGGGAAGGACATGATGAAGTCATAGGCCTGGGCGTCTTTCGCGGCCTGGACCAGCTCCTCCTGGGTGGCGTTCTCATTGCCCCACAGCAGGTTTTCCCGGATGGTGCCGGAAAAGAGCACGTTGTTTTGCAGCACCATGCCGATGCGGTTTCTCAGGCCGTCCAGGGGGTAGTCCCGCACGTCCAGCCCGTCCACCAGCACCTGGCCCCGGTGCACGTCGTAGAACCGGGGGATCAGGTTCACCAGGGAGGACTTGCCCGTGCCGGTGCCCCCCACGATGGCCACGAACTCCCCGGGGCGTATGTCCAGATCGATGTGGTGGAGCACGTCCTCCCCGGCGCCCTCGGTCTGGTAGCGGAAGGACACGTCCCGGAACTCCACCCGGCCCTGGGGGGCGGGCAGAGCGGCCTCGCCGCCGTCGGTGATGGCGCTCTGGGCGTCCAGCACCTCGAACACCCGATGGATGGAGGCCTGGGCCCGGGTGTACTGGAGGATGGCCATGCCGACAAACATGATGGACATGAGGATCTGCATGATGTAGCCCAGCACGGTCTGGAGATAGCCCACGTCCAACTCCAGCCCCAGCACCATATTGCCCCCGAAGTAGAGCACCAGCACCGTGGCGGAGGCCATGCAGATCATCATCACCGGCTGCATTGCCACCATGCGCAGCACCGCCCGCAGTCCCGCCTGGGTAAAGCCGTCGTTGGCGATTTTGAACTTGTCCCGCTCCCGGTCCTCCCGGACGTAGGACTTCACCACCCGCACGGCGATGAGGTTTTCCTGAATGGTCTCATTCAGGTGGTCCAAAGCCTTCTGCATCTTCTCGAACAGAGGCATGCACATCTTCATCAGCCCCAGCAGGGCGGCGGCCATGATGGGCAGGATGACCAGCACCACCAGGGCCAGCTTGGGACTGATGACCAGGGTGAGGGCCACGCTGGCGATGAGCATGGTCAGCGCCCGGATGAGGATCCGCAGGCAGATCATGGCGGTGTTCTGGATATTGGTGACGTCGTTGGTCATCCGGGTGATGAGGGAGGAGGAGGAGAAGCGGTCGATGTCGGCGAAGGAGAAGGAGGCGATCTTCTCGAACTCCGCGCCTCGCAGGTTGGCGCCCAGGCCCTGGGCGGCGGAGGTGGCGCACTTGGCGGCCATCCCGCCGGCGAAGGTAGCCACCAGCGCCACCAGCACCATCAGGGCGCCGGATTTCAGGATGGGGGCCATGTCCTCCTTCAAAATGCCCTCGTTGATGATCTGGGCCATGAGCAGGGGGATGGTGAGCTCGCAACCCGTCTCCAGGATGACCAGGAGCGGGGAGGCCGCGGCGTACTTCTCATAGCCCTTCAGGTAAGACGCGATGCGTCTAAGCATGGGGGTTGCACTTCCTTTCGTCAGAGATCCGGGGGCGGGGGAGGGGGAGGACACCCCGCGTCCTTATTGCCCCCGATCTGATAGAGATTTTCCAGCATACGCCGGTGGAACGCCTGGACCTGCTCCCGCTCCTCGGGGGAGAAGCCATGGAACAGGTGGGCGTCCACCTGCCGGAAAGCGTCCATCCCCTGGGCGATGGCGTCCCGCCCCTTTTGGGTGATGGAGATGCGGTTGCGGCGGCTGTCTTTCTCGTCGGTGCGGCGCGCTACGTAGCCCTGCCGCTCCAGCACCTTCAGGGAGGCGGCGACGGTGGGCGGCGCGCTGTGGAGCCGGTCGGCCAGCTCCTTCTGGGTGGGGGCGCGGGCGGGGTCGTCCGGATAGGTGGACAGCTCCCACAGCAGCCGGGGGGAGCCGATGTCCCGCAGGCCCAGGGCGCTGAGGGCGGCGGTGACGGCGTTGTGGTGGGCGCGCATGAGCTGGTGGAGCAGCAGCCCGGATCGGTCGTCCATGGTGATCCCTCCTGATCGTTCGTGGGCTAATCATTCGCGTGCGTATTATTTTACCCCTCGCGAGCAAAATGTCAAGGGGGTGTTTGTGAAAAGTTTGTGAATTGCTGGCGCGGACCAATACGTGGGGGCGTACCGGGAGGGAAACGCTCCCACGCTTGACACAGGCTAAAACCTGCGGCTCGCCCAGGGCGCTCACCTCCGGTTTAATTCGCCTGTGTGCCGCGTTGGGAGCGCTCCCCTCCCGGTCAGAACCCAGCCGGACGACAAACCCCGGCGCTGACGCACCGGGGTTCATCCCTCCTCCTCTTCCTCTTTCCGGATGTCCTCCAGACATTGCTCGATCATACTGACCACTACATTGTTGAAGCTGGTGTCATTTTCACGGGCGATTTTTTCGATTTCGTCAATCAAATTTTGACGTAAATATAGGCTTTTATATCCAGCCTCCACTTTGTTTCTCGTCTTTTTTGGATTAAATGGCATTAGAATCACCTCATAGGTATTCTAAGTTAACTCATAGCTTTATCATAGATGAGATATTATATTAAAATTACTATTGTAATTCTCTCATGTATATGTTAAAATATTCCAGAGGTGATAAAAATGGCCGATTATAAAAAGATGTACTTCCATCTGTTCCGGGAGGTGGAGAAGGCGGTGCGCATCCTTCAGCAGGCCCAGTTGGACTGCGAGGAGATCTACATCAGCACCCCCGGCGCCAAATCCAGGCAACGGGGCCAGGACCAGGACCAGGGGCAGGAGAGGCTGGCACAGGAGAGGGAAGCGGTGTGAGCCGGGCGGCGCATGGAAGGCCATGCGCCGCCGTTTTTCACTCCGGGGCGTACCAGCGCAGCACGTCGGTGGTGCCCGCCTGGCGCAGGGCGGCGCAGGACACCAGGGCGTCGGAGGAGAGCACAATGAGGGCGGGGGGGCCCAGCCAGCCGGGGATGAGGGCGGTGAGCGCCGTGACGGCGGGGTGGACGGCGTACACCAGCCCCAGGGCCAGCGCCGCCCAGCAGGCGGAAAAAAACGGGCACACCAGCCCGCCCAGGCTGCCCGGCATCCCGGCGTAGTTCCAGAACTCCACCCCCAGGACAAAGCGGTAGAACGCCCCCATGAGAAGCTCGGCGGCGGTGGCCGCCAGCCCCCCCGCCAGGGCTACCCACAGCGGGGAGCGGACCATGGGGGCCAGCCACAAAATGAGGCACGCCCCCAGGCCGTACACCGGGCACAGGGGGAGCAGCAGCAGGCATTTGCGGTCCCGCTTGGGGTGGTGGATGGCCCGGGCGAAGGCCACCTCCAGCAGAAAGCCGCAGAAGCTGTAAATGATGAAGTACCAAAGCCAGCGCATAGCATCCCTCCGTTTTCATTCCATGGTGCTTAGGATGGGAAAAGGCCGGGATTCCATACGCGATAATTTCTGACAACGGAGCTTTCGTGGTTTTTACCAGCGAAATGATAGGCGGCGGCCCGGAATCTTTCGACATTCTCCGTTGTCCTGCTTCGCGAAATATGATACAATGGAGCGAATTTTGAAGGAGGGGAACGCCGTGCGCCATCTCATCGACTTTGGGGATCTGTCCCGGCAGGAGTGGGACCAGCTGTACGCCAGGGCGGAGAAGATCATGGACGCGCCGGAGGACCATCTGGACGTGTGCCGGGGAAAGGTGATGGCGTCGCTGTTCTACGAGCCCTCCACCCGGACCAACTTCTCCTTCCAGACCGCCATGCTGCGCCTCGGGGGGACGGTGTTCGGCTTTGCCGACCCCAAGTCCTCCTCCGCGGCCAAGGGGGAGAGCTTGAAGGACACCATCAAAATGGTGTCGGGCTACGCCGACGTCATCGTCATGCGCGCCCCCTGGGAGGGGGCGGCCAAGGCGGCGTCGCTGTACTCCGACGTGCCGGTGGTGAACGCCGGGGACGGCGGGCACATGCACCCCACCCAGACCACGGCGGACCTGACCACCATCACCCGCCTGCGGGGGGCGGTGGACGGGCTGAACGTGGGGCTGTGCGGCGATTTGAAAAATGGGCGCACGGTGCACTCCCTCATCAAGGCCATGGAAAAGTTTGAGAACATCCGGTTCTTCCTCATCGCCCCCCGGGACCTGGCTATCCCCGAGTACCTGCGCCAGTTCATGCGGGAGCGGAGCATGCCCTTCATCGAGGTCACCGGCCTGGAGCCGGTGATCCCCCAGCTGGACGTGCTGTACATGACCCGCATCCAGCGGGAGCGGTTTGTGGACCCCCTGGAGTACGAGCGCAACAAGGGGGTGTATATCCTCACCCGGTCCAAGCTGAGCCGGGCCAAGGAGAACCTGCTGGTGATGCACCCCCTGCCCCGGGTGGACGAGATCGCGGTGGATGTGGACGACGACCCCCGGGCGGTGTACTTCCAGCAGGCCCGCTTTGGGATGTTCGCCCGGATGGCCCTGCTGTCCGATCTGGCAAACCAGCCTCGAAAGGCCCCGGGCCCGGTGGAGATCGGCCATGGCCCGGTGTGCCGCAACCCCCGGTGCATCACCCAGACGGAGCACTACCTGCCCCCTCTGGTGAAGCGGGCGGGGGGCGTGGAGTGCTGCGCCTTCTGCGACGCGCCGCTGTAGTGGATTTTTGGGCAGTTTTTTCGAGTTTTGTCCCGGAGGGGGATTGACAAGGCTGGGGTTTTGTGCTATTCTATCCAGGCTGACATTTGCGGATGCGTCTTTACGCGGGTGTAGTTCAATGGTAGAATCCCAGCCTTCCAAGCTGGTCGCGTGGGTTCGATTCCCATCACCCGCTCCATATGCGCCTGTAGCTCAGGTGGATAGAGCAACTGCCTTCTAAGCAGTGGGTCAGGGGTTCGAGTCCCTTCAGGCGTGCCAGGGTGTCAAGGCGGAGTGTCGATCAACTGCATATGGTGGGTATAGCTCAGCTGGCAGAGCACCGGATTGTGGTTCCGGGTGTCGTGGGTTCGAGCCCCATTACCCACCCCATATCAAGGCTGAGGGCCGGGGCGTCCGCTCCGGCCCTCGCCTCACTTCCACATTGGGGTGTAGCCAAGTGGTAAGGCACGGGACTTTGACTCCCGCATTCGCTGGTTCGAGTCCAGCCATCCCAGCCAGTCATGACCCAGTAGCTCAGTTGGTAGAGCAACGCCCTTTTAAGGCGAAGGTCCGGGGTTCGAGTCCCCGCTGGGTCACCACGTCGGAGCAAGCTTCATATCGCTTGCTCCGGCGTTTTTTTCAAAACACCGGAGGATGGACCTATGGAACTGCTACGGGAAATTGCCTCGCTGTACGCCCAGCGGGGGGACTGGTTTGGGGAGCTGCTGCTCAGCCATGTGGCACTGGCCCTCACCGCCATCGCCATGTCCGGCTCCCTGGGGCTTGCCCTGGGGGTGCTCATCGCCCAGCGGCCCCGGCTGGCCCCCCCGGTGATGGGCCTTTGCAACGTGCTGTACACCGTTCCCGCCATCTCCCTGCTGGGCATCCTCATTCCCTTCACCGGCATCGGCGACAAGACCGCCGTCATCGCCCTGACCATCTATGGGGTCATGCCCATGGTGCGCAACACCTACGTGGGCCTTACCTCGGTGGACCCGGACATCCTGGAGGCGGCCCAGGGTATGGGCAGCACCCAGGCCCAGATGCTCCTCCGGGTGAAGCTGCCCATGGCGGCGGGGGTCATTTTGGCGGGCCTGCGCAATACGGTGGTCATGACCATCTCGGTGGCGGGCATCGCCTCCTTCGTGGGGGCGGGGGGCCTGGGGGTGGCCATCTACCGGGGCATCACCATCTACAATCCGGCCATGACGGCGGCGGGCAGCCTGCTCATCGCCCTGCTGGCCTTTTTGTGCGACCTGGCGCTGGGCGCGCTGGAGCGTTACTTTAAAAAGAGAGGAAGTCCTTGACATGAAACTTTGGAAAAAACTGAGCGCCGCCTGTCTGGCCGCCTGTCTGGCCCTGTCCCTGGCCGCCTGCGGGGGAGAGGCCGGGGCCTCTGAGCCGCCCGAAAAGTCCCAAGCCCCGGAGCGGTCCCAGGCCGTGGAATCCGCCGCCCCGGCGGGCGGCCCGGTGCGCATTGCCACCAAGCCCATGACCGAGCAGTATATCCTGGGGGAGATGCTGGGGCTGCTGGTGGAGGACGCTGGCTATGAGGCCCAGATCACCAAGGGCATCGGCGGCGGCACCAGCAACATCCAGCCCGCCATGGAGAAGGGCGAGTTCGACCTGTACCCCGAGTACACCTCCAGCGGCTGGGTGATGGTGCTGGGCCACGAGGCCGGGAGCGTCGCCGACAGCGAGATGCTCTCCCAGCTCCAGAAGGAGTACCAGGGGCGGTTCGGCATGACCTGGGTGGGGCTGTACGGCTTCAACAACACCTACACCGTGGCCGTCCGGGGGGAGGTCGCCGACCAGTACGGCCTCAAGACCACCAGCGACCTGGCGGCGGTGGCGGGGGAGCTCACCTTCGGCGGCAACCCGGACTATCTGGAGCGGGCCGACGGCTTCCAGGCGGTGTGCGACACCTACGGCCTGGAATTCGGCAAGGTGGTGGACATCGACATCGGCCTGAAGTACCAGGCCCTGGCCTCCGGCGACATCGACGTGACCAACGCCTACACCACCGACGCCCAGCTGGCCAACCCCGACAACAAGGTGGTGGCCCTGGAGGACGACAAAAATTTGCAGGTGAACTATTTCTGCTCCACGGTGGTCCGGCAGGATGCCTTGGAGAAATTCCCCGGCCTGGAGGACGCCCTGATGAAGTTGGACGGGGCGCTGTCCGACGGGGAGATGGCCCAGCTCAACTACAAGGTGGAGGTGGAGGGCCTGGACGAGAAGGACGTGGCCCGGGACTTCCTCACCGGGAAGGGCCTGCTGAATGGCTGAGCCGGTCATCCGCTTTGAGGGGGTGTCCAAGTCCTTTGGGGAGCAGCGGGTGCTGAAAAACCTGTCCCTGGACGTGGCCCCCGGGGAATTCCTCACCATCATCGGCCGGTCGGGCTGCGGCAAGACCACCGCCCTGCGGCTGGTGAACGGCCTGCTGACTCCGGAGGAAGGCCGGGTGCTGGTCCGGGGGGAGGACACGGCCCGGACCGACCCGGTGGCCCTGCGCCGGGGCATCGGCTACGCCATCCAGAGCGTGGGGCTGTTCCCCCACCTGACGGTGGAGAAAAATATCGCCTACGTGCCCTCCATCTCCGGCGTGCCCGGCTGGAAGGGGAGGGAGCGCCGGGAGAAGGCGGAGGCCCTCCTGCGCCGGGTGGGGCTGGACCCCGAGCTGGCGGGGCGGTATCCCCGCTCCCTGTCCGGGGGGCAGCGCCAGCGGGTGGGCATTGCCCGGGCGCTGGCGGCGGGGCCGGACATCCTGCTCATGGACGAGCCCTTCGGCGCGGTGGACGAGATCACCCGGGGCCAGCTCCAGGATGAGCTCTTGCGCCTCCACCAGTCCAGCAACATCACCGTCCTCTTCGTCACCCACGACATCGGGGAGGCGCTGAAGCTGGGCACCCGAACCCTGGTGCTGGAGGCGGGGGAGGTCCAGCAGTACGCCCCGCCCAGTGAGATTTTGAACGCCCCCGCCACCCCCTTTGTGGAGAAGCTGGCCTGCCGCAGCCGGGAGTTCCAGGTCCGGGCGTAAAAAATGCTAATCACTCCTTGACAGATTGGTCTACTTGTTGTAAACTGTGGTTGGACGACAAGCAGTAGACCAATTTGCCAAGGAGTGGTTTTTTATGGCGCGGTACAAGCTGGGCGAGGTGGAATCCGCCTTTGCCAATTTGATTTGGGACAACGAGCCGCTGAGCTCCAGCCGTCTGGTGGAGCTGTGCGGGGAGGAGCTGGACTGGAAGAAGTCCACCACCTACACCGTTTTGCGGCGGCTGTGCGACCGGGGCATCTTCCAAAATGAGAACGGCACCGTGACCGCCCGCATCAGCCGGGAGGAGTTCGCGGAGCGCCAGAGCCGGGCGTTTGTGGACGAGACCTTCGGCGGCTCCCTGCCCAGGTTCCTGGCGGCCTTCACCAGCCGGAAAAAGCTGTCCGCCGAGGAGGTGGAGCAGCTCCAGCGGCTCATCGACCAAAATAGAGGATAGGGGTGATACCGTGGAAAACCTGTTTTTCACCGTGCTGGGCATGAGCCTCACCGGGTCCTTCGTCATCCTGTTCGTGCTGCTGGCCCGGCTGGTCCTGCGCAAAGCGCCCAGGGTGTTCTCCTACGCCCTGTGGGCGGTGGCGCTGTTCCGCCTGCTGTGCCCCTTCACCCTGGACAGCGTCTTCAGCCTTCTGCCCTCCGCCCAGATGGTGTCCGCCGCCGGGTGGGGCGGGGGGACGGACCGGGTCATCCAGGTCCACACCGGCATCCCCGTCCTGAACAGCCAGGTGAACGGCTTTCTGGCGGACCACCCCTACCAGCAGGGAGCGCCCGCGGCGGTGGGCGGCTCGCCGGAGGAGGGGCTTGCCCCCGCCATCAACCAGCTGGGCCCCGTGCCCGACTGGCGCACCGTCCCCGCCGCCGTTTGGCTGGCCGGGGCCGCCGCCCTGCTGGGGTATAGCCTGCTTTCCCTGCTGCGGCTCCGGCGGAAGCTGGTGGGGTCCGTGCCGCTGGCGGGGGAGAAGAGGGTCCGGCTGGCGGACCACATCCCCTCCCCCTTCGTGCTGGGGCTGTTCCGGCCCGTCATCTACCTGCCCTCCGACTTGAGCGAGGGCGAGCGGGACTATATCCTCCTCCACGAGCGCACCCACATCCGCCGCTTTGACCACGTCACCCGGGCGCTGGCCTGGCTGGCGGTGGTCGTCCACTGGTTCAACCCATTGGTTTGGCTGGCTTTCCATTTGGCGGGCAGGGACATGGAGATGTCCTGCGACGAGGCGGTGCTGGAGGGGATGGGCCGGGACATCCGGGCGGACTACTCCACCTCCCTTCTGCGGCTGTCCCAGGGCGGGAAGCTCCCGGCTGGGCCCCTGGCCTTCGGCGGCGGGGACCCCCAAGGCCGCATTAAAAATATTTTGAGCTACAAAAAGCCCGCCTTCTGGGTGGCGGCGCTGGCCCTCATCGGGGTGCTGTGCCTGGGAGTGGGGCTGGCCACCGACCCCAGCAGTCCGGCGGACGCCTCTGAAGCGGAGGCTGGGCTGACCTGTGCCTTCGGCGAGGACGGCGCCTCCGTGGTGGTCACAGGCCATGGGGCGGAGCGGGCGGAGTGGTATTGCCCGGGCGGCTCCTATCCCGTGACGGAATGGGGGGCCCAAGGGTATGCGTGCGTGACGGGCGCGGAGCTGGACGGCTGGGGAGAGCTCATCTGCTATGCCTGGTGGAGCGGGGAGGACCGGAACGCCGTCAGCGTGGAGCTGGTCCGCGCCCCGGCGGTGCTGGATTACACCGCGCTGGCCGACCACGCCCAGCCTCCGGAGCGCGCCGTCATCGAACGCAGGCTCTCCGGCGGCGAGGGGCTCCCACAGCCCTCCGACGAGGAGCTGGTCCGGCTGGCCCGGCGGTTCGCGGAGTACCTCCGGCTGGGGGAGGAGTTTTACGCCAATGCCCGGCCCGCCGACGATACCGGGATCGACCTGGCCTTCACCATGGCCCAGGTGAACAGCGGCCCCTTCCTCCGGGTGGCGGGCAAGGTATACGGCCGGGAGCTGAGCCGGGCCGTCTGGTCCCCGGAGGGGGCGGACGCCCTGTTTGGCCCCCATCCCGGCGGGGAGCTGACCATGGAGTACGACTTTGAGCGGGGCGGGGCCAGCGTCGCCGCCTGGTGGGCGGACGAGGAGCGTACCCAAGTGGCTGTGACCACCAAGATGTCGGCCTATCTCAGCAGCTATATGCCCAGCGGCTGGTGGGAGTTCACTGTGGACCTGTCCGATGAGCAGGGCCGGGTGGCCTCCATGGAGGCCAAGGGCGGGGAGAACACCCTGCCCGACCCGGTGAAGATGTTCCCTGAGGCCATCACCGACCAGGAGGCGGTGCTCCTGGCCCGGATCGCCGCCAAGACCATGACGGCGGCGGAGGACTTTTATCACAACTACGACGGGCCCATCCCGTCCGCTCCCACGGAGGCCGTCCGGTACACCCCCGAGTATAGCGTGGACGAGAATGGCGAGTACATCATCACCGGTCTGGGGGACGCCATGGCGCTGTGGATCGCCCCCGGCCGGTGGGAGGAGCTGGACTCCCTGCGCTTTTACCAGGACCCGGCCTTCTTCTGCCCCCGGCTGGCGGGCAGAGGGGGGGAGGGCAGAGCCTGGTGGACGGACGGGGACCGCGACGCCGTAGGGGTACGCTTCAACTGCACCGGCGAGGGGGAGTACACCTCGGGGCACCCAGGCTTTGATGTGAGCTTCACGGTGGAACTGGAGACCGGGGCCGTGACCGGGCAGGAATTCAGTTCCCATTACACATCGCCGGTGGACGGCGAGACCCTGGAACTGAGCCAGGAGGAGATGGCCTATGCCGCCCAGGTGTTCGCGCAGCTGATGCGCGGGGCCAGGGAGCATTTCGGCGACGTGTGGCCCGCCCCTTGACAGCGGCCCCGCTTTCCGCTAAAATAGGGAAAACGGTCGGCATGAAGCCGCCTGAGGGCGCAGAAGCGCCCATGTCCCCGGCACGGTCCCGCGCTTTTGCAATGTGTACCAGGAAGGTACGCGCTTCCCCCCAGGGGAAGGGCGTACCTTTTTGTGCGTCCGGGCCCGGACCGAGATCATGTTAGGAGGTAATTTTCATGTCAACCCCGAAGAAACTCACCCTTTGCGCCATCTGCATCGCCCTGTGCGCCGTGCTGCCCCCGGCCTTCCACATGCTGGGCCCGGTGGCCAGCGTGCTCTCCCCCATGCACATCCCCGTGCTGCTGTGCGGCCTGGTGTGCGGCTGGTCCTACGGCGCGGTGTGCGGCGTGGCCGGGCCGCTGCTGTCCAGCCTGCTCACCAGTATGCCCCCGGCGGCCGCCCTGGTCCACATGCTCCCGGAGCTGTGCGTGTACGGGCTGGTGTGCGGCCTGCTGATAAAGCTGGTCCACACCGGGAACACACTGACCGACCTGTACTGCGCCCTGGTGCCCGCCATGCTGCTGGGCCGGGTGGCGGGTGGCGTGGCCCGCACCCTGTTTCTGCTGGGTAAGGGGCAGTCCTACACCCTGGCGCTGTGGGCGGGGGCCTATCTGGTGGAGGCCCTGCCCGGCATCGTGCTGCACCTGTTTTTGGTGCCCGCGCTGGCGCTGGCGCTGATGAGGGCGGGGCTGGTCCCCGCCCGCTACCCCCGCCGGGCGGCGGAAGGGGCGGCCTGAGACAAAAAACATCCGGGAGGGATGACGGTGGAGGAGGAGCTGCGGGCGGTGCTGTCCGCCCACGGGGCCAGATACCCGGCCATGGAGCCCCAGGACGGGGTAAAGCTGGTCTATCAAAACGAATTTGGGGGCGGGCATCTGGTCACCGACCCGGCCCAAAGCCTGGAGCGGCTGCGCGCGGAGCACGCCGCCGTCCCCCGCACCCCCGGCGCCCCCCTGGCGGAGGACATCGGGAACGGCCTGGTGCGGGTCATGCTGGGGGCGGTGGAGGAGGGGGAGTACCCCCTGGAGGCGCTGGACCGGGACTTCGCGCGCTCGGCGGCGCTCCACCGGGGCGATATGGACCGCTTCCGGCAGAAGCTGGAGGTCCTGCGCCAGATGGCGTGGGAGGGGGCCTTCGGGTTCTCCCTCCAGGCGCTGGAGGACTACCTGGGGCCCTACCTGGCCTCCGGCTGTCCCCCCGTCTCCCACAGCCAGGGCTACCGGGCGGCGTACCACCCCGCCTACCGGGTGGTGCTGCGCTGTGCCTGCCTGCCTTTGCTGGCGCGGGAGGCGGAGGCGCTGGCCGCTGGGCTGGGCCGGGCGGTGGTGGCCCTGGACGGGCGGTGTGCCTCGGGCAAGACCACCTTGGCGGCCCGGCTGGCCCGGGAGCGGGGGTGGAGCGTGGTGCATATGGACCACTTTTTCCTGCGCCCGGAGCAGCGCACCCCCCAGCGCTACGCCCAGCCCGGCGGCAATGTGGACCACGAGCGCTTCCTGGAGGAGGTGCTGCTCCCCCTGCGGCGGGGGGAGAGGCCGGTGTACCGGCCCTTCGACTGCCACGCCCAGGCCCTGCGCCCCCCCATCGCCCTGGAGCCTGGCCCCGTGGTGCTGGTGGAGGGGTCCTACGCCTGCCACCCCGCCCTGTGGGAGCACTACGATCTGCGGGCCTTCCTCACGGTGGACCCCGCCCTCCAGCTGGAGCGAATCCGCGCCCGGGAGGGAGAGGAGCAAGCCCGGACGTTCCAGGAGCGGTGGATTCCCCTGGAGGAGCGCTACTTCTCCGCCTGCGGGGTGGAGGCCCGGTGCGACTACCGGCTGGAGGTGTGAACAAAAAGGCCCGTCCGCGTCCGCGGACGGGCCTTGCTTTGTGCCTATTTGCCCCGGGCTAGCTCCTGCCACCACTCGATGAGCCGGAACTTGAGGACGTAGCCGCCGTCCTGCCCGGTGATGAGGGCCACCTGGTCCTCCGACAACACGCCCTCCGCCGCCGTTTCCACGCTCTCCTCGGACACGGAGGCCAGACACAGGGGCGGGAACACCACGCACCACCAATTTCGCCCCTGCCCCGCGCCGATGGTGACCCGCAGCGCCCGGTACTGCCCCGCCGGGAGGGAGAAGCCGTCGTACTCCTTGGTGGGGAACCACTGGTCGGCCAGGGCGACGGACACCCGGTCATGGTTTCCCGTCCGGGCCAGGGCGTCCGAGCCCGCCTGGGCCAGCTCGTCCAGGTGGGGGGCCAGGGCGGCCTCCGCCCCCTGGCGGTCGCTGACGCCCTCCAGCAGCTGGGCGGCCCGTGAGAGCACCGCGTCCCGCACCAGCAGCTTTCGGGCCTGGTCGGCCTGGGAGTCGGAATTGGCCACCACGTGCAGGCGCAGCACCCGCCCGGCCAGGGCGGCCTCGCTGGCGTTGGCCCACACCCCGGCGGTGAGGGTCAGCCCAAGGGCCAGAAACAGCGCGGCCTCCCAGAGGCGCAGCTTAGAGGAAGGGGAGGTTTTCATGAAAAACACCGTCCTATGTACCTGTTGCAGGGGGTTCCCCGCCCGCCGGGCGGGGAGATTTCCTGTATAGGCACAGTATGGACGGTGTTTTTGGGTTTTATACGTTTGGGCCCGCGGGCTGACACAAAAATACGTCCCGGTAGCTCCCCCGCAGGCGGTCCCAGGCGTCCTGGGCCCGGTCCCGGTCCTGGAACAGCCCGAACACCGACGGCCCGCTGCCCGACATGGACGCCCCCAGCGCGCCGCGATCGATGAGCACGCCCTTGATCTCGTTGATCTCGGCTAGGCGGCGGTGCTCCAGCACGTCCTCAAACACATTGTACATCCGCCGGGCCACCCCGGCCAGGTCCCCGGCACCCAAAGCGGCCATCACTCCGGCGGTGTCCGGGCGGCGGAGGATTTTGCGCACGTTTACCCGGGAGAAGAGCTGGGGGGTGGAGATGGAGAAGGGGGGCTTGCAGATGACAATGTGGCAGGGGGGCAGGGGGGGCAGGGGGGTGAGGCGCTCCCCCCGGCCCTCGGCCAGGGCTGTGCCCCCCAGCGCGCAGAAGGGCACGTCGGAGCCCACCCGCTCCCCGATATTCGCCAGCTCCAGCGGGGACAGCCCCGCCCCGGTGAGAGCGTTCATGGCCCGCAGCACGGCGGCGGCGTCGGCGCTGCCCCCGGCCAGCCCCGCGCACACGGGGACGTGCTTTTGGATGGACACGTCCACCTGCTCTCCCCGCCCGGTGGAGGCCCGAAAAGCGGCGGCGGCCGCCTGGGCCAGGTTTTTCCCCCCGGTGGGCAGAAAGTGGAGGTTGGTCGTCGCCGTGCCCTCCGGCCCCTGGGCGGGGGCGACGGTGAGCTGGTCCGCCAGGGTGACGGACTGCATCACCATCTGGAGGTCGTGATAGCCGTCCTCCCGCTTTCGCAGGATATCCAGGGTGAGGTTGATTTTGGCGTTGGCAGAAAGCTCCATAGCCTCCTCCTTTTCTGGCAAAAACTCGTTGGCCTTTGTGAAGTGCCCTTATACTCCCGCTATGCGCAGGGCGTTTGCGGCCACGGCGGCCATGGCCTCCCGGTCCAGAGGCCGGTCCAAAAACCGCTCCAGGGCCAGCACCGCCTGCCACACCAGCATGGGCAGGCCGTTGAGCGTGCGAAGCCCCCGGAGTTTCGCCTGGGAGAGCAGCTCCGTCTCCGCCGGGTGGTAGATGAGGTCGAACACCCCGGCGTCAGGGGGGAGGGCATCCAGGAAGTCAAAGTCCTCAAACTGGTAGTCACAGCCCGCCATCCCCAGGTTGGTGCAGTTCACCAGCAGCTGGGATTTTGCCGCGCGTTCGCGTGGAGCCTCCCCGTCAAAGGCGGCGGGGTGCAGCCGCCCCAGAGGGTCCTGGGCGCACAGCGTTTCGGCCCGGCTGAGGGTGCGGTTGCACACGAACACCCGCTGTGCCCCGGCGGCGGACAGGGCCAAGGCCACCGCCTTGGCCGCCCCCCCCGCCCCCAGCAGGGTGATGGTGAGGCCCGCCGGGTCCAGCCCCGCGCCCTCCAGCGCGGCCACCGCCCCGGCCCCGTCGGTGTTGAAGCCCACCCACGTTCCGTTCCGGAGGCAGACGGTGTTCACCGCCCCCACGGTCCGGGCGGCGGGGTCGATCTCATCCAGCAGGGGGATCAGGTCCTCCTTGTGGGGCATGGTGGCGTTGAAGCCGGTGACGCCGTTCTCCCTGGCCCAGGCCAGATACCGGGGCAGCTCCCCCCGGCGGACCACATGGGGGGTGTATTGGATGTCCAGCCCCAGCGCCCTCAGCATGGCCCCCTGGATCACGGGGGATTTGGAGTGGAGCACCGGGTCGCCAATGATTTGCAGGCTCATGCCCTTCCCTCCAAAAAGAAATCCATGGCCATCAGATAGCCGTCAAAGCCGTGGCCGTAGAGCTGGCCCACGCAGGCCGGGGCGGTGACGGACACCGCCCGGAAGCTCTCCCGCTGGTCGATGTGGCTGATGTGCACCTCAAAGGCTGGCACGTCCACCGCCTTCAGCGCGTCCAGAATGGCGTAGCTGTAGTGGGTGTAGGCCCCGGGGTTGATGACGATGGCGTCGTACACCCCGTCGGCGGCGTGGATGGCGTCGATGATGGCCCCCTCGTGGTTGGACTGGAAGCAGTCCGCTGTGGAATCATGGGCGGCGGCGTGGTCCCGGATGAGCTGGCACAGGGCCTCATAGCTCTGGTCGCCGTAGATGCCCGGCTCACGCTTGCCCAGCAGATTCAGGTTGGGGCCGTTGATGATGAGAAATTTCACAGCTTGCGCACCTCCGTGTAAATGGTGGAGATTAAGTCCACGGCCTTCCGTGGCCCGTCCCCGCAGGGAATGGCGTGGTCCGTCCACCGGCGGTAGACCGGGGCCCGGTTCTGATACCGCCGAAGGAATTCATCCCGGCCCGCCTGGGCCAGGGGGCGGCCGGACACGTCCAGGCCGTCGTAGGTCTCGCCGGGGTCCCGGTCCAGCCAGAACACCAGGCCGTTTTCCCTCAGGGCAGAGATGGCCTCCTCCTGGGTGGGCAGCCCTCCGCCGCAGGCGATGACCAGCCCCTCCTGCCCGGACAGCTCCCGGCACAGCTCCAGCTCCAGGTTTCGGAAGTACTCCTCGCCCTCCCGGGCGAAGATATCGGGGATGGAGCGCCCCTGGCGCTCCTCAATGAGTGTATCGGTATCTACCAGGGGACGATCCAGCCGCTGGGCCAGCAGGCCGCCCACAGTGGTTTTTCCGCAGCCCATCATGCCGATGAGGATGATGTTTTTCTCCATAGTCCGCCTCTAATCCAGATTGGAGGGGAACCATCCCAGCACCCGGAACTCCCCGGTGGTCTGGGCCAGCTCGTGGAGGGCGTCATTGACGGCGGGGTCGCCGGGGGCCCCGGTGAACTCCAGGAAAAACATGTACTGCCAGCTCCGCCCCGGCAGGGGGCGGGACTCCAGCTTCACCATGTTCAGCCCGTGGACCGCGAACACGGTGAGCACCTCATGGAGGGACCCCGCCTGGTGGGGCAGGACGAACAGGGTGCTGATCTTGTCCGCCCCGGGGCGCAGCTCCAGCCGGGGGGACACCACCACGAACCGGGTGGTGTTCTGGGTGTTGTGGTTGATGCCCCGGGCCAGGATCTCGAGCCCGTAGATCTCCGCCGCCCGGGCGGAGCAAATGGCGGCCTTTGTCAAGTCCCCACTCTGGGCCACCATCTGGGCCGACCCGGCGGTGTCCGCCTGGGGCACCTGCTTCCAATTGGGATGGGCGTTCAGATACCGCTCGCACTGGAACAGCCCCTGCTCGTGGGAGTAGACGTGGGTGATGGCGTCCAGCGACGCGCCCGGCAGGGCCATGAGGCAGTGCTCCACCTTCACCGTGGTCTCCCCCACCATGTAGCACTCGTACTGGGTGAGCAGGTCGTAAATCTGTCGGATGGCCCCGGTGGAGCTATTCTCGATGGGCAGCACCGCGTAGTCCGCCCGGCCCTCCCGCAACGCCAGGAAGCAGTCCTCAAATTGCTCCAGCCCGGCGGCGCCCACACCCGCCCCAAAGAAGTCCAGCGCCGCCTGCTCGCTGTAGGCCCCCGGCACCCCCTGGTACACCACCCTGGGGGCGGACACGGGGGAACGGGCATTGCCCTGGGCCTCCCGCCAGCGGCGGACGCCGGGGTTGTCCGCCCCCTGGCCCAGCATGTCCCGCTGCTGCCGCCGGGACAGGGCCATGATGGTCTGGTACAGGGTGACCACGGCTGGGCGCAGCTCCTCCCCCGCCAGCTCCCCCTTGTTTTGGAGCACCTGCCGCTCCCGCTCCTGGTCCAGCACGGGGATGCCCCGCGCGCGCTTATATTCCCCCACCCGGGCGGTCACATCCATCCGGCGGCGGAACAGCTCCACCAGCTCCCGGTCAATGGCGTCGATGTCCTTGCGCAGATTTTGTAGCTCATCCATCAGCGGTATCTCTCCTTCAGCTCAGCGTAGTGCTCGGCGTTCTTTTTCAGTCCAGTGATTTCATCTTCCGTCAAGGGCCGGACCACCCTGGCCGGATTGCCCAGCACCAGGGAGCCGTCGGGGATGTCCAGCTTCCCGGTGACCACCGAACCTGCGCCCACCATGCAGTTTTTGCCGATTTTCGCGAAGTCCAGCAGGGTGGCCCCCATGCCCACAATGGTGTTGTCCCCCACCACCGCGCCGTGGACGACGGCCCCGTGGCCTACGGACACCCAGTCCCCCAGCACGGTGGCGTGTTTTTCCGAGTGGAGGACACAGCAGTCCTGGACGTTGCACCCCCGGCCCAGCACGATGGGCTTGCCGTCCCCCCGGAGGACGGCGTTGAACCAAATTGAGCAGCCGGGGCCCAGGGTCACGTCCCCCACCACCGCCGCGCCGGGGAGGATGACCACATCCTCATCTGTTTGACGAGCTGTTTTCAAATCCATATTAGATTCCTCACTGTATTGGAGTTTGTCGGTTTTCCGCCCCCGGAGGGGGCGGAAAGCATGGTCAGATTCCCAGCAGCTCACAAGCGGCAAGCGCTGCCGCCGCCTCGATGACGGGCACCGCCCGGTGGACTACGCAGGGGTCGTGGCGGCCGGTGAGCTCCAGCACGGCGTTCTCTTTTTTCGCCAGGTCCACGGTGAACTGCCGCCGGGCGATGGAGGGGGTGGGGCGCATGGTCACCTCGAACACCAGGGGCATGCCGTTGGTGATGCCGCCGTTGACGCCCCCGGCGCAGTTCTGCTCCGCCTTGATGGAGCCGTCGTCGTCCACATACAGCGGGTCGTTGGCCTCGGAGCCCCGCATGAGGGCGAAGGCCACCCCCGCGCCGAAGGCCACCGCCTTCACCGCCGGGACGGCGAACAGGTACTGGGAGAATACGCCCTCGGCGTTCTGGCCGAAATCGGGGGCCCCCAGGCCGGGGGGCAGGCCGAACACCCCGCACTCGATGGCCCCGCCCACCGAGTCCAGGTCGTTTTTGGCCTCTAGGATGGCCTCCTGCATCGACCCGCCCTTTTCGTCGTTGAGGACGGGAAACTCCTTGTCCGCCACGGCCTTGAGGCTGTCCCAGTCCTCCAGAGCGTCGTCGCTGACGCCGTAGACGGCGGAGATGTGGGCGCCCACCCGCACCCCCTTTTGGGCCAGGACCTGCTTGGCCACCCCTCCGGCGAACACCAGAGGCGCGGTGAGCCGCCCGGAGAAGTGTCCGCCCCCCCGGTAGTCGTTGAAGCCGCCGTAGCGGGCGTGGGCGGCGTAGTCGGCGTGGCCGGGCCGGGCCAGGTCGCGGGTCCGAGAGTAGTCCCCCGAGCGGGTGTCCGTATTTTCCATGACGGCGCACAGGGGGGCCCCGGTGGTCCTGTCCTCAAACACGCCGGACAAGATCCGGGGCTCGTCCGCCTCCTTCCGGGCGGTGGATAGGGCGTTTTTGCCGGGGGCGCGGCGGCTGAGGTCGAAGCGGATGGCGTCCAGGTCCAGCTCCAGCCCGGCGGGCACGCCCTCCAGCACCACGCCGATGGCGGGGCCGTGGGATTCGCCGAAAATAGAGTATCTCAAAAAAATGCCTCCTTTTCTTCCTTTTTTCTTTGAAAAGAAAAAAGGAAGCGAAAAAAGAAACTTTTAGCTCGTTTCCGTTGCGGCGGTGTGTCAAAATGTTGCGTCGGCCACGAAACAGGAGCATATAAAATTTAAATAAATATTTTTACCGAATCCTTTAGTGGTCGCACGAATACCTTTCACTGGCAATATACGGTCGTCAGCGGTCTAAAAGTTCTTTTTGATTCTTTTTCTTTCAAGAAAAAGAATGAACAACCTCAATCCAATATCGCTCCAGGTCGATGTCCTCCCCCGGCTCGTGGACGGTGGACTCGTACACGCCGCCGTTGGCTAAGATCGTGCGGCGGCTGGCCGGGTTGTCCGGCTCGCAGGCGATGAGCACCCGGTCAAGGCCGATCTCCCGGCAGAAAGGCAGGGCCAGGCGGAGCTGCTCCTTGGCGTACCCCTTCCGGCGCTCACTGGGGCGGACGGAATAGCCGATGTGTCCGGCGTATTTCTCCAAATACTCGTTGAAGTAGTGCCGCACCTGGAGCATGCCCACCAGTTTTCCATCGGACTCCCGGACGGACAGAAATTGGGTGGCCAGGACCTTCCCCTCGGGAAGAGTGGCGGGGTCTGTGTAACTCCTGACCTGTGCCAGCCATTTGGCCGGGTCCTCGATTTCGCGCAAGGGGCCGCAGCCGTCCATGGAGCTGTCCCCCGTGAAGCACTCCTGACGGTAGGCCCACACCTGGTCCAGATATGCCTCAGAGGGAAGCGCCAATTTTATCGTGTCCATCTGGTATCACTCAATTCGTTTTTTGAATTTCTCCGCCCAGGGCTTCGTAATCGTCCCAAAAATTGGGGTAGGACTTGGCCACGCACTCCGCCCCTGTTATGGTGACGGGCTTATCGCACCGGGTAGCGGCGATGGCCGTCATCATGGCAATGCGGTGGTCGCCCCAGCTGTCCACCGCCACGCCCCCGGCCAGCCGCTCCTTCCCCTGTATGTCCAGGAAGTCGGGCCCCTCGGTCACCTCCGCCCCCAGGGCGGACAACACCGCCGTCACGGAGGAGAGCCGGTCGCTCTCCTTAAGGCGCAGGCGGGCGGCGTTTTTGACCCGCAGCCTCCCGCACATCAGCGCTCCCATGGCGGCCAGGGGAGGCACCAGGTCGGGGTTTTGGGACACGTCGATGGAGACGGCGCGCCCTCCGGACGGTGCGGAAGGCCCCTCCCGTTCCAGACCCGCACCCCAGATGGGGACGGCGGCGCCCCCGGCCATGGGCTCATTTTTCACCATGCGGACCCAGTCCAAAAATTCCCGGTCGCCCTGGATGGACCGCTGGTCCATCCCCGCCACGGCCACCGGGTTTCCCAGCGTTTGGGCGGCGTACCAGAACGCCGCCTGGGACCAGTCTCCCTCCACCGTGAGGGAGCGGGGCTGGTACAGCTGGCCCCCGGGGATGAAAAAGCCGTTTGTTCGCTCCTTTACCGCGATTCCAAACTGTGTCAGCGCGCTCAGCGTCATGTCCACATATCCCCGGCTCTCCAGGGGGGAGGTGAGGACGATTTCGCTGTCCCCCTCCAGCAGGGGCAGGGCGTACAGCAGGCCCGTGACAAATTGGGAGGACACGCCGCCGGGGAGGCGGTATGACCCCGGCGTGAGCGTCCCCGTGACGGTGAGCACACCGTCCTTTTGCTCGTGGAAGATGCCCTTCTGGTCAAACAGGTCGAAATAGGGCGTTTGAGGCCGCTCCATCAGCCGCCCCCGCCCAGAGAAAATCCCGCCGCCCCGCACCGCCAAAGCCACGGGGATGAGGAAGCGCAGGGTGGACCCGCTCTCCCCGCACTCCAGATGTGGGTAGGCCATGCGCCGCAGGGGGGACATGGAATTGGCCCCCATCCCCCGAACGGTGACGGTGGAGCCGTCCACGGCAAATTCCGCCCCCAGCTCCCCCAGGCAGCGGAGGGTGGCCTCGATATCCTGGGACAGGGCCACGTTGGAAACGACGCTCTCCCCCTTCGCCAGGGCGGCGGCGATGAGCGCCCGGTGGGCCTGGGACTTGGAGGGGGGCGGGGTGACGGTTCCGCTCAGCTTTCCGGGGGTGATGGTGACATTCATGACAGCACCTCCAGCAGCTCCCGCCGGGGCATTTTGTACGGGACGGCGTGGCCGATGTGGTCCAGCAGGATGAGGGTGATGTCCGCCCCCGCCCCCTTCTTGTCCAGGCCGATGGCGGCGGCGTAGTCCTCCTTGGAGCAGGGGATGGACGTGGGCAGGCCCAGGGCGGACAGGGCGGTCTCGATCAGGGCGGGGACCGACTGGGGCGTGACACCCAGCGATACCCCCAGCCTGGCGGCGGCGCACATGCCCGCCGCCACCCCCTGGCCGTGGCTCCACTCCACATAATGCCCCGCCAGCTCGTAGGCGTGGCCCAGGGTGTGGCCGAAGTTCAAAATCATCCGCAGGCCGGTGTCCCGCTCGTCCTCCATGACCACCTGGCGTTTAATATCGCAGCAGGTATACAAAATGTGTTCAATCTCCGCCATCAATTTTTCCCGGTCGGGACGGGCGGTGAGCAAATCGAAGAAGCTTCTGTCCCAAATACAGCCGTATTTCAGCACCTCGGCCATCCCGTCCATGAACACGGGCAGGGGGAGCGTGTCCAGCACATCCGGGTCCATGAGCACCAGCCGGGGCTGGTAAAAGGCCCCCGCCAGATTTTTGCCGTGGGCCAGGTCCACCGCCACCTTGCCCCCCACGGAGGAGTCCACCTGGGCCAGCAGAGTGGTGGGAATCTGGACGAAGGCCACCCCCCGCAGGATGGTGGCGGCGGCGAAGCCCGCCAGGTCCCCCACCACGCCGCCCCCCAGGGCGATGACGGCGTCAGCGCGGGTGAGGCCGAAGTCCATGAAGCCCTCCCACAACGCCGCCAGCTGGGAAGGGTTTTTACTTTCCTCCCCGGCGGGGATAACGAAAAGACGGCAGTCGAACCCAGCCCCCACCAGGCTGTCCAGCACCCCGCCGCTGTAAAGGGGTTCTACGTGACTGTCGGTGACCACCGCCAGCTTCCGAGCCTTTGGCAGGACGGACCGCACCCGCTCCCCCGCCTGGGAGAGCAGGCCCCGCTCAATTAAAATGTCGTACTCCCGGCCCGGCAGGGCCACGGTGAGGGTTTTCATAGCGCTCACTCCATTTATGCCAGCGTTTTGCCCATGAGCTCCACCAGCGGATTCAGCTTGCCCATGAGGTGCCGGAACTTCTCCGGCGTGAGGGACTGGGCCCCGTCGCATTTGGCGCAGGGGGGGTCGTTGTGCACCTCCACCATGAGGCCGTCCGCCCCCACCGCCACGGCGGCCATGGCCAGGGGCTCCACCATCCAGTACATCCCGGCGGCGTGGGAGGGGTCTACCACGATGGGCAGGTGGCTCATCCGCCGGATAGCCGGGATGGCGGACAGGTCCAGGGTGTTGCGGGTGTAGGTCTCGAAGGTTCGCACCCCCCGCTCGCAGAGGATCACATTCTCGTTGCCTGCGGCCATGATGTACTCCGCCGACATGATCCACTCCTCGTAGGTGTTGGACAGCCCCCGCTTGAGCAGCACCGGCTTGGACAGCCGCCCCACCTCCTTGAGCAGGTCGAAGTTCTGCATGTTCCGGGCGCCGATCTGCACCAGGTCCACCTTCTCCTCAAACAGCTGGCAGTACCGGGGGGCCATGATCTCGGACACGATGGGCAGACCGGTGGCCTCCTTGGCCTCTAAAAGCAGCTCCAGCCCGTCGGTGCCCATGCCCTGGAAGGAGTAGGGGGAGGTGCGGGGCTTGAAGGCGCCGCCCCGCAGAAGGGAGGCCCCCGCCTCCTTCACGTCCCGGGCCACCCCCACGATCTGTTCCTCGCTCTCCACCGAGCAGGGCCCGGCGATGACGGCGAAGTGGTCCCCGCCGCCGATGGGCACGCCGGACACGTCCACCACCGTGTCCTCCGGGTGGAACTTGCGGTTGGCCTTTTTATAGGGCTCTTGCACCCGCATGACCCGCTCCACGTCGTCGTTCATGGTCAGCTTGTCCATGTCGATGTGGGCGGTGTCCCCCACCAGGCCCAGGATGGAGCAGCCCACCCCGTTGGTGACGCCCACCTTGACGCCGTGGTCCCGCTCCAGATTTGCCACCAGGGCCTGGATTTTCTCCTGGCTGACGCCGGGCTTCATCACGATTACCATAGTGAAAACTCCTCTCAAAATAAAGAAGCCCATGTCCCGCGCATAGGCGGGCCATGAGCTTCCCAAAATACAAATTCAGGCGGGGCGGCCTTCCGCCCCCTCACTCACGCAGCCCGCTTGCACATGCCAAAATAGCCGGACACGCTAAATCGAGTCCAGCCGCGGGGAAAGGTGAAGCTGTGGGCGTTGGAAGGAGCCATAGGGATACCTCGCTGTATTTGAGCTAATGATATTATACCCTTTAGCGCGGTAAAATGCAAGGGAGTTTTTTGATGTCCGCCATTTAGAAAAATAAATTCAGAAAGCCGGACAAAACAACCGGAAAGACCAGGAGAAATTTTTACAAAAGGTTTCCAATCTTTCCGTTGACAGCGGCGGGGCGGAGGGCTAGAATGAAGAGCGGAAACCGATAAGGAGGCTGGAGAATGAGCCATACGGTAGAAATTTTGTGTGTGGGCACCGAGCTGCTGCTGGGCAACATCGTCAACTCCAACGCCCAGGCCCTCAGCCGGGAGCTGTCCGGCCTGGGGCTGAACGTGCTGTATCACTCGGTAGTGGGGGACAACCCCGGACGGCTGAAGGCGGCGGTGGACCAGGCCCGGCGCCGGGCGGACGTGATCGTCACCACCGGGGGGCTGGGCCCCACCTGCGACGATTTGACCAAGCAGACCCTGGCGGAGTGCTTTGGCAAAAAGCTGGTGTTCCACCCCGAGTGCGCCCAGGCCATCCGGCGCTATTTTGAGCGCATGGGACGGGAGATGACGGATAACAACCTCCAGCAGGCGTATCTGCCCGAGGGCTGCCACATCCTGGACAACGCCTGGGGCACCGCCCCCGGCTGCGCCTTTGAGGCGGAGGGCACCTATGTGGTGATGCTCCCCGGTCCCCCCAGGGAGTGCCTGCCCATGTTCAAGGAGCGAGCGGCGCCCTGGCTGGCGAGGCTGAGCGAGGGGGTTATCCGCTCCCGCACCCTGCGGGTGTTCGGCGCCACCGAGTCGGGCGTCGAGGCCATCTTCCGGGACCGGATGAACGAGCTGACCAACCCCACCCTGGCCCCCTACGCCAAGGAGGGGGAGGTGGAGCTGCGTATCACCGCCAAGGCGGACACCGAAGCGGCGGCAGACGCCCTCATCGCCCCGGTGGAGGCGGAGGTCCGCTCTGTGCTGGGCGATCTGGTGTACGGCGCGGACGTGTCCGGCCTGGAGCAGGTGGTGCTGGACCTGGCCCGGGAGAGGGGGCTGACCCTGGGCACGGCGGAGAGCTGCACCGGGGGGCTCATCGCCAAGCGCGTCACCGACGTCCCCGGCTCCGCCTGCGCCTTCAAGGGGGGCGTGGTGAGCTACCACTGCGAGGTGAAGGCCGGGGTGCTGGGGGTGTCCCAGGCCCTGTTGGACGAGAGGGGCGCAGTGTGCGCCCAGGTGGCGAAGGAGATGGCCCTGGGGGCGCAAAAGGCCCTGGGCTGCGACCTGGCGGTGTCGGTCACGGGAGTGGCGGGACCGGACCCGGACGAGCGGGGCAACCCGGTGGGGCTGGTGTTCACCGCCCTGGCGGCCCCCGACGGAGTGTGGGTGAAGGAGCTGAACCTGGCCGCCCCCGGCGCCCGGCGGGACCGCATCCGCACCCTGGCGGCCAACCACGCTTTGGACATGGCGAGGCGGTGGCTGACCGGGCTAGATCCAGCCGGTTTAACGTGACGAACATGGGGGATAAAGGGGGGAACACACCGTGAGGCGCTGGAAAAAGGGACTGGTCGGGGCGGCGCTGCTGGCGGCCTTCCTGCTGGCGCTGCTGGTCCCGGCCTTCGGGGCCACGGGCAACGTAAATTTGATGGCGGTGAACGAGCGGGTGCTGGAGACCACCGCGGAAAATATGCCCCGCACGGTGGGGGGCGTGCTGTATGTGCCCTACACCATGCTGTCCAACCAGGTCAACGGTATCAACCTGGGGGTGAGCGCCCTTTACAGCACCACCAGACGCACGGTGCTGGTCACCGACGGCCAGCGCGGGGTGATCTTCGACATCCAGAGCGGCACCGCCCAGGACCTGAACGGAGCGCCCGTGTCCGCCCGGGCCATGGTGCGCAATGCCACCGTGTTCATCCCCATCGACTGGCTGTGCCAGTATTTCGGCACCATCAGCTGCACCCGGACCCGCACCCCCTACGGGACGCTGATCCGGGTCACCAACAGCGCCGCCATTTTGAATGACCGGGACTTTGCCGACGCGGCGGGGATGCAGCTGGCGGACAGCCTGCGCCGCTATCTAGAGACCGGCGGCCGGGGGGAGGGGGTGGACCCCCTGCCCTCGGGAGGGGTGGAGTCCTCCCAGGCCCCCAACGGGGCGGAGCTGTTTTTGGCCCTGCGCTGCGGGCCGTCGGCCCGGGAGTGCGCCCAGACGCTGGAGGGCCGGGACCAGCGGGCGCTGTTCCTCTTTGAGCCGGAGGAGCTGCCCGGCCAGGACGGCCTGGCCCGGCGCCTGGCGGGGGCGGGCCACACCCTGGGGCTGACCCTGTCCGGCCAGGACGAGGACAGCTGCCTGGCCCAGGCGGAGCGGGGCCGGACGCTGCTGGCCGCCGCCGCCCGGTACAACGCCCTGGTGGTCAGCGCCCCCAACCTGGACGAGCAGGGCAGAGAGGCGCTGGAGCGGGCGGGATACGTGGTGTGGACCGCCACCGCCCGGGAGGAGGACGCCTCCTCCGGCTCCGCCCTGATCCGGGGGCTGGACCCCAAACAGCTCAACTATGTGGAGCTGGCCTGCGGTAACCAGGGCCAGGCGTTCCTCCGCGCCACGCTGAACGCTATGGAGGAGCGCAACTGCCAGGTCTACCTGGCCACCGCCCCAGCGCTGGCACAGGCGTAAATGAAAAGTCCATCCCGAAGGGTGGCACTTCGTAAAGAAGTGCCACCCTTCGGGCTACCTGTAAAGAAATCTCTCTATGTGGGACGGCTATGCCGTCCTTTTCTTACGCTTCTGCATGGCCTGATAGTAGGCCATATATTCCCGTTCCAGCGTTTCCGGCTCCGGCGCTGTCCAAAGACCGATGGTGCTGTAGTAGATGTCCACCCGCTGATGCCGCTTGCCGTCTATTTTCTCCGGCTTGGACACCACGATTTTGTCAATGAACTCGTGGACAATCTCGGGCGTCAACTCCGTCAGCCGGGTCACCTGTCTGGCCCGCTGGATGAACTTCTGCAAATCATCGGCTTTGTCGGCGGAGGCGTTCAAGCTGTCCTCCAACGCTGGAATATCCGCTTTCAACTGCCGCTGCTCATTTTCCAGCGATACCGTCAGCGTGGCGAAACGTTCTTCAGACAGCAAGCCCTTGGCCATGTCCTCATAGCTTTTCTGAATAAGCTGGTCAATCTCCGTTACCCGCTGTTTGGCCTTATCCAGTTCCCGGTTTCTGGCTGTCAGTTCCTTTTTCTCTTGTAGGCCAAACCGCTCCATCTGCTCCTGGGCAAATCGCTTTTCATAGACCTGGATGTACCACAACAACCTTTGCAGGCCCTCTAACACCAACTGCCCCACAACGCTCTCTCTGATATAGTGAGCGGAGCATACGTTGGAATTTTTGCGGTAGCTGGAACAGAAGAAATAGGCTTGTGGCTGTTTACTGCTCTTGCTGCTTGCGTAATACAGTTTTTCACCGCAGTCAGCACAATAGAGAAGCCCGGAGAACATACTTACGATGCCGGTACGGTCTGGTCTGCGGCGGTGCTGACGGAGGTTTTGGACAAGGGCAAAGGTTTCCCGGTCAACGATGGCGGGGTGGGTGTCGGAAAACACTTTCCAATCCTCCTGCGGCCTGTCCAACTGCTTTTTCAGCTTGAAAGACTGGCGGCAGGTACGGAAGTTCACAGTATCACCCACATACTCCTGCCTGTCCAGAATGCCCGCCACCGTGCCGGAACTCCAGTTACAAGGGTAGGCGGGAGGCTTTGTAGGGCAATTAACACCCACGCTTTGAAAATACTCGCTGGGGGTCATCACGCCCTCAGAGCGTAGTTTCTTGGCGATTTGAGTAGGCCCCAGGCCGCTGATCGACAACTGAAAGATTTGCCGCACTACCTCCGCCGCTGGTTCGTCTACGATCCAATGGTTTTTGTCCTCCGGGGCTTTCCTGTACCCGTAGGGGGCGCTGGTAGTGAGCGGTATCCCGGCATTGCCCCGGCTCTGCATGACACGGCGAACCTTATCGCTCGTATTTTTTGCGTGCCACTCATTAAAGAGGTCTTGCATTGGAACAATATCGCTTACTCCGTTGGCGGTGTCGATGTTGTCCATGATGGCGATATAGCGGATATTCAGCCGTACAAAATCTTCTTCCAGGAGTTGGCCCACCACAAGGCGGTTGCGGCCCAGCCGGGAGTGGTCTTTGACCACCAAATTTGCCACAAGCCCCTGCTCGGCCAACTCCATGATTTCCATGAATGCCGGTCTTGCGAACGTAACCCCCGAGTATCCGTCGTCGAACATAAAGCGGGGGTTTGGCAGGTGGTTGTCTGCGGCGAATTTCTCCAAAATAGCCCTTTGGTTCTGGATACTGCCCGAGATACCCTCTTTCTCATCGTCACGGGACAATCTGGCATACAAAACGGTAATTCTCTGATCGTTTGGCTGCTTTTTCTTCAAAATGTGCTCCTTTCCGCAGCCGAGTGTGATATGAATTGCAAGGTGCCATTATTATACCACACCCGGCGCAAAACTTCAACACTTTAACGTGCGATATTTCGGTTGAGGATGCGGGTTACTTTATCCTCCACGGGTTCGGCAGTGTCGCCGCTGAAATGGGCTTTAACAGTGTAGACGGTGCCTCCGATCTCCCGCTCAAAGCTGATGGGATGGATGTACTGATGTTCCTTCAGCCAGTCCAGCCGTTCCTCATGGGATAGACCGGCGAGGAAAGCCGCCGTTTCATCTACCTTTTCCATCACTTCATCGTAAATTTTCGCTTCCTGCTCGGTCAATTCCAACTTGATAACATTCATCTGCTTCTCGCTCCTCTCGTTCTCTCCTGCCCATCTGGCGGTGCTGTTCCTCGTTGACATATACCATGTCCATTGTGTCTTGAATTTTGGCGGAGCGTTCCTCAACGCCTACATTTAGCTTCAACTTCTTACGACAGGCGATGATTTTTTTGGTCACAACCTGTTTTTCAGCCCGTAACCGCTCTTTTTCAGCCGGTGACGCTCTGCGGATTTTATTTTGCAGCTTTTCCCGCTGCTCGGTCAGCGCATCCATTTCGCTTTGAATGGTTTCACGGGCTGAAAGAAGATCGTCCAGCGTTTCAATGCGGTTTTTTGCCAAATAATCCACCTGGGCGGTGATCGTGTCCAGCTTCCGCAGTTCCTCTTTCATAAACGGGCTGGTTGGCTGATAGGTCGTGCCTTTTGGTAAAATACCAAGTTGGTACTCCCAATAGAGGAACAGTCGATAGATATGGGAGGTTCGCTGGAACGGTACATAGACCCGCAGTTCCTCCGGCAGCTCCGGGGCGAAATTGACGGTGGGACGCTTATTGCCGAAGCTGGCCCGTGCACCCAGGCTGTGCCTGATGTTCTCAGGCGTCCACCGCTCGTCCAGCGTGTCCAGCCGGGTGAAGTGCTGGTATTGCGGCAGGCGTATCTTCCAGTGTTTCCCCGTGAAGTCGGTGATGTAGCCCTTGCGGCGGAGATATTTCTCCATCATCTCTACCGTCCTGCTCCCGTTGACAGCCTCCCGCACATCTGCCCGGTAGACGTTGTAGCGGGTGGGCTTGCCGCTCTGTTCGTCCAGCCAGACCGGGCGGCTGGGGGCCTTGTGCCCATGCTCAATGACGGACAGGCCATATTCCCGGCAAAGCCGGTCTGAGATGTCCCGGAGACGCTGCTGCTCGGCCTTGGAGTAGTTGTACTTTCTGCCGTCCTTGAAAGATACTGAATTGAAACAGAAGTGGTTGTGCAGGTGGCCTTTATCCAGGTGGGTGGTGACGATGACTTGAAACCTGTTGCCCACATCTCCTGTGCCAGCTTCACGCCAATCTCATGGCACCGCTCCGGGGTCACCTCACCATGCTTGAAGCTCTGATAGCCATGCCACGCAATGTACTTGTCCTCTTTGCCATACCGCTGTTTGGTCAAGATCATTTGCCGCAAAGCCGTTTGCTTCAGGCAGTTGATGGCGGTGACAAAGGAGCCGTCCTCGGTTTTCTGCGGGTTCTGGATGTACGAAAATACATTGAAGAAGTCCTCAGTGCCTTTAGGGACGGTTTTTTCTGGGTTTTCCACGTAGGCAATCAGGTCACTGAGCCGCCCTTTGATGTGCCATAAACTTGTAGCTGCCACGTCAGGCCACCTCCTGTAACAGCAGAACGAGCTGTTCAATCCTGAAACATTCTTCCACCGCTTCCGGGCAATAGCCGGTAAGCCGTTCCAGCTTATCATGGACTTCATACAGGGCGTCCAGCAACTCCCAAAACTCGGGCGGCTGCTTGGGGCGGGGGTGTCGGCCCAGACAAATCTGCCGGAAGTATTCGGATTGGGTCAGGCCGCACAGGGCGGCGTCATGTTTTAGCTTGGCTTTTTCTTCGACCGTCAGCCTGATTTTCAGACGGACTTTTTCATCGTGCGTACTCAAATTGATTCCTCCATTCTGTCATATTTCCACCGTGGGAGGGGGGGTATTCAGGGGTCTCCCCTGGGACTGGATTTTGCCCCGTGGGGGGCGAAATCCGATGCTCGCTATCCCTGTGGACAGGGTAACAGCGGGTAACGACACTCTGCTGTCACTTAGAATTTTCCTCCTACCTCCTACTACAACTTTCAACGCCTAAAACGGAACTTTTTTCTTGAGCCATTTTCAAAAATTTTGTTCCCCTCGGGCAAATAAAAAAACCGGCTACATACACAACCGCACCAGCAGGATGCCCTCACCCCGCTGGTGTTCATTTTGGTTTGTGTATGTAACCGGCTTTGTCTGTATCAATCAGACCAGCCTATTCAGTTGGCGCTCCTATGAGGGAGTATTGTAGGATACCACACGGGAAAGCGGTTTGTCAATTACAAATCGGAGGATTTTATAGATTGCTCTGGAAAAATGCGGCTTTGTATGGTATTCTACAGCAAAGCAAACGAAGGACACCAACATGACATATTTATTCTGAAAATAGGAGGATTTAAAACTACTCATCGAACTGAATAAAAACAAGTTAGATGTAGATGAAGAGGAATACAACAGCAAGAAATTTGATATCAAATTCAGCGTGAAAGTTGGACGTTTAAGCCCTACACAGTTTGAACTGAGGAATATCCTTCAGGAAAAATTTCAGAATGAAAGCACCCGGGATAAAGCGATAGAGGACGCTATTGCTAATGTTCCTCCTGACAGCAAAGACTACGCAAGAAATCTGCTGGAGAAACTATACCAAAAAATTTTTGAAGAAAAACTCGTCCGATACACCGAGATTCATGATATGAACCAAGACGATGCCCTTGAAATGTTTGTCAGATTCAACAGTGGCGGTAAGGCACTGAAAAAATCGGAGATTACAATGTCTATTCTTGAAGCGTACTGGCCGAGCGCAAAGACTGAGTTTGGCAAGTTGCTGGTGGATTCATATGCGGGATTTGGTTCTGACTTCATCATCCGGGCGGCACTCATGCTTTATGGTGATGTTGTGAAATCGAACATAAGTAAGAAAATCGCTGAGGAACTGAAAAATAATTGGACAGCATTTAAAAAAGCTCTATGAGGCTCATCGACTACTACAACGATATGAATGACGAGCAGAAAGCGGAGTTTTATAAGCAGGCGATCATCCCAAAAGATGTTTCTCTGGAAATAGAGAGCTTTGAGGATTTTTACAACAAGCGCAAGGAAATTTTGGCTGCGAAGATACGGGAATTGCTTAGTTAAGGGAGAATAGCGTCTATGGGTGAAAAAGTTTATAAGCCTATTGTAAAGGATGGCGATCACCTCATTCGCTCCAAGGATAATCCCGACCGTGTGAGGGGGTTGACGCGGGACAAGAATAATCAAAACCCAGATATCATTGAGTGGGAATAAATATTTAGTGTTTTCTGAATCCTGAAAAGCGTTGGTAATGCAGCGTTTTTCAGGATTTTTCTTTTTTGCCGGCTACAAATTGGCTACATTTGCGGTGTTTTTTGTAGCCAGAGGCTCACGGCATAATGCCGTCAAGCTGTCTGGCTACCTCCACCTGCTTGTTGGGGTACAGGTGGCTGTATGTGTCCATCGTGGTCTGCACCTTCTCGTGTCCGAGCCGCTCCGCGATCAGCAGCGGGGAGAAACCCATCTCCACCAACAGGCTGGCGTGGCTGTGGCGAATGTCATGTACCCGAATCCGCTTCACGCCGGAAGCCTTGCAGCCGTACTCCTTTTCGTGATACAGAAAGCTCTTGGCGTCGGGAAAGAGTCGGTCGTCCTTTTGCAGCCCGTAGCAATGGGACATATACTCCTGCAAACAGTTGCAAAGGCCATCGGGAATGGGAATGGTGCGGATGCTTTTCGGTGTTTTCGGAGTGGTGATAATATCCTCTCTGCCGAGGCGCTGATAGCTCTTGTTCACCGTCAGGGTTTTCTTTTCAAAGTCGATGTCCGACGGCGTAAGCGCCAAACACCCTGCCGTCTGCAAGCTGACGGACGTAGACCCGGACACGGGCTGCAAGGAATTTGAGATTGAAAAGGGACGCTTCTCTTTCCGGCTGACCGCCCCATACAGAGAGGAACGCCGCAGGGCGGCAAGCGAAGCGGCGAAAAACGAATAAAAGGGTTTTAGGGCTTCGTTGATTGTTGCGTTGGCAACCCCACCGCAATGGTAGTGCCCTTCTCCGAGCTTTCCTCCACCCAAACGGAGCCGCCGTGGAGGTCGGCGATCTCCCATACCAGTGAGAGCCCCAGTCCTGCGCCACCGTATTCCCGGCTGCGAGACTTGTCCACCCGAAAGAAGGGCTGGAAGATACTGCGCTGATACACCTCCGGGATGCCGCAGCCGGTGTCGGAGACGCGGAGCAGGAGCTTTTCCAACTCCTGAGTGACAGAAACCCGTACCGAGCCGCCCGGCCGGTTGTACTTGACAGCATTCTCCGTCAGGTTGAAGATCAGCCGGTAGATCAGTGCATCGCTGCCGGTCATAATGCCGTCGCCCTCCGCCGTCAGCGTGACGCCGAGCTTATCTGAGAGCGGCGCAAGATCTGTGAAGATCTCCTCGATCATGGGAGCGAGCTGGATCCGCTCGTTCCGCGCCACCTGCCGCAGATTGCTCATCTCCAGCAGTGTCCTGGTCATCTGTATCAGCCGTTCCGTCTGCTCACGCAAAAGCGTGAGGAACTCCGCCGTCTCCGGTCGCACATCAGGATGCTCCGCGGAAAACAGCTCCAACTGCGCCTGCATTAGTGCCAGTGGCGTGCGCAGCTCGTGGGCGGCGTTGCCGGTGAACTGCCGCTGGGCGGAAAAGGCGTTGTTCAGCCGCTCCAGCATCTGGTTGAACGAGCGGCTCAGCTGCCGGAACTCCGAAATAGCGTCTTCATCGATCCTCATATCGGCAAGATTGTTCAGCTGCACCTGCTCCACCTGCGAGGTAAAGCTGTGCAGGGGCTTGAGAGCGCGTCCGCTGACGAAATAGGCGAGGATGCCGCTGAGCAGCGTTACCGCCGCCGTGATGTACCAGTTGGTGGTGCGGAAGCGCCCCTGCACCCCATCGACGACGATGATCAACTCCTCGTTGGGCGCTATGAGCTGCGGGTCAAAGCTCGCCGCTCCGCCATCATTCAGGATCACCGCGCCGCCGCCTTGTAAACTGTCCGCAATGGTGTCCATATAGTACACACCGGAGGAGCACAGCAGCAAATTCATGGCCACGCAGGTGATGCTGATGAGCAGGACGGACATCAGCGTGATGCGCCACTGCAGGGAAAGCCGCTTCATTCCTCCTCGCCTCCCATCAGATAGCCCTCGCCGATGCGGTTGCGGATGGGGTCATAGCCCAGCACGGCGCGGAGCTTTTTGCGCAGGGCGGAGATGTGGACGCGAATGGAATTGCTGAAGCTGTCCACGCTATTGTCCCAAACGTGATCCATCAGCTCCTCCTGACTTACTGGCCTTCCTTGATGCACCATCAGGTATTCCAGGATTCCCGTTTCCTTCCGGGTCAGCGTCAGCGTCTGCCCGTTGACGGTGGCGGTACGGGAGCGGGTGTCAAAGGTCAGGCCTCCGCAGCTTAGCAGCACATCCTGCTGGGTGAACTGCCGCAATGTCAGGCTGCGGATGCGGGCCTCCAGCTCTGCCAAGTGGAAGGGCTTCGCCAGATAGTCGTTCGCCCCGGCATCCAGCCCCTGCACCTTGTCCTCCACTTCGCTGCGGGCGGAGAGGATCAGCACCCGCGTCTCCCGGTCGGTCTGCCGCAGGGTGCGCAGCACCGTCATGCCGTCCTTTTTCGGCAGATTCAGATCAAGAAGCACCAGATCGTATCGTTCCACGCCCAGAAGCGCCAGCGCCTTTTCCCCGTCATAGCAGTAGTCCACGCTGTAGGCCAGACGCCGCAGGCTGCGGACGATGGTCTCGCACAGGGCGCGTTCATCTTCAATTACTAAAAGGTGCATGAGAGCCCTCCTTTTTATTTCTTCGTTTTTGTGTTGCTTTCATTATAGCAAAAACAGATAAGGTTTGCGTTAAGTTTTCGTTCTTAACAGAGACTTTAACTCTCCCGCGCTATGATGGGGGCAGAAAATCGGAAAGGGTGATGAAAAATGAGCTGCGGGAAAAAGGCCGCGGCGCAGATCGTGCTGCTGATAACCGGAATTACCATGCTGTGCTTCGGTGTCTGGCGGGGCGAGGCGGCGACAGTGCTGAGCAAAGCAATCAAATTATGTCTGGAGTGTGTGGGCATTGGGTAAAAAGTTTTCAGGCGTTTCACAGACCATGTCCCGCTTCCGGGGCTGGATTCAGGCGGGGGCGACGCTGCTGACCAACCTGCATCTGCCGAACTTTCCCAAGGGCGGACTGTATCAGGGGTCGGGGAAGTCCGTCTGCGTGCCGGGGCTGAACTGCTACTCCTGTCCGGCGGCGTCCGGGGCCTGCCCCATCGGGGCGTTTCAGGCGGTGGTGGGCTCGTCCAAGTTCAGCTTCTCCTACTATATCACAGGCTTCCTCATTCTGCTGGGCGTGCTGCTGGGGCGCTTTATCTGCGGCTTTCTATGCCCCTTTGGCTGGTTTCAGGAGCTGCTGCACAAAATCCCCACTAAGAAGCTTTCCACAAAGAGGCTGAAGCCGCTGACATACCTCAAGTACGCCGTTCTGCTGGTGATGGTCGTTCTTCTACCGGCGTTCCTTGTGAACGATGTGGGCATGGGAGACCCCTTCTTCTGCAAGTACCTCTGCCCCCAGGGTGTGCTGGAGGGAGCCATCCCGCTGTCCCTTGTCAATTCCGGCATCCGGGCGGCGCTGGGCAAGCTGTTTACATGGAAATTCAGCATCCTGCTGTCGGTGATCGCGCTGAGCGTACTGTTCTACCGACCGTTCTGCAAGTGGCTTTGCCCGCTTGGCGCGTTCTATGCGCTGTTCAACCGGGTGTCCCTCTTCCAGATGAAGGTGGACAAGAGTAAGTGCGTCTCCTGTGGGAAATGTGCCAGAGCCTGCAAGATGGATGTGGATGTGACGAAAACGCCCAACCATACCGAGTGCATCCGCTGCGGAATGTGCATCCGCGCCTGTCCGACGAACGCCGTGTGCTTCCGTTACGGCTTCGGAGACGGTAAAGATAAGGCAAAAGCAGCGGAAACGCTACAGACAAACAACAATAACAGGGAGGAATAAAACGAATGAAGATGAATAGGACGAATACTGCCGGCAGAATTCTGACGCTGCTGCTTACTGCACTGATGGTTCTCTCTCTGGTAGCCTGCGGCACAAAGGGCGGAGACAAAATGGACGGAATGAGCAGCGAACCGAAGAATGCCGAGGAAGCGGTTGCCATGCACAAGGAGCTGATGGCGCAGGAAAATGCCATTCTCTCGGAGGACACAGCGCTTTGGGAAAAGGTTTTCATGGCGGCCGACAAGGGCATGACCATGCAGGAGGACGGCAAAAACTATGGTGAGTTCTTGTTGGACACCATCGAAGGTTCCAAAGATCAGTTTACGGAGGATGAGCTGAAGCTGCTCAAGGAGGCGGCGGAGAAGATCCGCGAGATTGAAAACAAGCTGACCATGATTGAGAAAAAGTACCCCGAGGCGGTACAGCAATCTACGGATGGCGCTATGAGCATGCCCGCGGGCAGCGACATGACCACGCCGCCTGATGACGGCAGCATGCAGAAATTCCCCGCCTTTGATGGCAAGGACCTGGATGGCAACACGGTGAAGAGCGACGAGCTGTTCTCCGCCAACGCCGTCACCGTGGTGAATTTCTGGTTCACCACCTGCAATCCCTGCGTGGGTGAGCTTTCCGAGCTGGACGCACTGAACAAGGAGCTTGCGAAGAAGGGCGGCGCACTCATCGGTGTCAACACCTTCACATTGGATGGCGATGAAGCGGCAATTTCCGAAGCAAAAGATGTACTGGCCAAGAAAGGCGTGACCTACCAGAATGTGTATTTCGCTTCCGGCGGCGAGGCGGGAAAGTTCACTACAAACATTTTTGCCTACCCCACCACCTATGTGGTTGACCGCAACGGCAATATCGTGGGTGACCCCATCGTAGGCGCCATCACGGAAAAGAAGCAGGCGGAGACGCTGCAAAAGCTCATCGACCAGGCTCTTGCTGCCGATATGGGCTGACAAACGAATTCATCTTCTCAGAAAGGAGGGATACACCATGTATCGGAGAGTATTGCCGCTTCTGCTCACCGCGGTACTGCTGCTGAGCGGCTGCACTGCCGGACAGAAAAATATGCCGCAGAAAACGGACGAGAAGGAAATGACCGGACAGCCCTCTGATATGTCCGAAGAAGGAAGCATGTATATGGATACCACGGAAAATGTCATATATCTGGCGGGCGGCTGCTTCTGGGGCATGGAACAGCTGATGCAGTCCATCCCCGGCGTCATCGATGCCGAGAGCGGCTATGCCAACGGCACCTGCGAGGCGGACGCCGATTACAAGACCGTCTGCAAAGGGAACACCGGCTTCCGGGAGACCGTGCGGGTGGAGTATGACCCCGGGCAGGTGAGTCTCGACGCCCTGCTGCTGGCCTACTTCTATGTGATCGACCCCACGGTGGAGAACCGGCAGGGCAACGACCGGGGCAGCCAGTATCAGACCGGTGTCTATTACACCAACGAAAGCGCGAAGGAGACGGTGGAGCGCATCGCGGAGATCGAGCGGGGACGCAGTGAAAAGTTCTTCGTGGAGATAGGCCCACTCAAGAACTATTACCCCGCCGAGGAGTACCACCAGAACTACCTCGAAAAGAACCCGAACGGCTACTGCCACATCCCGCGCGCGGAGATGGAGCTGTTTTCCCGGCTGCGCATCGATCCGGGCGACTATCAGAAGCCCGCGGCGGAATCCATCCGGGACAAGCTGACAGCGGAGCAGTACCGTGTTACGCAGGAGAGCGGCACAGAGCGCGCTTTCACAGGCGAGTTCTGGGATAAGTTTGAAAAGGGCATCTATGTGGATGTCATCACCGGCGAGCCGCTCTTTTCCTCCACGGATAAGTACGAGAGCGGCTGCGGCTGGCCGGCTTTCACAAAGCCCATTGAAGAGCCTGCCGTGGTGGAACTGGAGGATCTGAGCCACGGCATGCGCCGTACAGAGGTCAGAAGCCGTGTCGGAGATTCTCACCTTGGTCATGTGTTCACCGGCGATCGGAAGTCCCCCAATGGCGTGCGCTACTGCATCAACAGTGCGGCCCTGCGCTTTGTGCCTTACGCAAAGATGAAAGCAGAGGGTTACGGATATCTTCTGTATCTGTTCGAGGAATGAGTTCGCAAAATACAATGATATAATAAGCAGCGGCCCAATCATTATGAACCGGGACGCTGTCGTTTATGCTCATGTCGGTTTATTCAAACAGGACGTTCAGCTTGCTGTTCAGAATCAGATCGGCATAAGCAAGCGGGTCGTTGTAGATCAGATAATCCAGCTCTGACCGCTGGAAGCGGTTATCGGCAACTTCGTTTTCAACGGCGGTGAAGTCAATGGAAATCCGGCTTCCATCGTCAAAAACCAGTTCTACGCTGGCTGTGTCGATGTTGAATTGACAGAAAATAAGTTTACTCATAGTCATATCTCCAAGATGTTTTTTAGGTGAATCAGGTGGTCAATTTTGTCTGATGATTGGCGGGAATCATATCGAAATCTGCTGCAAATCATTCAATCTCATCGCAGATTGATAACGCTTTTGAGCAGTTCTACTTTGAACTGGATGAAGAAGAAACCAAAGCCCATATGATGCGGTTAGTTTATCATATGCTCGGAGTGGTAAATGAGATTCGGATTATCAGCAATACTCGGATTTGTAAGGAGTGCAAATCAGAAGAACTTCGTATCGAATGGCAGAAAGAGGCTGAGAAGTTTCTTATACATAAAGTGGCTGCCGGACTTGACCAGTTGCTCTCAAACGAAAACTTGCGGCTGGATTTGAACACATCACGAGAACTGTTTTCACTGACCGGTGGAGGCATTCGTCTCAACGGAGAATATATTCCGGTACAGGCGACAAAGATAGAAGAGACATTGAAAGGCTTTTCACTGCCACCGCAAATGTAAAGGGGAAAATCATATCTATGATATTGTTATACGGCATAATATCTACGTTGGATTATTAGTTCAATATGTAATGTAAGAAACAGAAAATCAGGGAACATGATTAAAATCATGCTCCCTGACTCCTCAATTTAGACGTAAATTAACTCGCTGTAGATGATTTCCTCCGCCCGGTTTCGGATGCTATTCATTCGCCTAACCCACTCTATCTGATTCTCAGCTTTGAGCTGCTCCGTAATTTCCTCCCGCTCTGCCAGTCGCTTGACCAACTGGAAAAACATAGCCTTTGCCTGAGCATCCACTTCAGACAGATGGCTGTCCAGCTTGCTGCTGAGAAGTAGGGCAGTATAGATAGGCTCTCTTTGCATTTTCAGGTAGTGTTTCCGTTGCCGACCCCAGATACCAACAAAAACGCTTTCAGGTGGGAGTAGATCAGGCAGGAAATAATCACCCTCTTGATGATAGGTTCCGCCCATACGCTCAAATAATGATATTTCCATGATATAGTCCTCCGATATGTTGAAATTTCCTGCAATTCAATCGCTCTCGGCTGGCTTTACAAAAGTTTTGGGAGGAACTTCCTTACGAAGTTCCTCCCAAAGGGATGGGCTTTTTGATGTCCGTCCAGCGGGACGGGGGAGGGTCCGCCTGCGGGCGGGACGGGGGTGGCACTTTCTCTCACATGAGAGAAAGTGCCCAAAGAGAATGCTTAGGGGGCAATCCGCCGGTTCGACTTCGAGCGCCAAGGGCGCGCTCTCGCTCACAGGCGGCTCTCCCCCTAAGAACCCCCTCTTACGGGGGACGCCCGGTACGATGGCCGGGAAATGCCCTTCCGGCGCCAGCGGCTTTCGACGCAGGCGCTCCTAGTGGTGCTGCCGCCGGTGTCTAGACACTGACAGGCGGCTGCGGCCCACCATCTGCGCCTCCGGGGCGCACCGCCCGCCCCGGGGCTGATTGCTTGGCACATACCCTTCACTTGGGCACATCTGTCCGCCCCAGCAGATGATCCGTCGTTACATCTAAGTAATCTGCAATAGCAACTAGTGTTTCATAATCGGGGCGGCGTTGACCGCCTTCATATTGCTGGTAAGAACGAAGTTTTATTCCTAACTGTTCAGCCATTTCTCGTTGCTTATATCCCTTCAATTCGCGGGCTTCCTTTAACTGCTGTGGAAATGGGACCATTTTTTCTTATCACCTCTTGACACGTTCCTTTTGAACGTATATAATACGCTCAAAAGGAACGTATTTCTGAGCGGATCACAAAGGAGCGATTTGTATGACTGACGCGCTGTTGGAACTGCTGTACACCTTTGCGCAGGGGCACGAGATCGAGGCGATCCTGATCCAGAACGACGGATATCAGGAGAGTGAGCGGTGTACCCGGAAGCAGGAGGAACGCCTTCGGACCCTGCTGGACGGGACCGCTGCGAGTGTGTTCAATGATTTTTTAGAGGAGCAGAAGCTCCTTCAGCTCCAAGAGGGGGAGGCCCATTTTCGGGCTGGTTTCAAGATAGGGCTGGAGCTGAGCCGTTGAAGGAGGGGGATCCCCCAGGCGCGGGCGGTGGACCCTGCCTGTTTTCAGTGGGCAGACAGGAGGAGACAGGTGTGCCCACGTGAAGGGCCAGCGCCAGGCGACCGGCCCCGGGGCAGACGGTGCGCCCGGGAGGCGCGGGCGGTGGGCCGCAAGACTTGTCAGTGTCTAAACACAAGCGGCAGCACGAATAGGGGTGTCTGCGTCGAAGGCCGCGAGCGCCGGGAGGTCAAATCAAGCCTATCTTATCGGGCTCTCCCGTAAAAACGGGGGATTCTTAAGGGGGAGGCCGACTATGGAGCTGGCCCGCCCTTTGGGCCTGCTCCATCCGGAGGCCGCCCCCTTAAGTGTTCTCTTTGGGTACTTTCTCTCACATGAGAGAAAGTACCCCGCCGGAGGCGGCCCTTCTCACAAGTCGAGCATGACGCGCTCGATGTTGTCCACGGCCTCTTCCACGAGGCCGTCGATATCCAGCACGGCCTCAGCGGCCTCGAGCTCCTCCAATTTCGGCTTGGTCCTGGGGTGCTTGGGGGTGAACACGGTGCAGCAGTCCTCATAGGGGAGGATGGAGGTGTCGAAGGTGCCGATTTTGCGGGAGATCCGGACAATCTCCTCCTTGTCCATCCCCACCAGGGGGCGCAGGACGGGGATGGCGCACACGCTGTCGGTGCATACCATGGCGTCCAGGGTCTGGCTGGCCACCTGGCCCACCGACTCGCCGGTGACCAGGGCCTGGATGCCGTTTTGCTCGGCCACCCGGCAGGCGATGCGCATCATGAAGCGCCGCATGAGGATGGTGAACAGCTCCTCGGGGCAGGAGCGGCGCAGCTCCTCCTGAATTTTCGTGAAGGGCACCACGTGGACGCACTGCTTGCCGGTGTAGGGCACCAGCAGCCGGGCCAGGTCCAGCACCTTCTCCTTGGCCTCCGGGGAGGTGTAGGGGTAGGAGTAGTAGTGAATCATGTCCACGATGACCCCCCGCTTGGCGATCATCCAGGAGGCCACGGGGGAGTCGATGCCCCCGGACAGCAGGGACAGGGCCCGGCCCCCCATGCCCACGGGCAGACCCCCCGCCCCCGGCTCCGGGTCGGCGTGGAGGTAGGCATCGAAGTCCCGGACCTCCACGTGGACGGTGAGCTCCGGGTGGTGCATGTCCGCCGTCAGGTGGGGGTAGCGGTCGTGGAGCTCCCCCCCCACGTACTGGGACAGCTGGATGGAGGTCATGGGGAACGTTTTATCCGCCCGCTTGGACTCCACCTTAAAGGATTTCGCCGCACTGAGCTTGTCCCCCAGGTAGTCCACGGCGCACCGCACGATGGCGTCCTTGTCCTTGGGGCAGGCCCGGGCCCGGCACACCCCCACCGCCCCGAACAGCTTGCCCATGGCCTCCCAGGCGCCCTCGAAGTCGGCGTTTTCGTCCAGCGGCTCCACGTAGGTGGTGGACTGGCGGGTGTACACCTTGAAGGACCCGTATTTTTTCAGCCGCCGCTTGGCGTTGCCCATCATTTTTTCCTCAAAGCCCCGGCGGTTCAGGCCCTTGAGCACCATTTCCCCCTGCTTGAGCAGGATGATCTCTCCCATAATATCCCTGGCTTTCCCTTTGGTTTCCCCCTATTTTACAGGGCCGGACGATGGCTGTCAAGAGCGCGCGCGCGTGATTTCGCCCTTGCCCCCGCGGGCGAAATGTGGTAAAATCTGAAAAGTGTTTGTGATAGAGACGAGAGGGGGGACGGGGCCGCGCCGGGAGCGGGGCCCCAAAATCATGTCCAAGATTGGATTTGACAACCAGAAATACGTGGAGACCCAGTCCGCCCGCATCCGGCAGCGCATCGCCCAGTTCGGGGGTAAGCTGTACCTGGAGTTTGGGGGCAAGCTGTTTGATGATTACCACGCCGCCCGGGTGCTCCCCGGCTTCGCCCCGGACAGCAAGATCCGGATGCTGCTGGCGCTGAAGGACAGCGTGGAGGTGGTGGTGGTCATCAACGCCTCCGCCATCGAGCAGAACAAGGTCCGGGGGGACCTGGGCATCACCTACGATGATGACGTGCTGCGGCTCATCGACACCTTCCGGGGGGAGGGGTTGTATGTGGGCAGCGTGGCCATCACCCAGTACGCGGGGCAGACCGCGGCGGACCTGTTCAAGCGCCGCCTGGAGGACCTGGGGGTGAAGGTGTATCTCCACTACCCCATCCCCGGCTACCCCCACGACGTGGGGCGCATCATGTCGGAGGACGGCTTTGGCAAAAACGACTATATCGAGACCACAAAGCCCCTGGTGGTGGTCACCGCCCCCGGCCCCGGGTCGGGGAAGATGGCCACCTGCCTGTCCCAGCTCTACCACCACCACATCCGGGGGGTGCGGGCGGGGTACGCCAAATTCGAGACCTTCCCCATCTGGAACCTGCCGTTAAAGCATCCGGTGAACCTGGCCTATGAGGCGGCCACCGCCGACCTGAACGACGTGAACATGATCGATCCCTTCCATTTGCAGGCCTATGGGGAGACCACGGTGAACTACAACCGGGACGTGGAGGTTTTCCCGGTGCTCCAGGCCATGTTCGAGGAGATCATGGGGGAGAGCCCCTACAAGTCCCCCACGGACATGGGGGTCAATATGGTGGGCTGCTGCATCATCGACGACGAGGCGGTGTGCGCCGCCGCCAAGCAGGAGATCATCCGCCGGTACTACGCCGCTTTGTGCGACCGCCGCCGGGGCCAGGGCAGCGACGAGATCGTCTACAAGCTGGAGCTGCTGATGAAGCAGGCCCACGCCGGTCCTGAGCTGCGCCCCGTCATCCAGCGGGCGGAGGAGAAGGCGGAGGAGACGGGAGAGCCCGCTGCCGCCATCCAGCTCCCCGACGGGCGGGTGGCGGTGGGCAAGACCTCCGAGCTGATGGGGGCGGCGGCGTCGGCCCTGCTCAACGCCCTGAAGGCGCTGGCGGGCATTCACCGCAAGACCCACCTGATCTCCCGGGAGGCCATCGAGCCCATCCAGGCCCTGAAGGTGGGCCACCTGGGCAGCCGCAACCCCCGTTTGCACAGCGACGAGGTGCTCATCGCCCTGGCCATCTCCACCGCCACCGTCCCCCTGGCCGCCCAGGCCCTGGAAAGCCTGGACAAGCTGCGGGACTGCGAGGCCCACTCCTCCGTCATCCTCACCGCCGCCGACAGCGGGACCTACGCTAAGCTGGGCCTGCGCCTCACCTGCGCCCCCCGGTATCAGGGCAGCCAGCTCTATCACAAATGATGGAGGGGCGGCCCGCCCGCCGGGGCGGAAAAAATTTTGGATTTCCTCTTGACAACTATGGGGATTCCTGCTACAATCGCTCTTGTCCGTTGCGAGTGTAGCTCATCTGGTAGAGCGCCACCTTGCCAAGGTGGAGGTAGCGAGTTCGAGCCTCGTCACTCGCTCCAATATAAAAATCCCTGCCGGCTCCCGGCGGGGATTTTATTTTGGCCCCCACCAATGGGGGCCTCCGGCGGAGTGTTCCGCCTGCGGGCGGGACGGGGGAGCTGTTACTTTCTCTCTCGCGAGAGAAAGTAACCAAAGAGCGCGCTTAAGGGGGAAAATCCGGTTCCCTGCGGCCCAAAAGGCGGGCCGCGGTCTCAGGATTTTCCCCCTTAAGAATCCCCATTTTTACGAGAGAGCCCGGCCCGAAAGATGGGAAATGCCCTTCCGGCGCGTGGGGCTTTACGACTGGTTTCCCCCTATTGGCGCTGCCGCTTGTCTTTAGACACTGACAGGCGGGCAGGGTCCACCAACTGCGCCTGAGCTTGTGCGCCGTTTTGCTTGGGCGGGAATCGTTATACCAATCCTTCGAAGAAAGCGTCGAAACTCACGTTGAAAATCTGCTTCAACGCCACCAGTTCACTCACCTTGATATTCATGCGGTTTGTCTCAATCTTGGCATAGCTGCTTTTGGAGATTTTTACTCCCATCAACTGCATTTTTGCCACCGTCTGGTCCTGTGTCAGCTCAGCGCCCCTCCGCAGGGCGCTTATTTTATGCCCAATATCCAAATCCGGCCGCAGCTTTTGCATCGTTATCACCAAAATTTCGCTATAAAGAATTTCTATTTGATTGTAGCGAAATCTTGTGATATAATGTTTCGCAATAGGGAAACATTATGCGAGCTAGGAGGAAAACTGATGGAAATTCAAAAACTGCCTGCCGACCCCAACGCACCCTATCAACAGATGTATGTGACGCTGTTCAAGGCGGTGACGGCGGCGCTGTATATGATGGAGGACGGGGAAGTGATGAAGGCGCGGGGGGTACTGGTGCGGGCACAGCAGGAGACAGAGGAGCTATATATCGAGGCTGGCGGTCCGAAAATATAGGGACCCCGGTCGAACGGTCCGCCCCGGAGGCGCAGGTGGTGGACCTTGCCCGCCTTTCAGTGTCTAGACACGAGCGGCAGCGCCAATAGGGGGAAACGGGTCGTAAGGCCGTAAGCGCCGGAAGGGTCTGGATAAGCCCTACGTATCGGGCTCTCCCGTAAAAATGGGGGGTTCTTAGGGGGGAGCGCGCCTGAGAGCATGAGCCGTCCTCCGGCTCGTGCGAACCGGCGGGCTTCCCCCTAAGTGTGTCTTTGCCTACTTTCTGCACAAGCAGAAAGTAGGTCGCCGAAGGTATTCTGCCCCCGCAGGGGGGATTTTGGCAAAATCACCATTGCGCATTATACAAAGTGCTGATATAATATCAGTACTTTACATCGTCAAAGGAGCGATCCTTATGCTGGATATCAAAATCACCCGCGCCGAGACCTTGAAGCCCCAGCCCGACCCCGACACCCTGGTGTTCGGCAAGACCTTCACCGACCACATGTTCCTGATGAACTACGACGCTGGACAGGGCTGGCACGACCCCCGGGTGGTGCCCTACGGCCCCCTGCCCTTCCAGCTGTCCTGCATGGTGTTCCACTACGCCCAGGAGATTTTTGAGGGCATGAAGGCCTATCGCACGCCTGAGGGGAAGGTGCAGCTCTTCCGTCCCTATGAGAACGCCAAGCGGATGAACTCCTCCTGCCGCCGCCTGTGCATCCCCGAGATTCCGGAGGAGGACTTTGTCCAGGCCGTCAAGGCCCTGGTGGGCGCCGACCGGGCCTGGGTGCCCCATAAGGTGGGGACCTCCCTGTATATCCGCCCCTTTATCATCGCCACCGACTGCTCTTTGGGGGTCCACGCCTCCCACAGCTATCTGTTCGCCATCATCTGCTGCCCCGTGGGGGCCTATTACCCCGAGGGCATCAACCCGGTGAAGATCTATGTGGAGGACGAGGACGTGCGGGCCGTCAAGGGCGGCACCGGCTTCACCAAGTGCGGCGGCAACTACGCCGCCTCCATCCGCGCCGGGGAGCGGGCGGAGGAGCAGGGCTTCTCCCAGGTGCTGTGGCTGGACGGCGTCCACCGCAGGTATATCGAGGAAGTGGGCTCCATGAACGTGATGTTCAAGCTGGACGGCACCGTGGTCACTCCGGAGCTCACCGGGTCTGTGCTGCCCGGCATCACCCGCAAGAGCTGCCTGGAGCTCATCCGCGGCTGGGGCATCCCGGTGGAGGAGCGGCTCATCTCCGCCCAGGAGCTCTTCGACGCCGCCCGGACGGGGGCGCTGGAGGAGGCCTGGGGCACCGGCACGGCGGCGGTGGTGTCCCCCATCGGCCTGCTGGCCTGGGAGGACCGGAAGGAGACCGTCAGCGGCGGGAACATCGGGCCGCTGACCCAGAAGCTGTACGACACCCTCACCGGCATCCAGTGGGGGACCGTGGAGGACACCTGGGGCTGGACCGTTCCGGTGGAATAAGGACGAAGCGATGCGGCGGGCAACTCCTTTTGGGGAGCGCCCGCCGCGCTGTTTTGCCTGTGTGGGGGAAGGCGCGCCGTCAGGCGCGGCCGCCGCCCCGGGGAGCGCCCAAGCGGACCCCTCTGGGCCGCTTGAATCGGAAGGCGGTCCACAGCCCCGCCAGGAGCAGCAGCGCGGAGATCCCCGTCAGGGTCAGGGCGGCTGGGCTGGTCCCGGCGGAGGCGCCGGCCTCGCCGCTGTGCGCCATCCCGCCGGGGAAGCCCTCGGGCGCCTCCATGCCGTCAGGGGGCTGGCGGCGTTCACCGCCGTTTCCATCTCCCGCGGCGGGGAAGCCGCCCTCCGGGGGAGCGCCGCTTCCGCCGGTGAGCTGGGCGGGTGAGCAGTCTTTCCCGCCGGGCCCGCCGCCAAAGCCGCTGTTGTTCATGGTCCCCATGTCGGACAGGGTGAGGGATGAGGCGTTTACCAGGGAGGAGGCGTCCGCCGCCTGGCCCTTGTCGGTGGAGGGGATGGTCCCCGCCAGCTGTCCGGATACGCTCTGGGTCCGGAGCTGGCAGAAGGTTTTGAGCGCCGCAACGCCGGCCTCAAATTCCTCATAGGTGCAGAATTTGGTGGGGTCCCGCTCCACATAGGGGGCGATGAGGGCCTGGGCCTCGTTGATGATAACCGCGGGGTCAACAGCGCTCAAAAATTCCTCAAAGTATTGGTGATAGAGCGCCGTGTATTCCTCACTGGCGAAGATCCAGTCCGCCATGGGCCGGCTGCCGTCCCCGGTGATGGACAGGGGGGAGTCGATGGGGTCGTTGACCGCGCTGGAGGCGTCGCCGCCCTGGAAGGTGCCGAAGGCCAGGTTGTAGTCCCAGGGGAGCATGGACAGCCGTCCGTCCTGCTCATAGAGGTAGTAGTTGTGCACCATGGACCCGGTGTAGCTGTCGCCGTTGACCACAAAGTTGTGGACCACGAAATAGCGCAGCACCTGGTCCAGGTCCAGGCAGTCCTCCACATCCCCCTCTCCCAGGGCCTTCAGGGCCTGGATAAGCCGGGCCTGGTCCGCTTTGGACAGGTCGGTCTTGGCGCTGTCGAAGATGTTGGAGTAGCTGTCCGGGTCGTCGTCGGTGTATTGCAGCTTCACGTCGCTGGAGCCCATGCCGCCGAACATCCCGCCGAAGTCAAAGCCGCTGCCCTCGCCGCCCCCAAACATTTGGGAGGGGTCGAAGCCCTCGGGCATTCCGCCGGGGGCCTGCCCGCCGAACTGGGCGGGATCAAAGCCCTCCGGGGGCGCGCCGCCGGGGGCCTGTCCGTCGAACTGGGTGGGGTCGAGATCCTCGGGCGGCGTCATGGCTCCGCTCTGGCGGTCCTTCCGCTCGTCCCCGTTCCGATCCAGGAACTCGTCCATGTCGAAGTCCCGGCCGTTGCCCCGGCCGCCGCCGAAGCTCATGCTGTCCGGCTTGTAGAGCTGGCCGTGGTCCCGGCCGTAATTGCGCTGAAGAAAGGCGTCCTCCACCCCCTCCACCGCCAGGTACAGCCCCCAGTCCTCCCCGTTGACGGTGATGTAGACATAGCTGCACAGGGGGGCGTTCACACCGAACTCCCCCATCAGCCGGTAGGTGAGGTAGTCCTTCATCATGGTGTTGTCCTGGATGAGGTTGTTCAGGCACAGCTTGTCCAGGCCGTAGTAGCTCTTGCCGCTGTCGTACTGGTCGAACTCCAGCTTGAAGCTGTAGCGGTCGCTGCCCATCTGGGACACGGTGGACAAAGAGGTATTCCCCTTGGCCCGGATGCCTACATTTTTGTAGCCCTCGTTGTCGATGACCACCGAGCAGGGGGTGTACTCCTCGTTTTCGCAGGTCTCCAGGAAGCCGTCCCAGTCGTCCATGACGATCTCGATGGTATGTACCCTTGAGGTGTCGAACAGCTTGGCCTCGTAGCCCATGACCTGGGAGGCGGGCTGGACGCCCAGGGCCTCTGCGTTCATAAAAAGGAGGGTCACCAGCAGGGACAGCAGGACGGCGGCGGCGCAGACGCGGTCAATATGCTTGTGCGTTGACATGGCGTCACCCCATGTAGTCGCCGTTGTAGCTCACCAGAGCGGCGCTGCGCACCCCCGACAAGGCGCACAGATGATTGACGAAATCAGTGCTGTCATTTTGGAGCCGGACCTCCAGGTTCAGCTCGATGTGCCCCTGTTGTACGGTTTTGCTTTTGACGACACAGCGCTTGGTGTTGTTTTCCAAAAACACCGTCGCCTGGAGTTCGGCTGCCTTGTCCGCGCACTGGAGCACCAGGATGTAGGGATTCTCAAAGGACTTTTTGTTGACGAACACCAGCAAAATTACCCCGATGACCACGCTGCCGATGACGGCCAGGGGGATCATCCCCGCCGCCAGCACGATGCCCACGGCGATGGACCAGAACAAAAAGGCGATGTCCAGCGGCTCCTTGATGGCGGTGCGGAAGCGGACGATGGACAGCGCGCCCACCATGCCCAGGGACAGCACCACGTTGCTGGTGACGGCTAGGATGACCATGGTGGTAATCATGGTCAGGGCCACCAGGGTGACGCCGAAGCTGGAGGAGTACATCACGCCGGAGAAGGTCCTTTTGTACACCAGGAAGATGAACAGCCCGATGCCAAAGGCCAGCGCCAGGGCCAGGGCCATGTCCAGCAGGCTGACACTGGTTACGTTCTCCAAAAAGCTGGATTTGAAAATGTCTTGAAACGTCATAGCTTTGTCTCTCCTTAACCGTAAATTCTACATGCTGCATACTTGGAAAACGCCCCGGCCCGCCGGTTGGGGAGTCCCACCGCGTCCCGGATGACGTCGGGCAGGAAATTGTCCCACTTCACCTCCAAAATGGTGACCGGCTCTCCCGCCGGGATGGTGACGCAGTCCGGGTTCAAAAAGTCGGCGCGGCCCAGCCCCGTGCGGATGTCGTAGTCCAGCGTCACCCGCACGTTGCCGGGGCCGTAGACGAAGGGCTCCCGGGTGTAGTCCACGATGGTGCGGGGGCGCAGGCCCTGGGTGCGAATTTTGTGGTACAGCTCCCGCACCAGCGGTCTGCCGCTGCCCGGCATCCAGGACAGGTCGCCGTCCACGATGGCCTGGGCCTCAGCGGCGGACAGCTCCGCCACGGCCTTGGTGCCCAGGCCGTTCAGCTTGCTCTTTTTCTCCAGGTGGATCAGGGAGGGGTCCCCGTTGTAATAGCGGATGCGGAACTTCTCCCGCCGGTTGACCCCGTCGAGCTTTTCCCGCAGGGCCTTGTCCGCCAGATTGTCAAAGTACAGGCTCCGGATCAGGTAGCGCCCCCCGCCCGCGTGCTCGTCCGGCCTGGCGATGAGGCCCAGCCGCTGCCGGATGGCGACGCGGTCGGACAGGCTGATCTCGTGCTTCCACTCATGCCGGTATTGAGGCATATGCATCACGTCCTTTCCACCGGTACTTTATCACCTCAAACTGAATCCATTCTGAAAAAGGGGGCGGAAGGGCGTGAACAAATTGTAAATAGATAGCCCGGCCAAAAAGTTTTTCTGGTTATCATAAAAAAGAGCTGGCATTTCTCCCTGAAATGTGGTAAATTAGTGGATAGACCGAGTCCTCGTCCGGGGAGCGGCGCTCCCCGGACCAATTTTACAAGGAGGAACACAGACATGGATACTATGAACGGCAAGACTGTTATCATCACCGGCGCCGGCCGGGCTGTCCTCAGCGATGGGACCAGCTGCGGCTCCATCGGCTACGGCATTGCCACCGCCTTCGCCAAGGAGGGGGCCAATCTGGTCATCACCGGGCGGAACGTGAAGAAGCTGGAGGACGCCAAGGAGGAGCTGGAGCGGCTGTACGGCATCAAGGTGCTCCCCATCCAGGCCGACGTGTCCGCGGGGTCGGACAACAAGGCCGTGGTCCAACACGTGGTGGATGAGACCATCAAGGCCTTCGGCCGCATCGACGCGCTCATTAACAACGCCCAGGCTTCCGCTTCCGGCGTGACCCTGGCGGATCACTCCACGGAGCAGTTCGATCTGGCCGTCTACTCCGGCCTGTACGCCGCCTTCTACTATATGCAGGCCTGCTACCCCCATCTGAAGGAGACCCGGGGCTCCGTCATCAACTTTGCCTCGGGCGCCGGCCTCTTCGGCAACTATGGCCAGTGCGCTTACGCCGCCGCCAAGGAGGGCATTCGAGGCCTTTCCCGGGTGGCCGCCACCGAGTGGGGTCCCGATGGTATCAATGTGAACGTGATCTGCCCCATTGCTTGGACCGCCCAGCTGGAGAACTTCCAGAACGCCTACCCCGATGCCTTTAAGGCCAACGTGAAAATGCCTCCCATGGGCCACTACGGTGACCCCGAAACTGAGATTGGCCGGGTCTGCGTTCAGCTCACTCACCCCGATTTCAAGTACCTCACCGGCGAAACTCTCACCCTGGAGGGCGGCATGGGCCTGCGCCCGTAAATTGTCGGGCAGAGCCCGCTTCCCGGGCTGGGCTTTCGGGGGGGGCCCCTTTGTGGATGATCCAAATGAACAAAGAGCGCACACGCCATGGGTGTGCGCTCTTTTTGTCGATTGTCCCGGCCCTACGTCCGCTCCCGCAGGCCCTCCGGTCCCAGCTCCAGCACCTGGGTGCACACCTGCTCCAAATACAGCCGGTCATGGGACACGCTGATGATAACCCCGGGGAAATCCGCCAGCACCCGGCGGATCACCGGCGTGGACAGGGGGGAGAAGTTCCGGGTGGGCTCGTCCAGCACCAGCACGTTGGCGCCGTTCAGCACCATGGACAAAAACAGCAGCTTAGCCCGCTGTCCTCCCGACAGCCCCGCCGCGGGGTGCTCCATCTCCTCCGCCTTGTACTTCATGCTGCCCAGCAGGGTGCGGGCCCGGGTCACGTCGTCCCGGTGGCCCGAAGGGGCCAGCAGCTCCACCGGGGTCTTGTCCCCCAGCAGCAAATCGCCATAGTCCTGGGGCATGTAGGCCGCCCGCAGGTCCCGCCGGGCCAGCAGCTCCTCCGCCGCGATCTTCAGCAGGGTGGACTTGCCCGCCCCGTTGGGGCCCACGATGCCGATTTTGACCGGGCCGTCCGCCCACAGCCGGACGTTTCGGGCCAGCACCCGATCCCCCGCGGTGAGCTGGGGCAGGTCCAGCCGCAGGACGCTCTTGCCCGCCGGAAAGGAAGAGGTCGCCTGGTCAAAGGCGGTCAAAATGGCCTCCTCCCATTCCGGCATGGCGGTCATGTCCTCCTTTTCCCGGTCGAACCGCCGCCCCATGGCCAGCACCGTGTGCATCTTCTTCTTCAGCAGCCGGCCCTTGCCGGGGTTCTGGCGGGACACCGTGGTCAGCTGGTGCTCCACGCTGTCGTGGATTCGGCGGAAGGTCTCCATTTTCGCCTGGTACTCCGCCCGCTCCTTCCGGGCCGCCTGCTCCTGGCGGGCGAAGCGCAGCCCACGCTCCTCCACGTACTGGGCGTACCCCGTCCGGGCCACGGTGCACCTGGGCGAGGTGCGCCGCCGCAGGCGCTCCAGGTGGATGACCACATTGGCGGTGCGCTCCAAAAGGGTCTCGTCATGGGAGATGTACAGCACCGGCACTTGACAGCTCAGCAGGAAATGCTCCAGCCACCCCAGGGTGTCCAGGTCCAGATCGTTGGACGGCTCGTCCAGCAGCAGCACGTCGGGGGAGTCCAGCAGCAGCAGCGCCAGGCGCAGCTTCACCCGCTCCCCGCCGGACAGAGTGGACATGGCCCGCCCGTCCCAGAACAGCTGTGCGCTCAGCCCCACCTGCCGGGCGGCCCGGTCCAGGGCCCGGGGGTCCGCCTCCTCAAAGGCCGGGGACTGTCCGCAGAACTCCCACACCGGCATATCCAGCTCCCGCCGGGTCAGCTCCTGGGCCAGGTATCCCTTCCGCAGCCCCTTGTCCCCGATCTCCCCCGTCCACTCCGTGTAGGGCTCCACCAGCGCCGGGTCGTAGAGCAGCTTGAGGACGGTGGACTTCCCGTTGCCCTCCTCCCCGATGACGGCCGCCCGGTCGCCGGGTGAGAGCGCGAAAGACAGCCCCTCCACCAGGGTGGTCAGGTCCTTTTTATGGGTGATGGTGAGATTCTTCACCTGTAGCATACGCATCCGCTCCTTTTCACACAAAAAATCCGTCCTCCCACAGCGGAAGGATGGATCACATGACGAAAAGGCAGGGATACACAGTACCCCCGGTCAGTAAGCCGCCCTTCGCGCCATGAGAGCCCAGGCCCATGTGATATGGGCCTCAACTCGTTGTCCACAGCTTGAAGTTCGACTTACTTGCGCATCTTTTCACCCTTTTCAATGAAGTTGAATCCAGTATAGCAGACTTTCTCCGGTCTGTCAACCGGGTGGAAATGGTCAAAAAGTAATTTTTACCACTCTATTAACTCTGGGTTTTGTCCTCGTCCAGCCGCCGGAAGGCGGGCACCGCCTGGGGCCGCCGGGCATACTCCGCCAGCCCCTCCAGGGCGTCCGCCCCCGGAGGGGAAAAGGGGGCGCCCCCCTCCTGTATGTGGAGGGAGAACCCCTCCCGGTCGCTCTCAAAGAGGGGCGCGCCCGGCAGGGGGTGGGCGGACACCTGATAGCCCAGGCGCTCCAGCGCCAGGGTGAGGGCGGCGGGGCCCTGGGCGCAGGCGGGGCCCAGCTCCCCCAGGCAGTCCCCCGCCCGGCAGGCCGCCCAGGCGCAGTCCGCCCCCGCCAGCAGATCCCATTCCCCCGTGCAGGCGGGGCCGGAGCCGCTTGCCGCGACGGCTGTAAAGCGTTTTTCCTGGCTGCCATGGAGGTAGCATTCCACCTGGGCGCCCTCCTGACGGACGAAGAGGGCGGCGGGGAAGCTGTAGTACCCCGCCAGCCACGCCCCGCAGGCGGCGCAGCTTCCGTCGTGGAAGCGCACCTCGGCCCCCGCCAGGGCCGCGCCGCACCCCGCCGCCCGGGCCAGCGCCCGGGCCAGGGAGCCGCCGCCGCTGCCAATGGCCACCGTGCCCAACCGGCCCAGCTCCAGGCCCAGCTCGTAAAATTTCCGTCCCAGCTGTGTACGCTCCATGGGAAGCCCCTCCATTGGGCCCTTCGGCCCTGTTTTGGTACAGTCTTCCCATTTTATGACCAGACTATTCCCCCGGGCACTCCCCCTGGGAGGAGCGGGAGCGGTACAGCGCCGCCGCCTCCTCCAGACGCCGGGCAAACTCCGCCGCCGCCCAGTCCGGCTCCAGCACCTCCACCCCGGTGCCCAGGCCGAACAGCCAGCCCCACAGGGGGGGGCTCACCACCAGGTCCACCGAGGCGGTGAAGTGGTCCTCCCCGTCGGGGATGAGGGACACCTCCAGCCCGAAGCGGTCGATCATCACCCCGGCCAGCCGGTTCTCGCACCGCAGGCGCAGGCAGCAGGGGGTGCCGGAAAACATCCCGAAGTGCCTCCGGGCGTAGCCCTCCGCCGTCCAGCTCCCCCGGGGGTGGCCCTTCATGCCGGTGACGGTGATATCCGCCATCTTGTCCACCCGGTAGTGCCGCACTTCCTTCCTCAGCTCGTCCCATCCGGCCAGGTAGTAGTTCTCGCTATCCCAAATGAGGCCGTAGGGGGTGAGGCGGTAGCGCTCGCCATCCCGCCGGAACACCCGCTCCCGCCGGGCGTTGTACTCAAAGTACCGGAAGGTCACCACCCTGTTCTGGGCGATGGCCCCCTGGAGCTTGTCCACGTTGTAAAAAATGCTCTCGTTCATGGTCTTGACCCGCCGGTCCACATACACCTGCCGCTGGAGCTGCCGGGCCTGGTGGACGCTGGTGAGCCCCTCCAGCTTGCGGATGAGGGCGTCGCTCTTGCGCTTGGTGAGGAAGCGGCTGGACTGCACCGCGTCCACCAGCAGCTTCAGCTCCGCCAGCTCGAAGTCCCGCGCCCCGATGTACCAGCCCCCGCTGCGTCCTCGGCGGGCCTGCACGTCCAGCCCCAGCTCCTTGAGCTGCTCCATATCGTCATAGATGCTCTTGCGCTCGGCGCTCACCCCCCAGCGCTCCAGCTCCTGCTGCATGTCCTGGCGGGAGATGGGGTGGTCCTCGTCGCTGCGCTCCAGCAGCAGCTTCGCCAGCAGCAGCAGCTTGCGCTTTTGATTGGCGCTCTTGGCCATGGGCGTCCCCTCCTTTCGTCCCCTATCCTAGCGGAAACAGGGTCCCATAAACAGGGATATTATAGCAGGGTCCCGCCTGTGGCGCAAGAGGAAAAAACCGCCCCGGCAAAGCCGGGGCGGGCTCTTGTCAGTGATGGTTCCCGTGGTGCTGCTCCTGGTGGTGCTCCTGCTGGTGGCTGTGCTCCACCCCCACGGGGATGGTCTGGCCGCACACCTCACAGACATGGGTGTCCGGGGCCAGAGGGTAGCCGCAGATCTCGCATTGATGGTCTGTTCCGGCCGGATAGGACGCGCCGCAGTCAGGGCAGGTCTCGGTGTCCCCGCCCATGAAGGGGTGGCCGTGGGCGCTGCCCACCGGGTAGTCCCGGCCGCAGATCTCGCAGGTCTGGGTATGGTAGTGCGCTTCTCCCACCGGGTATGTCACGCCGCAGTCAGGGCAGGTATAGCGCGGCTCCGCGCTGACCGCCGGGGCGCCGTCATTCCAGTTGGGCTCACCCACGCCGGGGAAGGAGTGGACGTGGGCCTTTTCGCCGCCAGCCAGGACCTGCTGGCCGCAGATGGAGCAGATGGTCGTCTCGCTCTCGTGCTTGGATAAGCTCCCGTCCCCGTGGGTGCGGTCCGGGAAAGTCTCTCCACAGACCTGACAGGTGACCGTCCCGTCCCCATTGGCTGTCATGACAGGCTCCATGGTATCTGTGATCCACTCCAGATAGCGGGTTCCATCGTCGGCCACCAGCCGCACCAGGCGGCTCACCCGCTGTTCGGCCAGCTCCCTGTCCGTCCCGGTGAGGTCGAAGCGGTAGCCATAGCCGTCCTTCATGAAGCTCACCTGCCGGGTGCTGGCGGTGGAGTCGTAGCCGACGGCGGTGACCATGAGGCCGTGGATGTTTTGTTCCTCAACGTCGGGGAACTCAAAGCAGGTGGGGGGAAGCTGGTTGGCGGTCACAGCAAACTCAAAGTGGTCCAGCTCTCCGGCATAGCCCTGAATATAGGCCCCCCAAAAGTCGCCGTTCCCATACCACGCCGCCCAGCCGGACAGCTCGTAGCCGTCCCAGTCCAGGTGGGTGGACAGCGCGTCCTCCCCGCCCAGCAGATAGGCGATGTGCTCCCGGCTCATATCCCGCCGGAACGCCCCCTGGGGGAGGTCCCAGTCCGCGGCCACTGCGTAGCGGTTGGGGTTGCCCGCCTGCGTGTACTCGATATCGGGCAGGACGATAAAGGAGGCCGCGCCCAACCCCTCGAGCCTGGGGTCGTGGTACTCATAAGTGCCCGGCCCCGGCCGGTACGACACGCCGGGCTCCTCCGGGTGGTAGACCTGCGCTCCCTCCAAATATCTCTGCTGGCCCACCACCGTCTGCCAATAGTCCAGCCCATACCAGCCCAGGCCGCACACCAGCACCAGCGCCGCCGCCATGGCGCCGTACTTGGCCCAGGCGGGCTTCTGTTTCGGCTCCTTCAGCGCCTTCAGCCGCTGGTTCAGGGTGTCGGAGGCCCTGACCCCGTCCATAAATCGTTTGTATCGCTTCATGGTGTCATTCACTCTCCTTCGTCTTCCAATAAGTACCGCCGCAGGGCGTCCCTGGCCCGGCTCAGGTGGGAGCGCACCGTCCCGGGCCGCTGGCCCAGGATGGCCCCGATCTCCTCGGAGGTGTAGCCCTCGTAGTAGTGCAGGTGTACCGCCGAGCGCTGGTTGGCGGGCAGGGCCAGAATGGCCTCCAGCAGCTCCCGGCTGCCGTCCTCCTCAGGGGCGGGGTAGATGTCCAGCAGCTCCACCGTGGGGCGGCGCCTGCGGGTGCGCAGGACGCTTTTGCAGCGGTTGGCCGTCACCTTCAACAGCCACGCCTTTTCGTGGTCCCGGTCCCGGAGCTCCGGGCGCTTTTCCAAATAGCGCAGAAAGGCGTCCTGCACCGCGTCCTCCGCCTCCTGAACGTCGCCCAGGATGGCCAGCGCCGCCCGGAACAGGGTGTGCTCATGTTCGTTTACCAATTCTTCCAACCGGTCGGAGTGGTTCATACGTCGTCGCAAAGTCCGCTCGACTCCGTTTCCGCCTTGCGGCGAAAACTGCGTTCGCTCCCTTGCTCCTCCTCTCCCCACAAAGCCTGAAGGGCGGCTTTGCGGGGGCCCCCTTCCGCTCCTTCACTTGTAACACGCCCTGGCGGGGTCGATTGTTGCAGGGGGAGAAAAATTTTTTTCGCTTTCCTTTTCCCCCTGCCTATGATATACTGAATTTGCTAAAATTTCAAATCCCTGCCCAGTCCGGTCACCGTGCGCCCTCTTTTCGGGTTCCGGACACTGTGGAAGCGGTCTAGAAGTTCTTTTTGATTCTTTTTCTTTCAAGAAAAAGAATGAACAACAGCCAAAGGAGACCCCGAACATGGAAAACGAACTGCGGCTCGCCGTGCTCATCGACGCGGACAACGCCCCCCGCACCGCCCTGCGGGAGATCATGGCGGAGGTGGCGGTGTACGGCTCGGCCACCATCAAGCGCATCTACGGCGACTGGACCGCCCCCAATATGGGCAGCTGGAAGCCCCTGCTGCTGGAGCACGCCATCACCCCCTTCCAGCAGTACAGCTACACCACAGGCAAGAACGCCACCGACTCGGCCATGATTATCGACGCCATGGACGTCCTCTACTCGGGCAACTGCGACGGCTTCGTGCTGGTGAGCAGCGACAGCGACTTCACCCGGCTGGCCACCCGCCTGCGGGAGGCGGGGATGAAGGTGTACGGCATGGGGGAGAAAAAGACCCCCAAGCCCTTCATCGTGGCCTGTGACAAGTTTGTCTATATCGAGTCGCTGAAGGCCGCGGAGAAGGCGGATTCCCCCGCCCCGGCGGGTAAGAGCGCCAAGAAAAAGGCCGTCCCGGCGGAGTCCCCCGCCCTCACCGTCCAGGAGCTCATCGCCCAGTCGGTGGAGGACCTGGCGGACGAGGACGGCTACGCCTACCTGGGCGATTTGGGCACCCTGCTCATTAAAAAACAGCCGGATTTCGACTCCCGCAACTATGGCTACGCCAAGCTGTCCAAGTTCATCGCCGCTTTGGAGGGCTTTGAGATCGACGAGCGCCACAACGCCAAATACCAGGGCACTCAGGTGTTCGTCCGCAACAAGAAGTGACAAAACCCCGCCGGTCCCACCCGGCGGGGTTTTCTGTGCGTAAAAACAGCCCCGCTCGAAAGAGCGGGGCTGTTTTTACGCTTTGGAATTGGGAATTACTTGTACAGCTCGATGAGCTTCTGCAGATGCTCCCAGCGCTCCATGGCGGCCGCCTCGTTCTCCTTGAAGAGCTTGTCGGCGCGCTCCGGGAAGGAGCGGGTCAGAGAGCTGTAGCGGGCCTCGTTGAGCAGGAACTCCTGATAGCCGCCGGCGGGGGCCTTGGAGTCCAGGGTGAACGGGTTCTTGCCCTCGGCCTTCAGGGCGGGATTGTACCGGAACAGGTTCCAGTAGCCGCAGGCCACGGCCTTCTTCATCTCGCTCTGGCAGTTGGACATGCCGCCCTTGATGGAGTGCATCTCGCAGGGGCTGTAGCCGATGACCAGGGACGGGCCGTGATAGGCCTCAGCCTCCCGGATGGCGGCCAGGGTCTGGTTGGGGTTGGCGCCCATGGCCACCTGGGCCACGTACACATAGCCGTACTGCATGACGATCTCCGCCAGGGACTTCTTGGCGATGGTCTTGCCGGCGGCGGCAAACTGCGCCACCTGGCCGATGTTGGAGGACTTGGACGCCTGTCCGCCGGTGTTGGAGTACACCTCGGTGTCGAACACGAAGATGTTCACGTCCTCGCCGGAGGCGAGCACGTGGTCCAGTCCGCCGTAACCGATGTCGTAGGCCCAGCCGTCGCCGCCGAAGATCCACACGGACTTCTTGTTCAGGTACTCCTTCTGGGCCAGGATGGCCTTGGAGTCCTCGCAGCCGTCGGCAGCCCACTTCTCCAGCAGCTCGATCAGGGCCTTGGTGGGCTCGGCGTTGGCCGCGCCGTCGTCCTTGGTGTCCAGGTAGGCCTGGAGGACCGCGTTGGGCTGGCCCTGGTCGGCGCAGTTCTTAGCCATGGCCTCCACCTTCTCGATGAGGGCGTTGCGGATGGCCTTCTGGCCCAGGTGCAGGCCCAGGCCGTGCTCAGCGTTGTCCTCGAACAGGGAGTTGGCCCAGGCCACGCCCTTGCCGTCCTTATTGACGGTGTAGGGAGAGGTGGCGGCGGGACCGCCCCAGATGGAGGAGCAGCCGGTGGCGTTGGACACGTACATGCGCTCGCCGCACACCTGGGTGACCAGGCGGGCGTAGGCGGTCTCGGCACAGCCGGCGCAGGAGCCGGAGAACTCCAGCAGGGGCTGCTTGAACTGGCTGTCCTTGACGGAGGCGACGCCCTCCATGTCGGCCTTGGGGGCAACCTTTGCCACCATATAGTCGAAGGCGGGCTGGCGCACGGCCTCCTTCTCCAGGGGCACCATGGACAGGCTCTTGGTGGGGCACACGCCCACACAGACGGAGCAGCCCATGCAGTCCATGGCGGACACGGCCAGGGAGTACTTGTACACACCCTTGCCCTTGCCGGCCTTGATGTCCACGATCTGGGCGCAGTCGGGGGCGTTCTTGGCCTCCTCCTCGCTCAAAGCGAAGGGACGGATGGTGGCGTGGGGGCAGACGTAGGAGCACATATTGCACTGCACGCAGGTGTCGGGGTTCCAGGCGGGAACGCTGACGGCCACGCCCCGCTTCTCATAGGCGGAGGCGCCCTGCTGGAAGGTGCCGTCCACGTGGGGCACGAAGGCGGACACGGGCAGGCTGTCGCCGTCCATGCGGTTGATGGGCTCCATCACGTCCTTGACCATCTCCACCAGCTCGGGGCGGCCCTCCAGCTTCTCGCCCTTGTCCTCGTCGGTGGCGGTGGCCCAGGAGGCGGGCACGTCGAACTTCTTGAAGGCGGTGGCGCCGATGTCGATGGCCTTGTGGTTCATGTCCACAATGTCCTGGCCCTTCTTCAGGTAGGAGTGGGTGGCGGCGTCCTTCATATAGCCGATGGCCTCCTCCTCGGGCATGACCTTGGCCAGCTTGAAGAAGGCGGACTGGAGGATGGTGTTGGTGCGCTTGCCCATGCCGATCTCG
>ERZ808042.150-NODE-150-length-62814-cov-8.816121_pt1 | contig 62814 bp, 66 predicted proteins | sample MGYA00380193_ERZ808042 | MGnify/ENA primary metagenome ERZ808042 (study PRJEB31490, sample SAMN06133401) | mouse gut metagenome | isolation source: M1_2 | host: mice | place: China: Chengdu | collected 2015-05 ...
GGTATAATATGTTGTGTTAACGCTGCTCCCGCCCCACGGGCGGGAGCAGAATCATGAGGGACTGGGGAGAGCGCCATGTCAGAAAAGACCCGTACCATCGGATATATCTGCCCCGCGTGCGGCAACGCGGTGATCGCCCAGCGCACCGCCTTCCAGCTGTGCGCCGGGGACACTGTGCTGCCCTGCCCCTGCGGCAAGTCGGAGCTGCGCATCAAACAGTGCGGGGACGTCTGCGAGGTCAAGACCCCCTGCCCGTTCTGCAGCCGGGAGCACCCGGGCAAGACGCACAAGCACCGGGCGGTGTTCGACAACAACATCCTGCTCGAGCGGGAGCTGCTGGCGCTGTGCTGCCCCGTGTCGGCGCTGGGGTGCTGCTATATCGGGACGGAGGGCCAGGTGTTCCGGGCCATGGAGCAGCTGGAACAGGCGGTGGACAAGCTTCGGCTGGACGACCAGACTGAGCGCCGGGGGACCTTTTTGGACGACGTGGTCATGGAGGAGGCCCTGGCGGAGCTGAAGGACATTGCCGCCCGGGGCGGGGTGAAGTGCGGCTGCGGTTCTATGGACTACCGCGTGAAGGTGAGGTATTCGTCGGTGGACCTGGTGTGCGCCGCCTGCGGGGCGGCCCTGCGCCTGCCCGCCGCCACCCAGGACGACCTGGCCGCCCTGTGCGCCCGGGATTCTCTGACCATCCCCGGAAGAAAGGATTAACACGGCATGAGCACAACCTATGAGATGAGTTTTCGGGTGGATTCCCGGGACGTGGACCTGTTCAACCAGTGCCGCCCGTCGGCGGTGCTGGGCTGCCTCCAGGAGGCCGCCACCCAGGCGGCGCTTCGGCTGGGGGTGTCCGGGCCTGAGATCTTGAGCAAGTACAACTGCCTGTGGATGGTCACCCGCAACTGGGTGGAGCTGGACGCCCCCCTGCGCTGGAACGAGCTGATCCACGTCAAGACCTGGCACCGGGGGGCCTCCGGGGCCTCCTCCTACCGGGATTTCGATCTGTTCCGGGATGGAAAGCCCATCGGCCAGGGCACCTCGGTGTGGGTGATGGTGGACGCCCAGGAGCACAAGCTGTTCCGCATGAAAAACCTGACGGAGTTCCAGGGCACCGACGGGGGCGGGCTGTGCAAGAGCATAAAGCTCCGCCGCCCAGCCATGCCGGAGACCTTTGACAGCCGGACTCGGCGGGACCTGCGCTATTCCGACACCGACATCAACGGCCACGTGAACAACACCCACTACGCCGATTTCGCCTGCGACAGCCTCCACCTGGAGCGGCTGGGCCAGGGGAAATTCGTGCGCTCCTTCCAGATCGGCTATCTCAGCGAGTGCCGGGCCGGGGAGACCCTCTGGGTGGACACCGCCGTCCAGGGGGACACCCTCTTCGCCCAGGGCCAGGGGGAGGATGGGGTGGAACGGTTCGACTTCCTTCTCACCTTGGACACCCTGCCCGAAAAGATTTAATTCTTTTGTAACAAATGGACTCGAACTTTTGTAATGACTGACCGGTATCCTAATACTTGCAAGAGATGCTTTTCTTTTTCATTCTATCCTCCATCCTTTGAACCGGGGCGCAAGCTCCGGTTCGCCTTTTTGTCCCCGGGCCCATCCTCCCCCGCGCCAAAACACAGGCCGGACCGCGGCAGCGGTCCGGCCTGTGTTTTTGCCTGTCACGGGGCCTTCCCCCGCCCCTTGGCCTGGTTGAAGTCCCACGCCTGCCTCAGCCAGCCCAGCAGCTCCCCGTCCAGCTCCTCCGCCGTTGTCACAACGACATGGTGGGTCCACCTGCCCGGGTAGGGCTCCACCGCCATCCACACCCGGGGGGAGCTCTCCCGCCGCCCCAGGCCAAAGGTGACCACGATGCCGGCGTCCCGCTTCCGCTTGGGGTGGGACACCATGGCGAACAGGTGGCTGCCGTAAAAGCTGATCTGGCTTTTCTGCACCTTCACCGACGCCTCGGGGAAGGCGGCGGCCAGCCGCTCCGCCAGGGCCTGGTACAGCGCCAGCTCCTCCGGCTTTCCATCGAAAAAGAACAGCACGTCGCTGTCATAGTGCTCGGGCAGCTTCAAGGCGATCCCTCCTCTGTACCCATATTATATCACAGCCGCGGGAATTTGAACAGTCTCCCCTGCCCTCGCCTTGACAGCGCCCGGGCCCGGCGGTTATAATACAGAGCATCGATCGGGGGTGCGAGGTATGGAGCAGGACAGCAGGCGGGTGTTGGTGGCCATGAGCGGCGGGGTGGACTCCAGCGTGGCGGCGTGGCTGCTCAAAGAGCAGGGGTATGAGTGCGTCGGCGTCACCATGAAGCTGTTCGGGAACGAGACGCTGAGTCTGGACAAGGGCCATCCCTGCTGTACCCTGGACGACGTGGAGGATGCCAGGGAGGTAGCCCGGAGGCTGGGCATCCCCCACTATGTGTTCAACTTTTCGGACGATTTTGAGGAGAAGGTCATCCGGCGCTTTATCGACGCATACGAGCGGGGAGAGACGCCCAACCCCTGCGTCGACTGCAACCGTTTTTTGAAGTTTGACAGGCTGTACCAGCGGGCCATGGAGTTAAAATGTGATTTCATTGCCACGGGGCACTACGCCCGGATTCTGGAGGATGAGGCGGGGGGCTTCCGTATGGCCAAGGCGGCGGATTTGAGCCGGGACCAGAGCTATGTGCTCTATCCCATCCTCCGGGAGCGGCTGGCCCACACCCTGTTCCCCCTGGGCACTCTGACGAAAGCCCAAGTGCGGGAAATTGCAGAGCGGGAGGGCTTTGTCAACGCCCGCAAGCACGACAGCCAGGACATCTGCTTTGTGCCGGACGGGGACTATCTGGCCTTTATGGAGCGCCATACCGGAAAAACCTACCCCGAGGGGGATATCATCGACCAGAGTGGAAAGGTGGTGGGCCGCCACCGGGGGGCGGCGGGGCTCACCATCGGCCAGCGCCGGGGGGTGGGGGTGTCCTCGGACCGGCGCATCTACGTGTGCGATAAGTGCATGGACACCAACACCGTCACCGTGGGCCCGGAGGAGGCGCTTTATTCCACCGGATGTACGGCGGCGGATTGGAACTGGCTCATCGACCCGCCCTCCGCCCCCTTCCAGGCCATGGCCAAGACCCGCTACCGCCAAAAGGAGCAGCCGGTGACGGTGACCCGGTCGGGGGACCGGGTGCGCCTGGAGTTCGCCCGGCCCCAGCGGGCGGTGACCACCGGCCAGGCGGCGGTGGTGTACGACGAGACCGGCGCCGTACTGGGCGGGGGCACCATTACGGAAGTGGCGAAAGGACCTTCCTTTTTTCTTTGAAAAGAAAAAAGGAAGCGAAAAAAGAAACTTTGAACACTCCTCTATTCTGGCTGCACAGTTCGGGATGGGCAGAAACCAAAAAGTCTCTGCCCATCCTGAATTATTTCATTTTAAATTTTTTATTCGCTCATGGTTTCGTGACCGGGCGTATCCGCTTCAACGATCGCCCGTTTCGTAGCGGACTAAAAGTTTCTTTTTGCCTACTTTTTCTTTTCAAAGAAAAAGTAGGGACCTTACAGCTCCACCAGCTCGTACTCGCGGGAACCGATGCCCAGGCCGGCGGCGGCCTCCACGGTGTGGACACCGTTCAGGGACTCGATGCGCTCGATGAGGTCTCCCTTGCCCGGGTCGTCGGAGGCGTACACCAGGTCCAAGCAGGTCTGGTCCAGGGCCACCGGGTCCAAGGAGGCCAAAATGCCGATGTCGCCGATTTTGGGGTCGGCGGCCACGGCGCAGCAGTCGCAGTCCACCGACATGTTCTTCATCACGTTCACATAGGCAATCTTGCCCTGGAAACGGTCGTGGATGGACCAGGCGGCGTCCGCCATAGACTCCAGGAAGGAGTCGTGGTCGGAGTCCCAGAACTTGTCCATATCCCCGGCGCCGTGGATATACTGCTTGCCCCGGGAGGAGGCCAGGCCGATGGAGATGTTCTTCAGCGCCCCGCCAAAGCCGCCCATGGGGTGGCCCTTGAAGTGGGAGAGCACCAGCAGGGAATCATAATCGGCCAGATGAGCGCCCACGAAGTTCTTTTTGATGACCTTGCCGTTGGGGACAGCCAGCTCCATGTCGTCGGTCTCGTCCAGGATGTCCACTTGGGCGGCGTTGACCCAGCCGTGGCGCTCCATGGTGACCTTGTGGGCCTTGGTGGTGTTGCGCCCGCCGTCGTAGGCGGTGTTGCACTCCACGATGGTGCCCCCCACCTGGTCGATCATGGGCTTCCAAAAGTCGGGGCGCAGGAAGTTCTGGTTGCCCGGCTCGCCGGAGTGGACCTTGACGGCCACCTTACCGGGGAGCTGGACGCCCAGGGCGTCGTACATACGGAGCACGGCCTCGGGAGAGAGGTCTCGGGTAAAATAGACGGTGGATTTCATAATAGTCCTCCTCTGTTGTCAGATAAAATCATACATAGTTTATCGGAAATGGGGCGGCGCGTCAAGAGTTTTTGCGGAAAAGCTGTCCAGCGGAGATAAAAAGTTCCTCTTTTCCTGCGAAAAGAGGAACTTTTTGGATTTTATTGAATGCCGCTCAAATCATAGCCGTCCAGCCAGGCCCCGGCGGCCTCGCACACCTCCCGCAGGCACTTCTCGTCAAAGGGACTGTCCAATCCGGCGTTTTTCAGCAGCTCAGTGAAGGTGCGGCTGCCGCCCTGGCGGGTGTAGGCCATATACTTCTCCCAGGCCAGCTTGGGGTCCCTCTGGAGCAGGGCCCAGATCTGGAGGGCCACCGTCTGGGCCAGGCAGTAGTCGATATAGTAGAATGGCATCTCGTAGATGTGCAGCTGCCTCTGCCAGGCCTCCCCCTCGGCGTAGAAGGGAATGTCCCCGTCCAGCCTCATCCAGGGCATATACGTCCCCTGGAGCTCCCGCCACAGGGCGTGGCGCTGGGCCGGGGTCATGTCCGGGCTGGCGTACACCTCGTGCTGGAAGTGGTCCACCAGGGTGCCGTAGGGGATGAAGGTCAGCGCCCCGGCCAGGTGGCTGTACAGGTATTTGCGGGTGTCCGGGCCGAAGAAGCCCTCCGCCCAGGGCCAGGCCATGAACTCCATGGACATGGAGTGGACCTCGCAGCCCTCCATGCCGGGCATAATATAGCTGGCGGGCACCCGGTCCCGGTTCATCCAGTCGGCGAAGGCGTGGCCCGCCTCGTGGGTGACCACCTCCACGTCCCCCTGGGTGCCGTTGAAGTTGGCGAAGATAAAGGGCACCCTGTACTCCGGGATGGAGGTGCAGTAGCCGCCCCCCGCCTTGCCCGGGGTGGACAGCACATCCAGCAGCTCCCCGTCCAGCATGGTGCGGAAAAACTCGCTGGTCTCCGGGGACAGCTCGTCGTAAAATTTCTTGCCCTGGGCCAGGATGTCGTCCGCCGTGCCCACGGGCCGGGGGTTGCCCGAGCGGAACTTCAGCGCGTTGTCCGCATAGCTCATGGGGTACTCCCTGCCCAGCCGGCGTGCCTGCTCCCGGTAGACGGAGTCGGCCAACGGCACCAGGTACTCCCGGACGGCGGAGCGGAATTTCTCCACGTCCTCCCTGCCGTAGCAGTTGCGGCCCATGCGGTAGTAGCCCAAGGTGGTGTACCCCTCGTAGCCCAGCTTCCGGCCCATCTCGTCCCGCAGGTGGACCAGCTCGTCATAGATGCGGTCCAATTCCGCCTGATTGTCCTTGAACCACTGGCCCTCGGCCTTCCAGGCGGCCAGGCGGCGGGCGTCGTCGGCGTCCGTCTTGAAGGGCGTGAGCTGGGACAGGGTGTACTCCCCGCCCTCAAAGGGCACCTTGGCGGAGGCGATGAGCTTCTGGTAAGCAAGGGTCAGGTCGTTCTCCTTTTGGAGCTGGGGCACGATGTCCGGTGAGAAGGTCTTTAACGCGATCTCCGTGTTGAGGAACATCAGGTTGCCGTACTCCGCCTCAAAGTCTTTTCGGAAGGAGGACTCCAGCATGGCCACGTTCCACGCCTGGCCGTACTCCTCCAGCTCGGGCAGGGCGGCGTTCCAGAAGCTCATCTCGCCGTCGTAGAACTGGTCCCGGGTGTCGATGGTGTTGCGGATCTGGGCCAGGGTGGCCTGGGTTCCCACCTGGCGGTCGGCCTCCTCCTTCTCCAAAAAGACGGCCTTGGCCTCGTCATAGCTCTTCGCCGCCTTGAGCCGGGCGGTAAAGCCGGACAATTGCTCCTTCACCGCCTCCAAATCGGGGCGTTGATAGGGCATCTCGGAAAATCTCATTGAACACTCGCTCCTTTGCAGTGTTATGACGCCTCACCTGTTCGCGACGGCTCAGACGCTTAAACTTTCGCCGTTTAACACGGCTCTCGCCAGCCGGTCGCCCTCATATTCCAGGGTGAGCAGGAAAGGGGGCGCGTCCTGGGCCAGCAGGCGCAGGAAGATCTTGTCCCCCTCCCAGCCGGGCAGGCCGGGCACCTGCTCCTTGGGCACCCAAGCCAGGTCTCCCTCATTACAGTCGCCGGTGAGCTCCCCGGTCCAGCGGTCGGCGGTGAACAGGTACATATACTCCCCGTCCCAGCCGTCGCTGAAGAAGGTGACCACTCCCCGAAAGCGCCATCGGGTGAGGGTGAGGCCGGTCTCCTCCAGCACCTCCCGGCAAAAGCACTCGTCGGGGCTCTCGCTGCCCTCGAACTTGCCGCCCACGCCGATCCACTTGTCACGGTTCACGTCCACCTTTTTCTTCACCCGGTGGAGCATCAGGTATTCCCCCCGGGCGTTTTCCAGATAGCCCAGGGTGCTGTTGTGCATGTTCATAGCTTGTTATACCTCAACTAACACCACGCTTCGCCTCGTCGGTGCAAGCTGCGCTCACTCGCTTCCCCTTTTCGGGAAAGCGAGTCCGCTCCGCTGCACCTCCTCTCCCCACAAAGCCTGAAGGGCGGCTTTGCGGGGACCCCGTTCAGGGCTCCACTTAACAACTCAGACGCTAGAACGGCAGGTTCAATCCGCCGGTGAGCTTGGACATCTGGCTGGCGGCGTCCTCGTTGGCTTTACGCAGCGCCTCGTTGACGGCGGCCACGATCAGGTCCTGGAGCATCTCCACATCCTCCGGGTCCACCGCCTCGGGGTCAATGGACACCCCCACCAGCTCCTTTTTGCCCGACACGGTGGCGGATACCACCCCGCCCCCGGCGGCGGCCTCATAGGTCTTGCTCTCCAGCTCCTCCTGGGCCTTGAGCATGTCCTGCTGCATTTTCTGGGCCTGGCGGATCATGTTGTTCATATTGCCGCCGCCCATGCCGCCCATGCCGCCCATGCCGCGGCTGTTGAATCCCTTTGCCATACTGATCTCCTCCTGTATGTTACATATGGTCTACTCAACTATGATATTTCCGTTGTTTTGGCCCAAAAACGCCTCCAGCGGGTCCGCCGCCGGGCTGGGGCCAGGGTGTTCCTCCGCCGGGGCCGCGCCCACCTTCACCTCCACCTGCCGGGAGGACCCGGTAAGCTTGTGGCACAGCTGGGCCATGGGCCGGGTGATGTCCGGGCGGCTGAGCATGTCCTTCAAAAAGTCGTTGGCCACCCAAAGGGTGAGCTGTCCCCCGGCAAAGCGCCCCTCCGCCATGGCGGGATTGCTGAGGAAGCTGTAGTCGCTCACCGCCAGCGCCCCCTTGAGCTGCTCCCGAAAGCCGTCCCACCCGGGCCAGCCCGAGACGCCGGAAGCCGCCGGGGGCTCCTCCTCCCGCGCCGCAGGTGCCGGGTCCGGCGCCGCCTGGACCGCTGGGGCGGGCTGGGCGGCGGGGGCTGGGACGGCGGGTTCTCCTCCGTCCCAGGGGGGGGCGTCCAGATCCCGAGGGGGCGGTTCCTCGGGCAGCGGAGGCTCCTCCCAGGGAACCTCATCCGCCGGGGGCGGGGGCGGCTCCTCCCGCTTTGGGGCGGGGGCCGCCGTTTGCTTTGGAGCGAGAACCTGTTCCCTTGCGGAGGCGGGGCCCCCTGCCATCCCCTGCTCCAGACGGGCCACCCGGGCAGACAGCCCCGCTGGCGAGGGGTCCAGGGCTGGGTCGCACAGGGCGGCCAGGCACAGCTCCAGATCCGTGCGGCGGTTGGCGGACCGGGTCAGGTCCGCCGCCGTTTTTTGCAGGCGGGCGAGCATCTGGACCAGCCGGGGCACATCCAGCTGGGCGGACAGCTTTTTCAGCGTCTCCCCGTCAAAGCCGCCGGTCATCAGGGCGGCCCCCGCCTGGGGCGCGGTCTTGCGCACCAGCAAATCCCGCACCAGGGCGGACAGCTCTCCCGCCAGGGCGGTCATCTCCTTACCCCCGGCGTACAGCCCGTCCAGCCGCTCCAGGGCGGCGGCAAAGTCGCCGGCGGCGGCGCACCGCAGCAGCGCGGCGGCCTCCAGATTGCCCGCCAGCCCCAGGCAGGACAGCACCCGCTCCTCGTCCACCTGGCCTCCCCCACCACCGGAGCACTGGTCCAGCAGGGACAGGGCGTCCCGCATCCCGCCGTCGGCCAGCCGGGCGATGAGGGCCGCGCCACCGTCGGAGAGCTCGATCCCCTCCTCCCGGGATACGCGGAGCAGGTGGGCGGCGATGTCCGCGGGGTGGATGCGCTTGAAGGCGAATTGCTGGCACCGGCTTTTGATGGTGGCGGGGACCTTGTGCACCTCGGTGGTGGCCAGAATGAACATCAAATGCTCCGGCGGCTCCTCCAGGATTTGCAGCAGGGCGTTGAACGCCTGGGTGGACAGCATGTGGACCTCGTCGATGATATATACCCGCTTTTTCACAGCGGCGGGAGTGTATACCGCCTCATCCAGAATGGAGCGGATGTCGTCCACGCCGTTGTTGGAGGCGGCGTCCAGCTCCAGCACGTCCAAGATCGCCCCGCTGAGGATGCCCCGGCAGGCGGGACATTCGTTGCAGGGGTTGCCGTCCTGGGGGTTTTCACAGTTCACCGCCCGGGCCAGCAGCTTGGCACAGGAGGTCTTGCCCGTCCCCCGGGTGCCGGTGAACAGGTAGGCGTGGGACAGCCGCCCGGTGGCCACCTGGCGCTTCAGGGTCTGGATGACGTGGTCCTGGCCCACCACCTGGTCAAAGGTTTTGGAGCGCCACTTGCGATATAAAGCCTGATACATAAAACCCCCCCTTGCCCGGAAGCCTCGCAGAGTTCCACCGCCCGGAGACGGTGGAATAAAATAAAAAATGTTTTCGGGGCGGCTTTGCCGACCCCGAAAACTCTTCTCGGCCCGCAAGTGTGCGAGCGCAGCGAGTGCGCGCAGCCGGGCCGCAACCCACTCCATTTGAAAGGGCGCAAGCCCTTTCAAATGGAAGCGCTTCGGCGCAGAGTAAGACCGCGCACCGGCCTTTGAAGGACAGGATATGCCCGTTACCCATACAGCCGGCTCAGGATCGGCAGCCCCGCGGCACACGCCCAGGTCCGCTTAGTGCTGCTCGGTTCCCCGCCTGACACGGTTCACGGGTGGCCGTTGCGCGGGACCGATCCATCATCGCTGCTTATATGGGGCAGACGGCACAGTCTGCCTCCGGGGGCCGGGATTCATCCCTGCTGTAGCGGATTGCAGGTACAGGGCACCGCTATCTCCCCAACTAGCGCGGCCTTGCTCTGCGCCGAGGCGCCAGTCAGCAAGCCGGAGTTATTTTATCACGTCCGGCAAAATTTATCAACTCTATTTTCAAAAAATCCCCTGGGGCAGAAAATGTGTCTGGCACCTTTCTATTTTCTTCCGGGTGTGGTAAACTATACAAGATCAGAAAAATACGCCGGGAGGTATCTGACATGGAATTGATGGAAAAGACGCTGTCCAGCCGCAGGGTGTTCGACGGGCGGCTGCTGAAGGTGTATCTGGACGACGTGGAGCTGACCAATGGGGACACCTCCATCCGGGAGTTTGTCCACCACCCCGGCGGAGCGGCGGTGGTGGCCCTGGACGGAGAGGGGAACGTGTACCTGGAGCGACAGTTCCGCTATCCCTATCACAAGGTGGTGCTGGAGATCCCCGCGGGCAAGCTGGAGCAGGGCGAGGACCCCTTCGACGCCATCAAGCGGGAGCTGAAGGAGGAGATCGGCGCCGAGGCGGGGCGCTGGGACGCCCTGGGCTACATCATGCCCAGCGTGGGCTATACCGACGAGATGCTCTACCTGTTCCTGGCCCGGGACCTCACCTTCGGAGACCGGCATTTGGACCGGGACGAGTTTTTGGAGCCCTTTAAAATGCCCTTTGCCCAGGCGCTGGCCCAGGCCGCTGACGGGCGCCTCAACGACGCCAAGACCCTGGCTGCCCTGTTCCGGGCGGACCGCCTCATGCGGGAGGAAGCCGATGGGTAAAAAGATCCTGGTAGTTGAGGATGAGCGCAACATCGTGGACATCCTCACCTTCAACCTCGCCCGGGAGGGCTATGACACCCTGGAGGCCCTGGACGGCGCGGCGGGCCTGCGCCTGGCCCTGGAGCAGGACCCGGACCTCATCCTGCTGGATTTGATGCTGCCCAAGATGGACGGCTTTCAGGTGTGCCGCACCCTGCGGGAGCAGGGGCGGGCCACCCCCATCATCATGCTCACCGCCCGGGAGGAGGAGACGGACAAGGTGCTGGGACTGGAGCTGGGGGCGGACGACTATATCACCAAGCCCTTCTCCATGCGGGAGCTGCTGGCCCGGGTAAAGAGCAACATCCGCCGCACGGAGATGCTCTCCCAGGCCGCCCCCCAGGCCAACCCCAACCGGCTGGAGCTGGGGCGGGTCCAGGTGGATCTGGACGCCATGCTGGTGTATAAGGACGGGGAGGCGCTGGATCTGACCCAGCGGGAGTATGAGCTGGTCAAGACCCTGGCCTCCGCCCGGGGGCAGGCGGTGAGCCGGGAGTCGCTGATGGAGCAGGTGTGGAACTACGACGGCTACGTGGGCGACGTGCGGGCGGTGGACGTGGCCATCCGCCGATTGCGGGAGAAGCTGGAGGACGACCCCGCCGACCCCAAGTTCATCGTCACCAGAAGAGGTCTCGGGTACGCGTTTGGCATATAAAAGGGGGGAGCGCCCATGCGCCGCAGTCTGCATATCAAGCTGGTCCTCATCATGGTGCTGCTGATCGTGTCCCTGATGGTGGTGGTGGGCGCGTTCCTCATGAACTCGGTCACCGGCTACTATATCGACGAGTTCTACCAGCAGATCGGCGAGGCCTTCGGCCAGTCCAACGTGGACTTTGTCCGCAACCTCCAGACCTCCACCGGGGAGGAGGAGGACGGCGCGGACATGGTGCGCCAGGTGCTGTCCGCCTACGCGGGCATCCTGGGGGTGGACGGCCGCAACCGCAACTATTTTGTGCTGGACGGCGCCACCGGGCGCTATCTCGCCGGGTCCGCCCCGGAGCCGGAGGGGGGCGTCAGCGTCACCCCCAACATCTCCAAGGCCCTGCTGGGGGAGCCGGGCTTTGAGAGCAGCGTCACCGCCGACTACATGGACGCCGCCATCCCCATCACCCGGGGCGGGCGGCCCTATATCGTGTATATCCTGGACAGCCGGGAGACCGCCCGGCAGCTCAACGCCTCCATGTTCTCCCTCATTCTGGAGGCGCTGGCCCTGGGCCTGGTCATCTCGGTGCTGCTGTCCTTCCTGCTGTCCAAGACCATGGTCACCCCCCTCCAGCGGCTCACCGACGGCATCGAGGAGGTGGCCCGGGGGGACTTCTCCCGAAAGCTGGAGGTGACCTCCGGCGACGAGATCGGCCAGCTCACCGCCAGCTTCAACACCATGGCCCAGCGGCTGGAGACCACCATCGCCGACCTGGAAAAGGCGGAGCAGCAGCGCAAGGACTTTGTGGCCAACGTGTCCCACGAGCTGCGCACCCCCCTGACCAACATCAAGAGCTACGCCGAGACCCTGGACGACGGGGTGGGCGGCCTGCCCGCCGAGACGGAGCGCAAATTCCTGGGGGTCATCCTCAACGAGTCCGACCGCATGGCCCACATCCTCCAGGACCTGCTCACCCTGTCCCGGTTCGACTCCGGCCGCAGCGAGCTGCGCCTCACCTGGTTCCCCTTCGCCAAGGCGGTGGACGACACCTACCAGGCCGTCCTCATGGACGCCCAGAACCACGCCCACACCGTGGAGCTGGTCATGCCCGACGACCTGCCCCAGGTGCGGGCGGACCGGGAGCGCCTCATGCAGGTGATGATGAACATCGTGTCCAACGCCATCAAGTACACCCCCGACGGGGGGCACATCGTCATCTCCGCCGGCCGGGCGGGGGACCGGGTGTGGATGGAGGTGGACGACAACGGCATCGGCATCCCCGAGGGGGACAGGGAGCGCATTTTTGAGCGCTTCTACCGGGTGGACAAGGCCCGCTCCCGCCAGTCCGGCGGCACGGGGCTGGGGCTGTCCATCGCCCAGGAGATCATGCTGCGCCATGAGGGGACGCTGTACCTGGTGGACAAGGAGGACCCGGGGCTGACCATCTGCATGGAGCTGCCCGTGGCCGGTCCACGGGAGGAGGCCGCCCATGAGGGATAAGCGCCGGCTCATCGAGTGGGGCAAGGACGCCCTCATCGTCCTGCTTACCCTGTCCGCCGTCTGGCTGCTCACCATGACCCCCCTCATCCAGGACAGCGGGCTGCTGGACCTGCTCTCCCCCCAGGAGAGCCCCGGCGTAGGCGCCGGCAGCGGCGGTCAGGCGGCGGCCATGCTCCCCGCCCGGCTGGCCATCACCGGAGAGGGGGGGCGCTGCGGCATCCAGTACGACGAGCAGCGCCTGGAGGAGCTCTTTCCCCCCCTGGGGGCTCTGCTGGGGGACGCGCTGGCCTCCGCGGGCCAGAGCGAGGTCATCTCCGAGGAGCAGTGGCGGCGCCGCCTGGGGCTTCAGGGGGTGTATTTTGACTTCGCCGGGGAGGTGCCCCTGCCCGCCCTGGAGCGGTGGCTCCAGGGCCCTGGGAGCACCAAGCTCACCGGCAGCGCCCGCCGGGTGCTGCTGTGCGCCGGGGAGGGAGACCAGGTGCTCCTGTGCTGGCAGGAGGGGGAGAGCGGGGATTTCTTCTCCTGCGCCACCGCCTTGACCCAGTCCCTCCACCTGAAGCCCGCCACCGCGGGGACCGCCTCCAACGGGGCCTACTTCGCCTTTGAGAACCAGGCGCTGTCCCAGGTGCTGGCCCCCTACACTCTGGTCACCGAGGGGGAGCCGGAGGTGGAGGGCTACGCCGTGTCCGTCCCCCTGGGGGGGGAGGAGGAGCGGCTGGCGGTGCTGTCCGCCCTGTCCTTCAACAGCCAGAATCCCGCCCCGGTCAGCGGCGGCGAGGTGTATCTGGACGGCGGCGACCGGCTGGTGGTCTCCGCCAGCGGCACGGTGAGCTACCGGGCGGCCGGGGGAGAGAAGTACCCGGCGGGCCCCACCCTGGCCGACGGCGTGGAGGCGGCCCGCGCCCTGGCCGAGGGGGCCTTGTCCCCCCTGTGCGGCCAGGCCCGGCTGTACCTCATGTCCGTTGACCAGGCCCAGGGCGTACTCCGGGTGCGGTTTGGCTACCGGCTGGCCGGCTGCGCCGTCCACCTGGGCAGCGAGGGCTGGGCGGCGGAGTTTTTGGTCCGGGACGGCTATATCTCCCAGTTCACCCTGCGCTTTCGCCGCTACGCCGCCGGGGGAGAGCCCACCCTGCTGCTGCCTATGGAGAAGGCGGCGGTGATGCTGCCCGACCTGTCCGCCCGGCGGCGGGAGCTGGTGCTCCAGTACCTGGACAGCGGTGGGACCCAGGTGTCCCCCCAGTGGGTGGCGGAGTGACGGGACGTCGATCAGAAAGGAGGGCTGAGCGGCTTCGTGGAATGGCAAAAGCTGAAAAATCTCATCATCCTCATCCTGCTGGTGGTCAACGGCTTCCTGCTGGTGCTGGTGTGGTCCCGGCGGCAGGAATCCGCCCGCTATGAGCGCTCGGCCCTGGAGCAGACGGTGCAGGTGCTCCAGCGCGGCGGCATTGAGGTGGACCTGTCCGCCGCCGCCCCGGCGGACGGCCTGGCCCCCATGTCCGTGGAGCGGGAGCTGGACCGGGAGGAGGCGCTGGCCCGGGCCCTGCTGGGCAAGGGGGCCGTTCAGGCGGAAAACCGGGGGGGCGGCCTGTACCTCTACCAGGGCAGCGATGGGGAGCTGTCCGTCCGGGCGGGCGGGGAGCTGTCCGCGAAAATGGCCGACAACCCCAACCAGCTTGTCTCCGGAGACCTGGAGCGCCATGCGTCCGGGCTGCTGAAGCGGATGGGCGTAGACGTGGAGCGGATCGGTGTGACAAAAGAGGACGAATGGACTCGAGTGCGGTTCCGGCAGGTATGGAACGGGGCCCCCGTGTTCTCCTGCGAGGTGGAGGTCGTATACTACTATGAGCTCTTGTACTCCGTCCAGGGTACGCTGCTCACCGCCCAGGCGGGGACGGCGGAGGCGGGGCAGGCGCTCACCCTGCCCACGGCGCTGATGCGCTTCTCCGAGGAGATCGCCGCCACCGGCGACGTGTGCACCGCCATCCGCTCCATGGAGCCGGGCTACCGGGGGACAGTGCAGTCCCTGTCCGGAGGAGTGCGGCTGTCCCCGGTGTGGCTGGTCACTACCGACACCGCCCGGTATTACCTGGAATGCGTCACCGGGACGCTGACCCGGATCGAATAGCGACCGGCGCGGGGACGGGGGCGTCCCGACTGCCCTCCCGTCCGCCACGAATGTCTGACAAGCCCCCCTTCATAAGATGGACGAGAACGCATCTTGTGAAGGGGGGCGGGCTTTTTGTCCACGATCCTGGCCGGGACCCTGCTGCTCACCGCCACCGGCCTGTTCTCCCAGGTGGTGGGATTTTTGTACCGCATGGCCCTTTCCCGGCTCATCGGGGCGGAGACCATGGGGCTGTACCAGCTGGTGATGCCGGTATACTCCATGCTCATGTCGGTGACCGCCGTGGGGCTGACGGTGGCGGTGTCCACCCTGTCCGCCCGCTACCACGCCCTGGGGGACAGCGGCACGGTACGCCTGGTGCTGCGCCGTGCGCTGAAAAACTTCCTGCTGCTGGCCCTCCCCCTGGGGCTGGCGGTGGCGGCCCTGTCCGACCCCATCTCCGTCTACCTGCTGGGGGACGCCCGCACCCGTCTGGGCGTGGTGGTGATGGTGCCCTGCATGCTGCTCACCGGGGTGGAGAACCTCCACAAGCACTGCTTTTACGGCATCGGCCGGGTGCGCCCCCCCGCCGCCGTGGAGACCGCCGAGCAGCTCATCCGGGCGGCGGCGGTGCTGGGGCTGCTCGCCGCCCTGCTGCCCCGGTCCGCCGAGGAGACGGTGGGCCTCATCGCCCTGGGCATGGTGCTGTGCGAGGTGTTCTCCGCCTGCGCCCTCACCCTGCTGTTCCGGCGGCACTGGCGGCGCTTTCCCCCTGGAACGCCCGGGACGGACATCAGCGGGAAGCGCCTGATGTCCATCGCCGTGCCGGTGGGGGCCACCTCCCTGCTGGGCACCCTGCTGGGGTCGGCCAACGCGGTGCTCATCCCCGCCAAGCTGGTGGAGGGAGGCATGACATTGTCCGAGGCCATGGCGGAGTTTGGGGTGCTGTCCGGCATGACCCTGCCCCTGCTGGGCCTGCCCACCGGGTTTATTGGGGCCTTGTGCCTGGTCATGGTGCCCGACCTGTCTCGCCGGACGGCCCAGGGGGACAAACGGGCGGCGGGAGGCTTTCTGGACCGGGTGATGTCCGCCACCTCCCTGCTGATGGCCCCGGCCATGGCCCTGCTGACGGTGGTGGGCCCCACGATAGGCCGGGCCATGTTCAAGGACCCCAGGGTGGGGGAGCTGATGCTGCCCCTGGCGGTGGGCACCCTGCTGGGGTGCTGGCAGTCGGTGCTGTCCGGGGCGCTGAACGGCCTGGGGCTCCAAGGCAAAGCCGCCCGCAACGCCATCCTTAGCGATGTGGTCCAGCTGGCCTTCACCTATTTCTCCGTGGCCCGGTTCGGGCTGGCGGGGTTCGCGGCGGGGTACGCCGTCTCCGGGCTGGCGGGGGCGGGGCTGAATTTGGCATCGGTGCTCCGGGCGGCGCAGCTTCGGCCCCGGTGGTTCCCGTGGCTGGTCCGGCCCCTGCTGGCGGCGGCGCTCATGGGCCTGTGGTGCGGCCTGCTGTTCCGGGTGATGCTGGACAGCGGGTGCGGCCCGGGCTGGTCGGTGCTGAGCTGCGTTTCGCTGGGGCTGGCGATGTACGCCGCCGCTTTGCTGGCCCAGGGACTTACTTTTTCTCGAGAGAAAAAGTAAGCAAAAAGAGCTTTAGACCGCCACCGCCGGACCGCGTGACGTCCCGTATCCCGACGGCCACGGGGCGGGGCGGTCAGCGGGCACTGATCGAAGGAGAAATGCCGAATGAAGTCGAAGATTTTGGTTTCCACCGGCGGAGGGGACGCCGGAAATTATCTAAACGCGGTGAAAGCCGCCGGAGGGGAGGGGGACGCCCGGTATCTCCCCGCCCCAGACCTGGGCTACGACGGCCTGCTGCTGGCGGGGGGCGGGGACCTGGACCCGGCCCTCTTCGGCCAGGAGGACCAAGGCTCCCGGGACATCGACTTGGCTCGGGACCGGGCGGAGCTGGCCCTGCTGGACGCCTTTTGTGGGGCGGAAAAGCCGGTGCTGGCCATCTGCCGGGGCCATCAGGTGGTCAACGTGTGGCTGAGGGGCAATCTGGCGCAGGATCTGGGCCCTGAGCTGGTCCCCTTTCACCAAAAAAAGGAGGGCGACCAGGTCCACCCCATCCAGGCGGAGAAGGGCTCCCTCCTCGCGGAGCTGTACGGCCCAGTGTTCCCGGTGAATTCCAGCCACCACCAGGGCCTGGGGCGGCTGGGCCGGGGGCTGCGGGCAACGGCCTGGTCCGAGGACGGGGTGGCGGAGGCGGTGGAGCACGACACCCTTCCCATTATCTCCGTCCAGTTCCACCCGGAGCGGATGACGGGGGCGCTGGCCCGGCCGGACACCGTGGACGGCGGGGCGTTGTTCCGGGTGTTTTTGGAGCTGTGCCGTGTGAAATGAGGAGAAGAGCGCCGGGGCTTTTGCCCCGGCGCTCCTTTTCATGAGAAAAACCATCCGAACAGAGGGGACAGCGGGATCATCACCAGGCTGAAGGCCATGGAGGACACGGACACCAGGGTGGCCCGGGCAGAGGAGGGGAAGCGGTCGTTGAGGCGCTTGTCGCTCACCAGCTGGAGGGCGTCGTCCAGCAGCCCCGCCAGCAGGCCCGCCGCCAGCAGCACCGGCAGGGAGCGCCCCCGGGCCAGGGCGGCGCAGGCCGCCACGCCGCCCCCGGTGAGCAGGACGGCCCAGCGGTAGGGCAGGCGGTCCAGCCCTCCGGTGATCAGCCCTGCCAGCGCGCCCCCCAGCCCCAGCAGGAACAGGGCCGGGCCCAGCAGGGCGGGAAGGGGGACGGCCTCCCCCACCCGCTGCTGGAGGAAAAAGCGGGTCAGGGTGGCCGCCGCCCCCACCAGGGCGTTGAGGGCCATGATCCGCACCGCGGTCCCGTCGGAGCGCAACACCGCCCAGGCATCCCGGAACACCCCCGCCAGCGCGGCGGGGAAGGACGGGGGACGCTGCCCGGTCCGGTCCGGCTCCGGCTCCGTCAGGGCCAGCGCCGCGCTCAGGCCCACGGCGGCGATGGCGGCGTCGATCAGGTAGGCCGCCCGCCAGCCCAGGAGCACCGTGGCCCCGGCCAGCAGCATGGCCCCGCCATCGCTGAGGCGGTACAGGGCGTTTTGCAGGGAGGAGAACTTCAGATAGCCCGCCTCCCCACCGGCCTGGAGCAGGGATTCGTAGGTGATGGCCTCCCGGGTGCCCGACTGCAGATTGTAGGCCAGGGCGGAGGCCGCCATGGAGGCGCACACCCCCGCCAGGCCGCCGGAGGCCGCCATGAGCAGGGCGGACAGGGCGAACATGGCCTGGCTGAGCAGGAGGGTGCGCCTCCGGCCCAGCAGGTCGGCCAGCAGGCCGGAGGGCACCTCCCCGCACAGGCTCACCGCGTGGAACAGGCTTTCCGCCAGGCCGATCTCCACCAGGGAAAAGCCTCGCAGGGCCAGCAGGAGCACCCAGACGCTGCCCGCCGGGTGGAAGCCGGTGGCCCACTCCAGCAGGAGCAGGGCCCGTTTTTGACGGGCCAGGTTGAATCGATTTTGATTTTTAGGCATAAAAAACCGCCGTCCTTTCTGAAATGGTAACAGAAAAGGATCGGCGCGGCCCTGTCTCGCAAGCCCGTCAGGGGGCAAAAAAGGGCGCACCAATCCCCTGGACGGCAAAAGTGCATCCAAAAAATTCCAAGATCAGGCCGTTCGTCCAGCCCATGCCGTGCGCCCCCTTTCATTTCAAGCTAGGCCTACTGTACCATAGCGGCGGGGCCCTGTCAAGGCTGAGCGTATTAGCACTCTTGCAACGAGAGTGCTAATTGTTTACACGCAGTTCATGAATTTTGGCCTGGGCGGGGTATACTACAAGATGAAACTACAGGTCGGAGCGCGGTGTCCGGCGAGTGCAAAGGAATTAGGTTTCATGACTAAAAATTTCTTTTTCGCTTCCTTTTTCTTTATAAAGAAAAAGGAAGTCGCCGAAGGCACGTCCTGCGCTTCTTGAAAAGGAGTGAATTTCACCATGAATATGAACCAATTTACCCAGAAATCCCTGGAGGCCATCCAGTCCGCCCAGAGCATCGCCGCCCAGCACGGCAACCAGCAGATCGAGCAGCCCCATCTGCTGCTGGCCCTGGTGGACCAGGAGGGGGGCTTCATCCCCCAGCTTTTGACCCACATGGGCCTCACCCTGGAATCCTTCCAGGCCGCCGCCCGCCACGAGGTGGAGATCCTGCCCAAGGTGTCCGGCTCCGGCCGGGAGGCGGACAAGGTCTACATCGCCCCCGGGGTGGACAAGGCCCTCAACCAGGCCCTCACCATCGCCGGGAGCATGAAGGATGAATTTGTATCTGTGGAGCATCTCCTGCTTGCCCTCATCGACACGGCGGAGGGCGGCTTGAAGGAGCTGTTCCGAACCTACAACGTGGACAGGGAGAAGGTCATGCAGGCCCTGGCCGCCCTGCGGGGCAGCCAGCGGGTCACCAGCGACAACCCGGAGGACACCTACGAGGCGCTGAAAAAGTACGGCGCCGACCTGGTGGAGCGGGCGAGGCAGAACAAGCTGGACCCGGTGATCGGCCGGGACGATGAAATTCGGAATGTCATCCGTATCCTGTCCCGGAAGAGCAAAAACAACCCGGTGCTCATCGGTGAGCCTGGCGTGGGCAAGACCGCCATTGCCGAGGGGCTGGCCCAGCGGATCGTCAAGGGGGACGTGCCCGCCGGACTCAAGGACAAGACCATCTTCGCCCTGGACATGGGGGCGCTCATCGCCGGGGCCAAGTACCGGGGCGAGTTCGAGGAGCGTTTGAAGGCCGTTTTGAACGAGGTGAAGCAGTCCGAGGGCCGGATCCTGCTGTTCATCGACGAGCTGCATACCATCGTGGGGGCGGGCAAGACCGAGGGGGCCATGGACGCGGGCAACCTGCTCAAGCCCATGCTGGCCCGGGGCGAGCTGCACTGCATCGGGGCCACCACTCTGAACGAGTACCGCCAGTATATCGAGAAGGACGCCGCTTTGGAGCGCCGGTTCCAGCCCGTCATGGTGTCCGAGCCCACGGTGGAGGACGCGGTGGCCATCCTCCGGGGCCTCAAGGAGCGCTACGAGGTGTTCCACGGGGTGAAGATCACCGACGGGGCCATCGTGGCGGCGACGACGCTGTCCAACCGCTATATCACCGACCGCTTCCTGCCCGACAAGGCCATCGACCTGATCGACGAGGCCTGCGCCCTCATCCGCACCGAGATGGACTCCATGCCCACCGAGCTGGACGTGATCTCAAGAAAAATCATCCAGTGCGAGATTGAGGAGGCCGCTCTGAAAAAGGAGGACGATCCGCTCTCCCAGGCCCGGCTGGCGGACATCCAGAAGGAGCTGGCCGAGCTGCGGGACCAGTTCAACGCGGGCCGCGCCAAGTGGGAGAATGAGAAGAACGCCATCGGCAAGGTGCAGAAGCTGCGGGAGGATTTGGAGGCCGCCAACGCCGCCCTGGAGAAGGCCCAGCGGGAGTACGACCTGGAAAAGGCCGCCCAATTGCAGTACGGCACCATCCCCGAGCTGAAAAAGCAGCTGGAGGAGCAGGAGGCGTTTGCCGCCCAGTCCAAGGAGGAGGAAGAAAAGCTGCTCCGGGACAAGGTCACCGAGGAGGAGATCGCCCGCATCGTGGAGCGCTGGACGGGCATCCCCGTGTCCAAGCTCATGGAGGGGGAGCGGGAGAAGCTGCTCCACCTGGAGGACATCCTTCACCAGCGGGTGGTGGGCCAGGAGGAGGCCGTCCGGCTGGTGAGCGAGGCCATTCTGCGCTCCCGGGCGGGTATCGCCGACCCGGATAAGCCCATCGGCTCCTTCCTGTTCCTGGGCCCCACCGGCGTGGGTAAGACGGAGCTGGCTAAGGCCCTCAGCGAGGCCCTGTTCGACAGTGAGAAGAACCTGGTGCGCATCGATATGAGCGAGTATATGGAGAAGTTCTCCGTCTCCCGGCTGATCGGGGCCCCTCCGGGGTACGTGGGCTATGAGGAGGGGGGCCAGCTCACCGAGGCGGTGCGCCGCCACCCCTACAGCGTGATTTTGTTCGACGAGGTGGAGAAGGCCCACCCGGACGTGTTCAACGTATTGCTCCAGGTGCTGGACGACGGGCGCATCACCGACAGCCAGGGCCGGACGGTGGACTTCAAGAACACCGTCATCATCCTCACCTCCAACCTGGGCAGCCAGTTCCTGCTGGACGGCATCGGGGCGGACGGAGAGGTCAGCCAGGAGGCCCGGGCCCAAGTGGATGAGCTTCTCAAGCGCTCCTTCCGGCCCGAGTTCCTCAACCGGCTGGACGAGATCGTATTCTACAAGCCGCTGACAAGGGATAACATCTACCACATCATCGACCTGCTGCTCACCGGCCTCAACCGCCGCCTGGAGGACAAGCGCCTCAAGGTGGAGCTGACCGACGCCGCCAAGTCCCTAATCCTGGACGCCGCCTACGACCCCATGTACGGCGCCCGGCCCCTGCGCCGCTATCTCCAGCACACGGTGGAGAACCTGGTGGGCCGCAAGATCATCGCCGGGGAGGTGTCCCCGGAGTCCGTTCTCACCGTGGATGCGCAAAACGGCGAGCTGGTGGCGAAATAACGCAAAAATCCCGCCCGAAGCGTTCGGGCGGGATTTTCACTTATTCGGCCGTATCGGGCGTATTTCCTCCGCTCTCAGAGGGGACCGCGGCCTCCAGGTCCGGGACCTCCCCGCCGCCGTCGGTTCCCTCTGTCTGATTGCCGTTTCGGTCCTCCTCGTCCAGGACGCTCTTCACGTCCTCCGGGTCCTTTTTGGGCCGGCGCAGGGCCAGGGCCATTTTGTAGCCCTCCTTGTCGTGCTCCATCAGATACCGCAGGTCCTCCGGGGGCACCCGGTCCCCCCGCATGATGGCGGCGGCGATCTTCTGGCACTTGTTCAGCGTTTTCAGCTTCTCGCTCATGGAGTCCAGCTCGCTCTTCTTGGTCTCCAGCGCGTCCAGCAGCCCGCCCGTCCGGTCCTGTTCCCGCTCCTGGTCCCCGTTCCAGACAGCCCGCCGCTGCTCCTCCACATAGGCCAGCGCCTGCCGGGACAGGGAAAATTTGTCGCTGGGCTCCTTGGGCTGGGGGGCTTGGGCCTCCTTGGCGGGGGCGTCCGAGGTCTGGGCCCGTTTGCCCATCACTTTGGCCAACTGCTCGTTTCGCCGCATCTCGCGGGTGGCGCGCAGCTCCATGCTCACCGCTCCTTTCCCGTTCATGATTCTATTCAATATATCGGCAAGGGCCCGCCGCCGGTTAACCGGGCGAAAAAATTTTGACCGCTTCTGTGACCTCCCCCCTCCCTCCGTCGTTATCCCAGTGAAAGGAGCTGATGGCATGACAGACACAGCACACGTACTGGCCGCGGACGAGTCCCCGCCGGGCCTGGAGCGGCGGTCCGCCCCCCGGGCGGCGCTGGGGTTCGAGGCGGCCTATGACGCCTACGGCCCCATGGTGTACCGCCTGGCCATGGTGTACCTGGGCCGCCGGGCGGACGCGGAGGACGTGACCCAGGAGGTCTTTGTCCGCCTGCTGCGCCGCGCCCCCGTTTTTACCGACGGGGAGCACGAGAAGCGCTGGCTGCTGCGGGTGGCGGTGAACCTGTGCCGGGACCAGCTCAAGGGGTTCTGGCACAGGCGGGCGGTGGAGCTGGAGCCGGACCTGCCCGCCCGGGACCCGGAGGGCCTGGGGCTGGCGGAGGCCATCGTAGCCCTGCCCGAGCAGTACAAGGGCCCCATCCACCTGCACTACTGCGAGGGCTACTCGGTGGCGGAGATCGGTGAGATTTTGAAGCTGGGACAGTCGGCGGTGAAGATGCGCCTCAAGCGGGGCCGGGAGCTTCTCCGCCGGGAAATGGAGGGTCAATGATGACACAGCGGGATTATCAAAGGGCAATGGAGGAGTTCACCCCCGCCCCCGGCCTGCGGGAGCGGGTACAGGCGGCAGTGGAGGAGAGGGAAACGCCCCGGGCCAGGGTCCGGCCCCTGCGGACGGCTCTCATCGCGGCGGCGGTGTGCTTCGCCCTGGTGGGGACGGCCTTCGCCGCCACCGCCGTCTACCATCTGACGGTCCAGACTGGCGAGGAGGAGGCTTGGGGCAATGAATATGTGACGTATGCCGTCTACGGGGAGCCCGTGCTCCACCCCCTGGAGGATTTCTCCCAGAAGTTCCAGGACGACTTCGCCGCCTGGGACCATCCCAGTCTCCTGTTCGTCCAGAAGTTCGACAGCCGGGAAGAGGTCGAGACCTACTTGGGGGACAACATCTCTCTCGTCTGGCACAGCATGGACGACATGGACGCCGAAAAGTATCCCCCCGTATACCGTGTGCAGGGATATCATGAGATGTACGGGGACAACAAGCTCCAATGGGTGGACGTGTTCGACGGCGGCGCCCGGATCGCCGATAGGCTGACGTTCCATACGGAGATGCGTATTTACACACCGGACTACCGCAGCGACTCCCTCATTGGCGAGGGCTGGTGGAAGGACAGCGGGGACTTCCAGGTGCTGGACAGCTACGCCATGGCCAACGGCTGCACAGCGGAGGTCATCGTGGGGACTCGCGCCTGTGAGGATATGGAAGGCGAAACACAACATTACATCGGCGCCTTTATGAAGGACGGCATTTTGTATAAGGTCGATTTGTTTGTCCCCGTCCAATACCCGAAAAGTGAGGCGGAGCTGGTGGAATGGCTCCATCAGATCTTGGACAGCTACCAGTAAAAACGGAAACGGGCCCCGGAGGGTTTCCTCCGGGGCCCGTTTTGTGTATACTATCCCCGGGAAAAAATTTTCCCGCCCTGTCAGGATTCGCCCCGCTCAATCGTATTCCAGGTGAAGGCGCCTTCAAAGGAGAGAACTGCCATGAGAGAAATAGACGCCCGGGAGGCGGAGCGGCTGGTGAACACCTACTCCGATCTGATCCTGCGGCTGAGCTACACCTACCTCAAGTCCACCCAGGACGGGGAGGACATCTGCCAGGGGGTGCTGCTCAAGCCGCTCACCGAAGGGCGGACGTTCGACAGCCCCGAGCATGAGAAAGCCTGGGTGGTCCGCACGGCCATCAACGCCTGCAAGGACGAGCTGCGCTCCTTTCGCCGGAAAACGGTGCCCCTGGAGCAGGTCCCCGAGGCCGCCGCCCCGGAGCCGCCCCAATCCGACGTGCTGGAGGCGGTGACGGCCCTGCCGGGGAAATACCGGGAGGCCATCTACCTCTTTTATTACGAGGGGTATTCGGTGAGGGAGATCGGGGAGCTGACGGGCCGGAGCGAAGCGGCGGTGTCCGCCCATCTCAGCCGGGGGCGGAAGAAGCTGCGGGACATGTTAGGAGGCGGGGAATATGAACCGAATTGAGCGGGAGTACAAAAGTGCGCTGGACGAGCTGCGTTTTTCCCAGGAGGCAAAGGAGCGTATGATGAACAACCTGATGAATCAAAAGGAGCAGGCCCCGGTGAAACGGCGGAGCTTCCGTCCCCTGCGGACGGGGCTGCTCGCGGCGGCGGTGTCCGCGGCCCTCATCGTGACGGCGGGGGCGGCCGGGGCGGCGGCCCGGCAAAGCAGGATTCAGTACGTGGACCAGGAGGAGTTCCAGGAGCGGTACTGGGAGGAGGTGGAGAGCGGTCAAACCGGCCCTTACGTTTATAGCGGCTCCCGCCCCAACGGGACGGACATGAATGGGATCACCGCCGAGGAGAACGAGCTGTGGTGGAAGGGCCCGGCGGGCGAGCTGCTGGAGGAGGCCCGTGGGACATCTCGGGACGGCTGGACGGCGAAGCGGGTGTTCCGCTACCGGGGCGGCCACAGGTATGACGGCGCTTGGGACGAGGACCGGGAGTATGTGGAGGCCAGATACCTGGCCCCGGGGCTGTCCGGCTTCAACGGCCTCTGGGCGGGGCTGGACACCGGCTGGCTGGAGGAGCACTACACCGCCGACCCCAACGGGCAGAATTTCCGCACCATTTCCACCGGGGGCGAGATGTTCACCTTTGGTCTCACGTCCTACTATGGGCGCGGAGACACCATGTTCAACCTGTGCTATTACTGGGACAGGTTCCAGACCCATAAGGACGAGTACCGGGTGTCCTCGAACTACGCGTTCACCGAGGTCTACACCACGGCGGACGGGATGGAGGTCGCCATCGAGATGAACCCCACCGTCTCGGGCAAGACCGAGTTTTGGGTGACCCTCTACACCGGGCACCATTCGTTCAGCATGTTCGGCACCCAGATGGAGCTGGACGACCTCCACCGCCTGCTGGACAGCCTGGAGCTGTCCAGACTGGTGGGCTACGATCCGTTGAAGTGAAAAACAGCCCTCCCGCAGCGCGGGAGGGCTGTTTCATATCATTTTCACCGTCCCGGAGGACACGGTGTGCCTCTTTCCGTCGTCCCCGTCCACCAGCAGGGCGAAGTTATCGTCCACCCCGGACACGGTGCCGGTCAGGAGCGTCCCCTCCCCGTCAAAGGACACCCGCCGGCCCAGAGTGATACAGCGCTCCCGGTAGCGCTCCAGGTAATCCGCCCGCTTTTGGGGAAACTCCCGGTTGAGCTTGTCCAGCGCCTCCAGCAGGCACACGGCCAGGTGGTTTTGCTCCACGGGGTAGCCCTCCAGCGCCAGAGAGGTGGCGATATCCTCCAACCCCTGGGCCCGGAAGGTCTCGGCGGTCTGGTTCATGTTGACCCCCATGCCGATGACCACGTAGTCCGGTTCGCCGCTCTCCGCCAGCAGGGCGAACTCGGTGAGGATGCCGCACAGCTTCTTCCCGTTGAGGTACAGGTCGTTGAGCCACTTGATGCCAACGGGCGCGCCGCTGGCCCGCTCTACCCCCTCCCGGGCACACACCGCCACCCAGCCCGTCAGAGTGAGCAGGTCGGCGATCCCCACCCGTGGCCGGAGGAGCGCCGACAGGTACAGCCCGTCCCCTTTTGGAGACTGGAAAGACCGCCCGTGGGTGCCACGGCCTCCGGACTGCTCCTCCGCCAGCAGGGCCGACCCGGTGGGGGTGGAGGCGGCCCGGGCCTTGAGCCGGGTGTTGGTGGAGTCCACCAGCGGCTCCACCCGGACCTTCCCGGCAAACAGATTGCCGGGGCTGAGCCGGGCGCTGATGTAGGGGGCGGACAGGGCCGGGGGCGGCCCCGCCAGCTTATAGCCCTTCCGGGTGGAGGACTGGATGGGCCAGCCCGCCCCCCGCAGCGCCTCGATCTCCTTCCAAACCGCCGCCCGGGTCACCCCCAGGGCACGGCTCATCTCCTCCCCCGAGAGGTATCCATCCGCCCCGGCCAGCAGGGCGGCCACTTGATCCCGCTCCATGGCCCGCCCTCAGTCCTGCTTCAGGCTGTCCATCAGGGGGAAGGTGATGGTATACTCCTCCCCCCGGCGCAGGACGGTGCAGGTCAGCTCCTCCTCCGCCCCGGTGCGGTAGAGCACCCGGCGCAGCTGCGTCAGGCTGGTCACGGGGCTGCCGTTGGCGGCCACGATGAGGTCGCCCCTGCGCAGGCCCGCCTCCTTTGGGGCGTCGGCGGTGACCTCCGCCACCCGGACACCCCGCCGCCCGTCCTCCTCGTCGGCGGCGCACTGGATGCCCATGGCGGGGCGCCAGCTCTCGCCGGTGGCCAGGATGTGGTTGACAAAGGGGATGGCGTCGGAGATGGGGATGGCAAGGCCCATCCCCTCCAGCACCACCGCGTCCTCAATGGCCTCGCCGTTCTCCCGGACCATGCCGGTGACCTTGGCGCAGGTGACGCCCACCAGCTGGCCCGACTCGTTGACCAGCGCCCCGCCGGAGTTGCCCGGATTCAGGGGATTGTCCACCTGGATGAGGCCCAGGGCGCTGCCGTAGGCCTCCTCATCCCGGCCCAGGGCGGACACGATGCCCACCGACATAGAGCCCAGTAGGCTGCCCATGGGGTTGCCCACGGCGTACACCCAGTCCCCCACCATGAGCTGGTCGGAGTCCCCCAGCCGCGCGGGGGTGAGCCGCGTCCCCTCGGGGTCGAATTTGAGCACCGCCAGGTCGAACTCCCGGTCAAAACCGATGACCTGGGCGTCATATCTCCGGCCGGGGCCGTCCAGCAGCTGCACCTGGACCTTCACCGCCTCGTCGATGATGTGGTAGTTGGTCAGCACATATCCCGATTGGGTGACCACCACGCCGGTGCCCAGGCTGGCGGCCCCGTCATAGCTCCCGGCCTGGCTCGCCCTCACGCTCACCAGGCTGGGCAGGACGGCCTGATACGCCTCCCGCCCGGACAGGGCAGGGCCGGCGGGCTGGGTGGACAGCACCACCGACGGGTCCGGGTCCCCCCAGGGCAGGTCCTCCGGGGACCAGTGCGTGTTCCGCTCCACCTGGCGGCTGGGCCGGGGGTCGTCGGGCAGGGACGGCTCCATCTGGGCCAGCATCCCGGCGATGCCGTTCACCGCCCAGAAGCACACCCCGCCCAGCAGGGACAGGCACAGCACAATAGCCACCACCGGCCCCACCCACCGCCGGAGGGAGCGCTTTTTTTTCGCTTGGGGCGGCCTTGCCGCCCGATCAGGCACAGGGGGCGGCTGGAGGCCAGGCCCCTGGGGCCAGCGGTAGCGCAGATAGTTGTCCATGGTGGGTCCCTCCCATCAAAAGCGTTGGTCCTATGCTCTGGTCATGGTAAAAATGAACTTGGTCACGCCGTCCTCGCTGGTGCACGTAATATTTTCTTTATGACTGTTGAGGATGGTCTTGACGATATACAAGCCCAGCCCCACCCCGTCCCGGTCGGCGGAGCGGGAGTGGTCGGTCTTGTGGAACCGGTCGAAGATCAGCGACTGCTCCTCGGGGGGGATAGTCTCCCCCTGGTTGCTGATGGTGACGGTGGCCTTGGGCCCCTTCACCGTGACCGACAGCCCCAGCACGCCCCCCTCCTGGGAGAACTTGATGGCGTTGTCCAGCAGGTTATAGCACACCTGGGTGATGGCGTCCTGGTCCCCCCACACGGGGATCGGCTCGTCCTCGGGGAGCTGGGCGTCCACCTCCAGGTGCTTGGCGTTCACCTTGTTCTCCAGGGTGACCAGGGCCCGCACCAGGGTCTCGCACAGGTCGAACTGCTGCTGGGCCGCCCGCTCGTCGGATTGGAGCCGGGACAAATCCAGCATGGAGCGCACCAGCCGGGACAGCCGCCGGGTCTCGGAGGAGATGATCTGCAAATAGTGCCGCTCCTGCTCGGGGGGAATGGTGCCGTCCAGGATGCCGTCGGCGAAGCCGGCGATGGTGGTCATGGGGGTTTTCAGCTCGTGGGACACGTTGGCGATGAACTCCGAGCGGCGCTGCTCGCTCTTGGACAAAGAGTCGGCCATGGCGTTGAAGGCCTCGGCCAGCTCCCCCACCTCGTCCCGCCGAGGGCCCACGTCCACCCGCACGTCCAGCTGGCCCAGGCCGAACTGCCGGGCGGCGGCGGCGATCTCCTTGATGGGCTGGGACTGGCGCATACTGGTCACCGAGCTGATGACGGCGGCAATGAGCACCACCGCCAGGGTGGTCACCAGCAGGATGCCGAACAGGTCCCGCCACACCCCGCTGATGTTGGACGCGGAGGAGGACACCAGCACCAGCCCCTGGAGATAGCCCCCAGCGTTGGTGATGGGCAGGCCCACCAGATACCTGGGCTCGCCATACAGCCCGTTCAGAACGGTCATGCCCATGCAGGTGCCGCCCACGATATCCTCCACCGTGTCCTGCCCCAGCTGGGCGTACTGCAGCGCGGGCAGGGCCGCGCCGCCGCTGGTGGCGTACACCACCACCCCCTCCGGGGTGGCCACCATGATGTGGGAGTCGGACACCAGGGCCACGGAGTTGAGGTAGTTCTGGAAGGCGGAGGTCTGCCACACCAGCTCCCCGCCGGTCTTGACCGAGTCTGAGGTGAACTGGGCGATATACTTGGCGTTGCGCTCCAGGGTGTCCTTTTTCTCCCGGATGGTGTACTGGTAGCTCAGGGTGGCGAAGGACGCCCCCAGCATGAGGAAGGACAGCAGCACCATGCCCACCATGGTGGCGAACTGGCGGCCGTACATGGTTTTCACGGGGTGGTCACCTCAAACTTATAGCCCACGCCCCACACGGTCTTGAGACTCCACTGGTCGGACACCCCCTCCAGCTTCTCCCGCAGGCGCTTGATGTGCACATCCACCGTGCGGGAGTCGCCGAAGTAGTCAAAGCCCCACACCTCGTCCAGCAGCTGGTTGCGGGTGAACACCCGGTTGGGGGCGGAGGCCAGGTGAAACAGCAGCTCCAGCTCCTTTGGGGGGGTGTCCACCCGCTTGCCGTCCACCAGCAGCTCATAGGAGTCCAGGTTGACCACCAGCTTGTCGAAGGAAAGGCGCTTTTCCGGCTGCTCCTCCTCCCCGAAGCGGCGCAGCACCGCGTGGATGCGGGCCAGCACCTCCTTGGTCTCGAAGGGCTTGGTGATGTAGTCGTCCGCCCCCATCTCCAATCCGGACACCTTGTCCTCCAGCTCCCCCTTGGCGGTGAGCATGATGATGGGCACCTTGGAGGTCTCCCGGATCTTCCGGCACACGGACCAGCCGTCCATGGAGGGCAGCATGATGTCCAGCATCACCAGGTCGGGCTGGACGGCGTGGAACTTCTCCAGCCCCTCCAGGCCGTCCCCGGCCACGTGGCAGGTCATCCCCTCCTTCTCCAGGTACAGCCGGAGCAGGTCGGCGATGTTTTTGTCGTCCTCTACGATCAAAATCGTGCGGGGCATAAACTCCACCCTTTCGTAAATTGGTTCTTTTGTCATTATAAGCCGTGTGCCGAGAGAATTCTATAGAAAATTGTTAAGAAAGCGGTTTTTTTGCCGGTCACAGCACATGGGAGCGGTCCACATTGACAGCGGGGCGGCAGTCCGGCGCCTCCTGGGCCAGCCGCCGCTCCAGCGCCTCCCGGACCTGGCCGTCGGACAGCTTGGCGTCATAGGGCACCACCACGTCGAAGGACAGCTGCCCCTCCCCGCCCAGCTGGAAGTCGTGGATGGTGGCGGCGGGATCGATCTCCCGGGCCAGGCCCTCCGCCAGTGAGCGCAGGCGGTCGCTGCGGGGGTCCCCCCGCTCCACCGGGTCCAGATGGATCACCGCCTCCAGGCCGAACCGGGCCCCCAGCTCCCGCTCCGCCCGGTCAATCACGTCGTGGAGGGCCACCAGGGACCCGTCGGCGGGCACCTCGGCGTGGACGGACATCATCCGCCGCCCGGGCCCGTAGTCGTGGATGATAAGGTCGTGCACCCCCAGGACGCTGGGGTCGCTGAGGATAAGGGCCTCGATGTCCGCCACCGTGTCCGGGTCCGGGGGTGTGCCCAGCAGGGGGTCCAGGGTGTCCCGGGCCGCCCCCCAGCCGGTGCGCAGGATGAGCGCCGCCACCAGCAGGCCCAGCCAGCCGTCCAGCTGGATGTGGAGGAAGTGGGAGACGGCCAGGCCCGCCAGCACCGCCGACGTGGCCAGCACGTCGGAGCGGGCGTCCGCCCCCGCCGCCGCCAGGGCGGTGGACTGGGCCCGCCGCCCCATCTCGCCGTAGAACCAGCCCATCCACAGCTTCACCAGAATGGACAGCCCCAGCAGGCCCACCGCCAGGGGGCCCAGGGCGGCGGGCGCCGGGTGGAGAATCTTCTCCAAGGACCCCCGGCCCAGCTCCACCCCCACCAGCAGGATGAGCAGGGACACCCCCAGCCCCGCCAGGTACTCCACCCGGCCGTGGCCGAAGGGGTGGCGCTCGTCCGCCTTCTGGGAGGCCAGCTTGAACCCCGCCAGCGTCACGGCGGACCCGGCGGCGTCGGACAGGTTGTTGAAGGCGTCCGCGGTCACCGAGATGGCCCCGGTGAGCACCCCCGCCAGCAGCTTGGCGGCGAACAAAAACAGGTTGAGGCCCAGCCCCACACCCCCCGCCAGCAGGCCGTACCGTTCCCGGACGATGGGGTCGTGGGTGTCTTGATAGTGTGGGATGAAGCGGCGCAAAAATGCCTCCAGCATGGTGAGGCCCCCTCTCTGGGATTTCTTTCCTTATAGTATGCCCACGTCAGGGCGAATAGCAATCTGCCTGGGCCTTTGCCCAGGCAGATGTTGTATTCACGCTCCAATTGGCCGCGCGGCCGGGTCGCTATCCTTTCGACTCGGACAAGACCCGCCCCGCTTCGCGGCGGCTGGGCTCCCGTCCTCGCTCCAGTCCAAGCTCCCCTGCGCGGCTATTGTCGCGCTATGCGCTATGAACTCGGTCTACAGGCTCTGATGATGGACAGGGGCGGGACCTGACGGGGCAGCCTCATGCGAAACTCCATCTGGGGGCGCTTGGGCTCGGTGAGCTCAAAGCCGTCCAGGTCCCGCATCAGGGGGGCGGTCATGGCAAAGGCGGGCACGTCCGGCCCCACCACCTCGAGCTCGTCCCCGACGGCGAACTTGTTGCGCAGGGACAGCCGGGCGTTGCCCAGAGCGTCGCAGGACTGGACGATGGCCAGCACCTGCCAGTCCCGGACGTACCGGGCGGAGTCGGTGTACTGCCCCGGCTGGCCGAACCAGAAGCCGGTGGAGTAGTGCCGGTGGCTCACCTTGTCCACCTCGGAGCGCCAAAGGGGGTCCAGCGGGCGGTTTTCCGCCGCCGCATCCACGGCGTGGCGGTAGGCGGCGGTGGTCATGGCGGCGTAGTAGGCGCTCTTGGCCCGGCCCTCGATCTTCAGCGAGTCCACCCCGGCGGCCATCAGCTCCTGGATGTGGTCGATCATGCACATGTCCCGGCTGTTCAGAATGAAGGTCTCCCCGTTCTCCTCGAACACAGGGAAATACTCGCCGGGGCGCTTCTCCTCCATCAGGGCGTACTGGTAGCGGCAGGGCTGGGCGCAGGCCCCACGAGAGGCGTCCCGCCCGGTCATATAGTTGGACAGCAGGCACCGCCCCGACCAGCTCACGCACATGGCCCCGTGGACGAAGCACTCCACCTCCAGCCCTCTGGGGGCCTTGGCCTTCAGCTGGGCCACCTCCTCCAGGGACAGCTCCCGGGCTAAAATCACCCGGGAGGCCCCCAGCTCGTGCCACACCCGGGCCATCTCGTAGTTGGTGACGCCGGTCTGGGTGGACATGTGGACCTGGACGCGGGGGGCGTGGCGCTTGCACAGGTCCAGCACGTCCGGCCCGGCGGCGATCACCGCGTCCACCCCGATGGCGTCCAGGTACTCCAAATACTCCGGGAGCCGGGCCACCTCGTCGTTCCGGGCCAGGGTGTTGCAGGTCACATGGACCCGCACCCCCTTGGCGTGGGCGGCGGACACGGCGTCCCTCAATCCCTCCCGGTCAAAATTCCCGGCGAAGGCCCGCATGCCGAAGGCGGTCCCCGCCAGGTACACCGCGTCCGCCCCGTAGGCCAGGGCCATATCCAGCCGCTCCCGGTCCCCGGCGGGGGCGAGCACCTCCGGCTTAGCCGGCATTGGTCTGATAGCGCTGGACCAGCGCGTCGTGCTCGGCGTAGGTGCGGGTGAACTCGTGGCGCTTGGTCTCCGGGTTGAGGACGTAGAAATAGTAGTTGGTGTTCTCCGGCTCCATGGCGGCCAGCAGGGAGGTCAGGCCGGGGTTGGAGATGGGCCCGGCGGGCAGGCCCTGGTACTTATAGGTGTTGTAGGGGGAATCGATCTCCCGGTCGGCCAGGGTGGGCACCTTGCCGCCGTTGAGGTAGACCAGGGTGGCGTCGATCTGAAGGTAGCCCACCGTCTCCGCCTGGGGGTTGGTGAGGCGGTTGTAGATGACGGAGGAGATGGTGCGGTAGTCCTCGCCGTCGGTCTCCTTCTCGATCATGGAGGCGATGGTGACGATGTCGTGGAGGGAGTAGGGGGCGTCCTCGGCGGCCAGGGCGGGGATATACTCGTCCATCTTGGCGTCGAAGTTCACCAGCATCTTGTTGAGCACGTACTTGGGATTTTCCCCCATCTCAAAGGTATAGGTGTCGGGGAACAGGTAGCCCTCCAGCCGGTGGTAGTCCCCCAGGGGGCGGGCCCTCAGCCAGTCGAAGGCATAGTCATAGTTGGCGGCCATGTCCTGGAGCCGCTCCACCGAGCACACGCCGCGGTCGTCCAGAAGCTCAAAGACCTGGTCGATGGTCAAGCCCTCCTTGATGGTGACGTCGGTGGTCAGCCGGGTGGCGGAGGAGGAGCCCATGCTGGACACCAGGGCGTGGTAGTCCATCTCGGTGTTCAGCTCATATTTGCCGGGGGCGATCTTCTCCTCCGCGTGGGAGAAGGCGGCGTAGAGCTTGAAGAGGAACTTGTACTCGATCAAGCCCTCCTTCTCCAGCTGGTCCACCACCGCGTTGAAGTCGGTGTCGTCGTCGATGGTGATCTCAATGGAGACCGGCTCCTTGTTGAGGCCCAGCAGGTCGCAGGCCCACACCCAGCCCACCGTGGACAGCGCGGCGGAGCCGGCGATGACCAGCAGCACATACAAAAACGCCCCCGCCACCCGGGACACGGCGGTGCGCCGGCGCTTGGTGGCCCGCCTGGTCTGGGACTGGGTCGGCTCCCGCTGGGGCTGGCGGGACTGGCCGGCCTGGGGATAGTGGAGCTGGCGCTGGGGCCTGCCCTGCTGGGGGCCGGACTGGGAATGGTGGGGCTGCGGCGGACGCTGCCCGCCGGTACGTCGTTCATCTGCCATGGGATTCACTCCTTTGAGGTCCGGGCGGCGCCCGGAGGGGGTAACCAATTTTCAGGCCCCCACATAGTATGACGCAGAAACGGGGAAGAAAGCCGGCCGCCGGGCCGGAACGCCACGGGGCTCGGCTCCGGCGCCGCAGCGTCCTCCTCTGCGGCGTCCGAGCCGGTCTCTGTGACCGGAAAATCAGGTGTACGGGGGTCGCCCCCGGCGCCGCCGGGGGCGGCGTCAGGGCCGGTCTCTGTGACCGGGACATCAAATGTGAGGTGACAAAACATGTGTTGTGGTAACAATGGTGGTTTTGGCGGGGGCTGCTGGTGGATCATCATCCTGATCCTCCTGCTGTGCTGCTGCTGCGGCGGCGGGAACAGCTGGGGCGGCAATAACAACGGCTGTTGCTGCTGCTGCTGTGGCGGCAACAACAACGGCTGCGGCTGTGGCTGCAACAACTGCGGCTGCAACAACAACTGCGGCTGCAACGACGGTTGTTGCTAAGCCGTCGCGAACAGCGCGGATGGACCGAAGCGAGGGTAAAAGCCCAGCCGCCGCAGGGCGGCGGGTCTTACCCGAGGCGGAGGGAAGCCGCGCGTCGTGAGCAGGCGAAGCACGAAAGCGGCTGCTGCTGAGCCGGAAGCGCGACGATAGGCGGATAGGGGCGCTTGGAGCGGAGCGAAGGCAAAAGCCCAGGGCCTGCACAGCGGGACCGGGTTTTGCCTGAGTCGCAGCGAAAGCGACTGAGCACCCTGACCGCTTCGCAACGTGACAAGGAAGCACACGTCCATCGCCAACAGGCGTAACACGAAAGCGGCTGCTGAGCCGCACCTACCATACCCATGGGCGGAGGGCAAATGCCCTCCGCCCTTCCTACTCCTCAATGAGGACAAGCTTCACCGGCACGTCGAAGGGCTCCCGGGGGATGTGCTCCGCCAGCCGCCCGGGACGGCAGACGCACACCGTAAAGCCGTCAAAGTCCGTCAGCCAGCGGTCGTAGTACCCCCCGCCCCAGCCCAGGCGGTAGCCCTCCCGGTCCACCATCAGGTGGGGGATGAGGGCCGCGGCGATCTCTCCCTTTCCAATGACGGGGCAGGTGTCGTCCGGCTCGGGGATGCCGAAGCGGTTGGGCACCAGCTGGTCCACATCCAGCACCTGCCTGGCCTCCATCCCCCGGTGGGGGAGGACCACCGGCAGGGCCACCCGCTTGCCCCGCTCCAGCAGGGCCTGAATCAAGGGGACGGTGTTGGGCTCCCGGCCGGTGCCGTAAAACACCATCACCGTGTCCGCCCCCTCCACCTCCGGAAGGGCCAAAAACCGCTCAAACAGCGCACCGGCCTCCATCTGAGGCAGGCCGGCGGCGTGGCGGCGCAGCTCCGCCTTGCGCTCTTTGACGGTCATACGCCGTAGTGCAGCCCTGCCCGGACCTGGGCGGCGGTGTCCGGACCCGCCAGCGCCTCCAACAGCGCCAGCCCGAAGTCAAAGGCGGCGCCAGGTCCCTTGCCGGTGATGAGCCTGCCCTGGGTGACCGTGGGGCGGTCCATGGCGGGCACCGCCCCGGCCGCGGACAGCTCTCCCTCCATGCCGGGGTAGCACACGCAGCGCGCACCCTTGGGGAGCGCCCCCGCCCGGGCCAGCAGGGTGGGCGCGGCGCAGATGGCCGCCAGCCACAGCTCAGGGTCCTGGGCCGCCTGGCGGATCAGGGCCATGGCGGCGGCGCTGCCCTCCATGGAGGCCACGCCCCCCATGCCGCCGGGGAGCACCACCATGTCGCCCGCTTTTAACGCGACCTCCTCCACCGGCCGGTCCGCCCGGACGATGATGCTGTGGGAGCCGGTGATATACTCTCCTCCAATGCCCGCCAGGGTGACGGGGAGCGACCCCCGGCGCAGCACGTCGGCGGTGACCAGGGCCTCGGCCTCCTCAAAGCCCGCGCCCAGCAAAATATAGACCATGGAGCATCTACCTTTCGTTTTATATAATGTAGGTTTACTTTCCTCTGAGCCGCGCCCCCGCAGCGGACACCAGGAACAGGGGCAGCTTCGCCATGCGCCCCGCCCGGGAGGGCTCCTTCATCAGCCGGTACAGCCACTCCAGCCCCAGCCTCTGGAACCCCTCCGGAGCCCGCTCCACCCTGCCCGCGAACACGTCCAGCGACCCCCCCAGGCCCACATACAGCCTGGCCCCGGCGGCCTCGCCGTTGGCGGCGATCCACTTCTCCTGCTTGGGGGCCCCCAGGCAGACGAACACGATGTCGGCCTGCGCCGCCCGGATGTTTTCGATCACCGGGCCGTCCTCTTTAAAATAACCGTCGTGGGCGCCGCACACCACAAGGCCGGGGCAGGCCGCCCGCAGATTCACCGCCGCCTGCTCCGCCACCCCTGGGGCCGCCCCCAGCAGGTACAGCCGCTTCCCCAGCCCGGCGGCCCGGACCATCAGGGCGGAGGCGAAGTCGATGCCGGGCACCCTAGCCCGCAAGGGCCTGCCCAGAATCCTGGCCGCGTAGATGACCCCCACCCCGTCGGGCAGGACCAGGTCGGCCTGGGCCAGGATCTCGGAAAACGCCCGGTCCTTTTCGGCCCGCTGGACGATCTCGGGATTGGGGGTAACCACCAGGTGGGGCCCCTCCTCCTCCAGCATGGCCAGCGCCCGGTCCACCGCCTCGTCCAAGGTCACGTTGTCGAAGGCCACGCCCAGCACATCGGTCCGCATCGGCCTCTCCTCCTCTTTGGCATAGCAATCCATTTTGCGGGTATTTTACCACAGCGGCCGGAAAAAGTCCACCCATGGGGGGAAGTATTTACAGTGTGTTCAAGAAGAAGCGCGGAGAAGCGGTCAGCGAGGAAGCTTGGACCGGAGCGAGGGCAAAAGCCCAGGGCCGGCGGAGCCGGGCCAGGTTTTGCCCGAGGCGGAGGGAAAGCGACCGAGCGCCCTGACCGATTCACAGCGTGACAGCGAAGAAGCGCGGAGCCGTCGTGAGCAGCGCGGATGGAGCGGAGCGAGGGGAAAAGCTCAAGGCCCACGCAGTGGGACTGGGTTTTGCCCGAGCCGCAGCGAAGCCGCGCGTTGCGAACAGGCGCAGCGTGACAGCGAAGAAGCGCGGAGCCGTCGTGAGCGTGCAGCGTGACAACAGGGGCGCGGGATGTCGTATTTCAGAAATTTGTGCAATTTGCCCTTGACATCGCCGCATTAAAGCGCTATACTAACGGTCGTGAGCTGAAAAGCTCATTCCTTTGTGCCGGGGTCACTTTGACGGCGCAAAGCGGTAAAGCAACCATGGTTTGGAGGAATTAAGAATGAAAAAGACAACAAAATTCACCGCGCTGCTGCTGGCGCTGGCTATGGCCCTGTCCCTGGCCGCCTGCTCCAATAATCCCAGCGCGGACAACAGCGCCCCCGCCCAGTCCCAGGCCGCCGAGAGCGCCGCTCCCGCGGAGAGCAAAGAGCCCGCTGGCGACGGCGAGAAGTATGTGGTGGGCATCTGCCAGCTGCTGCCCCACGCCGCGCTGAACGCAGCCACCCAGGGCTTTAAGGACGCCCTGAAGGAGGAGTTCGGTGACAACGTGGAGATCAAGGAGGGCAACGCCGGCGGCGAGTCCACCAACTGCGCCACCATCATCGACGGCTTCATCGCCGAGGACGTGGACCTGATCCTGGCCAACGCCACCCCGGCCCTCACCGCCGCCGCCTCCGCCACCGACACCATCCCCATCCTGGGCACCTCCATCACCAACTACGGTATCGCTCTGGATCTGGACTCCACCGAGGACAAGGTGCTGGGCGGCAACATCTCCGGCACCTCCGACCTGGCCCCCCTGGACCAGCAGGCCGCCATGGTCAAGGAGCTGTTCCCCGACGCCAAGAGCGTGGGTCTGGTCTACTGCTCCGCCGAGGCCAACTCCATGTACCAGGTGGAGACCATCCAGGGCTATCTGGAGGACATGGGCTACGCCTGCACCCAGTACGCCTTCACCGATGTGAACGATCTGTCCAGCGTGGTGCAGACCGCCTGTGACGGGTCCGACGTGCTGTATATTCCCACCGACAACACCGCCGCGGACAACAAGGAGGCCATCGCCAACGTGGTCATCCCCGCCAAGGTGCCCGTCATCTGCGGCGAGGAGGGCATTTGCTCCGGCTGTGGCGTGGCCACCCTGTCCATCAGCTATTACGAGATCGGCTGGATGGCCGGCGAGATGGCCGCCCAGATCCTCAAGGGGGAGAAGAGCGTGTCCGAGCTGCCCATTGGCTTCGACACCACCCTGGACAAGAAGTATAACGCCTCCATCTGCGAGCAGCTGGGCCTGACCATGCCCGCCGACTACGTGGCCATCGAGGGCTGATCCCAAAACACCCTGCCAAAAGGCCGCGGGAAAGAGTTCTCCTTTCCCGCGGTTTTTGGCGCGGCGGCCATCCTGTGCCCGCCGCGGCGCTATCTATATTTGGAGGAATGAAAATGGACGTTTTGCTCGCCTTTGTGAACTCCCTGCCCAACACCGTGGGGCAGGGACTGATCTGGGGCATCATGGCCATCGGGGTGTACATCACCTACCGCATCCTGGACGTGGCCGATCTGACGGTGGACGGCTCGCTGGCCACCGGCGGGGCGGTGTGCGCCCTGCTCATCAGCCTGGGGGTGAACCCTTGGCTGGCGCTGCTGGCGGCGGTGCTGTCCGGCATGGCGGCGGGCCTGGCCACCGGCCTGCTCCACACGGTGTGCGGCATCCCCGCTATCCTGTCGGGCATCCTGACCCAGCTGGCGCTGTACTCCATCAACCTGCGCATCATGGCCGTGGGGGACGCCAACGCCAAGACCAAATCCACCCTGGCCGTCAGCGTGGACAAGTACGACCTGCTGGTGTCCTCCCGGAACATCCGCAAGCCCCTGCTGGAAAATCCCCTGCTGCTGCTCCTTCTTCTGGTGGTGGTGGTCATCGCCGTGCTGTACTGGTTCTTCGGCACGGAGCAGGGGTCCGCCCTGCGGGCCACCGGCTCCAACCCCAACATGGCCCGGGCCCAGGGCATCAACACCAACTGGAGCAAGCTGCTGGGGCTGGTGGTGTCCAACGCGCTGGTGGCGCTGGCGGGGGCCCTGCTGGCCCAGTACCAGGGCAGCTCCACCATTGATATGGGCCGGGGCGCCATCGTCATCGGCCTGGCCGCCGTCATCATCGGCGAGGTGCTGCTGGGTGGCGTATTCATCAATTTCGCGCTGAAGCTGCTTGCCTGCGTCGTGGGCGCCATCCTCTACTACGCCGTCATCACCCTGGTGCTCCGCCTGGGGCTGGAGACCACCGATCTGAAGCTGCTCACCGCCCTGGTGGTGGCCGTATTCCTCACCATCCCCTACTGGAAGGGGAAATACTTCTCCAAGCCCGTCAAACCCGCGAAGAAGGAGGAGAGTACCCATGCTTGACGTACAAAATATCCGCAAGACCTTTAACCCCGGCACCGTCAATGAAAAGACGGCACTGGACGGGGTGTCCCTCACCCTGGGCGACGGGGACTTCGTCACCGTCATCGGCGGCAACGGGGCGGGCAAGTCCACCCTGCTCAACGCGGTGGCGGGGGTGTGGCCGGTGGACTCCGGCACCATCTCCATTGGCGGGACGGATGTGACCAAGCTCCCCGAGCACAAGCGGGCCAAATACATCGGCCGGGTGTTCCAGGACCCCATGATGGGTACCGCCGCCACCATGCAGATTGAGGAGAACATGGCCCTGGCCGCCCGCCGGGGGCAGAAGCGCACCCTGCGCCCCGGCATCACCCGGGACGAGCGGGACCACTACCGGGAGATGCTGAAAATTTTGGACCTGGGGCTGGAGGACCGGCTCACCTCCAAGGTGGGGCTGCTGTCCGGCGGCCAGCGCCAGGCGCTGACTCTGCTCATGGCCGCCCTGCGCAAGCCAGACCTGCTGCTGCTGGACGAGCACACCGCCGCCCTAGACCCCAAGACCGCCGCCAAGGTGCTGGAGGCCACCGAGCGCATCGTCCAGAAGGACCATCTCACCACCCTGATGATTACCCACAACATGAAGGACGCCATTGTCCACGGAAACCGGCTCATCATGATGTACGAGGGGCGCATCGCCCTGGACATCTCCGGAGAGGACAAGAAGAAGCTCACCGTGGAGGACCTGCTGGCCCGGTTCGGCCAGGCCACCGGCTCTGACGAGGCGGACGACAAGCTGCTGCTGAGCTGAGGTTCAAAACTTGAAGATAAGAAGCGCCGCTCTGTGCCGACAGGGCGGCGCTTCTTATTTTTATTAAAATAGAAATAGTAGTTGACTTTCATAAAATTTATGCTATATTTAATTTTATGAAAGGGGGCGTGGCCATGGATACAATTCCCATTTGGATGGCGGGCCTGGAGGACGAGGACGCGGCGTTCATCAGGCGGTTCGTTTTGGCCTCCGGCTCCCTCAAGGAGATGGCGGCACAGTATGGCGTGAGCTATCCCACGGTGCGGCTGCGGCTGGACCGGCTGATTCAAAAGATCCAGCTGGCTGAGACGGTGGAAGCAGACCCCTATGTGGCGCTGGTGAAGCGGCTGGCGGTGGACGACAAGCTGGACTTTGACACGGCCAAGCTGCTGCTCAGCGAGTACCGAAAGGCGAAGGAGGAGCGATCATGAACACCGGATTCCATTTTGAAGAGGACATGGACCTGTTTATCATAGAAATGCAGGACATGCCCGTGATTTTGGTTTTGATGGCCGCGGCGGTGGCGGTGGAAATTTTTCTGGCGGTGAAAAAGGATGGGCGGCTGGGCTTGGCGCTGCCGGGGCTGTGGCTGCTGCGGTGCGTGGTGCAGGTGATCGTCTGGATGGTCCAGGTAAGCGGCTACTCCTCGGTGGCGGCCATGGGCGGAACGCTGGCCGCGGCATTTCTGGTGGAAAACATCCCCACACTGCTGCTGTTGGCGGTGTATGGGCTGTGCCGCCTGTGCAAGCGCTGGAAAACCGTGCAGCAGATGAAAAGGACCCGCATTCAAGACCTATAAAGCGGAGGGCCTGGCGGCGGTTTATGAAATGCTGGCATACGGAGGCGCTGTTGTCCTTCCTCATCGCCCGCGTGATCCGCCACGCGCTCACCAATTCTGTGTTTGGGAAAACAAAATCCTCGCACACACTGTAGGGGCGCCCATCGTCCCAGATCAGGGCATAGGGAATATGCGGGACGCCAAGACGCTCCATAAATCAAATCCGTCGTTTTCTCCGGTCCAATGGAGCTGTCCTCACTCAGCTCATACTGGTGGGGGTCGCCTCAGGTGTGCCCGGAGATGCTCTTGTAGTAGTTCCCCCTGGCGCCGTCGGAGCGGATAATGGGGTTGAGGGCCTGCCCGAACATATAAAAGGGGCCCCCAAGGTGATCCAGAAGAAGTATTCCTTTCTGTTCCCGGCCTCCAGGCTGATACTGACGAAGGCGCAGCAGCCGTCCCCGATCATCACCGCGACGGATAGGGCCACCACCGTCAGCGGAAAGGCCACCGTGTTGGCGGCGTTGCCGTAGGAACCCAGATAGTCGGCGTTGGCAATGAAAATCTGATCCACGATGTTGTAGAGCGCAGCCACCAGCAGGGAGATGACGCAGGGGACGGCGTATTCCGCCATCAGAGCGCCCAGCGGCTCAGTTTCCAAAAAAGAATTTGCTTTTTGTTCCATCAACTGTTTCCTCCTCTGAACATGAGAAAGCGCCCGGCGAGAAGAGCTGGACTCATGCCTTCTGGCCGTGCGCTTTCTGATATTGTTTTTGGGGCAAAGAAAAACAACGTGCAGCGACCAACCGGACTTATGCGGTACCGCTGCACGTTGCATTGTCAATGTAGCACTGAGCGAGCCAAAAAGTCAAGTTTGATTTTCTGAAATTTTTCTCCTGGTGGATTTGACGAATAGCTGAAGGGTGCGGATTGAGGAACTCATCTGAACAGAACTGACAAGCTGCTGAAGAACAAAAGGGTTGAGGACGATGTTCTCAGCTTTTTGTGGGAGAACAGATTTTAATCATTCCCAAACAAATCCCAAACCTTACAAAAACAATGGAAAACGCAAACAAAACTTTAACATTTCTATGGTACAATTAGAAAAAGAGTTTGCGGGGGTTTGCCCTATGTTCAAAATATTGGTTGTCGAGGATGACAAGGACTTGAATCGGGCTGTGTGTGCGTTCCTCAATCAAAGCGGTTATGAGGCGTCAGGGTGTCTGAACGCCAGTGACGCCTATGATGCAATGTATCGCAGTGCTTTTGATTTGATCGTGTCCGATATTATGATGCCCGGTATTGACGGTTATGAATTTGCCGCGACCGTGCGGGAGTTGGATGAAAACATCCCCATCCTGTTTATGACGGCGCGGGATGATTTTGCATCCAAGCAGCGGGGTTATCGGGTAGGTATTGATGATTACATGGTGAAGCCTATCGATCTGGACGAACTGTTTTTGCGTATCGGAGCGCTTTTGCGGCGGGCAAAGATTGCCAGCAGCCACCGTTTGGAGGTGGGTAAGCTGGTGCTGGACGCAGATGACCGCACGGCCTGTCTGGATGGGGAGGAAATTCCGCTGACCCATCGGGAGTTCAATATTCTTTACAAGCTGTTGTCCTATCCAAAGAAGGCGTTTACCCGGACGCAGTTGATGGACGAATTTTGGGATGCGGATTGCTCGACTACTCTGAGGGCTGTGGATGTTTACATGACAAAGCTGCGGGATAAGTTTTCCGGCTGTGACGATTTCGAGATTGTGACCGTGCGGGGACTGGGCTACAAGGCGGTGCTGAAATGAACCGGGAGCAAAGCAGGGCCTCACGCTGGCTGGGGACGCTATGGCAATATTTTGTGTTTTTCCTGCTGATTGCATTTGTCGTCACCTGCTGTATGCTGCTGTTTTTGGAAACCCTGCAGGCCAATATGGAAATGCCGCTGGCCCAAGAGATGATCGAAGCATCCGCCAAGCTGACGTTCTGGAATGTGGTGCTGATCAGTTTTCTCTGCACGGTCATAGACAGCGCACGGCGATGGTTTATGGTGACAAAGCCCGTTCAGCGCATTGCGGATGCTGCCGGGAAAATCATGCAGGGTGATTTTTCGGTACGCATTCAGCCGGTATTTACTGTAAGCGGGCAGGATGGATTCAACACCATCATTCACTCATTCAATCGGATGGCGGAAGAGCTGTCCGGCATTGAAACTCTGCGTACAGATTTTATCTCCAATGTGTCCCATGAACTGAAAACACCTCTGGCAATCATCCAGAATTACGGGGCAATGCTCCAACAGCCGAGTTTAACGGAAGAACAGCGGCGGGAGTGCGCAAAGACGATAACAGATGCCTCCCGGCGGCTGGCAGACCTGATTACAAATATCTTGAAACTGAACAAACTGGAAAATCAGCAGATTTATCCAGAGAGGGAACTCTACGATTTAGGCGAACAGCTATGCCAGTGTCTGCTGGCCTTTGAGGATGTATGGGAAGAACATGACATCGGGTTGGATACAGAATTGGCGGATCATGTGCTGATTATGTCTGACGCAGAATTGATGACGCTGGTATGGAATAATCTGATCTCCAACGCACTGAAATTTACGTCCCCCGGCGGACGTGTTGCCGTAAGCTTGGAGGCAGAAGGAGATTTCGCAGTTGTGCAAATTCGTGACACCGGCTGTGGCATTCCGCCGGAAGTGGGCGAGCATATTTTTGAAAAGTTTTATCAGGGCGATACATCCCACGCCACGCAGGGGAACGGCCTGGGGCTGGCCCTGGTCAAACGGGTGATGGATATTGTAAACGGGGATATCTCCGTTGCCAGCGAAGTCGGGAAAGGCAGTACCTTTACCGTCAGGATACGGAGGGAGCAAAATGGAACGGGTTAAAAAAGTGATCCACGCTGTCCTTATTCCAAAGGCGGCGGTCATTGTGCTTTGCGCTGTCCTTGCCGCCATATTGCTGATTTACACGTTTGGCTTTTATGGAACCAGCGGATGGATTGCCTATGTGTCTTATGTGTTTTCAGCATATACTCTTGTAATTGTCTGCATCGGATTGTGGTCGATGAAAAACAGCACCACAGTAAAACGCATGAAGGATACTGTGCTTGAAATGGCAGGCCAAAATCCCTTTGTCAGCCGTTATATGGCAGATATCGTATTCAAGGCAAAAATTTCCCTGCTTTTGTCGCTGGCGCTCAACACGGGATATGCGGTGTTGAAATTTGTTACGGGCATTTTCTACGGCTCAGCGTGGCTGATTACCTTGGCGGCATATTATACCCTGCTTCTGACGATGCGTTTTTTGCTGCTCCTCCATATCAGCAGGAATACAAGGGATATGGCTGCGGAATGGAGGCGATGCCGTGCCTGCGGCGTTGTGTTGCTCCTTATGAATATCATCCTGACCGGGATGGTCATACTTGTTCTGCAACGCGGCGAGGGCTTTGCGTACCCAGGCTATTTGATTTATGCAATGGCTTTGTACGACTTCTACACCATGACGATGGCCATTGTCAATTTGGTCAAGAGCCGAAAGCAGAAAAGCCCTGTCCTGACGGCGGCAAAAGTAATCAATGTAGCCGCTGCGCTGATTGCCATGCTGTCTTTGGAAACTGCTATGATTACGCAATTCGGAGCCGAAGAGGGTGAAGTGTTCCGGCATACGATGATCGCGTCAACGGGCGGCGGGATCTGTGTTGTCATGGTGGTTATGGCTGTATTGATGATTGCAAGGTCTACAAAAAATATCAAGGAACTTAAATTTCAAAACGGCTGAAAGGAATCAAAGCTATGGATGCGAACGGCAAAACCTTTACCTACACTTACTCCGCCTCCCAGCAGGAAGAACTCAAGCGTATCCGGGAAAAGTATGCCACACCTACGGAGGCGGAGGACAAGATGGAGCGGCTGCGCAAATTGGATGCAAGCGTGACAAAACCAGGTATGATCGCCGCTTTGGCTGTAGGTATTGTCAGCGCTTTGGTAATGGGATTTGGTATGTGCTGCACGATGGTATGGGCGGATACGCTTTTTGTTCCCGGCATTGTGATTGGCGTGATCGGCATTGCCGGAGTGTGCGCCGCTTATCCTTTATATGCCCATATCACAAAAAAGCAGCGCAGAAAGTTGGCTCCTGAAATTATGCGGCTGGCAGATGAACTGATGAAGTAATGGATTTTTAAGTGACCGGGCATTCTATGTTGAACCTGGGAACGGTTTTCTTTGTAGCGGGATTTACCTTGATGCTGCCGCCGTATGTGGCACTGGGATAAAAAGTGGATCTGTTGAAAATTGCGGTATAGCAGAAAGTATGAGGCACAGGACCATTTGTCTATCACATGGCAATGGCCTGTGCTTTGAATTTACCCATAACAAAAGCTCTCTGTGGACAGTGTGAGCAGGCGCATTACATAAGGGCGGGAGATCCTACGCTCTGAGCTGGTGAACATTTTGCAACCTCGGTTATAAAAAAGTCTCGTTTCAAACGTTTACAGTTACCTTGTTCATTGGGATGCGGGAAGGTGAGGCGCTTGGGCTGTACTGGGACTGTATCGACTTCGGAAAGGGCACCATCTTAATGGAAAAACAGCTTCAACGAGAAAAGAGACCCGGCGGAAAATACATCTTTGCCCCACTGAAAAATGATTAATCTCGTCGAATCACACCAGCTCCTTGGGTAATGCAGGTTCTGAAACATCATCGGGCCAAACATGCAGAGCAAAGATTGAAGCTGGGGCCCGCATGGGAAAATACCGGATTAGTGTTCACAGATGAAAACGGCCATCACCTGGCAATTCACACTGTTTATAAAGCGTTTAAGGCAATCGCCGCCTCTATTGGATGCCCTGACGCAAGGGTGCATGACCTCCGGCACTCCTACGCCGTGGCCGCCATCCGCTCCGGGGACGATATTAAAACGGTGCAAGGCAACCTGGGCCACGCCACGGCCAGCTTCACCCTGGATGTATACGGCCACGTTTCCCAAAAGATGCGCCAGCAGTCCGCCGAGCGCATGGAGCAGTTTATCCGTAAAGTATCCGGGTAGCCCTCAAAAATCCCGGTAAGGGTCAGCGTAAGGGCAGCAAAAATCCCTGGAACCGTTGGATTTACACTCGTAAAGAACCATTTATAAAGCGACAGAATTTACGAGCAGTCACCCAAAATCAAACCTTTGTGACAAAATCCAACAGCATGAAAAAAACACGATTTGACAATCGTGTTTTTTTCATGCCCAAAAGGAGGCAGCGGCTATGCCCGATATGAAATTATCAAGCTATTTTTACGGCGACGAGGCGATGCAGTTTACCTATTTCCGCATCCCCTGCCAGCTTATCACCCACCCCCGATTTAAGCACCTGTCCACGGACTCCAAGCTGCTCTATGGGATGCTGCTTGACCGTATGAGCCTGTCCATCAAAAATGAGTGGTACGACGATACCGGGCGCGTCTATATTTACTATACCGTAGACGAGATAGGCAGCAATCTGAACTGCGGACGGGACAAGGCCATGAAGCTGCTGGCCGAGCTGGACACTGGCAAGGGCGTCGGCCTGATAGAGCGGAAGAAGCAAGGCCAGGGCAAGCCCACCCGGATATATGTCAAGCGTTTCACCACGCAGGAGCTGCCGCCCCAGCCTGAGAAGAAGCCGGAGCCTCCCGTGCCACCTCCAGCCGTCGATTTTGACGACGTGCAGAAGTCGGCTTTTCCGACCCCAAGAGGTCGAGATTTTCAACGTGCAGAGGTCGAGGGAATCGACCCTAATCAAACTAAAAGAAATCAAATTGATTTTATCCAGCCTGATCTATCCATCTATCCCCCAGCCCCCAGCAGGCGGCAGATGGGGATTGATCGATGCGAGGTGAGAGAGGAAGTCAAAGAAAATATCGAATACGAGCATCTGCGGCAGGAGCTTCCTTACGACGATGTGGAGAGCCTTTTGGAGCTGATTGTGGACGTGTTGAGCAGCACCGCCTCCACCATGCGGATCGGCGGTGAAGTCTTACCTGCGGATGCTGTCAAGCAGCGTTTCCGCCAGCTTGACAGCGAACATATCAAGTACATCATAGACTCCCTGCGGCAGACGACCACAAAAATCAATAACATTCGGGCCTATCTGTTGACGGCGCTTTACAATGCGCCTATCACGATAGGCCCTTACTATTCCGCCGCCGTGCGGTACGATTTTGGGTAATGCGTCTCACGGTGAGACGCATTTTTGGAGGGAAATCAATGCCCGAACATACGATCACAACCGATTGCGTCTGGAGGAACTGGCTGGGCGGGACGATAGACGGCCTGCCCTTTGCCGCAAAAATCTGCGATGTCAATTCCCCGGACGGCATCGACAATGGGCGCGTCCTCAAATTGTTTCTGTATGCTGAGGACGGCGAACAGGAGATCGCCGCCTACGAGCGCGGCTGGCTCACCTACCCAACGGGCGAAGTTGAGGCCAGCATGGATGCGCTAATCGCTTACTGCGCCAAGCTCCCCCGTGCCGATGACTGGTGCTTGCAGACAGGCCCGGAAAATTCAACTTTGTGTTAGAAAATGCGTCTCACCGTGAAGCTCTCCGCGATGGCGGCGTCAATGTCCTGCCTGACGCCGCCCTGCACAATCTTTCGCCCTTGCTTTTCCGCTGTCCACTCTGTATAATGCTTTCCGTGGCCCGCTGGCTCAATGACCGACAGACCGCGCTCCCGGCTCACTTCGTTGGAGGTGTCCCGCAAGTCCCCAAAATAACTTTGGAAGTCGCTGCGGTACTTTTTGCCATCCAAAAAGTTCAATTTCCCGCATACGCTCCGGGATGCTGCTGGTGTTTTCCATTGTGTTTTGCCTCACTTTCGTTTTGCTCGTTTTGGTTTCCTTTCTGGGGCTTGAGACAACTGCCGCTCCAGTTTCGGCGGGGGTGGGGAGATGGCGTCGATGATTTCCCCGGCGGTAGAATGGATTGCATCAAGAGACGCCTTTACTGCGGTTAAAGGTTATCACCTTTGAGAATGTGCCCAAGAACGCCATCATCTGCGAGAAGTACGACAGCGTGACCGGCGCGGCCCTCCCCGGCTGCACGTTCCAGTTGAAGTACCTGGGCGGCACCAGCGGCACAGGCGGCACCGTCATCGGCACCAAAGTCACCGGCAAGAACGGCACCGCCATGTGGACGGGCCTCAACCCCGGCGCGTATGTGCTGGAGGAAGTGGACGCTGCGGACGGGTACAACATCATCCAGTCCTCCGAAACGATCATGCTGGCCGACAGCGGCGAACAGAGCGTTGTCACTGTTCGCTTCACCAATGCCCCGGATGGGCAGCTCCTGATCAGAAAGGTATGCTCCGTCAATCCCAGCGTGACCCTGCAAAATGCGGAGTTCAAGGTTGCCTATGCGGACGGCACATTGATCGGGGACAGCAACGGCGTGTACCGCACCGACGAGGCGGGCGAAATCCGCATCACCGGCCTCACGCCGGGAAAGAGCGTTGTTGTCACCGAGACACGCGCCCCCGCTGGCTTTATTTTGGACACGCAGAGCCAGACCGTCCAGATCAAGGAGGGGCGCACCGTCAGCTTGACCTTCAAAAACCAGCCGAAAGGGGCTATCATCCTCCAGAAAAGGGACAGCGCCACTGGCCTGCCCTTAAGCGGGGCAGAGTTTCGCGTGACCACAGCGGCAGGCTGTGAGGTAGGGCTGGACGGCGTGATCGGCACCAGCACCCTGACGCAGAACGGGATTTTTACCACGGACGCCCAGGGGGAAATCAAGATCACCAACCTCGCCCCCGGCGCTTATGTATTGACAGAGCTGAAAGCGCCGACAGGGTACGTCATGGACAGGGCCAGCACCAATGTTGTCATCGGGCAGGGCGGAGACACGCAGACCGTCGTTGTCACCAATTCCAAGGCGGGGACGCTCGTGATCGACAAACGGGACTCCCTCACCGGGAAGCCGCTGCAGGGCGTGACCTTTAAGGTAACGACCAGCACTGGCGAATACGTTCCCGACGCCAGCGGGCACATCAGCAGCAACGGCCTGTACTTCACCGACAAGGACGGCAAAATCACCATCAACGGCGTTGTTGGTACGCTGGTGGTAACAGAGACGGCCACCATCCCCGGCTACACCATCGACGAAGCCACTCGGACGCAGACCGTGGATGTGCGGCTCAATGACACGCAGACCCTGCACTTTACCAACACCCCCAGCACGACCCTCGTAATTGAGAAATATATCGAGGGCACCACCACCCCGCTGAAAGGCGTTACTTTCCTTATCACCGACAGCAGCGGGGCCGTTGTTGGCAATTCCAATGGTGAATTTATCACCGATGAGAACGGGCGCATCGTGCTGAACGACCTGACCCCCGGCACTACCATCACGGCGCGGGAGGTTAGGGCGTTGGAGGGCTATGTCCTGGACGGCCAGCCCAAGTCTATCCTGATCAAGTCCGGCGAAGTCCAGACCCTCCGTTTTTACAACGCCAAGCAGGGAACCATCGTGGTGAAGAAGCTGGACAAGCAGAGCGGGGAGCCGCTGGCCGGGGTGGAGTTCCAGATCACCTACTCGGACGGCAGCTACCTGGACGACGACTACGGCCACCTGTCCAGCAAGGGCCTCTATAAGACCGACGCCAACGGTGAAATCCGCATTTCCGGCGTGGTAGGCACCCTGATTATCACGGAAACCAAGCCCCTGCCCGGTTACGTCATGGACGAGGGAACCAAAACACAGACCGTCCGCGTCAACGCCAGCGACACGCAGACGATCACGGTGTATAACACCAAAATCGGGGGCCTCACCATCATCAAAAAGGACGAGGAAAACGGGGAGCGAATCAAGGGCGTTCAATTTGAGGTACGCAAGCTCAACGGGGAAATCGTTGGCACCTACACCACCGATGAAAACGGCGTAATCAATCTGCCCGAAGCAGAAAAGGGCTGGTATCAGGTGGTGGAACTGAAAGCCGCCAAGGGCTATCAGTTGGACGATACCCCCCGTCAGATCGAGGTAAAGGACGGCGGCACCGCCACCCTGGAAATCACCAACCGGCAGACTGGCAGCGCCCTTATTCATAAGGTGGACAGTCTCACCGGCGAGGGCATCTACGGCGTGACGTTCCTGCTCTCCGACGCCAAGGGCAACCCCATCGGCACCTATCAGAGCGACAATGAGGGCTATGTGTATATCGACCAGGGCCTCGCGGACGGCAAGTACACCATCCGGGAAATTGAGTGCGCGGACGGCTACATTTTGGACACCCAGCCCAAGACCATTTATTATCTGCCTGATTGTTTTAGTTGCAGCGATTGTCGCCTCACCGTTCGGCATCCTTTTTGCCAACGAGCCGACGCCGGGGGCCATGCCCCTCAATGTAGCCGTGGGGCAGCTCAACATGGAGCTGGCCAACACGCTGGAGACGATGCAGACCGGCGACTATGACAGCATCGACATCCAGGGCCAAGGCCCGGACTGGCGGGAAGTGATCGCCGTGTTTGCCGCGAGGACGGCGGGGGCCGACGACGGCACAGACGTTGCCGCCCTGACCCCTGACCGGGTGGATCGGCTAAAGGCCGTCTTTTGGGATATGTGCGCCATCACCTCGGAGGTGGAAACCATAGATCATCCGGCTGTGGGAAGTACGGCGGCATGGACGGAAACGGTTTTGCACATCACCATCACCAGCAAAACCGCCGAGGATATGCGGACGCAGTATGCCTTTACCGAAGCCCAAAGCAGCGCATTGACCGAGCTGCTGGCCGAGCTTTCCACAATGGAGCTGCTGCTCACCGACCTGTCCGCGTCCCAGGAGCAGGCCCGAAACGTGCTGCAAAGCCTCCCCGCCGACCTTGCCCCGGAACGCCGCGCCGCCGTGGAAAAGGCGTGTCAGCTTGTGGGGAAAGTGAATTATTTTTGGGGCGGGAAAAGTTACGTCATCGGCTGGGACTCCCGCTGGGGAACGATCCGAAAGGTTTTCTCCCCCGGCAATTCCACCACAGGCACCTACCGCCCGTTCGGGCTGGACTGTTCCGGCTTTGTGGATTGGGCGCTGAGAAATGCGGGACTGTCCAGCGACGGCCATTGGTACATCAACCGCAACCTGACGGCGGTATCACAGGCGGATGCCCTGCCCGGCGACCTCGCGCTGTACCCGGACGCCTCCCATGTCGGCATGGTGGTGGGCCGGAATGAGGCCGGGAAGCTGCTGGTGTGCCATTGTTCCAGCGGACAGAATAATGTTGTTATCACCGAATTTACCGCCTCCGGCTTTACCGTTGTAGGGCGGCTGGCTTTTATGGGCGGTTAAACAAACGTCTCACGGCGCGGCGCGTTTCCTGTCGGGAAATGCGTCTCACCGTGAGACGTATTTTTCTGCTGAATGGCTAACGGTAAAAGCTGCGGCCCCGGTCACTCAACTCCGCGAGGGCTTCAAAGAGTTGATCCTGCAATTCCTTTTTGGACAGGCTTTTTACATAGGAGCGCAGCGCCTCATAGTGATCCTCCAGACGCTGCTCCTCCTCCCGTTCGTATTCCTCCACCGCCTCTATGTAGTCCTCCGCTTCCTCCGGGAACGCGGCAAAGAACAGGGCGACCATGTGTTTACAAATCACCCGCCTCCCGTCCGCATGAGGGCAGTTGCATTTGGACTGCCGGGGATGAGCGGTATTGATTTTTACCTGATAGGGGACGGGGCCGCTTCCGGCCACCTGCCCCATGTACTCGTCCCTGCCCGTTTGGGTGAAAGAAAGCACCTTTTTCTCCGTATAGTATTCATAGCCTCTCCATGCGGATGCGCCGCTGGCCAAAGTGCGGATGCTCATTCCATGTCCCCCTTATGGCTGGTACGTCCATAGTACCACAGGGCCGCGCCCAAAACAAGGAATTTGACGAAATGCGTCTCACCGTGAGACGCATTTCTTACTGACATATACCTTATTTCATATTGTCGATCATGTTCAAAACAAGCTGCTTTTGTTCGGCGGTCAAAAGCGCCCATTTATCCAGCAGCCCCCGCTGCTCCCCAGTCAGCGGCACAAACTCCCCCTCCGCAAAAAACTCACCCAGCGTCATGCCAAACGCTTTGCAGATTGTTTCCAAAGTTGAGATTGTCGGCTCCGAATCCTTGCGGAAAACGTGTGACAAGGTGGACTGCGCCAAGCCGGACTCTTTGCATAGGCGATATACGCTCCAACCCCGCTGTTCCATGAGCTGTTCTATCCGTCCAAGTACATCCATAGTCTACCACCTCTTTTGAAACTATTTTACATTCGTTTTAGATTGCAAAATAGAACGAAAACAGGCTTTATATTACTACGATAATAGGCTATAATAGGATGTGCAATTAGGGATGAAAAATCAGCAGAAAGGGAGCGCAAAATGGAAATAGCAAAAAAACGGATGCAGACCTGTTGTTTCACAGGCCACCGGCAGTTACCATCGGAAGAACAGGCAGAGATCGCCAACAGGCTGGAACGTGTCATAGCGGCCCTATACCAAAAGGGCATCCGATATTATGGGGCCGGGGGTGCCCTGGGCTTCGATGCCCTCGCCGCCCGGACGGTGATCCGTCTGCGGGAGAGTTGCCACGATATGAAACTAATCCTTGTTCTGCCCTGCTTAACGCAGACAAGGGGGTGGAAGCCGGAGAATGTGGCGGAGTATGAGCGAATCAAAGCCCAGGCTGATAAAGTTGTCTATACCGCCCAACAGTACACCAGGGGCTGTATGCACAGACGCAACCGGCATTTGGTAGACAACAGCAGCGTATGCGTCTGCTATCTGGCAAAAGACAACGGGGGGACGGCTTATACCGTCAGATATGCGGAAGAAAAGGGGCTTGAAATCGTGAACATCGCCCATGAGGGATAAAACCCCGAAACGCATACGCTTGCGTTCTATTGCTACACTTACTTATACTAATTCTGTAGCAAAGAAAATTTATTATATTTCAAAAATCCTGTCCCCAAACTTTCCTTTTTCAAGTTTATATAAACAGTAGGTTTTTTATGGGGGAATTACAATGGAATTGATCGTGCGAGATTTAGCAAAACAGTATAAGAATAAACGTGCTGTAGATGGGGTTTCGCTACGGCTCACGGAAGGCATCAACGGCTTGCTGGGTGCCAATGGTGCAGGCAAGACCACCCTCATGCGGATGCTGTGCGGCATTTTGAAGCCGACAGCGGGGAGCATCGCCTTGGACGGGATGGATGTGTCCACTGAGGACTACCGGGCCTTATTGGGGTATCTGCCCCAGGACTTCGGCTACTACCCCGACTTTACCGGGCTGGACTTTCTGCTATATCTGGCGGCATTAAAAGGGCTGTCCCGGCCTCATGCCAAACGGAAAGCTATGGCGTTGCTGGAGTTAGTGTCCCTACAAGACGTAGGAAAGAAGAAAATCAAAACCTATTCCGGCGGTATGAAGCAGCGGCTGGGAATCGCTCAGGCCCTGCTCAATGACCCGCGCCTGTTAATCGTGGACGAACCTACGGCGGGGTTAGACCCAAAAGAGCGGGTGCGGTTTCGTAACCTGATTGCCGGGTTGGGGCAGGACACCATTGTGCTGTTGTCTACCCATATCGTGTCCGATGTAGAGAAGATAGCCGATCATATGTTGATGATGTCCGAGGGTAAAATCATCTTGAACGAACCATGGGATAAAGAACGCACCGACTTGGAGCAGCTTTACATGGAGGAGTTTGGAGGGGATGCAGAATGAAAAACTTTATAATTCTGTATTGGTATGAGCTGAAGAAGCTGGTAAAACGGAAACTGTGCTGGGGAGCTGTGATTGTGTTGACAGCTTTTTGTGTTTATGGGGTTATCCGCAGCGGCCCCTATTCCAGAAACCTTACTGTACCAATGATAGATGAAAACGGAAATGAGACTGAGGAAAACCTTTACATCTCTGGCGAAGAAATCTATAACACCTATCGACAGACCGAAGGAAAACTGGATGGACGAGTAATAGATGATACATTATTTCAAGAAATGCTGAAAAATGTACCCGATTGGGAAGCTGAGAAGTTACTGGTATATTTTTGGACAAACGACGCTACTTACAGCACTCTTTACAGTATGGTAGATGGCCTGTTTAAGAACCCCAGGAGCGTCACAGCGGAGGACTTTTACGCCGCTCAATGGGAGCAGACCCAGCTTTGGTGGGAACACTATGGTGTTGATCAAGAGGGTATATCCGAGGGCGAAAAGAGTTATTGGAGGGAACAGGCGTCTAAAATTGAAACTCCTTTTGTCTATCAAGAGCCTTGGAGGGGAACATCTGCGTTGCTCCGTTTTTTCAATACTTTGGTGAGCCTCCTGCCTGTAGCAGCGGCAGTATGTGTCTGTAATGTCTTTTCCGAGGATCGCCGTACCCGGATGGAAGCGTTGATATTCAGCACGCAAGAGAGTCGTCTCCCGTTGTATCTGGCCAAGGTGCTGTCGGGGGCCACAATGTCGGCATTGATCGGAGTAATAATCACGGGAGTTACCATAGTGGCCCACCTTGCCGTTTGGGGGGCAAGAGGTTTTGACGCTTGCATCCAAATGTATCAAATTGTATCGGCGCGGGCTATTACAGTAGGGCAAATGCTCCTGATAATGACCGTGTTGTTGGTGCTATACACTATGCTGTGCGGCGGAATTACTATGCTGATTGCGACGATTGCCAGAAGTTCCATTGTTGCCCTTGCGGTGCCGGTCGTGTTAGTTCAAGTTCTAAACAATTTTCACCCAAAGGAATATGGCTGGGGAGGTTATTTCCCTCGCAATTTGATTAGTACGAGCGGGGCAAACAGTGTTGAGTTGGTGAATATTTTTGGCGTCTATCTAAACAACTTCCAGTTTGGGCCGCTGCTGTATCTGGCCATCACTGTGTTTTTGTTGGCATTGTGCTGGTTGGGCTGGCGGCACAGCGCATTAGGCAAAATATAAAAACCACGGGCAAATACTATGTTATGTATCAACTGGCACACAATAAATAAGCGCAGCGCCCAATCCCCCGCAAAACTTAGTCCAAGATAAGAAATGCGTCTCACGGTGAGACGCATTTCTTATGAACGAAAAGACCGCTGACTATCTCAAAATAGTTAGCGGAAAAAACCAAAAATACATACACTTGCTGCTTTTTAACGCACATACTATAATAATTTTGCAGCGAAGAAATTTTCTCTTATATTTTTTCAAAAATCTTGTCCCCAAATTTCTCTTTCCCAAGTTTATATATACAGTAGTATTTTTATGGGGAAGTGTTGTCAAAAGCACAGCCTGCCTTGATACGAAACAGACAGCGAAATAAGAAGCTATAAACTATATGGAGGTATTTCTATGAAAAAGAGGTGTTTTGCTATTAAAGCACTGGGGGTTATTGCCACGTCGGTTGTCCTTTCGTTAGGATATTTAACAATTAGAGATATGTACTATATAGAAGCAAATAAGGAAACAGCGTCGCCCACAACTGAAACGACAACTTTGGATGATATTCCGCAAAGGTCGATTATTGAATCGGATAAAGACGCATTAGCCATTGTGAACATTACTGACCGAACAAAAACCGAAGGACTTCCCTATGATATGGCAGAAGAAAAGTTTTTTGAGGATGGCAATAATGAATACTATTTTAGTGGTATTTATAGCCATTATGTAATTGTTCACTATGGAGATGGGAGTCAAGAAGATATAGTGGCTGCTTTGAACACAGGAAAGGCAAACATTTCTGATTTGGATAAATTTGGAGTGAGTTATATTGTGAAGCCTTTGGAGTTGGAAAGTGCTGAACTACCCGATAATCCCATCAATAGGGAGAGCGGAGGGGCAGCTTATACCATCAGATACGCAAAAGAAAGGGGACTTGAGATCGTAACGTTGTCCAAGATTAAAAATACGTCTCACCGTGAGACGCATTTCCAATAATTTTGTAGCGAAGAAAATTTTTTGTATTTTTTCAAAAATCCTAATCCAAAATTTCTCTTTCCCAAGTTTATATATACAGTAGCATTTTTATGGGGGAGTGTTGGCAAAGCACAAGCCCATCCTGATATGAGACAGAATACGAGGTAGCACTCCATGTTGATATATTTGCAAATGCTCGACACGCCGGAGGAACGGGCGAAGTTTGAAACGCTATATTACAGCTACCGGCGGACTATGCTGCATATCGCCATGAAGATTTTGAAAGATCACCAACTGGCCGAGGACGCGGTGCAGGAGGCTTTTCTGCGGCTGGCGAAAAATTTTTCAAAAATCGAGCAGGTGAATTGTCCCCGAACGCGGTTATTTACGGTTATTATAGTTAGAAACATTTCGCTCACCATGCTTGCGGAGCGAAAGAAAGAGAATGTCCTTGAAAGTCCAGAAGCCGTTATCCCGATAGAGTACGATCTGGAGGAGGATGTGCTGGAGCGAATTGCATACGAGGAAGTGTTACGCGCCATCCGGGAGCTGCCAATCATTTATAGGGATATTCTGTATCTCCAATGCGTGGAGGAGTACAAGCTGACGGAAATCTCCAAGCTGCTGGGCATTGAGACGGAGACAGTGAAAAAACGCGCCCAGCGGGGGAGAAAAAAGCTGCTGGAACAACTGACAAAGGAGCATGAAAATGACGACGCTTAAAGCGGCTTTGCAAGAGGCGTATTTCATGGAATTAGAGGAAATACCCTCCGAAGAAAAATTGAGCGAAGATGAAGTCCTGACTTTTTCACCGGCCTTTGAGCGCAAGATGAAAAGGCTGATCCGCCGGGCCGACCACCCTATTCGGTATCGGATCGCTCAGATAGCGGCCTGCCTTTTGCTGGCGGCGCTGTTGAGCGGCTGCACCGTCCTGGCAATCAGCCCGGAGGCAAGGGCGGCGTTTGTGGGCTGGGTGCGGGAAACGTATGAGGATTATTTTGTCTATTATTTCACTGGAGATATGCGTAATAATTCCGATAATTGCGTATTTGAACCGTCTTGGCTACCGGATGGGTATACTGAATCTTTTGTTTCTGAACTAACCGGACAGACTATTATGGTCTATGAAGATGAAGATAAAACACAACTTACGTTTGGCTATTCAAAAAATCTCGGATATTGGAAACTGTATGTTGACATAGAAAATTCCGAAGTACAACAGGTGGAAGTATCGGGCCAAACCGCAGAAATGTATTCGAGCGATTCTAATGGAGGTACGAAGCATCTTGTATGGATTGATAGAAATACTGATTGCGCTTTCTTCATTTCTGCAAATCTCCCTAAAGATACAATAATTAGAATTGCGGAGAGCGTGGAGGCGGTGCAATAAGAACCTTTTGTATTACAGATATTTGCGGCCCCAGTTAGGCCGATTAAGCAGAAATGAGGCAGATAAAATGAATGTGACAAACTTTGCAAATCTTTTTCACCAAAACAGCATCTTCCAGCAGACTAAACCGCTGGGGCAAAAACTTGTTCAGCCGCCGGTCAATGACACGCTGCACCGGCTGTCCGAAAATCTGCTGAACGCGAAAAATCAGGCAAAGGATATGAAAACCCGGTTTGATACGTTGGAGCTGTCGGCGGAGGCCACGGAGGGCAAGAAAAATTCCCCTCTGGAGGAAATGCCGGAGGGCCTGCTGCACTTCTACTTAAACCAGTGTAAAGTGGGCGCGTATTTGAGCCAGCAGCATGAAGCGTCTTTGATGGAATACCGGGATCAGCTCTCCGCCTTCGACCAAACCATTCAAGAATATCAGGATATGCTGGACGGCAACAAGGCTTTGCCGGAGCAGATGAAGCTGGAGGACGTTTCCAAGCTGCTGGACGCAACCAGGGCGGCGCGTGAACAGTTTATGCAGCAGGGTGCGGCGGAGCTGAACCGGGTATCGGATCACAACCCCACCCAGGAGGGCTACATGGGCAAGGCTTACAGCATGGCCGCAGAGTGGGCGGGGAACGGCGAGAATGATACCCATTGGCAGATCGACACCTCCACAGACGATATTTACGGTGAAATTGACCGCGCTCTTTCCTCCGCACATGGCATAACGTCCACGTTCCAAAAGGGGGCCTCCAGCATCCTGGCCGAGTTGAAGCGGCGGGACTGCGTAGAGGAGGGGGAAGAAATTCACTTTGAAGATTGGGAGACAGCGGACACCGGCGCTGTTCAACGAGAATCGTTGTTCCAGTCCATTTATGACGATATTTGGAACACGTTCAAAAAGAGCATTGACAGCGCGGAATAGAAAGGAGATCGGATAGTATGCAAATTGGCGGAGTAAATAGTTTTCGGGAGGCCGCCAAGTGGGGAGAAACACCTATCATCAAGAAAAAGGCGGTTGAAGCGTCTAAAAATGCAATGACGGATGATTTTGTTAAGAAACTTCAAGAGTTAGCGCGGAAAGATGCTCAAAACGGTGTTTACATGAGCAAAGAGGCGATTAACCTCCGTCATGCACAGATGGGCAAGTATGTTTCTCCTGACCGTTCTGCTCCGATTGCACAGATGTCCCAGGAGCTGAAGAAAGCAGCGCAGGAGCATAAAGAGGAGCAGGACCCTACATTGGAATTTCTCGACAGAATGATAGCACAGCTCAAAGGCAAAGGAAAACCGAGCCGCATTGTGAAATCTTTCAGCGGGCTGGCTGGCGGTTGTTCCGGGGACCTTAACAGTACCCCTGAGAGCCAGTCCGCAACCGTATATTCACCTGATGGGGAGCAAATTGCGCACTATAATTCAGGTAACATCGGTGGTTGGATGAATTTAACTACCAGGGCAGAAAATCAGTTTCTTGGGGATTCCAATACTGTTTATAAGCAAGTTTGGGATGCTGCGCGTGCGGAGATTAAAAATGCAGCACAGAAACCACCAGTGGCTTGCGAAGGGGAAACTGCGACTTTCGATGTTCGTGCCTGAGATTATAACTATTACAGAATGAGGTGGAATTATGATTACGGGTTTTCAAAGGGTAAGTTCTCAGAATATAAATTTGGCGATGACGGGGCTGCAAAATGCGAAGTCAAATTATCCAGCCGCACGCTATGGGCGGAGTGCAGACACTTACATTTCGGGTGATGGAGAATACAAAGTAAAGCCGGAAACGACAAAATTGACGGATGAAATGGCGACTTCTCTGGCAAAGAAATATGATGTCAAGAACATGACCCGCGACGAATACGGAAATTTACTTAAAGATTTACGGGATTCTGGCGTTATTTCTTCCCAAGATTTTAGTGTCGGCTTTGGCGGCGCAGTTCCATATAATGGACCCTCCGGGTTGACGATTGGAGCATCCGAAGACCCCGGACTGGAGGCGTGGCCTTTTGGCAAGCAAAAAGGCGACTTTACAAAACTTCTCCGGGCTTGCGCTCAGTATTGCAAAGATTTTTCGTATTCGCAAGACAAAGATGGAAAAGGAAAAGAAATTTGCGATTCTATGTCTGGCTCATATCAACGTCTCCTGGAGGCTTTTGAACAGATTGGTAAGTGCCGGGACAAGGGAGAATAAAATTCTCTCAACAATGTTGGAAAATCCGCTTTTTAATCAATTCATCAGCAAGTAAGTTACTTATAATTTCAATTAGGAGGATTTAATTATGTCTATGCCAACTATTTTGCCTTCGGGCCAGCTCCATCCAGACGCGCTCAAAGGCCCCTTTGTGAAGTATATCAACAGCAGCACCCCCGCCGCCACGGGCGAACCCGGCGTAAAGGTCAGCGGCGACGCTATGGCGGAACGCTGGAAAGCTGAGGAAAAGCGAGTCAATGAATATTGGCAGGAACACCGGGACGAAGCCATTGACCTCTCCGGCCATTTCAGCAGCAAGAGGGTCGATTCCTATGACGGCAAAAAAGTCGTGGAAAACAAGGGTATGGGGCTTATTATCGAAACGATCCAGCCCGGTGTCTTTACTGCGGAGGATGCAAACAAGGCCGCAGCCTCCGGCGGGGCCACTCACGGCTTCTTCTACCGCAAGACGGATTTCCTCTTTAGCGCCGCCCAGGAGTATACCGCCCTTAATGATAACGAGGTATTCCGCCACCGTAATATTAACGATGTGAACTTTGTCCGGGACACGCTGGACTTCTTCACCGACGGGAATTACACCCAGGCGGACGTGAACCGTATGCAGGATCAGATGACGGCGGTGGTTCGGGAGCTGGCCCAGCAGATTAAGGACGGCGGATCGCCGGATTTGAGCAAGGTAAAGACCACCCTGACCGTAGGTGGAGCAGAGGTTTCTATCTCCCAGCTCCTGGATATGCAGGAAACAGGGCGTGGGCTGTCGGAATCTTTTGGCGGAATGACTTCCGGCTCTTTGACCGCCCATAATATTGAGGCGTTCGCTGAAATGGGAATTGCAAAATCCCTGGGTAACTACTATGGCAGCGATAAAGGGGAAATTGGCAAATTGTTTTCCTCTGCTGTTGACCGCCTGTACGAAAAGGGCGTGGCAGAAGTGCAGAGAGCCAACACCTGGGCACAGACGGTATCTTATGGAGCCAAGACTTCCAGCAACCAGCAGGCGGTGAAAACCGAACTGGGAATTGCGGATATGTTCTCAAAAATGGATACCGGGAGTAAGAACGGCCTTATCCATAGCTATTCTTCCACGTTGGCCCAGGCGCGGGCGCTGGTGCAGCAGTATTGCAGCCAGTACAATTTTCCGACCTCCCATGTGGGGCTGGCCGGAGCTACGGCGGGGATCGAGAAGTTTTTCCAGGCGTGGATGGAAAAAATTTAAGCAAGTAAAGATACGCATAATCTCATTAAGAGCGGGACGGTTCTTGCCGTCCCGCTTTTTACATACAGAGCTGTGCGAAAGTTGTCGATGAAATACGTCTCACCGTGAGACGCATTTTCAAAAATTGTCGCTTTATATAACCTTTTCGGAAGTTTTGGGTGTTCCTGCGGATAATGAGCAAAACCCGATTTTTTCAGATATTAGGGGTAGAAAGGCAGATGGGATAGGAGTTTTACCAATGACAAGGTTTGAAAAATTCAACGAAATGCTGTTTGAATCCTACTGCAAGAAATCTGTCAGCAACGCCATCAAAAAAGAGCGGGAGAAGAAAGCGGCAAGAGGGCAACTGGAGCTGTCCTTTTCCGTACTGACAGATGCTGTACTTTATGCGCTGTCCACGCAGAACGAAAGAACGAGCCAGCCGGAAAAGCCATGTCAGGTTTTCAGTGTGCAGGGGATGAATATTCCCGTTTACCACGAAAAACTCGGTCAAGCCTTGTCCCATTTGATGCCAAAGGATCGAGAGATTATACTGCTGTATTTCTTTAAGGGATTGAAAGACGCGAAAGTTGCGCCGCTGGTACATATGAGCCGCCCAACTGTTTCCCGGAGGCGAAAAGCCTCTATGAAGCGGCTGCGCGAATTGATGGAGGACTCCACATGAAACGAGTACCCTTTGCAATTATCAAAGCGGCGAAAAAGTTTGACGCCGAAGCTGTCGAGTTTGTGTTCCGTCATTTTGAGGGCTTTATAGCAAGCCAGTGTCTAATCGACTGCGCTGACGAATATGGAAATACGCGCTCCTGTGTGGATGACGACCTCTACTACCAAGCACAGATCGCGCTGTTCAGAGCCATCGCCGGTTTTCAATTTAGAGAGCCGCCCGACGATTTTATGCCTTAACATTCCCGTTTGGCAGGAGTGCGCCGTGAGCAGCAGGACGCATCCCTGCGGGCCGGGAATGGCCTATATCATTAAAACTGAATAGGGCAATCAGATACATTCTGTATGCGCGGAGCCAGGCGGCGGGTACGCAGGGAGAATCCCCCATGAAAGGAGGACAGGCACCGGGAGGACGGAGCGAACACGGCCAGCGCCGCAAAGCTGCTTATGGCACAGCAGCGGGCGACGAGCCGCATACAGGCATGATGATACTTGCGTCGGCTATGCGTCACAGCGTAGGACGCCCCGCCACGGGAATGGGGGGAGGCACGAAAATCCTATGGAGCGGCTTTGCCAGCCGCCGTCTGAAGCTGCCTTTGTTTTCTATCGTGAACAACCGAATACAGCACCGCCCAACGGTGCGAAATTTGTCGATAATGCGTCTCACCGTGAGACGCATTTTTTATTGGAAATACGTCTCACGGTGGGACACATTTTTACAAAGGAGTGTGCTTGACAAATGGCTGATACCATCCGAGCGGAACAGCCGAGAATAGAGACAGAGATCAAGATCGGCAATACGACCTACATAGTGGGAGGGTATTTTGCCTCCGAGGGCATCACCGTTTCTGAAAAAATCAGAAAATTACTTGACAAGGAAACCAAAAGTATCAATGCCTAAAAGTGACAAAATTTGCACTTTTTCTTGACATTTGATATAATATACTTGTCACAAGGAATGAAACGGTGACTGCCGGATAGGAGGCTATGATGATTAGGCAGTCAGGCAATTTAGTTGAACGGTGGACGGCCCTTTATGTCCGGCTTTCCCGCGATGACGAAAACGAGGGGGACAGCAACAGCATCGCCCACCAAATCGAAATCCTCACCAAGTACTGCAAAGACCACGGAATAACCCAGCACAAGGTTTATAAAGACGATGGATTTTCCGGCACGAATTTTAACCGGCCCGGATTTAAGGAAATGCTTTCCGATATTGAGGCCGGACTTGTGGGGACGGTCATTGTCAAAGATATGTCCCGCTTTGGCAGGAACTACCTGGAGGTTGGGATGTATACAGAAATCCGCTTTCCAGAACTGGGAGTCCACTTTATCGCCATCAATGACGGCGTGGACAGTGACGATCAGATGGGCAACGATTTTACCCCGTTCCGAAATATCATAAATGAGTGGTATGCAAAGGACACCAGTAAAAAGGTGCGCGCCGTTTTCCGCAACAAGGGAATGTCAGGTCAGCGGCTGGGCGGCATCGCCCCTTATGGATATGTCAAGGGCGAGGGCGGACAGCTTTTAATCGACGAGGAAACCGCGCCGGTAGTCAAGCTGATATTCCAACTTTGTGTTGAGGGGCACGGCACCGGCAAAATCGCCCGGATGCTCAAGGAGCGGGAAATCCCCACGCCGGGAACCATCAACTTTCAGAGGACAGGCCGGACAAGCAGATACCACCCCGATGCCCCATGCTTATGGAGCGAGGAAACTGTTTCGGGAATTTTAAGACAGGATGCCTATTTAGGCCAGACGACAAACTTTAAGTATTCCAAGCCCTCGTTCAAGAGTAAAAAGACTGTTCTGAATCCCCCGGAAAAACGTATGACATTCCTTCTGTAGATAAAAAAGATGCAACTGCAAACCGTTATTGTAGAGCGGTTTGCAGCGCTTCTTGAGTGGATATTTTGTTAACAAATTAATTATGAGAAAATCTGTGGGGGGTAATATCAGCTATCTATACACAAGAGTTTCAAATATTTTTATAACTCAACTCAGATGAACGATCTTTATACATTAAAGAGTCAATAAACGATTGAAATTTTCATAAACCATATTTTCAATATTCTGTACGCCAATCGTAGCTGCAAGAATTGCGTATATGTCCTGAAGGTTTACTGGGCTATATTTATGTGTTCCGACTTTTGTAAATGGACCATCACTTTCCACAAGTATTTTATCTAATGGAATTTCTGAAATTATG
>ERZ808042.155-NODE-155-length-62003-cov-7.747796_pt1 | contig 62003 bp, 52 predicted proteins | sample MGYA00380193_ERZ808042 | MGnify/ENA primary metagenome ERZ808042 (study PRJEB31490, sample SAMN06133401) | mouse gut metagenome | isolation source: M1_2 | host: mice | place: China: Chengdu | collected 2015-05 ...
TGGACGAGCTGTTTGAGAAGTACCGCCCCGTCACCAAGGAGAAGCTGTGGGACAACTTCAAGTACTTCCTGGAGGCCATTATGCCCACCTGCCACGAGTGCGACATCAAGATGGCGGTGCACATGGACGACCCCCCCTGGGACATCTTCGGCCTGCCCCGTCTGCTCACCAGCGGCGCGGCCATCGACAAGTTCCTGAAGATGGTGGACGACCCCTATAACTGCCTGACCCTGTGCTCCGGCTCGCTGAACGCCGACCCGGACAACAACGTGGCGGACATCGTGCGCAAGCACTGTGACCGCATCGCCTTTGCCCATATCCGCAACGTGAAGCACTTCCCCAACGGGGACTTCTCCGAGGCGTCCCACCGGGACTGCGACGGCGACACCGGCATTCTGGATATCCTCAAGGCGTACCACGACTGCGGGTATGAGGGCTATATCCGTCCCGACCACGGCCGCCACCTGTGGACCGAGGGCCCCGGCACCGTGCGGCCGGGCTACGGCCTCTACGACCGGGCCCTGGGCGTGATGTATATGCTGGGCGCCTGGGATATGATGGACAAGGAGGCCGAGGGGAAATGAAGCTCGTCGACATTTTGAAGGGCTCCCCCGACTCCAAGGCCTGGGAGGGCTATCAGCTCCCCAAATTCGACCTCCAGGCCGTCCGGGCCAAGACCCATGAGCAGCCCACTTGGCTCCACTTCGGCGCGGGCAACATCTTTCGGGCCTTTCCCGCCGCCATCCTTCAGGACGTGCTGGACAAGGGGGCCTATGACCGGGGCGTCATCGTGGCCGAGGGCTTTGACTACGAGATCATCGACAAGGCCTACGCCCCCTACGACAACCTGAGCCTGCTGGTGGTGCTCCAGTCCGACGGCTCCATCCAGAAGAAGGTGGTGGCCTCCGTCACCGAGAGCCTGAAGGCCGACCCCCAGTTCACAGGCGATTGGGCCCGGCTGGAGCAGATCATGACCGCCCCCTCCCTCCAGATGGTGAGCTTCACCATCACCGAGAAGGGCTACTCCGTGGCCCCGGCGGACCTGGAGCGGGGGCTGGCCCCCGCCCTCATCATGGGCAAGGTCACCGCCCTGCTCTACAAGCGCTATCAGGCGGGGAAGCTGCCCCTCACCCTCCAGAGCATGGACAACTGCTCCCACAACGGCGACAAGATGCGGGACGCCGTCATGGCCTATGCCAACGCCTGGGTGAAGGCCGGGCTAGTCGACGAGGGCTTCCTGGCCTATCTCAACGACGACAGCAAGGTCACCTTCCCCTGGTCCATGATCGACAAGATCACCCCCCGGCCCGACGCCCTGGTGCAGGGTATGCTGGAGAAGGACGGCTTTGAGGACCGGGAGGTCATCATCACCGAGAAAAAGACCTACACCGCCCCCTTTGTCAACGCGGAGGAGACGGAGTACCTGGTGGTGGAGGACCGCTACACCAACGGCCGCCCCCCCCTGGAGCAGGGCGGCGTGCTGTACACCGACCGGGACACCGTGGACAAGGTGGAGCGGATGAAGGTGTGCACCTGCCTCAACCCCCTGCACACCGCCATGTCCATCTACGGCTGCCTGCTGGGCTACACCCTCATCTCCGCCGAGATGAAGGACGAGGACCTGCGGGGCCTCATCACCAAGATGGGCCACATCGAGGCCATGCCCGTGGTGGTGGACCCCGGCGTGCTCAAGCCCACCGACTTCATTGACGCGGTGCTGAACAAGCGCCTGCCCAACCCCTTCATGCCTGACGCCCCCCAGCGCATCGCCACCGACACCTCCCAGAAGCTGCCCATCCGCTTCGGCGAGACCATCAAGGCCTACGCGGCCAAGGGCCTGAATCTGGACGACCTGGTCCTCATCCCCCTGGTGCTGGCGGGCTACGCCCGCTACCTCAAGGGCGTGGACGACGAGGGCAACGCCTTTACCCCCTCGCCCGACCCCCTGCTGGCCGAGCTCCAGCCCATGGTGGCCTGTCTGGAGGTCAAGGAGGGGGCTCAGGACATGAGCTGCCTCAAGGCACTGTACAGCCGCAAGGACGTGTTCGGCGTGGACCTGTACCAGGTGGGCCTGGGAGAGCGTATCGAGGCCATGGCGGCCGAGCTCTTCGCCGGGCCCGGGGCGGTGCGCCGCACCCTGCACAAGTACGTCTCCGCTCGATAAATAAAAACACTTTTGCGATCCCTATTTCCCGCCGGGAAATAGGGATTGCTTTCTCTGGCCTGTGCGTGTATAATAATTCATAATGTTTGGAAACACAGGAGGGACCCCACCATGAAAAACCTGCTCCAGCTTTTGGAGGACGACTCCACCCTGACCCGCGCCCAGTTGGCCGCCATGACCGGCATGACGGAGGACGAGGTGTCGGCGGCGGTGGCACAATATGAGAAGGACCGCATCATCCTGGGCTATAAGACCATCGTGGACTGGGACCGCACCCAGCAGGAGTCGGTGACCGCCCTCATCGAGGTGGGGGTCACCCCCCAGCGGGGGGAGGGCTTTGACCGGGTGGCCCAGCGCATCTACCAGTACGACGAGGTGGAGTCCCTCTACCTCATGTCCGGCGGGGCCTATGACATGATCGTCACCATCTCCGGGCGCACGTTGAAGGAGGTGGCCCGGTTCGTGGGGGAGAAGCTGGCCCCCATCGAGGGGGTCACCGGCACCGCCACCCACTTCATTTTGAAGAAGTACAAGGAAAAGCACCTGATCTTCCCTGTGCAGGAGATCCAGGAGGAAAGGTTTGTGTTTGAATGATGGACTACGGCAAGCCCATGTGCCGGCGGGTGCAGGACATCCATCCCTCCGGCATCCGGAAATACTTCGACCTGCTCCAGGGCATGGAGGGGGGCATCTCCCTGGGCATCGGGGAGCCGGATTTTCCCACCCCCTGGCACATCCGGGACGCGGGCATCTACTCCCTGGAGAAGGGCTTCACCAAATACACCCCTAACGCGGGCCTCAGCGACCTGCGCGGGGCTATCTCCCGGTATCTGAAGCGCCGGTTCGATCTGGACTACGCCCCCATGGGTCAGGTCCTGGTGACGGTGGGGGGCAGCGAGGGGCTGGACCTGGCCTTCCGGTGCCTGCTGGAGCCGGGAGACGAGGTGATCGTCCCCGCCCCCTCCTTCGTGTGCTACGCCCCGCTGGTGTCCATGGCCCACGGTGTGCCTGTGCTGGTGGAAACCAAGGCGGAGCACGACTTCCGGCTCACCCCCGGCGAGCTGCGCGCCGCCATCACCCCTAAGACCAAGGCAGTGGTGCTGCCCTTCCCCAACAACCCCACCGGGGGTATCATGGGCAGGGGAGACCTGGAGGCCCTGGCCAGCGTCCTGCGGGGGACGGACATCATGGTCATTTCGGACGAGATCTACGCCGAGCTCACCTACGGCGGGCGGCACGTGTCCATGGCAAACATCCCCGACATGTACGAGCGCGTCGTGGTGGTCAACGGCTTTTCCAAGGCCTACTCCATGACGGGCTGGCGGCTGGGCTACGTGTGCGGCCCCAAGCCCCTCATCTCCGCCATGACCAAGCTCCACCAGTACGCCATCATGTCCGCCCCCACCACCAGCCAGTACGCCGCCATCGAGGCGCTGGAGCATGGGGACGAGGACATTGAGGCCATGCGGGACGAGTACGACGGCCGCCGCCGGTTTTTGGTGGATGGCTTCCGCAAGCTGGGGCTATCCTGCTTCGAGCCATTGGGGGCGTTCTACACCTTCCCCTGCATCAAGTCCACGGGACTGACCAGCGAACAGTTCGCCGACCGCTTTTTGGCCGAGCAGCGGGTGGCGGTCATCCCAGGCCCCGCCTTCGGCCCCGGCGGGGAGGGCTATGTCCGGGCCTGCTACGCCGCCTCCATGCACGACCTGGCGGAGGCGCTGAGCCGGCTGGAGAAGTTCCTGAACAGCCTGAAGGGTTGAGAGAAAGGAAGCGTTTTTATGAACATCGTCTGTTTAGATATGGAGGGCGTGCTGGTCCCCGAGATTTGGATCGCCTTCTCCCAGGCCAGCGGCATCCCGGAGCTCTCCCGCACCACCCGGGACGAGCCCGACTACGACAAGCTGATGGCCTACCGCCTGGCTATTTTAAAGGAGCATGGCCTGGGGCTCAGGGAAATCCAGGCCACCATCGCCAAGATCGATCCCCTGCCGGGGGCGAGGGAGTTTTTGGACGAGCTGCGTACCCTCACCCAGGTGGTGATTTTGAGCGATACCTTCGAGCAGTTCGCCAAGCCCCTGATGGCCAAGCTCAATTGGCCCACCCTGTTCTGCAACACCCTGGAGGTTGCCGACAGCGGCGAGATCACCGGCTACAGGATGCGCTGCGCCAAGTCCAAGCTCACCACGGTGAAGGCGCTGCAATCCTGCGGCTTCGACACCATCGCCGCCGGAGACAGCTTCAACGATCTCGGTATGATCCAGGCGGGCAAGGCGGGCTTCCTGTTCAAGTCCACCCCGCAGATCAAGGCGGACTACCCCGATATCCCCGCCTTCGAGGAGTTTGACGACCTGCTTAATGCCATTAAGGCCGCGCTGTAACGCGTATCTTCCATGGAAAAGAGGTTTTCGCCATGAGCGCTGATTTCTCTGGCCTCCCCTTCCGCCCCGCCGACATTCTCCTTCCCCAGGACTGCGACTACGACAAGTGGTCCGTGGTGGCCTGTGACCAGTACACCTCCCAGCCCGAATACTGGCAGCGGGTGGAGGAGCGGGTGGGCCGGGCCCCCTCCGCCCTGCGGCTCATCCTGCCTGAGAGCAGCCTGGACGGCCCCCAGGTGGAGATGGACATCATGGACATCAACTCCACCATGGCCCGGTATGTCCGGGAGGGCCGGTTTAAGACCCTGCCCGGGGCCATGGTCTACGTGGAGCGGACCCTTTTTAATGGCAAAGTCCGCCGGGGGCTGGTGGGCATGGCGGACCTCACCGCCTACGACTACGAGCCGGACGCCGACGTGCTCATCCGCGCCACGGAGGGGGTGGTGCATACCCGCATCCCGCCCCGGGTGGCGGTGCGGAAGAACGCCCCCATCGAGCTGCCCCACGCCATGCTGCTCACCGACGACCCCATGGGCACGGTCATCGAGCCCCTGGCGGCCCAGACGGCGTCCATGGAGCTGCTTTACGATTTCGACCTGATGGAGCAGGGGGGGCATGTAAAGGGCTGGCGGCTCAGCGAGGACCAGCTGAAGGGGGTGGCGACGGCCCTGTCCGCCCTGGCGGACCCCGCCGCCTTCAACGCCAGATATGGCACGGCGAACCAGCCCGTTATGCTCTTCGCCGTGGGGGACGGCAACCACTCCCTGGCCACGGCGAAGGAGTGCTATGAGCGGCAGAAGCGGCTCATGCCCCCCGAAAAGTGGGACGGCCTGCCCGCCCGGTTCGCCCTGTGCGAGCTGGTGAACCTCCACGACGAAAGCCTGGAGTTCGAGCCCATCCACCGGGTGGTGTTCCACACCGACCCGGACGCCCTGCTGGACGCCCTGGTCCGAGCCTATCCCGGCGCCCGCCGGAGCCGGACAGCAGGGGAGGGCCTGCCTTTGTGCTACCTCTTTGCCGGGGGGGAGGGTGTGGTCACCCTGCCCGCCTCCGCCGCCCGCCTGCCGGTGGGTGCCCTCCAGAGCTTTTTAGACGACTACCTCATGGACCACGAGGGGAGGGTGGACTACATCCACGGCGAGGACGTGGCCCGGGAGTTCGCCGCCCGGCCCGGCAACATCGCCTTCCTCCTGCCCCCCATGGACAAGGAGGAGCTGTTCCCATCTGTCATCCATGACGGGGTGCTCCCCCGCAAAACCTTCTCCATGGGCGAGGCCCACGACAAGCGGTTCTATTTGGAGGCCCGGAAAATTCGTTAGAAGGTGCTTTTCATGAAACGTCAATTACAAGGCATCGCGCTGATCCTCCTGGGCATCCTGCTGGTCCTGCTTGACGTGTCCGGCGGGCTTTGGATTCCCAATGTCGCACGCTCGATATTGGCTGGGGCCTATTCGGCCTAATTTTTGGCATTGCCGGAGTCATCACCGCGTTTCTTCCTGACCGCCGCGAATAAAAAATCCCTCCCGGCTTTGCCCAATGTCAAGAGGTTAAGCCCCAATCCGGCATTACACTATGCTATTCAAAAATAGAGAGGTTGATTATTTATGTTATTGCGCTGTAAAGAGTGTGGGAGAAAAATCAGTGATGAAGCCAATGTCTGCCCCTATTGCGGCTGCCCAAAGGAGACACAGTCTAACCAAGACATTCCTTCTTACCAGGAGAAGAAAAAGCTACAGTTTAAAAGCAAGATGGAGCAATCCAAATATGCACTCCTTGGAGCTGCATTGATTATCGTATCAATAGTACTTTTTGTGTTTCCAAGTCAAATACACGAGGAGTTGTTGAAAGACGCACGGTCGGAATGGTATTTTGATGAATTAAATAATGGCACTTTAGACGATACATCTCGTGAAATCCACGAGCGGCTCATGGAGGAAAACCCAGAATATGTATCAGCAATAGGGTATATCAACGCATTATGGGCTCCCCAAGAAAAAATCCTACAGGCCCAACAGATTCAACAAGATCTATTTGAAAAAGAACTCGAAAAAGAAATTGACAAACTCATTGCACCGCGGGTATCGGCAAAGGAACTGCCTTTTTATATTTTTGGTACTATATCTCTGGTGGGCGGTGTGTTGGTGATTATGAAGAAAACACGCAAATCAGTTGAGAAAGTTTCCATAGATGTGGAAGAAATTCCCGCAGATACGGTGGAGATTCCCGAAGATAGTGAGACTCTGGATAAACAATAATCTCTCCCATTTTGCAGAAAGGATTGGGCACCATGCGAGATAAATTCTTGGAATACTTGATTGAATGCGGCTACAAAACCGTTACGCCAAGCGGAAAACCAAGCACTGCATATGACTACGTAAATAGAATTGACAAAGTCTGTGAATATGAACACATGACCTATTACGCACTGACATCCAATATAGAGCGCATTGTAGTAGAATATGACGTTGGAGGCAGTAAAGAAACGCTTGGGAAAGCATCACATAATGCGGTGATTAATGCTTTGCGTAGATTTCAAGAATTTTGTCAACGCCGACATACAGAATGAACGATATTAGACCGCTTTACGTCCACAAGTAGAGCGGTCTTTTTTGTTCCAAAATTCGAGCACAGGGGATAAACTACAATACTGCTTATCTCAAAAAGGGCCTTTCATCCTTCTGCGGACTGTCCTCATTGAGCAGAGGAAAACTCCCGCCTGTTTGCACAGACGGGAGTTTTTGCATTAGGGTGTGTTCGGGTTTAACCTCATGACATTGCGGCTTTGCCGGGAGGAATTTTTTATGTCACAGTCACATGATGCTGTCGTCGTAGTCGTCGTACTCGGCGGGCTGGAAGCACTTATCCGCCCGCTTTTGCTCCACCTTGTCCATCACGGTGTCGATCAGGTCCATAATCTGGTCCCAGAAAGCCACGATGGCGCATACCACGGCGGCCACCGCCATGGCGGTCGCCACGATCTTTAAAATAAATCCCACGGTTTTTTTCATTTCCAAACCTCCTTGTCAGTCGGCGTCCTGGAGGGACGCGCACAGGTGGGCCACCACCGCGCAGGCCACCGCCGCCGCCGTCAGGGCGACCGCTGTAGTCCTCAAAATAAAGCTGGCAATTTTCATAGGCTGTCCCTCCTTGTGTGGATGACATTAGTGTACACGATTTTGGCGGAAATTACAAGCTGTATTTTTGGAAGCCGCTGACAAAAAACCGGCCTTGACAAATCGTGCCCTTTCGCCTATACTATTTGTCGATAAAGGCTGGGAAGGGAAGCAGTACCCCTCTCCCTCCGCATCAGAGAGCGGTCGGTTGGTGCGAGGCCGCGGCGGAGGCAGGGCGAAGTGGTCCCCGAGCCCTGGTTTTGAACCACAGTAGGAATCGGCGGGTCCTCCCGTTACAGAGGCAATGAGCGTCCCCCTCTGGGGGAAATTCAGGTGGTACCGCGGACTGTTTTCAAGTTCGCCCTGAGCAAAAGAGCTTGGGGCGGACTTTTTTAACGCCCCGAAAAGGAGAGTGTTCAAATGAGCAAGGAACTGCCCAAGATCTACGAGCCCCAGGAGGTGGAGGGCCGCATCTACAAGGCGTGGGAGGACAACGGCTGTTTCCGGGGCATCCGGGACCCCGAGAAGAAGCCCTTCACCATCGTCATGCCTCCCCCCAACGTCACCGGCCAGCTCCACATCGGCCACGCCATGGACGACGCCGTGCAGGACATGCTCATCCGCTACAAGCGGATGCAGGGCTACGCCGCGCTGTATCTTCCCGGCACCGACCACGCCGGCATCGCCACCCAGGTGAAGGTGGAGGAGGAGCTGCGCAACACCGAGGGCCTCAGCCGTCACGACCTGGGCCGGGAGAAGTTTTTGGAGCGGGTGTGGGAGTGGAAGCACAAGTACGGCAACCGCATTGTGGAGCAGCAGAAGAAGCTGGGCATCTCCTGCGACTGGGAGCGCTCCCGGTTCACCATGGACGAGGGGCTGTCCAAGGCTGTGCGCCACGTGTTCGTCTCCCTGTACGACAAGGGCCTCATTTACAAGGGTTCCCGCATCGTCAACTGGTGCCCCCACTGCGTCACCGCCCTGTCCGACGTGGAGGTGGAGTACCAGGACAAGCCCGGGAACCTCTGGCACCTGAAGTACCCCATCGTGGGGGAGCCGGGGCGGTACGTCATCGTGGCCACCACCCGGCCCGAGACCATGCTGGGGGACACCGGCGTGGCCGTCCACCCAGACGACGAGCGCTACAAGGACCTGGTGGGCAAGAAGGTGCTGCTGCCCCTGATGGACCGGGAGATCCCCATCGTGAGTGATGAGTACGTGGACCTGGAATTCGGCACCGGCTGCGTGAAGATGACCCCCGCCCACGACCCCAACGACTTCGAGGTGGGCCTGCGGCACAATCTGGACACCATCCGGGTGCTGGACGACCACGGCGTGGTCAATGAGAACGGAGGCAAATACCAGGGCATGGACCGCTACGAGGCCCGCAAGGCCGTTGTGGCCGATCTGGAGGCGCTGGGCCTGTTGGAGAAGGTGGAGCCCCACCAGCACAACGTGGGCACCTGCTCCCGCTGTCACAGCGACGTGGAGCCCATCATCTCCGCCCAGTGGTTCGTCAAGATGGAGCCTCTGGCAAAAGAGGCCCTGCGGGTGGTCAACGACGGGGAGATCAAGTTCGTCCCCGAGCGCTTCGCCAAGACCTACACCAACTGGATGGAGAACGTCCACGACTGGTGCATCTCCCGGCAGCTCTGGTGGGGCCACCAGATCCCCGTGTGGTACTGCGCGGACTGCGGAAAGATGACCGTGTCCGAGGAGGAGCCCACCCAGTGCCAGCACTGCGGTTCCAAACACATCGAGCAGGACCCGGATGTGCTGGACACCTGGTTCTCCTCCGCCCTGTGGCCCTTCTCCACCCTGGGCTGGCCGGAGGATACCGAGGACTTCCAATATTTCTATCCCACCGACGTGCTGGTCACCGCCTATGACATCATCTTCTTCTGGGTGTCCCGGATGATCTTCTCCGGCTGCGAGCACACCAAAAAGCCCCCCTTCCACACGGTGCTCATCCACGGCCTGGTCCGGGACGACAAGGGCCGCAAGATGTCCAAGTCCCTAGGCAACGGCATCGACCCGCTGGAGATGGCGGACAAATACGGCGCGGACGCTTTGCGCTTCAACCTTATCACCGGCAACGCCCCCGGCAACGACACCCGCTTCTTCGTGGAGAAGTGCGAGGCCATGCGCAACTTCGCCAACAAGATCTGGAACGCCAGCCGGTTCGTCCTGATGAACCTGACCATCGACCAGTGCGTCCTGCCCCGCAAGCTGGAGCAGGAGGACCAGTGGATCTTGTCCCGGTTGAATCAGGTGGTCCGGGAAGTCACCGAGAATATGGACGCCTATGAGCTGGGGGTGGCCTCCGCCAAGGTGTACGACTTTATCTGGAGCGACTACTGCGACTGGTATATTGAGCTGACCAAGGCCCGTCTCCAGGGGGACGATGAGGGGGCCAAGATTCAGGCTCAGAACGTGCTGGTGTACGTCCTCACCGAGACCCTCAAGCTGCTGCACCCCTTCATGCCCTTCATCACCGAGGAGATCTGGCAGGCCCTGCCCCACGCCCCCGGCACCCAGGGCGGTTTTCTCATGCTTCAGGATTGGCCGGTGTACCGCGAAGAGCTGAACTTCCAGGAGGCGGAGAGCGCCATGGAGTCCGTCATGGACGTGATCCGGGCCATCCGCGCGAGAAGGGCCGAGATGAACGTGCCCCCCTCCAAAAAGGCGGCCCTCACCATCGTCACCCACAAGGGGGACGTGTTCAATGCGGGCAAGGGATTTCTGACCCGCCTGGCCTGGGCCTCCTCCATCGAGGTGCGGGAGGACGAGCCCGCCGACCTCACCGGCCTGGTGGCCGACGTGACCCACGACGCCAAGGTGTATATGCCCCTGGCGGAGCTGGTGGATGTCGAGAAGGAAAAGGCCCGGCTCACCAAGGATCTGGGCAAGAAGCAGGGCGAGCTGAAGAGCCTGGAGGGCAAGCTGTCCAACCCCGGCTTCCTGAATAAAGCCCCCGCCGACGTGGTGGCCGCTGAGAAGGAGCGGGCGGAGAAGCTGAAAACGCTGATCGCAAAAATTGAGGAGCAGCTGAAGGCCCTATAACGGGGGCCCCCGCAAAGCCGGCCTTTGGCTTTGTGGGGAGAGGAGGCGCAAGGGAGCGGACGCAGCTTTCGCCGCAGGCGGAAGCGGAGACAAGCGGACTTTGCGCCGACGAGGTGGCCGCTGAAAAGGAGCGGGCAGAAAAGCTGAAAACCCTGATTGCAAAAATTGAGGAGCAGCTGAAATCTATGTAAGCAAGGGGGGCGAAGGGGCACTCTCCCCGTGGGGACAGTTCATACGAACACAGGAGGGTGACCTTGACCTTTCTGCACGTCCTATCGGAGTCGTCCCCGCTTGGGAGAGCGCCTCTCCGCCCAACAGTCTGGCAGCGATTTGTAAATATTTCCAATTCCATCCAGCCCTTCGGCAAAAAGTGACCGGTCAAATCCAGTATAATGAGCACGGCGTGAACACCACGCCGTGCTCTTTTTTGATACCCACACAACAGAGGGGGACAAGCCATGCCCATCACAGTGACCAGCCGGGACAGTGCCCTCACCATCGCCCTGTCCGGCGAGATCGACCACCACGCCGCCCGGGAGCTGATGTCCCAGCTGGACGACGCCATCGCCACCCGCCTGCCTGCCCGCCTGGTGCTGGACCTGTCCGGCGTCGGATTTATGGACAGCTCCGGAATCGCCGTGCTGCTGCGGACCCTGCGGCAGACGCAGCAGATCGGCGGCACCCTGCGGGTGTGCAATATCCCCGCCCAGGCCCGTCGCGTGCTGGACGCCGCCGGGATCGGGCGGCTCATTTCTCTAGATTGAGGAGGGCTACATAGGATGAAAGCGATCGACCAGGTGACCGTCACCTTCACCTCCCGCTCCGCCAACGAGGGCTTCGCCCGGGCGGCGGCGGCCTGCTTCGCCGCCCAGCTGGACCCCACCCTGGACGAGGTGGCGGACATCAAGACCGCCGTCAGCGAGGCGGTGACCAACGCCATCGTCCACGCCTACCCCGACCGGCTGGGGAAGATCGTCATGCGCCTGCGGCTGTACGACGGGGGTGTGCTGGACATCCAGATCAAGGACGCCGGGGTGGGCATCCCCGATGTGGACCAGGCCCGGACGCCCCTGTTCACCACCGGGGGAGAGGAGCGCTCCGGCATGGGCTTCACCATCATGGAGAGCTTTATGGACGGCTTGAGGGTGCGTTCCCAGCCTGGAAAGGGGACCACCGTCACCATGCGCAAGCGCATCGCCCGCCGGGCGGGCCTGCCCCAGTGAGGGGCCTGGACGCCCCCGCCCTGCTGGAGGCCGCCAAAGCCGGGGACAACGACGCCTGCGAGCGGCTGCTCATCGACAACAGCGGCCTCATCTGGTCGGTGGCCCGGCGGTACTACGGCCGGGGGGTGGACCCGGAGGATCTGTACCAGCTGGGCTGCCTGGGGTTTTTGAAGGCCGTCCGGGGGTTTGACACCGCATACGGGACCCAGTTCTCCACCTACGCCGTGCCCAAGATCGCCGGGGAGATCCGGCGCTTTCTCCGGGACGACGGGGCGGTGAAGGTGAGCCGGGGCACCAAGGAGCGGGCCATGGCCCTGCGCCAGCGGCGGCTGGAGCTGACTCAGCGGCTGGGCCGGGAGCCTACGGTGGGGGAGCTGGCCCAGGCCACCGGCCTGGAGCCGGAGGACATCGCCGCCGCCGACACCGCCATGCTGACAGTGGCCTCCCTCCAGGGAGAGAGCGGCGAGGACGGCTTCTCCCTGGAGACGGTGCTGGGAGACGAGGGCATTGAGGACGAGCTGGTGGAAAAGCTCACCCTGCGCCAGGCCATCGACGCTTTGCCGGAGCGGGAGCGGATGGTGATTTTGCTGCGGTTCTACAAAAACCTGACCCAGGACCGGGTGTCCAAGGTGCTGGGGGTGAGCCAGGTGCAGGTGTCCCGCATCGAGCGCCGGGCGGTGGCGAAGCTGCGGGAGGCGCTGACCGAATAAAGCCCGGACGGAGGTTTGACGCTCCGCCCGGGCTTTGTTTAAATACCGTATTTTTTCAAATCGACCCGATAATTGACGACTTCCACGCCGTCCTGCTCCAAACGTTCCTTTTGCCGCTCAATCCCCCCAAAAGTGTATCCTTTTGCCAAATAGCCATCGCTGTCTACCACCTTATAGCAGGGATATTTGTCACCATCAGGGTTTTGATGAAGAATATTACCCACTGGCCGGGCCCAGTTTTTGTTTCCCAAATACTGAGCAACCTGTCCATAGGTTACTACTTTACCCTTTGGGATCGTCTGCAAATATTCATAGACCTTCTGTTCATCCAACTTCACGTGTCTCACACCTCTCCAACACGCATCACTGCGGCTTAAAGCTGTCCTTCAGGCTCACCGATCGGTTGAACACCAGATGCCCCGGCTTGCTGTCCTTGCTGTCGGCGCAGAAATAGCCCTGGCGCAGGAACTGGAACCGCTCCGACGGCTGGGCCTCCGCCAACCCCGCCTCCACCTTGCAGCCGGTGAGCACCTCTAGGGAGTTGGGGTTCAGGCACTCCAAAAAGTCCTTGCCGGCGGCGTCCGGCTCCGGGTCGGAGAAGAGCTGGTCGTACAGCCGCACCTCCGCGTCCACGGCGGTGGCGGCGTCCACCCAATGGATGGTGGCCCCCTTCACCTTCCGGCCGTCGGCGGGGTTGCCGCCCTTGGAGTCTGGGTCGTACTCGGCGGCGATCTCGGTGATATTGCCCGCCCCGTCGGTCTCGTAGCCCACGCACTTGATGAGGTAGGCCCCCTTCAGCCGGCACTCCGGGCCGTTGGGATAGAGCCGCTTGAACTTGGGCACCGGCTGGGGCAGGAAGTCCTCCCCCTCGATCCACAGCTCCCGGGAGAAGGTGACGGTGTGGGTGCCCTCCTCGGGGCGGAGGGGGTTGTTCTCCACCTCGAAGGTCTCGGCCTGCCCCTCGGGGTAGTTGGTGATGACCAGCTTCACCGGCCGCAGCACCGCCATCACCCTCCGGGCGGTCTCGTTGAGGTCCTCCCGGAGGCAGTACTCCAAAAAGGCGTACTCGATGGTGTTGGCGGCCTTCGCCACGCCGATCCGGTCGCAGAAGTTCCGGATGGCCCGGGGGGTGTAGCCCCGGCGGCGCAGGCCGCACAGGGTGGGCATACGGGGGTCGTCCCAGCCGGACACCCGGCCCTCCTCCACCAGCTGGCGCAGCTTGCGCTTGGACATGACGGTGTGGTCGATGCCCAGCCGGGCGAACTCGATCTGCCGGGGCTTGTGGTAGGGGATGGACACGTTCTGGGCCACCCAGTCGTACAGGGGCCGGTGGTCCTCGAATTCCAGGGAGCACAGGGAGTGGGTGATGCCCTCCAGGGCGTCCTCGATGGGGTGGGCGAAGTCATACATGGGATAGATGCACCACTTGTCCCCCTGGCGGTGGTGGTGGGCGTGGTTGATGCGGTAGATCACCGGGTCCCGCATGTTGAAGTTGCCCGAGGCCAGGTCGATCTTGGCCCGCAGGGTATATTTCCCGTTGGGGAACTCCCCGTTCTTCATCCGCTCAAACAGGTCCAGGGACTCCTCCATGGGCCGGTCCCGCCAGGGCGACGTGGCGGGCACGCCGATGGTGCCCCGGTGCTCCTTAAACTCCTCGGGGGACAGCTCGCACACGTAGGCCAGCCCCTTTTTGATGAGCTCCACCGCATACTCGTACATCTTCGGGAAGTAGTCGGAGGCGTAGAAGAACCGGTCCCCCCAGTCGAAGCCCAGCCAGTGGATGTCCTCCTGGATAGCCTCCACGTACTCCACGTCCTCCTTGGAGGGGTTGGTGTCGTCCATGCGCAGGTTGCACATGCCGCCATACTTCTCCGCCGTGCCGAAGTCGATGGTCAGCGCCTTGCAGTGGCCGATGTGCAGGTAGCCGTTGGGCTCGGGGGGAAAACGGGTGTGGACAGTCATGCCCTGGTACTGCCCGCCCTGAGCGATGTCCTCGTCGATAAAGTCGTGGATAAAGTTTTGGCTCATGGATTCGTTCAGCTCTTCAGCCATGTCTGTCACTCCTCGGTAAAGAATAAGATTGGGCCTTGGGACATCCCAAAGCCCAATCATTATATCTGCTTTTTGTTGGAAAAGCAACTGTGGATTTGCTCAAATCAGGGAAGCTCTCCGCTTTTATAGTCCTCACAGGCCGGGTGGAGCGCCGTGGGCCACTCCCGGCCCATGTCCGTCAACTCCTGGTCGGTGTAGAGAAGCTGCTCCGCCCCCTGGAGCTCCCCGTCCGGCGCGCTCCCTCCGGCGGGCCGCAGCCCCTGGGGCAGCAGGTGGCGGTAGCCGTCTTCCCCGGCCACGATGAGCCACAGCCCCGACGAGCCGTTCACGGGCTGGACCTCAATGGAGCACTGCTGGCACAGGTACTCCATGGCCATGAGCAGCCCAAAGTCGGAGACCGCCTGGCCGGACAGCGCGTCCAGGGCCAAATTGGAGCCGTCCGGCTCCCACCCCCCGGCGGCGGAGCGGACAATGGCGGCCAGCTCCTCCACCGTGTATCCCTCCCGGCTGGGTGGGCTGGCCTCCAGCAGGGAGGCCGCGGCGGCCTCCAGCTGCTGGGCGTAGTCCCGCTCCTCCCGAGCCACCGTGTCCAAATTCCGGCCCCAGGACAGCTTCACCGAGACCACCCGCCGAGTGCCCGTCTCCGGGTAGAAGGCGACGGTTTTGGAGCTGACGCTGTGGTGGTGGTACAGGGCGGGGGCGCTGAAGCAGGCCAGGTCCAGCAGGTCGTCCAGCAGCGCCTGGTCTCCAGAGAAGTAGGAGGCCAGGAACACCGTGGACCCCCGCTGCTCGTTCACCAGCCGCCCCAGCTCCTGGCGCACGCCGGACAGGGCGGTGACCTCCCGCAGGGACTGCACCTCCTGGGCGGTGCGGGAGTAGACCACCTGGAGCTCCACCTCGTAGTAGGTGAGGATGCGGGTGACCTCATAGCTCAAAGCCCGCACGGAGAAGGCCCCCAGGGGGTCGTCGTACATCACCTCGTTGCGGGCGTTGGCCAGGTCCGCCTCCACGTCCCCGGTGTAGTTGTAGAGCCGGATGGTCCCCTCCCGGCGGTGGCCATTGATAAAGTAGAGCATGGCGTTTACCAGCCCCGAGTAGTTTTCCGCCCGAAGGACGGAGTCGTCCTCGGTGACGGCGTACTCCACGTGGGTGGTGACCGTCTCATGGCCCCGCTCCAGCATGGCGGCGCAGCCGGAAAGGGCCAGCGGCAGGCACAGGATCAGGGCCAGCAGGCGTTTTTTCATAAAAAGGTCCCCTTACAAATCATCCTTTTTATAGTCCCGGAAGCCCTCCCCCAGAACCTCGTGGGCGTCGCACACGATGAGGAAGGCGGCGGGGTCGATGTCCTTCACCGCCGCCTTGATGGCGGCGATCTCCCGCTGCTTGAAGGCGCACATGAGCACGTTTTTGTCCGCCCCGGTGTACGCCCCTTGGCCGTGAAGGATAGTCACCCCCCGGTCCAGCCCCTTGACGATGGCGTCGGAGATCTCCCTGTTTTTGTCGCTGATGATATAGGCCACCTTGGCGGTGTCCAGGCCGTAGAGCACCCCGTCCATGACGATGGTGGAGATATACAGGGCGACCAGGCCGTACAGCGCTGCCTCCAGGGCGCGAAAGGCCAGCGCCACCATCAGAATCACCGTCAGGTCGATGCCCATCAGCAGCTTGCCCATGGGCAGCCAGGCCAGCTTCAGCTTCAGCAGCCGGGCCAGCAGGTCGGTGCCGCCGGTGGTGGCGCCCTGCTGGAACACCAGCCCCAGGGACAGCCCCAGCAGCAGCCCGCCGAAAATGGAGGCCAGCAGGGGGTCCATGGCGGGCCAGGCATAGAGGGGGGTGAGCACGTCGATGAACACCGAGGAGAGGAACATGGCGTAGAGCGACGACACCAGCAGCCGCCCGCCGATGAGCTTCCACCCCAGTACGAACAGGGGAACGTTCAGCAGGATGACGGTGATACCGATGGGCAGCACCGGGATGAGGAAATTGAGGATCTGGGCCACGCCGGTGATCCCGCCGAAGGCGATGCCGTTGGGGGCGTAGCACCACACAAAGGCCAGGGCGTAGACGGCGGAGGCCAGGGTGACGATCAAGAAGGGGAGCAGGGTCTTTTTCAAGCGGGCCATAGGGCGCCTCCAATCGTTGAAGGATGAATAAAAGTTTCTTTTTTCTCCGCTTTTTCCTTACAAAGAAAAGCGGGCCGCCGGAGGCACGTCCTACAGGATGCTCATTTGCTCCTCCCCCCGGTCCTCCTCCTTGAGGAGCGCCCCGGCGGCGGGCAGGGAGCGGGCCCGGTAGCGGGCGGCGTTGACGATGTGGGTGGCGGACAGGGGCCGGGCCCACTCCACGTGGTGTTTGGCCTTCACCGCCATCACTCCCACGCCCTGGGTGGCTCGGGTGGTCTTGGGGGTGAGGGAGGCGGTGTGGAACACCACGCACCGCCCGTCGCTGGAGCCCACAGCCATCTCCTGGTCCTCCGTGAGCAGGCAGGCGGACACCAGGGGGAACTTGTCGCAGTAGGCCCCGGTGAGCTTCTTTCTCCTGGTCTGGGTCTGGTAGGCGGACAGCTCCACCCGGGCGGCCTTGCCATTGTCGAAGAAGAACAGCAGGTGGGCGGAGTAGTCCCCCGGGGCGCAGGCCCACACGAACCTCTCCTCCGGGTCCATGCCCAGCTTGGTGGGCAGGTAGTCCCCCAGCACGCTGGCCTTGGCGTCGTCGAAGTCGCTGAGCCTGGTCTTGTAGCACTGCTGTTTATCGGTGAACACCAGCAGCTCGTCCCCGTTGGTCCCCTCCCACTGGAGGAAGGGGCCGTCCCCCTCTTTGTACTTCTGCTCCGAGCTCATGCGCAGGGACTGGGGGGTGATCTTCTTAAAGTATCCCTCTTTGGAGAGGAACACATGCACCGGATAGGCGGGGATCTCCTCCTCGGCGGCGGCCTGGGACTCCAGCCCCTGCTGATACTCGTAGACGATCTCCGTGCGCCGGGGGACGGCGTACTTCTTTTTCACGTTTTTCAACTCGTCGGCGATGATGGCCTTGACGCGCTGGGGGGAGCCGATGATGTCCTTGAGATCGGCGATCTCCTCCTCCAGTGAGGCGGTCTCCTCCACCCGCTTGAGGATATACTCCTTATTGATGTTGCGCAGCCGGATGTCCGCCACATACTCCGCCTGGATCTGGTCGATGCCGAAGCCGATGATGAGGTTGGGCACCACCTCGGCCTCCTCCTCCGTCTCCCGGATGATTTTGATCGCCTTGTCGATGTCCAGCAGGATGCGCTTGAGGCCCTTGAGGAGGTGGAGCTTCTCCTCCTTCTTCTTGCACACAAAATAGGTCCGCCGGCGCACCCCGTCCATCCGCCAGGCGGTCCACTCCTCCAAAATCTCCCCCACTCCCATCACCCGGGGCATTCCGGCGATCAGGATGTTGAAGTTACAGGGGAAGGTGTCCTGGAGGGGGGTCATCTGGTACAGCCGGGCCATCAGCTTTTCCGGGTCGGCGCCTCGCTTCAGGTCGATGGCCAGCTTCAGGCCGTTCAGGTCGGTCTCGTCCCGCATGTCGGAGATCTCCTTGACCTTCCCCGCCTTCACCAGCTCGGCCACCTTGTCCAGGATGGCCTCCACGGTGGTGGAGTAGGGGATCTCGTAGATCTCCAGCACGTTGTCCTCCTTGACGTGCCGCCACTTGGCCCGCAGCTTGAGAGACCCCCGGCCCGTGCGGTAAATTTCCGCCAGGGCCGCCCCGTCGTAGAGCAGCTGCCCCCCGGTGGAGAAGTCCGGGGCCTTCAAGATCCCCAGCAGGTCCACGCCGGGGTCCTTCAGGTAGGCGACGGCGGCGTCGCACACCTCCCCCAGGTTGAAGCCGCACAGGTTGGAGGCCATGCCCACGGCGATGCCCTGGTTGGCGCTCACCAGCACGTTGGGGAAGGTGGTGGGGAGCAGGGTGGGCTCGGTGAGCTTGCCGTCGTAGTTGGGCACAAAATCCACCGCGTCCTGGTCGATGTCCCGGAACAGCTCCTGGCAGATGGGGTCCAGCCGCACCTCGGTGTACCGGGAGGCCGCCCAGGCCATGTCCCGGGAGTACACCTTGCCGAAGTTGCCCTTGGAGTCCACCAGGGGGTGGAGCAGCGCCCCGTAGCCCCGGGAGAGGCGCACCATGGTGTCGTAGATGGCGGCGTCCCCGTGGGGGTTGAGCTTCATGGTGGCCCCCACCACGTTGGCGGACTTGGTGCGGCTGCCCCCCAGCAGCTTCATCTGGTACATGGTGTACAGCAGCTTGCGGTGGGAGGGCTTGAAGCCGTCGATCTCCGGAATGGCCCGGGAGACGATGACGGACATGGCGTAGGGCATATAGTTGAGCTCCAGCGTCTGGGTGATGGGCTGCTCCAGCACCTGGGCCCGCAGGCCCATGACGTTGGGGTTATTTACCTTTTTGGGGCCCTTCTGGTCGGGGGCCTTCTTCTTAGCCAAAAAAATCAATCCTTACTTTGGGATGGTGGGAAAGCTGCCCCAGCCCGCCGGAGCGGCGGGCTGGGGGAAAACTCAGGGAACTAGCAGCTCAGCGCCATTGTCCATATCCACGAGGGTGGCTCCCTCGGGGGGCTGGGTCATGGGCTTGTCGCTGGTGGCCTTCTGGGTCTGGGTGAGCGTCAGCTTCATCTCGCCCATGTTGGCGATGTGGTAGCTCATGGTCATGGACACGTTGCCGCCAGACTGGGTGACGTCCATGGTGATCTTCATGCCGGGCACACCGAACTGGGGGTTGGTCTCCATGGCGCAGGTCATGACGGCCCCGCCCTTGCTGTCCACCTTCATGACGATCTTGTACTCTTTAAAAGCGTCCTTGACTTCCTCCACCGCTTCTCCCATATCAATGCCCATATCCTCGTACAGTCCCATCAGGGTGTCCAGGTCGATGGTGAGGGTGGAGGTGCCGCCCGAGGTGGTGAACTTGTCGTCGCCGTAGATGCCGGCCAGCATCTCCGCCATCCCCAGCACGCTCTGATAGTAGGGGGCGGAGTCCTTATCCGCCAGGTAGGCCAGCACTGTGCCGATGGTGGCGTCCCCCACCTGGGTAAAGGCCAGCTCGCCCCACTCAGCGCCCAGGTCGGCGTCCAGCCACACGTTGTCCTCCCCGGCCAGCTCGTCCAGAAGGGGGGTGCGGAACCAGGCGGAGCCCTCCCGGGTGAGGATGATCTCCACATCCTCCAGGGTGTCCAGCACCTTCTCCATCTGCTCGCGCACAGCGGCGATGTCCTCCTCGGGGGAGTTGGAGCTGATGAGGTATTTGATCAGCTCGTCCATTACGTTGTCGGACAGCTTCAGAGACAGGTTGGCGCTGGCGGCGTCGGTGTTGAAGAGCTGCTTAGCGGTGAGGTCGGCCTTGTAGGTCTTGTTTCCGTTGAGGGTGTCAAACAGGGTGAGGGAGATATTGCCCTTGGCGTCGGCGCGGTAGTTCTTGTCCTCCTCCATGTACACGCCCTTGTTGGCCTGCACCTTGTTGAGAATGGTGAAGTCCTTGTCGATCTCGGCAGCCAGGGCCTCCCGGTCCAGCAGTACGGCGGTCTGGTAGGCGCTGTCCCAGCCCACCTCGTAGCCCAGGGCCTCAGAGATGAAGCGCACAGGGACGTAGGTGCGCCCGTCCTTGAGGTAGGGGGCGCAGTCCATCTCGATGTCCTCCGGCTTGGGGGTGTCCTTGTCATTGTCCGCGGTGGCGTTCACCTTCACCGTGGTGCTGCCGATGGCAAACTCATAGGCATAGCCGTCCACGGTGAACGTCACCACGTCGTCCTGATAGTCCACCTCACCGCCCAGGGCCTCCACCAGGGCGCGGACGGGGACCATGGTGCGGCCATTGGTCACCTCGGGAATGGCGTCGGGGAACTGGACGTAGGTCCCGTTGACGATGACGCCGATCTGGCCCACCACGCCGCCCATAGCCTCCTTCTGCATGTCGGCGATCCACTGGGAGCCCTCGTCGAAGTATAGCCGCAGGAGCTGTTCCTTCACCATATCCTCCAGGAACTCCTCCTCGGTTACCCCGAACTCCTCCATGTACTGTTCAGCCGTCCAGTATTCTCCATACTCCTGCTCGTAGAAGTTCTTGACGTTGGCGCGCAGCGCCTCCACCCGCTCCGGATGCTTTTCCTTGAACCACTCGATGGCGGTATCCGAGTTCATATAGGACTCGTTCAGCAGTACGCCCCAATCCACCGGAGAGGTGGTGAAGATGGCGGTGGGGCCGTCCGCGCCGCCGATGACGCCCAGGGCCGCGTCATTCGTTGCCTCCGGCAGGATCGCGCTGATGGGGATGGCCTCTCCTGGGGTGTAGGTGGGCACGGCCTCGCCGTCCACCGTGTAGGCGCCGTCCACGGGGGCCGCGAAGGCTGGGACCGCCAGCGACAGTGCCAGGGTCAGGGACAGCAGCACCGCTGTCAGTTTTTTCATGGTAGGTTCCTCCTTTTCACACACATAAAAACTGCTTCTATGTTACGCCGCCCCGCGGCGTTGGGGCACTTGATCGAGAGGTTCCTGTTTACGGAAAGGCTTTTTCCGCTTCCTCTTGATGATGGGCTTGCTCCTCTCTGTGCGTCCAGCATACACCTTCCAGCAGGTGGAAGGTCAAGGGGAAAGTTTAAAAGTTTCTTTTTTCGCTTCCTTTTTTCTTTTCAAAGAAAAAAGGAAGCCGCCGGAGGCAAAACTAGGAGATATCCGCCATGTCAAGGTACTTATACCCGCTGTCCGCGATGTGGTCCTTCCGGGCCTGGAGGTCGTTGCCCAAAAACATCTCGAAGATCTGGGCGGTGCGCTCCACGTCCTCGGGCATCACCTTGATGAGCCGCCGGGTGTCCGGGCTCATGGTGGTCAGCCACATCATGTCCGGCTCGTTCTCGCCCAGGCCCTTGGAGCGCTGCACGTCGAACTTCTTGCCCTCCAGGGAGGACACGATGTCGTTGCGCTCCTTGTCGGAGTAGGCGAACCAGGTCTTTTCCTTGCAGGTGATCTCGTACAGGGGGGACTCGGCGATGTAGACGTACCCCTTCTCGATGAGGGTGGGGGTGAGGCGGTAGAGCATGGCCAGGATCAGGGTGCGGATCTGGAAGCCGTCCTCGTCGCCGTCGGTGCAGATGACCACCTTGTTCCAGCGCAGGTTGTCCAGGTCGAAGGCGTTCAGGTCCTTCACGTGCTTGTCCTTGACCTCCACCCCGCAGCCCAGCACCTTCAAAAGGTCGGTGATGATCTCGCTCTTGAAAATCCGGGCGTAGTCCGCCTTGAGGCAGTTCAAGATCTTGCCCCGCACGGGCATGATGCCCTGAAACTCCGCGTCCCGGCTCAGCTTCACCGCCCCCATGGCGGAGTCGCCCTCCACGATGTAGAGCTCCCGCTTTTCCACATCCTTGGTGCGGCAGTCCACGAACTTCTGTACCCGGTTGGAGATGTCCACCGACCCGGACAGCTTCTTTTTGATGCCCAGGCGGGTCTTTTCCGCCGTCTCCCGGGAGCGCTTGTTCACCAGCACCTGCCCGGCGATCTTTTCCGCGTCCATGGGGTTCTCGATGAAGTAGACCTCCAGTTGGGCGCGGAGGAACTCGGTCATGGCCTCCTGGACGAACTTGTTGGTGATGGACTTTTTGGTCTGGTTCTCATAGCTGGTCTGGGTGGAGAAGTTGCTGCTCACCAGCACCAGGCAGTCCTGAATGTCCGCCCAGGTCACCTTGGCCTCGTTCTTCTGGTACTTGCCGTTCTGCTTCAGCCACCCGTCGACGGCGGACACAAAGGCCAGCCGCATGGCCTTTTCCGGCGACCCACCGTGCTCCAGCCAGGAGGAGTTGTGGTAGTGCTCGATGAGCTGCACCCGGTTGGAGAAGCAGAAGGACACCGACAGCTTCACCTTGTACTCCGCCTTGTCTGCCCGGTCCTTTCCCCGGCGCTCCGTCTGCCAGAATACGGGGGCGGTGAGGGAGTCCTCACCGGCCAGCTCGGTGACGTAGTCGATGAGGCCGTTCTCATAGCGGAAGTCGGCGGTCTCAAATTTCCCATTCTCCTGGTTCCGAAAACGGAAGGTCACCCCGGCGTTGACCACCGCCTGGCGCTTCATCACATCGGTGTAGTAGTCCACGGGGATGTCGATGTCGGTAAACACGTCCAAATCGGGCTTCCAATGGAATTTGGAGCCGGTCTTTTTCCGGTCGGCGGGCTCCTTTTTCATCTCGCCCACGATCTCGCCCTTCTCGAAGTGGAGGGTGTACTTGAAGCCGTCCCGGTAGATGGTGGCGTCGAAGTATTCGCTGGCGTACTGGGTGGCGCAGGAACCCAGGCCGTTCAGGCCCAGGGAGTACTCGTAGTTGTCCCCAACCCCGTCCTTGTACTTGCCCCCGGCGTACAGCTCGCAGAACACCAGCTCCCAGTTGTAGCGGCCCTCCGCCTCGTTCCAGTCCACCGGGCAGCCCCGGCCGAAGTCCTCCACCTCGATGGACTTGTCCTCGTACCGGGTGACGGTGATGAGCTCGCCGTGGCCCTCCCGGGCCTCGTCGATGGCGTTGGAGAGAATTTCAAAGACGGCGTGCTCACAGCCCTCCAGCCCGTCGGAGCCGAAGATGACGCCCGGGCGCTTGCGCACCCGGTCCGCCCCCTTCAGGGCGGAGATGGAGTCGTTGCCGTACTGCTGTTTTGGAGTGGACCTTGCCATAGCTGCACCTCGTTGTGTTAATGTTGCGCACAGTGGGCGGAATCCGTCGTATTTGGCGTGACCGCGTCGGACCCCGCCCGGCCCCAGGGCAAAATAGGCGCCAATAAACGCATTATATTATAGTATACAGCACAAGGGGGCAAAACGTCAAGGGCGGGGCGGAAAAAGCCCCCGCCGCGGCAGCGGCGGGGGGAGAGCCGGTCCCTTTGATCTGGGGGCATGATGGACGCGGCGGCCGGTCTGAGCTTTTCCCCGCCGCGGCAGCGGCGGGGGAGAGCCGGTTCCTTTTATTTGGAGGGCATGATGGACGCGATGGACATGGCGAAGTTGCTGATGGGCATGGTCTGGAGCACCACCCGGCCCGGGCCGGTGACCACGGTATTGAACAGCCCCTCGCCGCCGAACAGCACGTTCTTGACCCCCTTCACCGATTTCACATCCACGGTGCAGGTGGCGTCCAGCATGGCCAGATTGCCGGTGTCGATGACGATCTGCTGGCCCGGCTGGAGGTCGTACTCCACGGCGGAGCCGTCGATCTCCAAAAAGGCGGTACCGCGTCCGCTGAGCTTCTGCAAAATGAACCCCTCGCCGCTGAAAAAGCCCGCCATCCCCTTCTTCTGAAAGAAGATGGACAGCTCCACCCCGGCCTCCGAGGCCAGGAATCCGGACTTTTGCACCACGATGGGCCGGTCGGGGGTGATGTCCACCGCCCGGATGGAGCCGGGAAAGCTGGACGCGAAGGCGATCATACCCGGGCCGTTCCGGGCGGTGTAGATGTTCTGGAACATGGACTCGCCGGAAAACATCCGGCCAAAGGCCTTGCCCAGGCCCCCGGCGCTGGTCTGCATCTCCATGTTGGGGGACATCCACACCATGGACCCCTTCTCGGTAATCATGGACTCGCCCGACTCCACGTCGCAGATGACCACAGGCATGGGCTCGCCGGTGATGTTGTAACGCATGCGTATCCCTCCTTCTCATTGTATCAAAGAGGCAAAAGGCCCCTTTCCAGTATTATACACCCTGGAGGGGGATCGCGCAATTTAAGATTTGCGAAAATCACCGCCGGAGGAGGCGCTGGAAAAGGGAGCGCTTTTTGCCAGAATTTACATCATAAAAGCTTGGAAAAAGAGGTAAAGCGGCGGGTTTTCCCGGACGAATTAAAAACTGCGCGGACGCAGGAGCGAACTGCCCGCCGCCCGCGCGCCGTCCAAACACCCATGAGAAAGGAAGGTTTTTACCATGATGAAACGAGCCGCGGCCCTGGCGGCGGCGCTGTGCCTGTCGCTGGCCGCCCTCACCTCCGCCGCGAACGCGGCGGCCTATTTCCCCCGATATACCGGCGATTCACCCTCCATTGCCGCCGCCCTGGACGCCCTGGGGGAGGACTCCTCCTACGCGGTCCGATCTGAGATCGCCGCCGCCAACGGAATCGGCGGCTACCGTGGGACAGCCGCCCAGAACATCCGAATGCTGGAGCTGCTCCGGCAGGGCAGGCTGGTCAGGCTGGACGGCGGACAATCCGCCCTCTCCGGAGCTCTGACCGCCGACAACCTCAGCCGGGTGTCCTTCCTGCGGCAGAGCAGGAACACCTGCAAGGCCACCTCGGCGGCGATGGCGGTGAACCTGATCCTGGGCGGCGACCGGTACAAGACCGCGGATATGATCTACAGCGGCGTGCTGTGCCGGAGCCTGGAGGGGGAGCGGTATACGGGCTCCGACGGAAACGCCTACCAGGCCACCTACAAGACGGACGGCTACGTGGGGAGCTTGGGGGAGCTGGAGAAGGCGGTGGACGCCGCTTTGTCCGACGGCTTGCCCATCGTTGTGGCGGTCCACTCCGCCGCCAGCCGGCACCACTGGATCGTGCTGGTGGGCTGGGACGGCCAGGGGGGCTATCTGGCGGTGGACCCCGCCAGGAGTGGATCAGGCTCCATGGCCTCCCAGGTCAAGAGCATGGCGGCTATGGGCTATTCCTTCGGCCTGGCCGACTACGCCCGGCCCCACTACGGCTACATCAGCTTCCAGCGGCGCTGACCGGCCTCGTCATCCGGGCCCGGGCTCGCGAACACACGGCGGGTCGGTGACCCGAAAAACCAGGGAAACGCCGGACGCTTCCGCGTCCGGCGCTTTTCGTCCCCTTCGGCCGGGCAAAAATCGGCGCGGTCTGAGCAGCTATGTCTTGCCAACTGGGGGAGGGTTTGCTATAATCAAGGTATCTCACTTTGAAGCGGCGGTGTTGCGAATGTCACTCAAAGAAAAGCTCACAGCCCTCCTGTTTGGGCAGAAGGCGGAGGAGCAGGCGGCGGAGGAGTCCGGCGTCCGCCAGGAGGCGGAGGAGCAGGCGGCGCCGGAGGAGCTGTCTTTCGCCGCGGCGGACCCGGCGGTGCTGAAGCTCCCGCCGGACCACCCGATGAACCAGCTTTATAACCTGCGGCGGAAGGAGGCGGGCTACCTGTCCACCCCCTGGCTGAGCCTGGATGAGGACGGCATCCTGCCCGAGGAGATGGTGGCGAAGGAGAAGAGCCGGCTCCAGGCGGGCTTGACCGCCATATGTAACTCCCGGCTGAAGTCCATTAGAAACGGGGATAAGGACAAGCGCAAAAAGGACAAGGAGCAGGGCGGGGAGGAGGAGAAGCCCGCCGGGCTGGACGCCTATCCCTGGCTGTTCCTGTCCGCCGACAAGCTCTACGCCTGGGTGCTGGTGTTTCCCCCCACGGGAAACGGCAAGGAGCTGACCCGGGAGATGCTGATGAGCGCCATGGAGAATCAGGATATCATCTATGGCGTGGACGGCCGCCTGGTGGACCGGCTGGCCCACGACGAGCGGCGGTACTTCAACCTGTTCCTGCTGGCCCGGGGCAAGCCCGCTTTTGACGGGAAAAACGGGAATATCGTGGACTACTTCCCCCGGGTGGTGGAGCGGGTGCTGGAGACGGATGAGTACGACCAGGTGGACTACACCGCCCTGAACCTGATCCACAACGTGAAGGAGGGCCAGGAGATCTGCCGTCTGGTCCGCCCCACGGAGGGCGAGCCGGGCTGCACGGTGCTGGGCCAGGAGATCCCCGCCAAAAGCGGCAAGGCCGTCCCCCTGCCTAAAGGGCGGAACACCGACGTCAGCGAGGACGGGGATGCCCTGGTGGCCCTGACGGCGGGCCACGTGGAGTTCACCGGCCGCAGCTTCCAGGTCAAGCCGGTGCTGGACATACCGGGGGATGTGGACTTCTCCACCGGCAACATCAAGTTTTTGGGCGACGTCAACATCAAGGGCGACGTGCTCACCGGATTCACCGTCCGGGCCATGGGCAGCATCTGGGTGGGCGGCGTCATCGAGGCGGGCAGCACGGTGGAGGCCGGAGGTGACCTCACCGTGGTCAAGGGCATCCTGGGGGACGGCACCACCACCGTCCGCTCCCACCGGTGCGTATTCTCCAAATACGTGGAGAACGCCACCATCTACGCCAAGGAAAACCTCCAGACCGACGCCATCATCAACGGCAGCATCTACTGCGATGGGGAGGTGCTGGTGCGCTCCGGCCGGGGCACCATCATGGGAGGCCGGGTGTGGGCGGCCCAGAAGGTGAGCGCCACCACGGTGGGCGCCAAATCGGAGTGCCGCACGTCCATCACCCTGGGCGGCCTGCCCTGCACCAGCTTTGAGCAGGAGCAGGTGCGCAAGGAGCTCAAGGAGCTGGAGATGGAGATGGAAAAGCTGGAGTGCCAGCTGGACAGCCCGGTGAAGGCCAGCCTGATCAGCAAGGTCCGGGTCAAGCTGAACACGGCGGAGCTGCGTCTCCAGCAGCTGGAGGAGGACCTCCAGGAGATCAAGAAAGAGCTGGGGGAGAAGGAGGAGGGCCGTCTGGAGTGCGGCGTGGCCCACGCGGGGACCGAGATCAGCATCGAGGGAGAGACGCTGCGCCTGCGGCGGGAGGAACGCCACTGTATCGCCAAAATGGTGTGCGGAGAGATCGTCTTGATGTAGCCGCGCCCCAGGGAGGCCGCCTGAAAGGCGGGCAGGTCTCAGCTATTTAGAATGAACGAAAAGAGGGAACCACACATTATGAAAAAAAGAGTCATGGTCGTGGATGACTCCCGTATCATGGAGCTCCAGATCAAAAAGCTGCTGGAGGATACCGACTATGAGGTGGCGGCTTACTGCGAAAACGGCGAGGACGCCATCGCCCGCTATGATGAGGTGCGGCCGGATGTGGTGACGATGGACATCATCATGCCGGGCATCGACGGGCTGGAGGCGGCACAGGTCCTCATGTACGAGCACGATGAGGCCAGGGTTATCATGATCTCCTCCCTGGGCGACGACGACATGAACCAGGAGATCTATGGCATCGGCGCCCAGGCGGTGCTCTTCAAGCCCCTAACCCGGGAGGCGCTGCTGGGCGCGCTGAAGAAGGCGCTGGGCTGACGCCCCTGGCGGCGGCCTGGAGAAGCTGATGAAGCGGCGGTCCGGCCCTTTGAGAAAAGGGGCCGGACTTTTTTTGCCCAAAGGGGGGAAGGACTATTGACAAGCGCAGTTAGCCATAGTAAACTTATAGCCGGTTTAAGAGGTCCTGCCAATGGCCGAGGGCGCGTGCCCAGGCCGGCATGGCCTGCCTGGGCGGCTGGCCGCCCGTAAGGAGGTTGTGGGAATGCTGTTGAAGGATATAAACGCCGGGCAGCGCTGCGTCGTGGAACGGGTGGACCTTCCCTTCCAGATGGAGCGCAGGCTGGAGGCGCTGGGCATGACCCGGCAGACGGAGATCTCCGTGGTCAATCGGAAGGGGAGGGGAATCCTCATCATCAAGCTGCGGGGGAGCCGCTTCGCTCTGGGGGAACAGATCACAAAGCATATCACGGTGCGGATGGCAGGTGAACCGGGATGAACAAAAGAGAGGATCTGACCATTGGCTTCATCGGCAACCCAAACTGCGGCAAGACCACCCTGTTCAACGCCTACACCGGGGCCAACCTGAAGGTGGCCAACTGGCCGGGCGTCACGGTGGAAAAGGTGGAGGGGGCCATCCGGGACCACAATTTGAACATCCGGCTGGTGGATCTGCCGGGGACCTACAGCCTCACCTCCTACACCATGGAGGAGATCGTGTCCCGGCAGTTCATCCTCAGCGACGAGGTGGACGTGCTCATCAACGTGGTGGATGCCTCCACCCTGGAGCGCAGCCTGTACCTTACCCTCCAGCTGCTGGAGCTGGGCAAGCCGGTGGTGGTGGCGCTGAACATGATGGACATTGTGGAGAAGCGGGGGATGGAGATCGACCTCCACCGCCTGCCGGAGATGCTGGGGGTGCCGGTGATCCCCGTGTCCGCCCGGAAGCGGTCGGGGCTGGACTCCCTGCTCCACGCCGCCGCCCACCACAAGGGCCACACCGGCCCGGACAGCCTGGTCCACCAGCACAAGGGAACCTGGGCCCACCCCCACGCCCACGACCATCACCAGGAGTACGCCATGGTGTACTCCGACGAGATCGAGGACAGGATCGACCAGCTCATCCCCGCCCTGGAGGAGAAATATCCGGAGCTGTCCAACCCCCGCTGGCACGCCATCAAGCTGCTGGAGCGGGACAAGGAGGTGGGGCAGCAGTACCCCCTGGACCTGCCGGAGCTGCCGGACCGGGACTATGAATACCAGATTATCAACGAGAAGTACGCCTTCATTGACGAGATCGTGGAGGAGGTGCTCCTCCACAAGCAGAGGCAGGACCAGTTGACGGAAAAGCTGGACGGCGCCCTCACCCATCGGGTCTGGGGCATCCCCATCTTCCTGGGCATCATGGCCCTGGTGTTTTTCCTCACCTTCGCCGTGGGCGACTGGATCAAGGGCTATTTTGAGCACACCATAGACGCTGTGTCCCTGCTGGCCCAGCGGGGGATGGACGCCATGGGGGTGGCGGACATCGTCCAGTCCCTGGTCATCGACGGGGTCATCGGCGGGGTGGGCACCATCGTCACCTTCCTGCCCAACATCTTCATCCTGTTTCTGGCCCTGGCCTTTTTGGAGGACAGCGGCTACATGGCCCGGGTGGCCTACGTGATGGAGGGGGTCATGAGCCGCCTGGGCCTGTCGGGCAAGGCGTTCATCCCCATGCTGCTGGGCTTCGGGTGCACCGTCCCGGCGCTGATGGCCTCCCGGGCGCTGGAGAGCAAACGGGACCGCTACAAGGTGATGCTGGTCACCCCCTTCATGAGCTGCAACGCCCGGCTGACCATTTACATCCTGTTCTCCGAGATGTTTTTCGGGGACTACGCTATGCCGGCGGCCTATTCCATGTACCTCATCGGCATCCTGGTGGCCATGGTGGTGTCCGTCATCCTGCACCTGCTGGACCGGAAAAAGACGGCCAACTACCTGCTCATCGAGCTGCCTGAGTATAAAATGCCCGACGCCCGCACCGTGGGCATCTACGTGTGGGACAAGGTGAAGGATTACCTGGGCAAGGCGGGGTCCACCATCTTCCTGGCCACGCTGCTGATCTGGTTCTTGCTGAATTTCGGCCCCCAGGGCTATGACCCCGGCATGTCCGGCGGCTTCGGGGCCATCATCGGCAGGTGGCTGGTCCCCTTTTTCGCTCCCATCGGCCTGGGGTTCTGGCAGATCGCCGTGGCCCTTATCGCGGGCATCTCCGCCAAGGAGGTGGTGGTGTCCAGCTGCGCGGTGCTCTTCGGGGTGGTCAACGCCAACTCCCCGGCGGGAATGGCGGAATTTGCTCAAGTGCTCTCCGGCATCGGCTTCGGGCCGCTCAACGCCTTCTGCCTCATGGTGTTCTGCCTGCTGTACGTCCCCTGTGCCGCCACCCTGGCCACCATCCACAAGGAGTCGGGCAGCTGGCGCTGGACGGGCTTCGTGGCCCTGTTCCAGGTGGCGGTGGCCTGGCTGGTCACCCTGCTGGTGTACCGGGTGGGGCTGATGCTGTTGTGAGGGTGGAATGATTTTCCCCGGCCGGGGGCACACTAGAGGCTGTGCAGCAGCCGTTGAACGGCATGGACAGGAGGTCAAGAAAGCATGGAACTGAAGTTTTTGATCTGCGAGCACTGTGGGAACATGGTCGCCATGGTGAAGGACGCCGGCGTGCCCATCCTGTGCTGTGGGGAGAAGATGAAGGAGCTGGTCCCCGGCACCACGGAGGGGGCGGCGGAAAAGCACATCCCGGTGTACCAGGTGGAGGGCAATCGGGTGCGGGTGAGCGTGGGCTCCACCCATCACCCCATGCTGGAGGAGCACTCCATCGAGTGGGTGGCCATTCAGACCAAGCAGGGCGCCCAGTACAAGATGCTGAACCCGGGCCGCAGTCCGGAGGCGTGCTTTGCCTTGTGCGACGCGGACGAGGTGGAGGCGGCCTTTGCCTACTGCAACCTCCACGGGCTCTGGAAGGCGTGAGCGGGACGGGTCCCGCCCCTGAGCGGCCGCTCGGGGGCGGGGCCCGCTTTTTACGCCCTCAAAACCGGAAATGCCGGTTGACAGATGGAGAAATTCATGAGACAATATCCCTAGTCTTCGAGCCTTTCCGCCTAAAGCGTACGCCATGGCGGTCAGGCCGGCCCCCGGCTCAGGCCGGGACAGGGCCGCGCTGGAAACGGCGGGACCTTCCTCATTGAAAAGGAGACGGGCGCGCCGCGGGGGATGTTCCCTGGGGGCTTTGTTGTCCGTTCCTTTTCGGAGGAGCGGAATTTTTGTTGTCTTGGGGGAGTGGGGAGGATGAGGGAGCGGGTGTCTTATGAGACCGCCCGGGCGCTGGCGGCCCAGGCGGTGACGCCAGTGGAGGAGGAGCGGGTCGCTCTGGAGGGCTGTGCCGGGCGGGTGCTGGCCCGGGAGCTTCGGGCGGGGTTGGACGTGCCCGCCTTTGACCGCTCCGCCTATGACGGCTACGCCTTCCGCGCCCGCGACGTCCAGGGGGCGGCGGACGGTCCGGTAACCCTGCGGGTGGTGGAGGAGGTCCCCGCCGGAAAAGCGCCCCGCGTGGAGGTCACGGCGGGGACCGCCGCCAAGGTGCTCACCGGCGCGCCCATCCCCCTGGGAGCGGACGCGGTGGTGAAGTACGAGGATACCCGGTTCACGGCGGAGGCAGTCACAATATTCTGTCCGGCCCGGCCCGGCCAGAACATCGTGGTCCGGGGGGAGGACGTGCGGGCGGGGGTGGTACTGGCCGCGTCGGGCAGCCTCATCGACCCAGGGCTGGCGGGCGCCCTGGCGGCCCAGGGCCTGGGCCAGGTCTGGGCGCGACGGGTCCCCAGGGTGGGCCTGGTGTCCACCGGCAGCGAGCTGGCGGAGGCGGGGGAGCCGCTGGCCCCTGGGAAAATTTACAACAGCGGCCGGTACGCCCTGGCCGCGGCGATACAGGCCCTGGGGTGCCTGCCGGTGTGGCTGGGCCAGGCACGGGACGACGTGGAGGCCATCCGGGAGCGGCTGGAGGAGGGCCTGGCCCGCTGCGACGCGCTGGTGGTCACCGGCGGGGCGTCAAAGGGTAGCTACGACCTGACCCCCGCCGCCATGGAGCTGGCCGGGGCGCGGCTGTTGTTTCGCGGGGTGGACTTCAAGCCGGGGATGGCCTGCGCTTATGGTGTCCGGGAGGGGAAGCTGCTGTGCGGATTGTCGGGCAATCCGGCGGCGGCGCTGACCAATTTCCACCTGGCGGCGGCCCCCGCCCTGAAAAGGCTGGCGGGGCGGAGGGACTATCTGCCCCGGGAGGTGGAGGCGGCCCTGGCAAATCCCTTCCCCAAGGCCAGCCCCATGAACCGGGTGCTCCGGGGGCGGCTGGTGCTGGAGCGGGGCCGGGTGGAGCTGGAGGTCCCGGAGGGACAGGGAAACGCGGTGCTCAGCAGCGCGGCGGGATGCGACGCCCTGGCCCTGGTCCCTGCGGGGAGCGGGCCGGTGCCCGCGGGGACGAGGCTGAGGACGATTTTGATTTAGGGTCTGAATTTACAGCCGGGGCCGGGGGCTGTGGACGGCGATTGAGGGATGGGAGGCGGAGAGGATGTTGGACCGGTTCGGGCGGGAGATCACCTATCTGCGGCTGTCGGTGACGGAGCTGTGCGACTTGCGCTGCCGCTACTGTATGCCGGAGGAGGGGATTTGCAAGGTTCCCCGAGAGCGGCTGCTCACCGAGGAGGAGATGGTCCGGGCGGTGGAGGCTGCGGCGGCCCTGGGGGTGCGCAAGCTGCGTATTACCGGGGGGGAGCCGCTGGTGAAGCCGAACATCCTGTCCCTGGTCCGCCGGTGCGCGGCGGCGCCGGGCATCCAGGAGGTGTGCCTCACCACCAACGGCCTGGGGCTGGGGGAACTGGCCCGGCCTCTCCGGGAGGCGGGGGTGGAGCGGGTGAACATCAGCCTGGACACGCTGGAGCGGGAGAAGTACGCCTACATGACCCGCCGGGACCGGCTGGACGACGCCCTGGCGGGGTTGGAGGCGGCGCTGGAGGCCGGATTCCGGCAGGTGAAGGTGAACGTGGTGCTCATCGGCGGCTTCAACGACGACGAGATCCCCGCCCTGGCGGAGCTGACCCGGCGCCGGCCTGTGGACGTGCGCTTCATCGAGCTGATGCCCATGGGGGGCGATTTCCCGCCGGGGGCCTACCTGCCCTGTGGGGCGGTGCTGGAGCGCCTGCCCCAGCTGGAGGCGGAGGCGGCCCAGGGCACGGCCCGGCTCTACCGCCTGCCTGGGGCGCTGGGGCGGGTGGGGCTCATCAGCCCGGTGAGCGCCCACTTCTGCGCCCGGTGTGACCGGCTGCGCCTCACCGCCGACGGCAAGCTGAAGCCCTGCCTCCACGGGGAGGCGGAGCTGTCCATCAAGGGGCTGGACCGGGCGGGGATGGAGGAGGCGATACGCCGGGCGATCCTGGCCAAGCCGGAGTGCCACGCCCCCCTGTCCAGCGCCCAGCCCAGCCGGGCGGGCCGGGCCATGCACCGGATCGGAGGGTGAGCATGGGAGGGATACCGGTTTTGGGATTCGCGGCCTGGTCCGGGGTGGGCAAGACCACGGTGATGGAGCAGGTGATCGCCGGGCTGAGCCGCCGGGGCCTGCGGGTGGCGGCGGTGAAGCACGACGGCCACGATTTTGAGCTGGACCGCCCGGGAAAGGACAGCTGGCGCTTTGCCCAGGCGGGGGCGCGGGCCGCGGTCATCGGCTCGGAGCGAAAGACCGCCCTGGTGGAGCGGCGGGGCAGGGAGCTGCCCGAGCTCCTGGAGCTGGCGGGGGACGCGGACATCATTTTGGTGGAGGGCTTTAAGGTCGGGGGATTTTCCCAGATCGGCGTGTGCCGCCGGGAGACAGGGAAGGGCCTGCCCCTGCCTGCGGAGCGCTACGCGGCGGTGGTGACGGACGGGGAGGGCCCCTGGCCGGTGCCCCGGTTCAAATTTGACCAGATGGAGGAGCTGACGGACTTTATTATGGAGCATCGGGATGATTTTACCCACTTTGACCCCCAGGGCCGGGCGAAAATGGTGGATGTGGGGGACAAGGAGCCCACCCGCCGCGCCGCGGTGGCGGCGGCGCGGGTGCTGGTGAACCGGGAGACCTTCCGGCTGATTCAGACCGGAGGGATGAAGAAGGGGGACGTGCTCACCGTGGCCCAGATCGCGGGGGTGATGGGGGCCAAGCGCACCCCGGAGCTCATCCCCATGTGCCACCCGGTGCTGATGGACGGGGTGGAGATGAAGCTCACCCTGGACGAGGGGCGGCAGTCGGTGGAGATCGAGGCCACCGTTACCTGCCAGGGCCGTACCGGGGTGGAGATGGAGGCCCTCACCGCGGCCTCGGCGGCGGCCCTGACGGTGTACGACATGTGCAAGGCGGTGCAGAGGGACATGGTCATCACGGACCTGCGGCTCTTACGCAAGACCGGCGGGGTCCACGGCGATTTTGACCGGGAGGAGGAGAGCGTATGAGCGCGGCGGCGGTCATCACCGTCAGCGACAAGGGGGCCAGGGGGGAGCGGACCGACACCAGCGGCCCTGCCGTCCGGGCCATGCTGGAGGAGGCGGGGTTCCAGGTGGCGTATACCGCCGTGGTCCCCGACGAGCTGGAGGACATCAAAGCGGCGCTGGTCCACTGTGCCGATACGCTGGGGACGGCGCTGGCCGTCACCACCGGGGGCACCGGCTTCTCCCCCCGGGACGTGACCCCGGAGGCCACCAAAGCGGTCATGGAGCGGGAGGCCCCCGGCCTTCCGGAGGCCATGCGGGCGGACAGCATGGCCCGCACGCCCCGGGGCTGCCTGTCCCGGGGGACGGCGGGCATCCGGGGGCGGACCCTCATCCTCAACCTGCCGGGCAGTGAGCGGGCAGCGAGGGAGAACCTGGCCGCGGTGCTGCCCGCCATCGGCCACGGGGTGGATATGCTGCTGTCCGCCGGGTCCGCCGACTGCGCCGCCCCGCCCCCGGCGGGGGAGGCGCCCCCCTCCCTGGACGGCTGGTTGCGGGAGGCCAAGGCCGCGCCGGAGGCCCACAAGGTGGGGATGTATCTGACCCACAACGGGGTGGTGCGCTCCACGGCCAGGGCCCAGGTCCGCCAGGGCCTGCCCGCCTCCGCCGTGACCGGGATGCGCTTTTCCTACGATACCCAGGAGCTGGAGGAGGCGGTGCGGCTCACCCGGGCGCTGCCCGGGGTGTACTACGTCCGGGCGTGGCTCAACAGGGGGCGGCTCCAGGTGGGGGACAACCTGATGCTGGTGCTGGTGGGGGGAGACACCCGGCCGCACACCATCGACGCCCTCCAATTCCTGGTCAAACGGCTGAAAACGCGGTGCGTGGAAGAGGAAGAGCTGTACGGGGAGACATGAGAAAAGGGCGGCCGGAGCTTCCGGCCGCCCTTTTACCGGCGCTCAGTATTCCCGCCGGAGCGCTCCCTCCGGCACGCCGTAGGTCTCCAAAAACTCCCGCAGGTCGGCGTCCGAGCGGATGAGCATGACGTCGTAAAACTTTCCCGTGTCCGGGTCCTTGAAGCCCGCCGTCTGCTCCCCGGTGCAGATGCTGGCGCGGATGACCGGGAGCTTTCCGGAGCTGTCGAAGCTGGGCGACGGTTTTTTCCGCCGGAACAGCATGGGGGTCCCTCCTTTCTTGAAGCCGCCGGAGGGATAACCGGCGGATTTTTTTAAAGTGAGCTTAAAAATGTCGAAACGGTCTTGAAAACCGCCGCCCCGTTGGAGTAAGATAGGTCTATCAGAGAACGGGGAAAGGGCGGAGTACATGAACAAGGAATTTCTCAAAAAAGTGTTTTTCCAGTCCCTGACAGGCTTTCTCTCCCTGGCGCTGGCCGTGCTGCTCTTCTTCTGCCTGCTGAAGCTGGACGAGATCCGGCGGGGCGCCTATTGGGTGATGGACATCCTCACCCCCTTTGCCTACGGCGGCACCATGGCCTACCTGCTGAAGACTCCCTGTGGCTTTTTGGAGAGGCAGTTCGCCCAGGCGCTGCCGGAGCGCTACAAAAAGCGGGCCAATGTGCTGGCGGTGGCGGCGGTGATGGTCATCAGCGCGCTGGTGCTCTACCTGCTGATGAGCATGGTCATCCCTGAGATGGTGGAGAGCATCATGGCGCTGGCGGTGGCGGTCCCGCCGAAGGTGGAGGAGCTGGCCCAGTGGGTGATCTCCCACCTGGAGGGCAACGAGGTGCTGCAGGCCTATGTGAACAACGCCTTTTCCAGCATGGAGAAAAACCTGGTCAGCTGGGCCACCACCGACCTGGTCCCCACCGTTCAGGGCATGATGGGCGGGGTGGTAACCACAGTGGGCTCGGTGCTCACGGTGCTGAAGAACATCGTGCTGGGAGTCATCATCTGCGTGTACCTGCTGCTGGCCCGGGCAAAATTCGCCAAGCAGGCCAAGGCCCTGGTGTACGCCGCGTTCAAGCCGGAGCGGGCGGAGGCCGTGCTCCGGGAGGCGGCCTTCATCGACACCACCTTCGTGGGCTTTTTCGGCGGAAAGATCCTGGACAGCGCCATTGTGGGCCTGATCTGCTATGTGTTCTGCCTGGTGATGACGGTGGCGGCGGGATTCCAGAACGCGGTGCTCATCAGCGTCATCATCGGCGTCACCAACGTGATCCCCTACTTCGGGCCCTTCATTGGGGCGGCGCCCGCCGCGCTGCTGATCTTGATCTCCAGCCCCCGCAACTGCCTCATTTTCCTGATCTTCATCGTCATACTCCAGCAGTTCGACGGCAATATCCTGGGTCCGAAGCTGCTGGCGGGCAGCGTGGGCCTCACCGGGTTCTGGGTGCTGTTCGCCATCACCCTGTTCCAAGGGCTGTTTGGGTTTATCGGCATTTTGGTGGGGGTGCCGGTGTTCGCCGTCATCTACGACCTGGTGCGGCGGTGGGTAGTGTCCGGGCTGAAAAAGCACGACAAGCTGGACGTGCTGCAATAGTTGGAAAAGGCGGACGGCCCAGGGCCGTCCGCCTTTTAGTGCTCAGTGCGTGTAGCTGTGCTGGCGCTTGAGCTTGAACTTGCGGGTCTCGTCCTCCAGGAGGTGGACCTGCTCGAACAGCTCGGAGCTGACGGCGGCGGACTCCTCGCTGCTGGCGGAGTTGGTCTGCACCACGGAGGAGATCTGGCCGATGCCCTCGGACACCTGGGACAGGGACTCGGCCTCCTGGGCGATGGCGGCGGAAATGGTGCCGATGGCCTTGTTGGACTCCACCACCAGCTCCAGCGCCCGCTTCAGGGAGCTGGACACCTCGCCCACGATCTGGGTGCCCCGGTGGGTGGCCTGGATAGAGTTCTCAATGAGGCCCTTGGTGGCCTTGGCCGCCTCGTCGGACTTGGAGGCCAGGCTGCGCACCTCGTCGGCCACCACGGCAAAGCCCTTGCCCGCGGCCCCGGCCCGGGCGGCCTCCACGGCGGCGTTCAGTGCCAGGATGTTGGTCTGGAAGGCGATGTCCTCGATGGTGGCGATGATCTTGCCGATCTGCTCGGAGGCGTCGGAGATGTCCTCCATGGCGGACACCATCTGCTCCATCTGGTCGCTGCTCAGCGACACCTGCTGGCTGGTGAGCTTGGCGCTGTCCTGAGCGTCGGCGGCGGCCTTGGCGTTGAGCCCGGCGCTCTTGGACAGATCGTCCACGGTGGCGTAGACCTGCTGTACCGCGCTGGCCTGCTCGGTGGCCCCCTGGGCCAGGGCCTGGGCGCCGCTGGAGAGCTGCTCGGCGTGGCCGGACACCCGGTGCTCGGCCTGGACGATGTTGCCCATGGCGTTGGACAAGGCGGTGGTAAAGGTGTTGAGGGCCTCCTCAATGGTGCTGAAATCGCCGATGTACCGGGTGGATGTCTGCACGTCAAAGTTGCCCTGGGCCAGCTCGGCCATCACTCGGTCGATGTCCTCGATGTAGGAGCGGATGAGCCCCACGGAGTCCTCCAGGGTCTGGGCCAGCTGGCCCAGCTCGTTTTTAGAGGTGTACTCCAGGTCCAGGGACAGGTCGCCCTCCTGGAGGGGCTTTGTCTTGCTGGTGATGAGCAGCAGGGGCTGGATGACGTGGCGCATGACGAACACCACCAGGCTGATGAGGGCCACCAGGTTGAGCACCAGGCAGATGATGGTGAGGGTGTGCATGAGGGCAATGGTGGAGTTCATGCGCTGGGTGCACTCGGCGCTCAAGTCGGTGCCCCGGGTGACCACCTGGTCCAGCAGGCCCACCAGGGTGGTCAGGTTGGCCTGAATCGTCTCCTGATAATACTGCTGGGCGCTGGCGTGGCTGGTCTGATACATATTTAGGGCGGTGGTGGCGGAGGCGTGGAGCTCCTTATGGAGCGGCTCGATCTGGGCGCGCAGGCGGTTGATCTCCTCGTCCTCCAGCTCCATGTCGCTGTACAGCCACTTGCCCAGCACGCAGCCGGTGTGGTCTGTGCTGCCGGTGAATTCTGTGCCGGCGTACAAAGCGTTGCTCAGGTTGGCCGACCACTTGTAGTGGGCCACCTCCGCCTTTTGGGCGCTGTCCAGCAGGGAGCTGGTCTGGGTGTTGGTCTTTTGAGTGCCCTCGATGCGCAGAATGTTCATGGTGGTGACGCAGCTGAAGAGCACTACGGCGATGATGGCGCAGATCACTCGGATGTTGACGGAGCGTTTGATACTTGTACCCATGATATAGGTCCCCCTTCGTGGTTTTTCCCAGAGAGATCATAGAGGGCATGCCGGCGCCATCTATCACCTCATCTCCGGCGGCCATGGGTCGAAGCTCGTCATGGCTTGGGAGCACCGGAGATTGCCGCCCATGGCTGGAAACGAAAGCAGTATCTTTATTATATGATAAACGCGCCGCAAATGCAAGAGTAACCCGCAGCGAGGGGAGGGGAAGTTTTTTCGAGCAGGTCCAGGTTGCGCTTGGGGAGGGATGTGTGGTATACTTTTTTCCCTGATAGAAAGGGAGGAAAGGGGGCGCGGGCCATGTATGAGCTGATCCCGCTGCCGCTGTCCGCCGGGGTGCTGGAGGAATACGGCGGGGGAGCGGGCCTGAGGGAGGCGCTGGGGGAGCTGGGCTGCCAGGGGGTGGAGGCCATCTGGGCGGGGGAGATGGTGCCGGAGGGCTTTCCCAGGGAGCTGGCGGTGGGCTGGCACCTGACCTTTTTTACCGACTGGCTGGACCTGTACCGGGAGGACAAGGCCATGCTGGTGGAGAAATACGGCACCCTGGAGGAGGCCCGGCGCTTTTACGGCGGCCTGGGGGCGGAGTACCTGCTGGAGGTCTACCGGCGGGACCTGGAGCGGGCCAAGGCGCTGGGGGCCAGGTATGTGGTCTTTCATGTGTCGGACGTGTCTATCGAGGAGGGCTACACCTACCGCTGGCGGCACAGCGCCAGGGAGGTGATCGACACGGCGGCGGAGGTGGTGAACGCCCTGTTCAAGGGAGAAGGAGGGGAGGTGGAGCTGCTGATGGAGAACCTGTGGTGGCCGGGGCTGACCATGACGGACCCGGCGCTGACCGGGCGGCTGCTGGACCGGGTGGACTACCCGAACAAGGGGCTGATGCTGGACACCGGCCACCTGATGAACGCCAACCAGGGCTTGACCACCCAGCGGGAGGGGGTGGGGTACATCCACCGGACGCTGGACGCCCACGGGAGCCTGTGCCGGTACATCCGGGGGATCCATTTCCACCAGTCCCTCAGCGGGGCCTATGTGAGGGCCCACACCGGCGCGGTCCCCCCCGGCCTGCCCGCGGACAGCGTGGAGCAGTACGGTGTCAACTACCGCCACATCCAGAGGATCGACCGGCATCAGCCCTGGACCATCCCCCAGTGCGCCTCCATTGTGGAGCGGCTTCAGCCGGCCTACCTCACCCACGAGCTGGCGGCGGAGGGTCCGGCCGCCCGGCGGGAGGCCACCCTCCGGCAGAGGCGGGCGCTGGCGGGGAGCGCCGGAGGGAAAACGGGGGGCTGAGCTGGGCAAAAAGGCGCTCAGGGTCTTTCCAACCGCGGGGATGTCTGGTATACTATTTCTGTTTGATCTGGGAAAGCGCCGGCCCACGGGCCTGCGATGCGGGGCGTGTGAGCTCAGGCCGTGAAGAAGTGCGAAAGGAGACGATCCCGATGCGTATCAAGCTGGTGCGGAGGCTGGCGGCGCTGGCGCTGAGCGCGGCGCTGGCATGGTCCGCGTGCGCCTGTTCCCCCCAGGAGCCGGAGGGCGGCGCCGGAGAGGCGCTGAGCTGGGGGACCTGGGGCAATTATGGCAGGCAGAAGGGCTTTGTGGAGCTTTTGGCCCAGACCTGCCCCGACATCGAGCTGGAATTCATCTCCTATACCGGCGGGAACGCCACCGGCTACAGCTGGGCCCAGATGCGGGCCGACGACATCCCCGACGTCTTTATCACCTCCATGATCCTGGATGGGGAGCTGGCGAAGGAGCGGCTGCTGGACCTGTCCAGCTGCGATTTTGTCAACGGCTTTTCCACCTCCCTGCTGGATCAGGTGGCCATAGACGGCGGCGTGTATCTGCTGCCGGTGAGCTACTCGATGTACGGAATATACTACAATCAAACGTTGATGGAGGAGCACGGCTGGTCGGTGCCCTCCAACGCGGACGAGCTGGAGGACCTGTGCGGGGAAATCCAGGCGGCGGGTCTGATCCCCGGAGTGGTGGGGACCCAGCTCACCGGCAATCCCTTTGCCGCCGTGTTCAACCTGGCCAAGACCGGCTGGCTCACCACCCCCGAGGGCGCCAGCTGGGAGCGGAGCTTTTTGGCCGGAGAGGCCACGGCCCAGGGCAGGTGGGAGGACACCATGGACCTGGTCCAGCGGTACATCGACATGGGGATGTTCCACACCGACCCGGAGGACCGGGGCAACGCCCAGCTCATCCTGGACTACCTGGGGGGGCGCAAGGCCGTGTTCTGCACGGCGGTCCAGACCGTGAACATTACAGAGCTTCCCGACACCGGCGACAAGCTGGGCATGATGCCCTACATTGGCGAGGACGGCAGCAGGAACGTATATATGTACAGCCCCATGTTCTACTTCGGCGTCAGCAGGAGGCTGGGGGAGCGGGGGAATGAGAAAAAGCTGGAGCAGGCGCTCAGGCTGTTGTCCCTGCTGTTCTCCGCCCAGGGGCAGGCCACCCTGGTCAACGACCAGACGCCCTGCGTCTTGAGCGTGCTCAGCGCGTCCAGCGTGCCCGAGGACGCGCTGATCTACGACGCCCAGCAGGCCCAGCGGGAGGGCCGGGCGTTCCCTATGACCTACGCGGGCTGGGAGCGGGTGCTGGCGGACATGGGGCAGGCCTACAAGGAGTGGTTCCGGGGCGAGAACGGCATGGACGGCCCCGGGTGCATCGCTCGGATGGACGCGCTGCAGCGGGACAGCCTGGGCCGGGCTGAGGAGCTGTATTTCTGCCGGAGCACGGCGGATTTTACCCTGGAGGAGACGGCGGAGCTGGTGGGCAAGGCCCTGGGCAGCACCGTGGACGCGGACGCCGTCATGGTCCCCATTGGGGAATTCCACGACGGCACGGAGCTGCTGGCGGGGATCACCGGAAAGCTCTATCAAGGGAGAATTGACGCGGACATCTCCGCCAGCATCTCCCCCGGCTGCGACGGGGAGTACGCCGTCATGACCATGACCGGCGCCCAGGCCAAGCAGGTGCGGGAGGCGGGGCTGGACGCCGCGGGAGACGGGTGGGCGTTCCCCTACCGGCTGGTGGTCCGGGGCGGAGGGGAGCTGGAGGACGGCGCCGTCTACAAGGTGGCCTTCCTGATGAATGGGTACACCCCGGAGATGGCCGAGACTTACTCCGCCCAGGTGGAGAAGGGGTCGCTGCGCGCCTTTTTGCGCGCCTGGCTGGAGGAGCAAAGGACGGTGTCCCCAGGGGGGAATCCGTGGAACTGAGGGGACCGGGACATATTGCGCCGGGCCCCTGCCAGTGATATAATGGGCGGAAAGAGCAGAGCACGGGGAAGGGAATGCGGGGACCTATGAGAGCGGATAAGAAGAGTAAAAAAATGGTGCTCGCGGCGGTGCTGTCGGGCTGCCTGCTGGTGTTCCTGGTGACGGGCGGCGCGTACTTCACCCACCACCTGCAGCAGCAGACCTTTGTGGAGCGCACCACCCAGCTCAATGAGGTCACATCTCAGGTGCGCACCAATCTGAACAACGCTCTGGACGCCCACTGGAACTACCTCACCGGGGCGGTGAACCTGCTGGAGGAGGACCGCTGCCGCACCGTGGACCAGGTGGTGGCGGACCTGGGCCGGCTGGAGCGCCTGCTGGGGACGCAGCAGTACAGCTCCAGGCTGATGCTGGTGGACAGCAAGGGCTTTTGCTACGGCGCCCAGGGCCTGTACGGGGTGTGGGATGACTGCGGCGTGCTCTACAGCGCGGAGCAGCACTACACCTTTATCACAGACAGCCCCCTGGACCAGAGCAGCTGCTGGGCCTTTGTCCAGGCCCTGTCCCCGTCGGTGGAGACGGAGGAGGGGGTCAGCTTCACCTACGCCGTACTGCTCAAGGATGTGCGCACCCTGACGAAGTACTACGACAGCGGCGCCTACGGTGACCGGAGCGAGACATACATCCTGAAGAGCAACGGCACCCGGATGCACGATGGGGTGGGCAGCGGCAAGCTCATCCAGGCCTACAACGTGCTCAAGGTGCTGGAGGGGATGGAGGGCCAGCGCTATCCCGACATCCGGGCGGCCCTGGCCCAGTCGGACCCGCTCAGCACCAACTTCCACATGGATGGGGTGGAATACTACTACTGCCTCACCTCGCTGGAGGAGTACGACACCCTGCTGCTGTTTCTGATCCCTGCGCAGTTCGTGGCCTCGGGGACGATGGACATGGTGGGGGCGGTGGTGCGGATGCTGCTCATCCTGGTGGTGGTACTGCTGGTGCTTCTCAGCCTGGCCCTGGTGCTCTTCGCCCAGGGGCAGAGCAGCGCCCGGCTGTTCCGCCAAGAGCAGGAAAACCTGCGCCGCCAGGAGGAAATGAACCAGCGCCTGGAGCAGTCTAACGCCATGCTGGCCCGGTCCAAGGAGACGGCGGAGCAGGCCTTCCGCATCGCGGAGGAGGCCAACCGGGCCAAAAGCTCCTTCCTGAGCAACATGAGCCACGATATCCGCACCCCCATGAACGCCATCGTGGGATTTTCCACCCTGCTCTCCCGGGACGCGGACGACCCGGCCAAGGTGCGGGAGTACACCAGAAAGATCACCGCCTCCAGCCAGCACCTGCTGGGGCTGATCAACGACATTCTGGACATCAGCAAGATCGAGGCGGGCAAGACCACGCTGAACTTGTCCGACGAGAGCATGAGCGAGCTGATCGAGGGCATAGACGCCATCATCCGGCCCCAGATGAAGGCCAGGGGCCACGCCTTTGAGGTGCGCCGGGAGGAGCTGCGGCACGAGCGGGTGGTGATGGATAAGCTGCGGGTGAATCAGATCCTGCTCAATCTGCTGTCCAACGCGGTGAAGTACACCCCGGACGGCGGGCGGGTGGTCTTTACCATCCAGGAGCTGCCCCAGTATGCCAAGCAGCTGGCCCACTACCGGTTTATCGTGGAGGACAACGGCTATGGCATGAGCGAGGAGTACCAGAAGAAGATCTTTCAGGTGTTCACCCGGGAGGAGGACAGCGTCACCAACAAAATTCAGGGCACCGGCCTGGGCATGGCCATCACCAAGAACCTGCTGGACCTGATGGGCGGCAAGATCTCTGTGGTCAGCGAAAAGGGAAAAGGCTCCACCTTCACCGTGGATCTGGAGCTGTCCATCAGTGAGCGGGCGGCGGAGGGTGGCGGCGCCCGGCAGGAGCCCGCGGCCGGGGAGGAGGAGAACGTCCTGAGGGGGATGCGCATCCTGGTGGCGGAGGACAACGAGATTAACGCCGAGATCCTTTCGGAGCTGCTGGACATGAGGGGCGCCACCTGCGACGTGCGCGAGGATGGGGAACTGGCGGTGGAAGCCTTTGCCCGGTCTGCCCCGGGAGAGTACCAGCTGATCCTGATGGATGTGCAGATGCCGGTGATGAACGGCTATGAGGCTACCCGGGCCATCCGGGCGCTGGACCACCCCATGGCGGAGATCATCCCCATTGTGGCTATGACGGCCAACGCCTTTGCCGAGGACATCCGGGAGGCCCTGGCGGCGGGGATGGACGGCCATGTGGCCAAGCCCATCGACATGGAGCGGCTGGAGCAGACGGTGCGCGCGGTGTTGAAGGCGGAGGCCCGGAGGCTGGAGGAGGGGGCGAAGGGATGAGCGCCCTGCCCTTGTTTTGAGCGTAAAAAGGACCGCGCCGGAGCGCGGTCCTTTTTTATGCGTAGGCCGGAGGCCTCGCTTGCATCAATAATTTTCGGCCTTGAGCTCGAAGAAGGACTGGGGATGGGCGCAGACGGGGCACTCGGCGGGGGCCTCCAGGCCGTACTCCAGGTGACCGCAATTGCGGCAGTACCACACCTTGACCTCGGAGCGCTTAAAGACCTCGCTGTTGGCCAGGTTCTCAGCCAGCTTCACGTAGCGGTCCTCGTGGCTCTTCTCGATCTTGGCCACGGCGTCAAAGGCGTCGGCCAGGGCGATGAAGCCCTCCTCCCGAGCGGTGGCCGCCATCTCCTTATACATCTCGGTCCACTCCTCGTGCTCGCCCTCGGCGGCGGCCACCAGGTTCTCCGCGGTGGTGCAGATGCCGCCCAGCGCCTTGAACCACAGCTTGGCGTGCTCCTTCTCGTTGCCGGCGGTCTCCTCAAAGATGGCGGCGATCTGCTCGTAGCCCTCCTTGCGGGCCTGGCTGGCGAAGTAGGTGTACTTGTTGCGGGCCTGGGACTCCCCGGCAAAGGCTTTCCACAGATTGGCTTCCGTCTTGCTTCCCTTGAGTTCCATGATAAAATTCCTCCTGTTTCAAAATGTAAGGATCATAAGTCCTATGTCCGATGATTCACTAATGAGAATCATTCTTATTTAGAGTATAACAGAACGCGCTCGAAATTGCAAGCCCTTTTTCAAATTTTTACGAAAGCGAACGCTCCCAGGAGAGCAGCCGGTCCCGCCGCAGCAGGTAAAAGCCCAGCCCCGCCGCGTCCGCCAGGGCCCAGCCGATGGGCACGGACCACCAGATGCCCACCACCCCCACGGCGGGGATGGCGGAGAGAAGATGGGCCAGGGCCACCCGGGTGCCCAGGGAGATCACCGTCAGCACCACCGACATCCCCGGTCTGCCCAGCGCCCGGTACAGGCCGTAGAGCAGGAACAGGCAGCCGATGCCGCAGTAGAAGGCCCCTTCGATGCGCAGGTAGCGCACCCCCTCCAGGATGGTCTCCACCTCGCCGGACTCCACAAACAGGCCCATGAGAGGCCGGGCAAAGGCGAACACCAGGGCGGACACCGTCAGGCAGAAGGCCATGGAGGCCGCCACCGCCCCCCGCAGCCCGGCGCGGATGCGCCGCTCCTGTTTGGCGCCGTAGTTCTGGGCGATGAAGGTGGAAAAGGCGTTTCCAAAGTCCTGGACGGGCATATAGGCAAAGGCGTCGATCTTGACCGCCGCGGCAAAGGCGGCCATTACGGTGGGGCCAAAGCTGTTGACCAGGCCCTGGACCATGAGGACGCCCAGGTTCATCACCGACTGCTGGACGCAGGTGAGGACGGAGGACCCGGCGATCTCCCGGACCCGGTTCCAGCGCAGGCGCAGCTCCCGGGAGGGGCGAAGCTGGGGGCAGCGGACCAGGGCATAGGCGGTCATGCCCAGGCCGGAGAGGTATTGGGCGATGACGGTGGCCCCGGCGGCCCCCGCCGGGCCCCAGCCCAGCCCCAGCACGAACCACAGATCCAGGGCGATATTCAGCGCCGCGGACACGGCCAAAAAGATCAGCGGCGCCAGGGAATTGCCCACCGCCCGCAGGTAGGAGGCGAAAAAGTTATACAAAAAGGTGGCGGCGATGCCCCAGAAGATGACCGCCAGATACTCCCGCATCATGGGCCAGACCTGGTCCGGCACCCGCAGAAAGGCCCTGACCCAGTCCAGGCAGGCGAAGGCCAGCAGGTTCAGCGCCAGGGTGAGGGCCGCGATGAGGGTGAAGGAGGCCAGGGCGCCCTCCCGCAGGCCGTCGTGATCCCGCTGGCCGAAACGGATGGAGAACACCGCCCCGCTGCCCATGCACAGACCCAGCAGGATGGAGGTCAAAAAGGTCATCAGCGTGAAGGAGGAGCCCACCGCCGCCAGGGCGTTTTTTCCCAGGAAATTGCCCACGATCAGGGTATCGGCCACATTGTAGCACTGCTGGAGTAGGTCGCCCAGGATCATGGGGATGGCAAAGCGCATCATGGAGGCCATCACAGGCCCCCGGGTGAGATCTCGGTCCACAGTGTTCCCTCCCGGCGGATCATTTGAGACCTATTGTATCCGCCCTGGGGCGTGTTTGTCAATGGCCCTATGCCCCACAGGGCAAAACAGCGCACGGGAGGGCTGCTCCCGTGCGCTGCGGGGTGCGTCGGCGCCTATTCGCCCAGGTAGAACCGGCCGTAGCGGTCGGCGGCCAGGATGGCGGCGGCCACGGACTGGGGGGTGACGGGGAAGGGCATGTTGTGGAGGGTGTCGGTGGGGGCGCAGGCGGCCTCGGCCACCGCCATCACCTTCTCCGGGGTGACCTCCTGGATGCCCAGCTGACCCAGGGTGACGGGCAGGCCCAGGTCGATGCAGAACTGATAGGTCTCCTCCAGCTCCTCCAGGGCCACGTTCTCCAGCACCAGCTGGGTGAGGGTGCCGAAGGCCACCTTCTCGCCGTGATACATGTGGTGGCACTCTTCCAGCACCGTCAGGCCGTTGTGGATGGCGTGGGCGCCCGCCAGGCCGCCGCTCTCGAAGCCTAGGCCGCTGAGCAGGGTGTTGGCCTCGATGACCTTCTCCACGGCGGGGGTGCAGGCCCCGGCCTCCAGGGCCAGCTTGGCTTTGAGGCCCTCGTCCAGCAGGGTGTCCAGGCACAGCTTGGCCAGGGCCATGGCGGCGCCGGTGACCTGTCCGCCGGCGCAGTTTGACGCGCCGCTAATCTGGCAGGCCCGGGCCTCGAAGTAGGTGGCCAGGGCGTCGCCCATGCCGGACACGGTGAGGCGTACCGGGGACTTGGCGATGATGTCGGTGTCCATCAGCACCATGTTGGGGTTGGCGGGGAGGAACAGGTACTCCTCAAACACCCCCGCGTCGGTGTAGATGACGGACAAAGCGGAGCAGGGGGCGTCGGTGGAGGCGATGGTGGGGCAGATGAGGACGGGGACCTTCTTGTAGAAGGCCACGGCCTTGGCGGTGTCCAGGGTCTTGCCGCCGCCGATGCCGATGACCAGGTCGCAGCCCTTCTCATCCATGACTCCCTGGAGGCGGTTGATCTCGTTCTTGCTGCACTCGCCGTTGAAGAAGTCGTAGACGGGGGCGCACCCGGAGCTGGCGAACCCGGCGTCCAGGGTGGCCTGGATGCGCTTGTAGCCGGAGCTGGAGATGAGCACCAGCGCCTTGGAGCCGTAGCCCTCGGCGTAGGAGCCCAGCTTGCCCATCTCGCCGGGGCCCTGGACGTACTTGCTGGGGTAGATCATAATTTTTGCCATGGTTATGTTCCTCCTTCATATTTAAGGACCTGTATCCACAGCCGGAGCTATTGTTCAGGCCGCAGATACAGGTCCTCTTGTGTTATTTTTGCCGGATACAGCGGAGATAATCCCGCTCCCCCTCCAAAATGGCGGACACCATGTCCCGGGGGGTGCGGATGGCCTCCCGGCCCATGAGGAACCGGCGGCCCAGGGAGCAGTAGAGCTGGAGGGCGTGGAGCTTGAGGGCGTCGTCGGGGATGACCTCGAACTCCTGGGTGAAGCCGAAGGAGCTGACGCACAGGGTAAACATGGGCATGGCGGCGTAGCCCGCCGTGTCGGGGACCAGCCCCTCCACAAAGGCGTCCCGGAAGCCGGGACAGGAGCGGTAGACCGCCTTGGCCTCGTCGTCCCAGTGGGCGGCGAAGCGTTTTTGATAGCAGTCCACCAGGGTGTAGATGGAGGCTAATATGTACTTTTTGAAGTCCTCCCGCTCCCCCGGGGAGGGGAAGGGCCGGAACACCGCCGAGCAGTACTGGGATACCAGGCTGGCCAGGAAATAGCCCAGGTCGTAGGCCATGGGCCCGGCGAAGGTGTATTCCATGTCGATGACCTTGATCTGGCTGTCGTCGGCGAAGATGTTGGAGGTGTGCACATCGGAGTGGATGAAGGCCTGGGTGGAGTTCATATACTTGTGGCGCAAAATGTGGGACTGGACCACCACATCGTCGGCGAAGATATAGGGCAGGAAGTGCTTTGTCAGTGCGGGGCACTTGTGGGTGGGGGTGTCCCGCAGAAACAGCCAGTTCTCCATGATGGCCCGCATCCCGGTGTTGACGAACCGGCGGTCCAACTCCCGGAATTGCTCGGTGTCCAGGTAGAACTCAGAGGTGTAGAAGTGGTTGTCGCACAAAAACCGGGCCACCCGCTCCGCCAGGCCGTCAATCGTCACACCCTTGGACAGCTGGGACCGGGCGGGCTTGAGGCGGCTCACGTCCTCCATGAGGAACACGTGGTTTTCCCGGTCGGCATAGTACACCTGGGGCACGCAGTCAGGGGTGATGGCCCGGCGCAGCTTCAGGGACAGGTACTCGGAGTAGTTCCGGTCCTGGGGCGGGCAGTAGCTGGCGTCGGTGGAGTCCACGTCGTCGTCCAGGCGCATGTTGGACCGGGCCTGCTTGACGATGAGGGAGCGCCCTCCGCCCCGCACCCGGTAGACATAGTTGATGAGCCCCTGGGAGTCCTCCTCCTCGTCGCCGATGGCGGACACGGACGCCCCGGAGGCGTCGAAGGCCGGGTAGTGGTCCTGTAAATAGGGGATGAGATTGGTCTTGTCCAGGACAATCATCCGATCACCGCCGTCTCCGCGCCCAGGACGCAAAAATGCAATACTACAGCATTCAGTATACCGTGATTTTTCCCGGATGGACAGCGAATCCTTTGCCCAGTGATGGTATTTTTTAGCTGTCGATGGGGCAGAACAGCGGCGTGCGCTGGCGGTAGACGCACAGATAGCGGAAGCCGATCTCCCGGATGAGCTCCAGCGCCTCCGGGAAGGCGGCGGCCATGAACTGGGGGTGGTGGGCGTCGGAGCCCAGGGTGAGCACCTCGCCCCCCAGATCCCGGTACAGCGCCAGCACGTCCCGCCACTGCTCAACCGTGGCCCCGCAGCTGGTGTTCACCTCGATGCCCTTGCCCTGGGCGATGACGCGGCGGAGAATCCCCGCCAGCCGGTCCCACCAGGGGTGCAGGTCCAGCCCGTACTGCGCCGGTATGTACCGCAGGGGGTAGATGATGTGGCCCAGCACGTCCCAGCCCTTTGTCTGGACCAGCTCCTCCAGGGTGGTGATATAGTCCTCCAGAATGGCGGCCCCGTCCTCCCTTTTGGTGCACTCGTGGGCCACGGTGAAAATGCCCCTGCCTCCCGCCTTCGCGCTCTGGCTGTGGAGGGAGCCGATGACGAAGTCCAGCTCGGGGATGGCCAGCGAGGCGTCCACGGCGGCGGGGTCCAGCACCCCGTTGCCCACCTCCACCCCAAGACGCAGCTCCAGCCTGCCCGACCAGCGGGCGCGCAGCTTTTTCCACTGGGCCAGGGAGGGCCCCCAGCTGTAGGTGGTGGGCAGGCGGTTCCCCTGCTGGTCCAGCAGGTTCCAGTGGTCGGTGACACAAATCTCCCGCGCTCCGGCGGCCATGGCGGCCTTGGCCTGCTGGACCAGGGTGGCGCGGGAGTCGGAGGAGCACTGGGTGTGAAAATGATAATCGGAGAGATACATTGGGCGTTTCCCCTTCCATGCAGCGTTTGCGGCGTATTTGAGGATAGTATACCACACAGGCGGCGGTTTGTCCAAGAAAAACACAGCGGGGGGCGCCCTTGGGCGCCCCCCGCGTGGTTTGGCTCACGAGTTACTTGTTGACCTTTACGTTCTGGAAGTAGAGGTTGCTGCTGGAGGTCATGAAGTAGCCGGTCACGTAGTCCTTCATCAGGAAGGTGTTGGTGCCGTAGTACAGGGGCAGGCAGCAGTAGTCGCCGGCGGCGATGGCCTCGGCCTGCATGATGAGCTGGCCGGCCTTGTCCGGGTCGCTCTCAGTCATCACCTGCTCCACCAGGGCGTCGTACTCGCTGTTGGAGTAGAAGGAGTTGTTGCTGGAGTCGCCGGTCTTGAACAGGGGCAGGAAGCTCATGGGGTGCTGGTAGTCGGCGGACCAGCCCATGGCGGCCACCTCGTAGTCGCCGGCCTGGACGGCGTCGTAGAACACGGCCCAGTCGGCGGAGGAGATCTCCACCTTGATACCCAGGTTGTTCTGGAGCATCTCGGCGATGGCCTCGGCGATCATCTTCACCGTGTCGCTGGAGTAGTAGGACAGCTGGAGGGTGGGGAAGCCCTCGCCGTCGGGGTAGCCGGCCTCGGCCAGGGCGGCCTTAGCGGCCTCCACATTGGCGTTGGCGGTCAGCTCGTTGTCGCTGCGGCCCTCGGTGATATCCTTGCCGTTGACGACGTAGCCGGGGGCCAGATAGCTGTAGGCGGGGACGCCGCGGCCCTGGAGCACGCTGTCAATGATGGCCTGGCGGTCGATGGCCAGGTTCAGGGCCTTGCGGACCAGGGGGTTGTCATAGGGGGCCTTGGCGCAGTTGATGTTGTAGTAGGTGGTGCTGTAGGAGGGGAAGTTGTTGAAGCCGGGGTCGTTGGCCTTCAGCCGGGAGTAGTCGGCGGCGGGGATGGCGGTGATGCCGTCCACCTCGCCGGACTCATAGGCGGTGAGGGCGGTGGCGTTGTCGGTGATGATGCGGAAGGTGAGCTTTTCCAGGGTGACGCTGTCCGCGTTCCAGTAGTGCTCGTTCTTCTCCAGGACGTAGCCCTCGCCCATGTTGATGGCGGTGAGCTTGAAGGGGCCGTTGCAGATGTAGGTGTCGGCGGAGGCGGTCCAGCGCTCGCCGTTGGCGTCGATGGTGGCCTTCTGCACCGGGTCGAAGCACCACATGCTGGCCAGGTCCACGAAGTAGGCGGTGGGCTTCATCAGGGTGATCTCCAGCGTGGTGTCGTCCAGGGCCTTGATGCCCAGCTCGTCGGCGGTGGCGGAGCCCTCATAGAACTCCTTGGCGTTGACGATGTAGTCGGTGAACATGCTCATGTACTGGGCGGCGGTGGCGGGGGTGAGCACCCGCTGATAGGCGTAGACATAGTCCTGGGCGGTGAGGGGGGAGCCGTCGCTCCACTTCAGGCCCTGGCGCAGGTGGAAGGTGTAAACGGTGCCGTCCTCGCTGATGTCCCACTTCTCGGCGTTGCCGGGGATCACGGAGCCGCTCTCGTCATAGGTGACCAGGCCCTCGAAGCAGTTGTTCAGCACGTACTTGGCGAAGGAGTTGTTGGTGACGCCGGGGTCGATGCCGTCGGGCTCGTTGGACAGCACGAAGGTCAGCTCCTGGGCGCCGGTGGAGGGGGCGTCGCTGGGCTGCTGGGAGGCGGCGGCGGAGGGGGCGGGGGAGACGTCGTTGATGTTGCCGGGCTCATTGCTGGTACAGGCGGCCAGCCCCAGCATGAGGGCGCCGGCCAGTGCAAGAGAAACTAGCTTTTTCATCATATGGCTTCCTTTCGTTTGATTTGGAAATCTATGTGACAAAGCGGCGCGGGGCCGCTCGGTCAGCCGCAGAGATGGCAGGCCGCGCAGTGGCCGGGGGAGACCTCCTTCATGGGGGGGACCTGCTGGGCGCAGATCTCCTTGGCGAAGGGGCAGCGGGTGTGGAACCGGCAGCCGGAGGGCGGATTTACGGGGCTGGGCAGGTCGCCCTCGATGCCGCTGTTCTCCTTCTGGCGGGCCAGCTTGGGGTTGGCCACCGGGATAGAGGACAGCAGGCCCCGGGTGTAGGGGTGGAGGGGATTGGCGTAGATCTCCTCCGCCGCGCACAGCTCCACCAGCTGGCCCAGGTACATCACCCCCACCACGTCGGAGACGTAGCGCACCATGGACAGGTCGTGGGCGATGAACAGGTAGGCCAGCCCCCGCTCCTGCTGGTAGTCCCGCAGCAGGTTGACCACCTGGGCCTGGATGGATACGTCCAGGGCGGAGATGGGCTCGTCGCAGATGACCAGGTCCGGGCGGAGGATCAGCGCCCGGGCGATGCCCACCCGCTGGCGCTGGCCGCCGGAGAACTCGTGGGCGTACCGCCCGGCGTGCTCCGCCGTCAGCCCCACCCGCTCCAGCATGGGGTAGACGTAGTCGTTGGCTTCCTGCTTGGTCTTGACCACGTGATGGGCCAGCAGCGGCTCGGCAATGATGTCCCGGACGGTCATCCGGGCGTTGAGGGAGGCGTAGGGGTCCTGGAAGATCATCTGCATCTTCTTCCGGCGGGGCTGGAGCTCCTTTTGGGACATGTGGGTGATATCCTCCCCGTCCAGCACGATTTTGCCCCCGGTGGGGTCGTACACCCGGATGATGGACCGGGCGCAGCTGGACTTGCCGCAGCCGGACTCCCCCACCAGCCCCAGGGTCTGCCCCCGGCGGATGGAGAAGGTGACGCCGTCCACCGCGTGGACCACGGCGTGCCGCCCGGCCTTAAAGTGCTGGGTCAGGCCGGTGACCTCAAGGATATTGTCGCTCATACCGCCGCCTCCTTCCGGAAGGGGTTGTTCTCATCGGGGGCGTCGGGCTGGAGCAGCCAGCACATGGAGCGGTGGCCCTCCCCCAGGGACACATAGGGCGGGACCTCTTTCGCGCAGATCTGCCGGGCGTAGGGGCACCGGGGGGCGAAGGGACAGCCCTCGGGGGGCCGGGTCATGTCCGGCGGGGAGCCGGGGATGGAGGACAGCCGGGCGCCCTTGTCCTGGCCGAGGGCGGGAATGGAGGAGAGCAGCCCCAGGGTGTAGGGGTGGCTGGGGGACTCGAAGAGGTCGTCGATGGCGGCCTCCTCCATGATGAGCCCGCCGTACATCACCAGCACCCGTTGGCACAGCTCGGCCACCACCCCCAGGTCGTGGGTGATGAAGATGATGCTGGTGCCCCACTCCTGCTGGAGGGCGCGCAGCTGCTTCAAAATCTGGTCCTGGATGGTGACATCCAGAGCGGTGGTGGGCTCGTCGGCAATGAGCAGGTCCGGCCGGTTGGACAGGGCCATGGCGATCATCACCCGCTGGCGCATCCCGCCGGAGAACTGGTGGGGATAGGAGTCGAACCGCTTTTCCGGCTCGGGGATGCGCACCGCCTGGAACAGCTCCAGCGCCTGCCGGCGCAGCTCCTCCTTGGACAGCTCCTTGTGGTGGATCCTCATCATCTCCATGACCTGCTTGCCCACGGGGATGAGGGGGTTCAGGGAGGACATGGGGTCCTGGAAGATCATGGCGATCTTCTGGCCGCGGATGTCCCGCAGCTCCTTCAGGGACAGCCTGGACAGCTCCTGCCCCTCGAAGAGCACCGAGCTGTCCGGGTCGATGCGGGCGGTGTCTGGCAGCAGGCGGAGGATGGACATGGAGGTGACGCTCTTGCCGGAGCCGGACTCCCCCACGATGCCCAAAATCTCCCCCTGGCTGACGGTGAAGCTGACCCCCCGCACCGCCTGGACGGTGCCCGCGCCGGTGAGGAAGGAGGTCTTTAAATTGTCAACGGTGAGAATGGGTTCCATTTGACGGCCTCCTTACTTTTTCAGCTTGGGGTCCAGCGCGTCCCGCAGCCCGTCGCCCACGAAGTTGAAGGCGAACATGATGAGGCAGATGACGAGGGCGGGGATGAGCAGCTCGTGGGGGCTGGTGCGCAGGTTGGCGTTGGCGTCGTTACACATGGTGCCCAGGCTGGCCAGGGGGGGCTTGAGGCCGATGCCCATATAGCCCAGGAACGCCTCCATGAAGATGGCGGAGGGGATGAGCATGGTGGCGGTGACCAGGATGGGGCCCATGGCGTTGGGGATCAGGTGCCGGGACAGAATGGTGCCGGTGGACGAGCCGATGGTCCGGGCGGCCAGCACAAACTCCTGCTGCTTCAGGCTGAGCACCTGGCCCCGGACCACCTGGGCCATGCTCACCCAGTACACGCAGCCCAGGGCGATGATGATGCTCTTGAGCTCCTGGCCAAAGACCTGCATGATGAGGATGACGTACAGGGTGAGGGGGATGGTGCTGATGATCTCTACGATGCGCATCATCACCGCGTCCGCCGTCCCCCCCAGGTAGCCCGAGATGCCGCCGTATACGATGCCGATGGCCAGGTTGACCAGCACGGCCACAAAGGCCACCAGCAGGGAGACCCGGGTGCCGTACATCAGCCGGGTCAGGATATCCCGGCCCAACGCGTCGGTGCCCAGCACGTGGTCCCGGTTCCAGATGTAGGAGGAGGGGTAGATGTTGCCCGTCTCCTCGTCGGCCACCACGCATTTGGCGCCGCCGTAGTAGAGCGCCACCTCGGTGCCGTTGGCGTCGAAGATGGTCATGCGCTTGTCCGTCTCGTCCCGGACCATGGGCAGGGTTCCGGTGAGGGAGCCCTTTTGGTCCGCGCCCACCAGGGTGAGGGCGGGGCTGATGAAGGCGTTGGAGCCGTCGGGCAGGCGGTAGACCTTCATCAGGGGAGGCACGTTGACGATGGTGAGGTCCTGGTCGGAGTAGGAGTAGGAGGTGAACAGAGGGCCTACAAAGGCGAACAGGAGCAGCAGCACGATGATGACAAAGCCCGCGATGGCGGTGGGCTTGTGGCGGAAACGGTACCAGACATCCCCCGCGAAGGTACGGTTTTTGCTCCAGATCTTTTCCCGGTCACCGCTGGACTGCTCCAGCGGCGCCCATTTGTCTTGGGTGGTCATAGGATGCGCCCCCCTCAGTTTTCGTATTTGATGCGGGGATCAATGAGGCAGTAGAAAATGTCCACCAGCAGGGTCATGGCCATCAGAAATGCGGCGTAGAAGATGGTGACGCCCATGATGGTGGTGTAGTCCCGCTGGGACACCCCGTTGACGAACCACTTGCCCAGGCCGGGGATGGCGAAAATGCTCTCCACCACAAAGCTGCCGGTGAGCAGCCCCGCCACCGTGGGCCCCAGCACCGTGACGATGGGGAGCATGGCGTTGCGCAGGGCGTGGCGGGTGATGACCTGGAACTCGGACAGGCCCTTGGCCCGGGCGGTGCGGATGTAGTCCTGGCCCATGACCTCCAGCAGGCTGGAGCGCATCAGCCGGGCCAGATAGCTCACCGAGTAGCCACCCAGGGCCACCACCGGCAGGATGTAGCCCGCCGCCGACCAGTCCCAGTAGGCGGGGGTCCAGCCCAGCTGGTAGGAGAAAAAGTAGATGAGCAGGGAGGCGATGACAAAGGAGGGGATGGTGACGCCGATGGTGGCCACGGCCATCACCACCATGTCCTGCCACTTTCCGTTTTTGACGGCGGCGAAGATGCCCATGGGCAGGGCGGCCAGCAGCACGAACACCACGGTGATGAGGCCAATTTTGGCGGACACGGGGAAGCCGTTTTCAATGAACTCATTCACCGTTTTGCCGGTGTATTTATAGGAGGGGCCGAAGTCGCCGTGGAGCAGCCCCCCCATGTACCGCAGCAGCTGCACCGGCAAGGGGTCGTTGAGCCCGAATTTTTCGTTGAGGGCGGCCTCCACCTCGGGGGTGGCCTTCCGGTCGCTGGTGAAGGGCCCGCCGGGCACCGCGTGCATCAGGCAGAAGGTGAGCACGATGATGGCCAGCATGGCCAGCAGCATCATGCCCAGGCGCTTGGCAAAGTATTTGACCATAGGGACGGCCTCCTCTTATGGAAAATTTACTGTAAAGCAATAACGTTTTAGCGTGATGAATTTTTAGGGCGGACAAAAGGGCCGGGGACGCCCCAATATGCCTCCACACGGCCCAGGGATGAATTTTTACCAGTAGTATACCGCAAAAGGAGCGCCCTGACAAGGGCTGAAGTGAAAAATTGACAAAGAAGCGCATTTTTCCCCCCGCGCGCGGTCATTGGTTGTGAAAATAGCCGACTTCCGTATGGGAGCCCCGCGGCCCGGGGGAAACCCACGCCGGGAGGGCTATCCCAGGACCCGAGCCCGGACGGTCTCCAGGGCCTGGGGCTGGGTGAGGTCCATTCCGTCGCAGCCCACCAGGGCCGCCACCCGCCCCTGGCGGAGCAGCAGGTAGGCGCCCTCCCGGCAGGTATAGCTCTCGTCGAAGCCCAGGCCGGGGGCGGGCTCCCAATCCAGGTCCCCCCAGAGGAAGTAGCCGTTTTGGGTCTCCTTGTGCCGCTGGGATAGGACCCACTTTGCCAGAAATTCGCTGAGACAGTCGTACCGCTCGGTGGTGAGGATGTAATAGACCGGCTCCTCCTGGCCCGCCGTCTGGGCCAGCTCCCGGTATTCCAAAAACTCCATCAAGGGGGAGCTGTGGCCGTCCAGATGGCGGGAGTAGCCGCTGTCTCCCAGCCCTAAGTCGTTTGCCGTCACCACCGGCCACGCCCGGCAGGCCTCCACCGTGGCGGTGTAGGTCTCGGTGGGGGAGTACCACTCCAGCTCTACAATCCTGCCCAGGCCCATGGGCTGCGCGACGGTAAAAAACAGGATGAGGCAGAGCAGAGGCGTATGTAGACGGTTGAGGACGTCCAGCGCCGTGGCCAGGGGGCCGGGGTCCTCCACCCGGTTGGTCCGGCGGCACTTGGCCAGATACCATCTGGAGTGAATCCACTGGGCCAGGGCGTAGAGGATGGCCAGGACAAAATAGAGCAGGTAGAGCAGGCCCAGGTTGGCGGCCAGCATGGCGGGAACATTCCACTGCCGAGGCGGCATGGCCAGCACAAAGGCTATCACGCCAATAGAAATCAGGGTGATGAGGGTGGACAGGAGCCGGGGCCGGTGCTTCTCCCAGAACCGCTCCCACTCCAGCTCCCCGTCGGTCTGGATGGGGGCGGGGGATTGCCCGGCCGAGGCCCGGAACAGCAGCATCCCCCGGAGGGCCTGCACCAGCTCCCACCCCGCGTCGGAACAGAGCTGGAAGTAGTCCGCGTCCTCGTCCAGTCCGCCGCGCATGTCCAGGTCCACAAAGTGGCTGGGGCGGTCCGCCCGCCGGAGCAGGGCAAGACAGCCCAGGTAAACGTGCCTCAGCTCCCAGCCCCGGGCGCCCTGGCGGTCCAGCCAGCCCTGGGCCGATTTGTAGTTCATGGCCTCATAGGGGAAAAACCCCAATTTCGTGTTCATATGCTCTCCCCCTTCCCCAAAAAACGGGCCCCGTCGGCTACCTGCCGCCGGAGGCGGTCGTATTCCTGCTCCAGCGCCCGGCGGCCCTCGGGGGTCAGCTCGTAGGACTTGCGGCCTTCTTCTATGCCGGACAGGCGGAGGTAGCCCTCCTCCTCGAAGCGGCCCAGCAGGGCGTAGAGGGTGCCCGCACCGATGACCACCCGGCCCTGGGTCAGCTGGGCGGCGTGCTGCATGATGCGGTAGCCGTGCATGGGGCCCTCCCAGAGGCAGAGCAGGACATAGTACATCTGCTCGCTCAAGGTCTCCAGTTTTTTTCGGGCCATGTCTCCGCCTCCCGACATATCGAACATCGCTATACTAAACCACAGTATATAACGATGTTCGATATATGTCAAGGAGGTGGGGCGAGGCTCCCATAAAAAAGCCGCCCCTTCCGTGGGAAGGGGCGGCCGGTCCGCCGCGCAGGGGCGGGAGGGGGTCAAAGGGGGCGCCTTCCGGCGTCAGGCCTCCGGGGCGGAGCTGAGCAGCTTGTCGATGGCCACCAGCTTGACGCACAGGGTAAAGATCTTCATGGCGGTGCGCAGATCCTCCAGGGAGGGGTAGGTGGGGGCGATGCGGATATTGCTGTCGTGGGGGTCCTTGCCGTATGGATAGGTGGCGCCCGCGCCGGTCATCACCACGCCGGCTTTTTTTGCCTTGGCCACGATCGCCTTGGCGCAGCCCTCCAGGGAGTCGAAGGAGATGAAGTAGCCCCCCTTGGGGGTGGTCCACGTCCCGATCCCCAGGCCGCCCAGCTCCTGCTCCAGGGTGTTGATCACCAGCTCGAATTTGGGGCGGAGTATGTCAGCGTGCTTGCGCATATGCTCCACCAGGCCGTGGATATCGCCGAAAAACCGCGCGTGGCGCAGCTGGTTCACCTTGTCGTGGCCGATGGTCTGGATGGCCAGCTGGGCCTTGATGTCCTCCATGTTGTTGGGGGAGGTGGCGATGGCGGCCAGCCCGGAGCCGGGGAAGCTGATCTTGGAGGTGGAGGCGAATTTGTATACCAAATCCGGATTGCCGGCCCGCTTGCACTCGGCCAGGATCTCGATCAGGTGGTCCTGGTCGTGGTCGTACAGGTGGTGGACCCCATAGGCGTTGTCCCAGTAGATGCGGAAGTCCTTGGCCGCGGGCTTGAGCCGGGCGAACCGCCGCACCGTCTCGTCCGAATAGGAGATCCCCTGGGGGTTGGAGTACTTGGGTACGCACCAGATGCCCTTGATGGCCTCATCAGAGGCCACCAGCTTCTCCACCAGGTCCATATCCGGCCCCGTGGGCGTCATGGGTACGTTAATCATCTCGATGCCGAAGTACTGGGTGATGGCGAAGTGGCGGTCGTAGCCCGGGACGGGGCACAGGAATTTGACCTTGTCCAGCTTGCACCAGGGGGTGCTCCCCATGACGCCGTGGGTCATGGAGCGGGAGATGGTGTCGTACATGACATTCAGGCTGGAATTCCCAAAGATGATGATGCTGTCGATGGGGTTTTCCATCATGTCCCCGATCAGTTCCTTGGCCTCCTTGATCCCGTCCAACACCCCGTAGTTCCGGCAGTCGGTGCCGTCCTCACAGGTCAGATCGTCGTTGCTGCTGAGCACGTCCATCATCCGCATGGACAAATTCAGCTGCTCCGTACAGGGCTTTCCCCGGGCCATGTTCAGGTTCAGGCCCTTTCCCTGGTATTCTTTATACTCGGCCTTCAGCTGGAGCTTCAGGCTTGCCAGCTCTTCTCTGGTCATTTCAGCATATGGCTTCATGGTGGTCTCCTTTCAGTTTTGATGCGCCCTATATTTATATCGCATTTTCCCGGTTTGCGCAAGCTCTTTTTGAGTGCGCGGGGGCTTGGGCATAAAGAAAGGGCGGGAGCGTGGAACGGCGGGCCTTGTGTTCCATGCTCCTGCCCTTATTTCGGTTTTTGTCACCAGGTGCGCGAGCCCATGGCGCGGAACTGAGCCACTGTGGGGGCGTGGGAGTTCAGGCCGCCGTCCACGGTGATGATCTGGCCGGTGACATAGGCGCTCTCGTCTGAGCCAAAGTAGACGCAGGCGTGCCCGATATCCTCCGGGCAGCCGTACCGGTTGACCATGATGTTGCTCAGGAAGATGTCCTTCAGCGCCTGGGGCACCTTGGCCTCGTTGTCCGGGGTGACGATCAGGCCGGGGCGCACGCAGTTGCAGCGCACATTGTCCTTGCCGTACTGCAAAGCCACCGACTGGGTGAGCATGTCCACGCCGGCCTTGGCGCTGGCGTAGGCGGTGGAGCCCAGGTCGCCGGAGCAGGAGGCCATGGAGCCGATGTTGATGATGGAGCCGCCCCGGGCATCCTTGCGCATATGGGGCAGCACGCATTTGGTGATATAGAAGGTGCCGCGCAGGTCGCTCTGGAAGATGGCGTCCCACATCTCGATGGTGAGCTCGTCCACCCGGCCGTCCCTCAAAGCCACATTGGCCGCGTTGTTGACCAGGATGTCGATCTTCCCATAGGTCTTTGCGGTGTCGTCCACCAGCGCCTCGATGCTGGCGGGGTCGGTGATGTCCATGGCGTGGAAGGCGGCCTTTCCGCCCTCGGCGGTGATGCTGTCCACAACTCCCTGGCCCTTTTCCACCCGGCGCCCGCACACGATGACCTGAGCGCCCTCGGCGGCGAAGAGCCTGGCGATGCCGATGCCGATGCCGCTGGTGGAGCCGGTGACGATGGCGACCTTGTCCTTTAAGCGATTCATACAAAACTCCTCCTTTATTTTGTACTGCTGGTGTTTAGTATATGGATAACACAGGGGAATGTCAAGAAGGATTCTGACATCTTTTGGAATGTAGGGGAAGAAAGCGCCTCTTTTCGCCGCGCGTCCTTCCCAAGGGAGGAATTTTGTGGTACGATAGAAAAAACGAGAAAAGGAGGGGATCTCCTTGAAGGAGAAACTCACCCCCCGCCAGCTGGCCCTGGTCGGCTCTATGCTTTTGGGCCTGTTCTTTGGGGCGGGCAACCTGATCTTTCCTCTGATCCTGGGGGCCAAGGCCGGGCAAAACCTGCCCGCCGCTCTGGCGGGGCTGCTCATCACCGCCGTGGGCATCCCCCTGCTGGGCGTGATGTCCATCGGCCTTTCCCGGAGCGAGGGCCTGCTGGACCTGTCCGGGCGGGTATCCCCCCGGTTCCGGCTGCTGTTCACCTGCGCCCTCTACCTGACCATCGGCCCGCTGTTCGCCATCCCACGGTGCGCCGCCACCAGCTTTACCATCGGCGTGTCCCCCTTTGTGGAGGGGAGCCCGTGGCTTTGGCAGCTTGTGTTTTCCCTGGGCTTTTTCGGGGCGGTGCTGTACTTCTCCCTGAGGCCCTCCAAAATTTTGGACTCGGTGGGGAAATTTTTGAACCCGGCCTTTCTCCTCTTTTTGGGGATCATGCTGGTCACGGCGCTGGTGAAGCCGGTGCAGTCCGTGTCCTCGGTGGCCCCCAGCGGGGACTATGCCGGCTCCGCCTTTTCCGCCGGTTTTCTACAGGGCTACGACACCCTGGACGCCCTGGCCAGCCTGGCCTTCGGCATCATTGTCATCCGGGCCGTCCGCCAGCTGGGGGTCACCGAGCCGGGGCGGGTGGCGGTGAGCACGGTGAAGGCGGGTGTGGTGAGCATGTCGCTGATGGGGCTCATCTACGCGGCCACCGCCCTGGTGGGGGCCCAGAGCTTTGGGCTTTACGCCCAGCGGCTGTCCGACCCAGGCTTCACCGGGGGGGACGCCTTCGCCATCATCGCCCACCACTATTTTGGCGGCGTGGGCGGGCTGTTGCTGGCGGTCACCGTCACCCTGTGCTGCATGAAAACCGCTGTGGGGCTGGTGACCTCCTGCGCTGAGACCTTTGAGGAGATGTTCCCCGGCAGGCTGTCCTACTCTCAGTGGGCGGTGGCGTTCAGCGGCGCCTCCCTGCTCATCTCCAACTTCGGGCTCTCCAAGATCATCGAGTTTTCCGCCCCGGTGCTCTATTTCCTCTACCCCCTGGCCATCGTGCTGATTTTGCTGGGGCTGTTTGGGCGGTTTTTCGGCCACGCCCGCGTGGTCTACCAGTGGACCATGTGGTTCACCCTGGCCGCGGCGGTGCTGGAGCTGTGCCGGGTGGTGAAGCTCCAGGCCGTGGCCGGGCTGGCGGGGCGGGTCCTCCCGCTCTACAGCTATGGGCTTGGCTGGGTGGTCCCGGCGGTGGTTGGGTTTGCCGTGGGAATAGCGGTGTCCGCGGTTAAGGGCGCAAAATGGAGCGGGGCGGACAGGTGATGGAGAGGAAAGCCCCGCCGGTGTTCAAAGGCGGCTGGGGCAGTAAAAAGCAGCGGCCTGCGTGATGATGAGGTTCCGTGACGATGGTTTCAGAAGATGTAGTAAAGACAGTCGATATGGTGTATTGCAGAAAATCTGAACAAACGGAGGAGTCTGCAATAAAATCATTATTTGAGGAACTGGGTGGCGCCTATCATTAGGAAGCTGATTATTTTCTGCCCGATCTGGCCTTGCCTGAATGCGTACCCGTAGGAATTTTGGGCCAGCGACGGAGGCACTACCTGAAAACACAGCGGGGACCAATCTCCAACGCTCTACTTCTCAGTGGCAAGTTGGATGCCCATTTGGCTGAGATTGACGCTCAAGCAGAAACTATGTGTTTTCAGTTGGTTAAACGACTGGCAGAGCAGGAGGGTATCACAGAACAGCTCAAAGTTGAGAATCAGATGGAGTGGGTTAAGCAGATGAACAATATCTGCAATCGTGTGATTGAGTTTACTAATGTGGCCTTAGTTTAATTGGATTTTCATTAGACGTTCCAAGGCTACATCGCACCAATATTTTTCAAGTTCAATACCAATCCATCTAGATGGTGTCGTCAATAAGAATGTGATATAATAGTCCTCAACGAAAAGGGAGGAGAGAAAAAATGGCGGGAGAA